>OBLW0100004454.1_pt1 | contig 10691 bp, 7 predicted proteins | sample 1520161 | NCBI WGS metagenome assembly OBLW01 (sample SAMEA3539309, study PRJEB22396) | soil metagenome | biome: tundra; feature: field; material: soil | place: USA | collected 2010-05 | depth 0.15 m
TAAGATTCAACGAGTTGGGAGGCGAATTCGGCATTAGGCCGCGCAGATTACGCGTGTCGCTTCCAGCGCCATCGCCAGGAGTTGCGAAAGTGGAATTCCGTGCCTTTCCTCCGCTGGTCCTCCGCTGCTCCAGCGGTCGCTGATGGGGAACGGCCGCTAGGGCAAACGCCTGACGCACCGCCTGTTTCCGGCCTGCTCTGCACCGACGCGCAGCGGTGTCTCGGCTTAGGTCGATGGGGTAGAGTTTCCCAGCAACATATATGATATCAATAACTTAAGCGACTGCTGCCCCAGAAGTTAGCCGGCCTGCTCTCGCCCTGTTAGCAGGCTACAAGAGCGTGCATAACGAGTAGCAGAAGATTGCGATTTGGTCATCGCAAGTATTGGGCACACTAATGAAGCCGTTGATGTCGAAAAGACCTTTTTCACCCGAGATGCAGAACGCCGAGCGCCAGGTGGAGTCGTGGTGGCAAGAGCAAATTCGCACCCTTCCTGCCGACACCGCTACCGCCATATTGCTGTTATGCCGTACCGCCGCCGCCCAGTTTTCACAGGCATGGATTGGCCTTGATCCGCAAAACCCAGCCGAGTTCCACGGCAGAGCGAGAAGCTGCATATTTGCCTTGCAAACCGCGTTACTCGGCGTCAAGGGAGAGTTGCCGCCCGGAGAATTCCCGAGTACCTTCGCTTTTTCCGCCCTACCGCTCGTAAGCCGCCAGCGTGCGGAAACGGTTCTGCTGAAGGCGCTCGAATACGGCCTCGTCCGTGACGCATATCTCACGTTCAAATGGGGTGGCTACGATGTCGAAAGCCCCGCCGCCAATGTGCTGAGGTTCCGGGATGTCCCGGCATGGAGTGGAATTCGGGATGACGCCATTCGCAGAATCGCTCAGCAAATTGAGGAGGAAGCGGCCAATGCCGCGATGCCGGTCATTACGTCTAGCGGATGGCCATCTCTAGATTCGCAATACGACGGGCCTCAAACCCTGACATTTCCAAAACTCACCGTCACCGAATTCGTTCGGGGATGGTCCGCGTTGAAGCAAGAATTCGTGCGCGACCTCTTGAACGGAGAACCCAGCATTGTTTCTGCGGAACAGCTTGTTGCGGTTTTACTGCAACGGGCACAGCTAACGCGGGAAACTGCGGAGGCATTTATTCGGCTGATCTCCTTTGACAGATCAGGAACCGCAGCTTTGACAGTTTTCCACTGCCCGCTGGTGCCTGTCACGGGTTCTTCTTACGCCGTCATGGCTTGCGCGATGATAATGGGTCGCATTACCACATGCATAAATCGGCTCGCCGTTCATCGTGGGGCCGGTTACGACGCGATCAGCAAGCAAATCGAAGAATACTACCTTGGTCTGCTCAAACGACACTATGAGCGCCAGGGGGTACTCGTGGAGACCAATGTATCTTACACATCCAATGGCGTAGGGCGCGATATCGACGTGGTGGTATACGAGCGCGAGTCCGGACGGTTGTTGATCGGAATGTTGAAGGCTTTCATCAGTCCCGACACGGTTGAAGAAGTCGTCCGCGCTAACGAGCAACTCGCCTATGGCATAGAGCAAGCCGTGGAAGCGCGGAACTGGCTCACGGCTATTCCACCGGATCGGAGAAGCGGTTTCCTTCGCCTGCCCACAGGGCTTTCCTGCCAAACGATTGAATGTGCCGTCATTGGAAATGATTTTGCAGGGAGCGACTACCTACCGCTCGACCCGAGCGTTCCGATTGTGGAAACCCACTATTTGTTGAGGCCCCAATTCCGCGGCGGTTCAATCTTTGAAGCCATCGGCCGGTACAACGCTCAGATCACAGCGATGGCACTCCCAGGCGATCGTGCCGAAATGGCGTCTGTGGTACTCGGAGAGATGACCTTTGAGTTCCCCGGTTATACGCTTTCGTTGCAGTAGGCCCGACCGCAACGATGTGAATTTTGTCGAGAGTTTGGCCTGTCCGATACCCTTGAAACCCTTTCCAGCCGCGCGGGCAGCTTTCGCACCATCGATGAAATGTCTTATTTTGTCGATAGTATGCGCAAAAGGCAGTTAATCAGGGGGTGAACATCAGCGTTTGCAGTCGGTCAATCAGCGCTAGCGCCGCCGGTTTCAAGGCCGCATAGGGCCGGAGCGAGAACAGGTCTTCTTCGGTGAAGGTCACCAGACGATTTAGCAAATGATCCTCGACAACCTGCTCGCCGGGGTATCCTCTGGCTTGATTGCGTGCCTCCGCCAAAAACTGGCGAACGGCGTCGGGGGCCGGGGTGCGAGGGGTTCCTGCAATGGCTACGTTCAAGGCGGCGTTTTCATCGGGTGTCTGACAGACACTCGTGCGGAGGTTCTTCAATTGGGCTTCGCCAGCCTCGAAAACTTGTTCGTACAGGTTGAGCATTGCTACCGACAATAGCGGCAACGCTGAGAAAAGAAAAGAAGGCCGGAAGGCAGCTGCGTAGGGGCAGGGGGCTTTCGGACTATCGACGAAATGCTTCATTTTGTCGAGGGTGAACACTGGCCGGGGCAGGGCAGGAGATTTGAGACTGAGATTTGAGACGCGGGAAGCCCTGAGTTCATTGGCTTCGGCTAGCGTCACCATCTATCTCCTGCCGGTTTCTCCGGCGCACACTTACCATTTATGGAACACTGGCCGGGGTGGGGAACACAAAACATAGCCGGGGCCAAAAGCGCCGGCGGCACATCAAAAACAGATGTGAAACAGCTTATGGTGCAAACCCACGGATACTCCAAATGGTTAAGACCGCAATGCCTTGAAGAACCATGAATTGCCCGCACAATAAGCAAAGAACCACTGCTACCGTCTGCCATGAGAACCACCTGTAACGACGAAGGAGTTTAATGGCGATGATAACGCTGGATGCTGCTGAGAGAAGAATAACCGGTACAAAAGACAGATTCAGCAGGGTGACTGAAACAACAGCGGGTACTGTCAACGCGGAGATGGCTACTAACCCACCCCACAAGAACCACACCCGCTGCTGGTCTGTCATAGGTCGCCTTTATTAACTGTTAGAAGGAGAGGAGAGGGTCTGAAACACCTTTACCAAATCTAAAAAACCAAATGGCGAACTGTTTATACCCTGCTGCCGAAAGCATAGCCAGCCAATTGTCGGAAGTTGGCGGTATTGGCCACAAGTACGGGTTGGGTGGTAGGGCATTAAGATTGGTGACTAGGTTGCTGTCACACTGTGCCTTACACCCGTTTGAATCCGCGAAGCACTGATTGGGTGCAGCGCTGCAATTCGTATAACACATATCATGTGCCATATAGGCTTGGTCGCTGCTGTCAATGGGCGGAAGGAAGTCTCCCCACGGATTTCCTCCGCAAGAATAGCCTCCACCACTCCAGCATCCGCCGCCCCAATTTCCGTAGGTCGGCCCGTCCTGTATAGGGCTGCGCCCCCCGGTCGTATTCCACCAATGCATGGTGTCAAGGCCGCTTCTATCCGTGAACCTGAACGGATTGCTGTTGGCGTAGGCGTAGGTGTTGGCCCCGCCGTTCAACCCAATCGGATCGGTCTGAACGTACCGCCCGATAAGCGGGGCATAGGTGCGCGCGCCATTGTGGTTGAAGGTGCTTTCGAGGTCCCATTCCTGTCCGGGCAATCTCAGATTTTGCACGATGGCGCTTGTGCCGGTAGCCGTATAGCCGAAAGGCTGATAAGTGGCTGACCACTGCACGACCTTGTTGTTGTCGGTCGCTACGGTTGGTGTTCCGAGCCTATCCGTGTGGAGGAAGTAGACCGCGTTACTGCTAGGCTGAACCGTGCCGATAGGCGGCGCTCCGGGACCGGATTGCGGGTTGAGGTAGACGTAATCAGCCCGCGTGGTTCCGCTGCCGTCGCGCTCTTCCAGCAGATTATTGTTTTGGTCGTATTGAAACACCGTCGTCGCCGTGGCGGTGCCGACCTTCTCAATCCGCCGTCCCAGCAGGTCATACGCATAGGTCGCCGTCTGCGTTGCCGTGGTAGCGCTCGCAAGCTGGTTCGCCTTGTTGTAGGTCAGGGTTTCGACTGCCGTGCTGCCGGTCTTAAAGGTGGCGATGTTGCCCGCTGGCGTGCTGCCGACGGTCTGCGTCGCGCCGACGGTCGTGATCGCCGTGAGGCGGTTCGTGCCCGATTTGTAGGTATAGGTTGTCCGGGTGCCATTTATCGTCTGGGTCTTGACGTTGCTCACGGGGTCCCACGTAAATCCGAAGGTGCCGTAGCCTCCGGTGCCGCTCGCGGCGGTCTTAAGCCGGTCGAGCGGGTCATAGGTCATGCTCTGGCTGTTGGCCGCGTTCACCGCGTCGGTGATCGTCTTGACGCTGTTATTGGCGTAATAGCCGTAGGTCAGATTTTGCACGGCTGCTGTGCCGGTATCCTTGCGCGTCGTCGGGCGGTAATCGAGGTCGTAGCCATACGCTCCCTTAATGCCGTTGCCAAAGGTCAGGCCGCTGACCTGCCCTGACCCTGTCCACTCGAATTCAGGCAGCGGCCTGTAGGTGACGCCAGTGACAACGTTGCTGGCCGAACTTGCACCCGGAAGCTTGGCTGTGACAGAAGAGACCCGGCCCATGATGTCCCGCGCATACTGCACGAAGGTGGTCGAGGGATAGGTGATGGAGGCGATATTGCTGGCCGCGTCATAACCGTAAGACGTGTTGAGCGCCGTCAGCCCGCTCGGTGTGCGGCTCTCCGCCGTTACGTTGCCGCGCTCGTCATAGGTCAGGCTCAGGCTGCCTACCTGGTCCGTGGCGCTCGTCAGGCGGCCTATGCCGAAACCGTGGCCGCTCTGGTCATAGGTGTCGGTGACGCTCAGCGTCGCATCGTCGGTGTATTTCACCGTCAGGTTGCGGTCGAACGCATCGAAGGTAGCGTTCATCGTCAGGTTGCCGGGCATCACCCTCTGTGTCAGGTTTCGGTCCGGGTCGTAATAATAAACGGTCGTGCCGCTGTCGGGGCTTGCGGTCTGCGTTCGGTCGCCGAAGCCATTATAGACGTAAGCGGTCGTATTGCCGTTCGCGTCCGTCACGCTCGTCATCCGGTCATGCGCATCATAGCCGTAGGTCGTCGTGCCGCCCGGCGCGGGATCGGTCGAGGTGGAAAGCCGGTTAAGCGCGTCCCAGGTCTGCGTCACCGTGCCCGAGGGTGCGGGTGGGGTGACCGTGAGGACGTCGCTCATGGGGTCCCAAGTATATGCGGTCGTCTGGCCCATGCCGCCGATGTCCTTCAGCACGCGCCCGACCGCATCAAACATCCCCGAGTGCTGCCACGTCATCGTGCCCGAGGGGTTCTTGACCTCCGCCAGCGTCACGTCGCCAAGCTGGTCGAGAGTGTAATGCAGGTTGTTGCCGAAGAGGTCGGTCACGTCAGTTATCCGGTGCGCCGCGTCGTAGCCGTAGGTGAGCTTCGAATTGTCCGGCTGCTGCACGGCTATGAGGTTGGTCGCCGGGTCGTGGGTCCAGGTGGTGAGAAGATTGCCCGCCGTCGTGTACAGCGTGCTGGTGTTCAAATTGAGCCGCCCGTCATACGTCAGGGTCGTGGTCACGTTGTTCGGGTCGATCACCGTCAGCGGCAACCCGCCCCCCGTATGCGCCGTGATCTGCGTCTCGTGGCTGAGCGCGTCCGTGATGCTGGTCAGCGCCCCGGTCCCGTCATAGCCGAAAACGGTCTTCGCCGTCACATCCGTGCGCGGCAACTGCACCGACTTTTCCTGCCCGGTGCTTGTCCACATGTATTGCGTGACCCGCGTCTGCCCGTTCGTGCTGTAGGGCACCGTATTGGTCGTCGTGTCGGTATCGGTTCTCGTCTTCGGATTGCCGCCGCCGTCATAAGTAAAGCCGGTCGTCAACCCCGCCGTCGTGATCGTGCCGGGCAGATGCACGAATACCGAGTCATAGACGATGGTCGTCGTCCGCGCCACGGCGGGCGAATTCACCGCCTCGTTGATGGTCAGCGGGTCGCCATGCGCGTTATTGACATAGGTCGTCTGGTTGCCGTTCCAGTCCGTCGCGCTGTTCAGGTATCCGTTGCTGTCATATCCAAAGCTGCGCGTTGCCGCCGCTGTATTCGAGGTCGCCGCGCGGGAAATCCCGCTAACCTTCGGGATGCCTTGTATTGTTGAAAAGGTGTAGGTGTCCACAACGCCGAACGCATTGGTGACCGTCGCCGTCGTGCTGGTCGGATAGGTGATCTTCGTCTGGTTGGCATTGAGCGTATCGCCAAGCAGGCTTGACGTGGCACGCCCTGTTGTGTCGTAAGCCCAGGTCGCATAGCGGTGACCGTTCTCGTCCGTGATGCAGGTAAGGGCCGTAGGAAGAGAAAGATTTTCATAAAGGTAAGTAAGGGTCGTTGTCGGGCTGGTGGGATAGGTCACCGTCGTTAGCATGCCGCTGGTGAAGCCATAAGTTATGCCGGTCGCGCTGTCCGGCGTCACCACATTCGTAAGCAAGGTGCCCGTACCCGCATATTTAAAGGTCAGGACACGGCTATAGCTGTCCGTTACGGTATGGAGCAGCAGGCCGGTCGTATAACTCAGGCTCTGCGTATATCCATTGCGCGCAACGATAGTGCTTAATCTCCCTTCGACACCCGGCGCTGTATAGGTCTCCACCGTGTCATCAGGATCGGTCAGCGTCCATGTCGTGCCGGAATTGGTCAGCGTGTAATCGACATCGCTGTCCGTTACCCATGCAGTGCCGCTTGATGTAAAAGTAATCTGCTGCCCGTCGGGACGTTCCGCCGTGACATATCCGGTTGCTGACGGCGTGGTAACAATATGCAGATACCTGTCATAGTTGGATCGCCACTTTCCGCCCAACGTCACGGCATAACTCGCCGGATTTACAAAGGCGCTGTTATAGTACCGGATCAGGCTTAACGGGTTCTGTCCCGCCGTCGTATAGTCAGTTGCCTGCTCGAACAGGTTGCCCGTGCCAAGGGTGATGGGGTCACCGCCCACAAACTCGCCCGCCCTGTTGCCGTCGCTCGACGTTATCGCCAGACCCGCCGCAAGCTGGCTGGCCGTGGCCTCGCTTCTTGTCGCGTTGCATATGGCGCAATTGCCATTGCCTTGACCAGGCGGGTTTGCGATTGGTCCGCTGACCGTGATCGTTGACAGGTTTAGATAGCCGTTGGCGTTCTGCGCGACGCCACCGTAAACCGGCTCTATCGCGAAAGAAATCTGGGTTGGCCCGAGATTGTTGTTGTAAAGGGCGTCTTCCCAGTTGTAGTCCGTCGTCAGGACCGTTCCACTCGCGGGCGTCACCACGCCGTTCAGCCCATCCTGACCGCCACCTGCGGCATAGTTTTCCTCAAGGGCAAGTCCGATGCTGCTGCCAAGGCTTCCGGTGTTGCGCTGTACCGTTGAAAGCACGCTGGATGCGCCCAGCTCGCCAAAAATCCACGGCGCGCCCCCGGCTACCTGCAAAACCGCCGTGGCCGGAGGGGGCCATGGTTCACCCGCCAACGCGGAATTGTTGATGCTGGAACCGCACGGGGTGGGCGGGCAACTTCCGGACGTGCTTTGCGTCCCCTGCGTGTCGTCGAAATAAAAGGTGAGCGTATAGGCCTTGCCCTTAAGGTTGGTGCCGGGAGGAAAACCGAGAATCCCCGTGCTGTCTGTGCCTGAATATACATGCCCTGTAATCGTGGTGGCCACGATTGCCGCCTTCGCCTGTACCGCACCAAACGCGGCAAGGGATATTGCTGCTGAAAGAGCTCCTGTGAATTTGGCCTGTTTGAGCCAGGCCGGAAACCTGCATGAAACTGCGTACAACCATCGTCTGCACTGCATAGTTTTCCTTAAGGCAGCCGGTTCAAGCCCCGCCGCCTTATATTTCTATATGATTAAAGACCGTTAATGTGTGTCCGGTCCCGGCTCTATGATTCTATATTTATATGAGCGTCAGAGGCAGGCCGAGGAAAGAAACGGCAGAGGCCGACAATGCACGTGGAACGAAGGTTTTGAGTTTAAAACGTGAGATTATCCGCGCCTTCGATATCCTCAAGGCGGAGCCGGGGGCACGTTCCGGCCCGCACGTTCCGGCCCGCGCCTGGCGGCGGAAGCCATCGATCTGCTGCTACAAAAATACGGGAAGCAGCCGGTAGGATTTCCGTGACCGCATGTCCCCGGCCAGTGTTTCCCCAAGCGTGTTTCCGGTTCTCCCTTTGCGGAACACTGCCGGGGCGAGCCACAATGATGGTTATGGACGCAGAGCAAAGAACTCGCGTGGCGCTCGCGGCGCTGGACGGCTTTACGATGAGGCCGGAACTGGCAGCATATTGGAAAGCAGGGGCAGACCTGGCCGAACAACACAAGGCGCAAAGGGCGGCGGCGGAAGCCGCGATAAGCGCGAAAGCTGCGAAGTTTCAGAAGCGACGTGCTGCGCTGGCAAAACGCAAGGCGTCAGTGAAAGAAAAGTTGTGGGCTGAGGAAAGGAAGTTCGGGGCGGCAATCGTGAAGCTGCTTAAAACGGATGCGGAGCTTAGGGCCGTGCTGCTCCCCAAGTTGCAAGCGGCGCTGACGAATCCACAGGATAAAGCGACGCTCGAAACGCTGAATGGTCCAGCGCGCCGGGTAATCCTCGCAAAAGGATCTCCGGTGCGAAGCGGGGCAGGGCGGCAAACTACCCTTTTATGAGACATGCCTGTACCCTTCCGCGCGGGCGGATTTAGTTAACGTGGGCCTCCCTGCAAGGCGTAAATCCGGCGCGAGCGGCCATCCATGCTGCGCTGCTCGTGCTGCGGTTCCCGCCGTGGCGTTGCGAGATAGCGCGTGACATCGGCAAGTCGCCTGCGGGCGAGGTCGCAGTATTTCTCCTCAAGCTCGATACCGATGTACCGGCGATGCAGGAGCGCGGCGGCAATCAGGCTGCTGCCGGAGCCTGCGAAAGGGTCAAGCACCATGTCGCCCGCTTTGGTGAAGGCCTCAATGATCGGCTTGAGGGTTTCGACGGATTTCTCGGTCGGGTGGCCGTGGTTGCCAGAGTAGACCCATGGCTGCACGTCGCTGATGGGATTGGCGGGTAGCTCGGGCTTGCCCTTGGCGAGCACATAGGCGGACTCATGGGCGTAGCGCAGGAACCGTTGCGAGGAGGCGTAGTTTTTACTGAAGACGATATGGCCCACGGGCGTGAAGCCTGCGCCCTTCCAGGCAGCAAAGAACGAGTCCACGCGGTTCCAGCCATAGAACGAGACGCAGAGCGCGTCGGGCTTCAGCACGCGGTAAACGTCCCTGAACGCGTCGAGGACAGGGCCGGGATAGCGGTCGTTGCGGATGGTGCGACCGGAGCGGTCCTTGTACCGCACGAAATACGGGGGGTCCGTCAGCACGAATTCCACGCTGTCGGCTGGCAGGGTCTTCAGGATGGCAATGCAATCGCCTTGCATGACGCTGTTCTGCATGATGGGCGTCTGGTCGGTGGGTGTGGACATGGCGGCGTGTTTCTACCATATGGGGCCGGGCGCTTCAACCTCGCGGGAAAAGTGCCTTTTTCCCGCCCGTCTTCACGGACCGACGTGTCTCAGCGGGACCGCTTTGCGACGTGGAAGAGAAGCGCGGCGAAGGGCAGTAAAACGCGGGAAACTGAAAGCATGGTCGAGAGGCTTACCGAACACGCCCGAAGGACACTGTTCTTTTCTCGTTACGAAGCGTCGCAATTTGGCAGTGGGTACATCGAGCCTCACCATCTGTTGCTGGCGCTGCTGCGCGAAGCAAAGCCGGTCTTTGGCCTGTTGTCGCTTGATAGCCCGGAAGCGGTGCAGTCCATCCGGGCGGAAGTCGAAAGACGGTTTCCGCCGAAAGTGAATTGGGAACAGTGCTGGCGACTGCCGCTAAGCGATGCGGGGAGGCGGATTTTTGATTATGCGGCGGAGGAAGCGCGACATATGGGAATGCTGCATATCGGGACGGGGCATTTGCTATTGGGTATTCTTAGGGAAGAGAACGCGCCCGGTACGACGGCAATTCTGCAAAGCCGGGGGCTGCTGCTGCCTGTAGTTCGTCGGAAGATCGCTGATTTATAGAACACTGGCACGGGCATTGAAGCTCTGAAAGAGACGGGAGGCAAGGCCCCCCCGGCCTTCGGGCTGCAAGAAACTCAAGGGCCGTGACAACGAATGGCGGGTAGTGGGTCAATTACACAAATTGACCCACTACCGAATGGCGCATTCGTGTCGGTGATTACCGCATTGTGTACGAGATTGACGACGCGGCTAGAACCGTCGATGTGACGCGGATCGCGCACCGACGCGAGGTTTACGATCAGGCACGGCCCGCGCCTGGCCTAAAACTGATAACGTGGCGGAGGTGGGCGCTCATGAAACATCTTCTTCCTCGTCGGAAGGCGCGGGCCGCTCTGGTTCGGGGAGTGGTGGTTGTGTACCTGTCGGGGCAAGGTACACATAGCCGTTGAAGCCGCCGATAGGAGTCCGGTCAAGGAAGACATGAATAACGCCGGTACTCTCCCGCCGCGCGGTGCCAATCTCAAGCCAGCGGCCATGCTTCTTGCCTTCCCGTTTGAGGGCAAAGGCGGGCCACAGCGGGCCGCGACCGCTGGAGCAGCGGAGGACCAGCGGAGGAAAGACAAGCGTTGGCCGGCCTTGGACCTTCCGGTGGCCGACCGGCGATCTTGCGTGTCCCCAGGGCCGATGCGCAGAGGATTGCGTGTCGCCAGGTGGCGTGCCATCTGAG
>OBLW0100004455.1_pt1 | contig 10691 bp, 6 predicted proteins | sample 1520161 | NCBI WGS metagenome assembly OBLW01 (sample SAMEA3539309, study PRJEB22396) | soil metagenome | biome: tundra; feature: field; material: soil | place: USA | collected 2010-05 | depth 0.15 m
CCGCAGTCCGAGCCGCGTTCCGCCGGTAGGTCGTCGGTGCGGCAAGGGAACGACGGTGGTTCGTCAGCGGCGCGCCAGATGTCTCGCGCGAGGGCGCCTGTAGAGGTCCCGGAGGACATCGTCGAGCGGGTCCGCACGCTATGCCTGGCGCTGCCCGAGGTGACGGTGCGGGTCGACGGTTCACTAACCAGAACGAGGTCGACGGCGCACTCGTTCGGCGTCCGCCGGAGGTCGTTCTGCTGGCACTGTTGCGTTGGTCGATCGCGGCGAGCGGGAGACTGATGAAGTGACACCATCGGGCTCGGTTTCAGTCTTCGCTGGCTTCCGGTTCCCGCCCGAGGTCATCTCGGTCGCGGTCCGCTGGTACCTGCGGTACGGCCTGTCCTACCGTGATGTGGAGGAACTGCTGGCCGAGCGCGCTGTCACCGTGGATCACGTCACCATCTACCGGTGGGTCCAGCGCTTCACACCGGAGTTCATCGAGGCGGCCAGGCTATGCCGCCACGCTCCTGGTGACCGGTGGTTCATCGATGAGACGTACGTGAAGGTCGCCGGCAAGTGGGCCTACCTGTACAGGGCGATCGACCAGCATGGCCAGGTCATCGATGTCCTGCTGTCGCGGCGGCGTGACCTGGAGGCCGCCCGGCGCTTCCCTTACCCGTGCGCTGCACACGGGCACGGTCCCGGCCGAGGTCACCACCGACCGTGCCCCTGTCTACCCGCGGGTCCTCGGCGAGCTGGTCCCTTCGGCGCTGCACACCGTAAAGCAGTACGCGAACAACCCGATCGAGACAGATCACGGGCGGCTGAAAGCCCGGCTCCGGCCGATGCGGGGCCTGAAACGGCATCGGTCCGCGCGGATCCTCGCCGCCGGGCACGCGTTCGTGCAGAACCTTCACCGCGGCCACTACGACATCGCCACCGACGTCCCCGACCGCCACCGGCTCCGCATCGCCTTCGACGACCTGGCCATCACCATCTGACCGGCAGAGCATCCGGGATCATGCTTCGAAGCTGCCCGGGGATGACATAACGCAACAGTGCCCGAGCCCCTGTAGGCGAGTTTGCTTGCGCGATCTGGGTCCGGTCTGGCGTGTGGGTGTATGGCCGTTGTTCGCCGGATGGCGTGCCTCAGCCGGGGATGAGGATTCCCCGGCCGCGGATCCGGCCGTGGCGGAGGTCGTCGATGGCGTCGTTGGCGGCTTCCAAGGGGTAGCTGCTGGAATGGAGGACGACTTTCCCCTGGCTGACGAGAGCCACGAGGTCGGCGAGGTCGGTGTTGGTGCCGATGAGATTCCCGACGACCGTGATCTCGCCGAGTACGAGTTGCATCGTTGGCAGCGTGACCGTGCCGCCGTAGCCGACCAGGTAGTACGTGCCCCCCGGGCGCAGCATCGCGACGGAGTCACCGATCGTGTTGTCCTCTCCGACGAAGTCGAAGACCGCGTCGGCGCCTGCGCCGGTGAGGCCACGAACCTGCTGCCCCTGTTGCCCGTCGCAGATGACGACGTGGTCCGCGCCGCACTTAAGGGCCAGCTTCAGGGCATCCTCGCTGGTGTCTACTGCGATGACCTGGGCTGGGGTCATTGCCTTGAGGCACTGGATGCCTATGTGGCCCAGGCCGCCGGCTCCCACGGCGACGGCGAATGAGCCTGGCCCCAGTGCCGGGACGGCTTTCTTCACCGCGTGGTAGGCGGTCAGGCCGGCGTCCGCTAGCGCCGCGGCGTCCGCCGGTGCGGTACTGGCGCCGAGCTTGACGATGGCGCGCGCGTTGGTCTTGAACAGTTCGGCCATCCCGCCGGTGCACATTAGGCCTGGCAGGTTGGGGCCTGTCACGCACCGCATGTCGTCTCCGGCCCGGCAGGGGCGGCACACGCCGCAGGTGAGGTTCGGGTGGCAGATGACGGGGTCACCGACGGCCAGGTGCTCGACCGCCGGGCCGACCGCGTGGACCCAGCCGGCGTTCTCGTGGCCGAGGACAACCGGCAGTTCGGCCGGGATGACGTCGGCGAACCAGCCGTCGATGATGTGGATGTCGGTGCGGCACAGCCCGGCGCCGCCGATCCTGACGACGACGTCGTCCGGCCCCGAGGCCTCGGGCTCCGGCACGTCGTCCACCTGCGGTGGCTGCCCGTATGAGTGCACTCGAATCGCCTTCATGGGTACTCTCCCTCCAGAGAGTCCCAACGTGGACCTTGGTGGTCGCGATGTGGTCGCGTCCCGGTCGCGGTGGCTTGCGGGGAGCAGCTAGGACAATAGTGCGTCGAGCTGTTCTGCCCGGCGCTGCCACCCGGTCATGCCGATCCGCTGAAACTGGCCGATTGCCGCGTCCAGTGCTGGCCGCGCGGCAGCGTGTTGTCCTGCCCGGGCGTGCATGAGCGCCTGGTCGAAGTCGACGATGGCCCGCAGCGGGCGTGCGCCCTGTTCCTGCAGGACAGAGCGGGCTTGCCCGAACCAGTGGCTGGCTTCCTCCAGGCGCCCGCCCACAGCGCACAGGCGAGCCAGGGACAACCGCAGGTCCATCATCGGGAACCGGAAGTCGGCGGGGATCGCTTTGAGGCGCAGAGCGGTTTCGACGGGCCGCAGATGATCGCGGCGGTTCAGCAGCCACAACGTCTCAGCTGTGTCCGAAGCGGTCCGGGTATAGTTCAGGGCCCAGGCCGGCGCTCGTCCCAGTGCCTGGACGGGGAGGGCGAGCAGCGTCATCGCCCGCTCACCTCGGCCAAGGTGCGCAGCGGTCCTGGCGCAGCCGGCACGCATGGGGGCGCGGGCCCATCGCGGCACCGGGTCCTCGGTGTTGGCGAGCTCGTCGAACACCGTCTGCAGCCCCGCCCAGTCCTCGCCGGTTGCCAGGGTCAGCGCGTCCCGCGCGCCCTCGACGTGGATCCGTTCCCAGCTCCACCCCCTGCCCGGGATCCGGCCGGCCAGTTCACGCGCCTCCTCAAGCGCTGCCCGCGCGCCCCGGAGATCGCCGAGCGCGGCGAGCGAGCGGGCGATACTCGCCCGGCAGTGAACTTCCCGCGCCAGCTCACCGCGGGCGTGCGCGTCAGCCGCGGCCTTCTCGAAGACCGGCACGGCGGGCCGCAACGCGCCCAGGAGATACAACAGCACCGTCGGATCCTGCGCCGCCTCAGCGGGCACGCCTTCTCGCCTCTCATAGATGGCCGCGACCGCCCACCGGGCCAGGTCCACGCTGCGCGAGACCGCACCGGGCGACCGGTACAAGATGGCTAGCGCCTGCCGCCGCCTGGGCTGGTCGAGGGGGATACCGACGTACTCCGGGTCGGCCGCCTCCTTGCCATCCAAGGCCAGCAAGGTAAGCGCCGCCCACGCCTCATCTCGCGAAGAACCGGCGTACGCCAGACCCAACGGCGCAAGCAGCCAGGCGTGCGCGCTGCTGCCCGCCGCACCCAGCGCCGAGGTGACCTCGGTGAGATACCTCGCGGCGGCGTGCTGGCCGTCGCGCTGCGCTATCCGCTCCGCGGCGTCGCGGGCTACCGTCACCGCCTCGTCGAAGCGCAGCGCCCACGCCAGCGCCAGCGCCAGCCGGGCACGGGCCGTGATGAGCCGCTCGTCGTCAGCTCCGGCGAGATCGGCAGCGCTGGTGAGGAAGGCCACGGCCGCCTCGTGCGCACCCGCGGCCTGCGCCAGATCTGCCGCCTCGATGGCCGCGGCGACCCCGGCGACCGCGCCCGGCAAGACCCGGCTGCGCGCGTACTGGGCGACGATCTCGGCCGGATCCGCGCAGCCGGGAACGCGGGCCCGGGCGGCCTCAAGCCCGTGTGCCAAACGCCGATGAAGCCGGGCCTGCCGGGAAGGGCTGAGGGTGTCATAGATCGCCTGGCGGACCAGGGCATGCCCGAACTCATAGCGCTCCGCGACCTCGTCGGGCCGGATCATCCCCGCGGCGAGCAGCTCGTCAAGCGCGGACAGCGCGGACGTGTCATCGAGATCCGCGGCCGTGGCGGCAACCGGGAACAAGAACGGCCCGGCGAACCCCGATGCGGCTTCCAGCAGCCGGTTCGCCCCGGCCGACATGCGCGCGCAGCGATGAGCCAGGACCTGCCGCACCCCTTCGGGAACTGCCACCAGCGGCAGGGCGGTCTCCAGCGCTCCGGAGCTGTCCTCATACAGAGCGCGCTCCTCCACCAGATGACGGATCATTTCCTTGGCGAAGAACGGGTTACCGCCCGTCTGCGTCGCGACGACCGTGATCAGTGAGGGTGCAACCGGCGCCCCGGCTTCAGCGGCAACCAGCTGCCCGACCGCCGGGGTGTCCAGCGCCCGGAGCCGGATCACCGTGCACTCAGTCTCGGTTCTCATCGCGCCCAGAACCTCTGCGAGCGGATCCTCCTTCACCGTCTGCGTCGTGCGATATGCGCCGGCGATCAAGAACCGCTGGCGTCCGCAGTTCCTGGCCACATGACGCAGCATCATCGCGGTCCCCGCGTCGGCCCAATGCAGATCTTCCAGGACGAGCAGCACCCTCGCGTGGGCGGCCAAAGCGGTAAAGAACTGCGCCGCCGCGTCAAGGAGCCGGAACCGCTCCTCGTCCGGCTGCAGGGCTGGCGGTGGGCTCAGATCAGGCAGCAGCTCAGACAGCCGCGGGGCGATACGGACCAGCGCGGAACCGGCCGAGCCGAGATCGGCCCGGAGCCGCCCAGGGCCCACCGACTCGCCGTACCCGGCGATCGCCTCAGCGAACGGGCGGAACGGGGGCACCCGCGCGCCCTCGACACAGCGGCCGGCCAGCACAATCGCCAAGCTGATCCGCGCCCGGTCGATGAGCTGCCGCAACGCATGGGACTTACCGATCCCGGGCTCACCCGCCAGCAGCACCACACCGCCCCGCCCCTCGGCCGCCTCCTCGAAGCATCCCAGCAGACGAGACATCTCCGGGACGCGGCCGAAATACCCCGACCCGGCCGGATGCGGGTCCCGCGAGTGCCTGGCGAGCTTAGGCGACTGCTGCAGGATCGCCACATGCAAGTCTCGCAGCTCAGGGCCCGGGACGACCCCCAAGTCCTGCTCAAGGACCCGCCGGAGCCGGTGGAATGCATCCAGCGCCTCCGCCTGCCGCCCGTCCCGGTAGAGCGCGACCATGAGCTGGCCCCACCGCCGTTCACGCAGCGGGCCACCGGTCACCAGGGCCTCGACCTCGCCCACGACCTCGTGGTGGCGGCCTAGCGCGAGCTCCGCATCGAACAGATCCTCCAGCGCCGCTTCGCGAAGCTCCCCAAGCCTCGACGCTTCCGCTGCCGCGAACCGGCGATCAGCGAACTCCTGCAGCGCCGGTCCCCGCCACAGGCCCAGGGCCTGCCTCAACAGCCGCGCAGCCGCAGCAGGATCGCCTCCGGCGTTCTCCCGGCGACCCTCACCGATCAGGCTCTCCGCCAACCGAGCGTCGATCATGCCCTGCGAAGCCCGCAAGCAGTATCCAGCCGGCTGGGTAACGATGCTCACACCCCCGACTTCGGCCAGCGCGCGGCGAACGCGAAGCACATAGTTCTGCAGCGTCTTCGCGGCCGTCCGAGGCGGATCATCCCCCCACAGCGCATCCACCAGGTACGAATCACTAACGGCCTCCCCGCAATGCACCGCCAGCGCCGCGAGCAAGCATCGTTCCTTAGCCCCACCCAGCCGAACCTGCCCATCGCCCGCCAACTCGACCGGGCCCAGGATCCCGACTCGCCCGTACCCTTCCCGCACACTCACAAGTCCAGTGTCGCCGCTCCCGCGCCGCCATGGTTGCCTGCCCGCACTCGCCCCCGGTAATGCAGACGAGGCGCCACAGCCTTGTGTCCACTGCCCATCAGCCCTGATCCGGCCCGACGGTCAGCCTGTCACGGACCGCTGAGACCCCATCGGGCCTCAAGCGTCCCAGGACGTGCAGTGCCGCGAGCCAGCCATCACCCGCGAGAGCCAATCCCAGCATGCGGCTTGCTGAAGCACGAAGGGACTGGTCTCCAGATGCATCCGCGAAGGAAGCCAGGCGGGTAGCGCCGCCACGGTCGGAGCAAGGGTCTTCGCCTGCGGGAAGGGGTTCATGATCGCGTGGCCGACACACGCCCGGCCCCGGCCCCACAGCCGAGCGGCCGCCAATGCCCTGGCGGTATCAACAGCCGCGCAACCGGACAGCCCCCGTCACCCGGTAGTTTCTGACACCACCGACGACCCACGCTGTGACCAGATCAGAAGCGAACATTGGGGCCACTTGAGGTTGACACGGCCGCCCCTTTCACATGCACGCTGTGACCACCCGCGAACCATAGTCCGGTCACACTGGATTGCCGGTAGGTGCCTAGCCAGCCTACGGGCTTGACGACAACGTCGACGCGCCACGAGTGGCCCGAGAGCTTGGGAAGCGCTTTGCATTCCGTGGCGAGAGCGCGATACCAGCCGATCATGGAGTCCAAAAGCAGGACAGCCCGCGGGCCAGCGCGGCTCGTGCGAAGGAGTGCGGATTTCCCGGCTACTGGTTGGAGTGGGCCGTCGATGTGGTCTGAGAGATGCAACGGATCCCGTCCGCCTCCGATGGGAGCGGGAATGCCCGATGCGTGCGCTTCAGAGAACCGCGCTTCAATCCAGGGATCGCTGAGCAGAGGCGGCCCGTCATCGATCACGTAACCGGTGGCCTCTTTCAAGAGCTCGCCGTCCAGGACCCCAGGAGTGGTCCACAGCCAGGCAGCGAACCAATCGAGCTGGCCGTCGGCGTCCCAGACCTGGGAAACGAGCCGAAGACTATGGTCGGCCACGGGCTTGCCCTTCTCGTACCACCAGCGCAGCCCCCGGCCCGGGTGGACCCATCCCAAGCCGTAGATCATGGGGTGCAGTAGCGATGACCAATAGGCACACGGCCCTCGCTCCGGGTCGTCGCCGCGCTTGGGAGCTTCGACCATCGGCTCGTGGGTCAGCGCGGATGCCAGAGCACGGTACATCCACGGCGTTGTGAATCCCCACTCGGCCTGTTCTCCCAGTGCGTCGTAAACGCGCCGCCTACGGCACCGCGGTCACTGTCGAACCAATCGAGCCGCCACTCCCCGGAACCAGTTCTGACGGGCAACGGGTCAGCCAAGGCAGGCACGGCCACGCTTAGCCTCTCACCGGCGATGCCGCTGGTACAGCTCCCTGATTCAGATCGGGACACTGAGGTGATCTCAGCGAAATTCATGTGATGTAACCGTGCTCGAAATGGGTGAGGACCAGGGCTGGCCGCGCGATATCGCCGATCTTGCTGGGGCTGAGGGTGATGTGCTGGAGCGCCCGCCAGCGGCCGGTGAGCAGGGCAAAGCCGCGTTCGCCCAGGCATCGCAGGGACCGCTGGAGAGCGTTGCGCGTCCGGTTGCCGATATCGAGTTCACGGCCGCCGCAGGGCTGGCGGACCGGGACGTGGATGCCGATGCCGGCACCCTCATAGCCGGGATCGGCCAGGGTAGCCAGCCCCTGGGCGGCGGCGCGGTAGAGCGCGGGCAAGGCGTGGGCGCGGGCGGCGGTGATGTCGTGCACCGAGCCCGGCTCCACGGGCGAGACCCACAGCGGGAACCCGCCGGGGGCGAGCAACGCCTGGATATTGCCGCCGTGCGTGTGCGCCTTGCCGGAATACCACAGGTCGATAACCTCGCCCTTACGCCGCGGGCCGGTTCTTTGCAGCGGTTGCAGGGGATGATCTTGCCGTCCAGGATCACGTGGGCAAAGCCCTCTTCCTGTGCCCGGGCCAGAGCCTGGCGCAGGTCCGGGGCCTCCTTGGCGAGCACCTCGATGACCTCGTCCCGGTAGCGGTAGGCGGTGGCCCGGGAGATCCCGTGGTCACGGGCCAGCGCGTCCGGCGTCGTGCGGTCGCGGAACCAGCGCAACCCCAGCACCGCTTGCCAGAAGCAGGACAGCGCCCGGCTGCCGCTCGGGTGCCGCGGCGGCGCCGCTCGGCGAGCAGCAGCTTCGCCACGAACTGCACCAGTTCCCCTGGGACGTCGAGCGTGGCACGATAAACGATCATGTGGAGTCCTTCAATAGAAGGTTGATCTTGTGGTGAGACCTCTTCTACGGGGCTCCACGTCCATTTCCGCGCAGTCCAGCTCGTCCGGGTGTCTGCCCGGATGTACCTCACTTAGGCCGATAATGCCTGGCTGTCCGAACTTATTTCGCTGAGATCACCTCACTGCCCAGGCCAGCATCCGGAGTGGGCGCAGCCGACACCCTGGGACTTTGGCTCCGCGGCATGACAATGCGTCGCCGCAGGGTATCCCTGTATCTGGTCCCGCAATCAGCATCCAGTAACGGGCCTGTGAGGACGCCTGAGTGCTGAGCTCTTTGACGACTTACCGCCATCGTCTTCGATGTGGCAGCTGCGGTGACGGTGTCAACGGGCGAGCCCTTACCCCGGGGCTCAGCAGTGACATCTTCACTTGGTGCCTATAGAAGATGTTTTTTCGCTTTACGGGGGATATTTCTGCTTCGATTAGGGATGGAATCTTCCTGCTACGTATTGATTTGAATGTTATTATCTGGCGTCGGGGGTGGGGGCGATGCAAGAACTGCAGGGTGGGGACCCGCTGCATATCGGGCCGTACCGGCTGGTGGGGCGGCTGGGTGCTGGCGGCATGGGAAGGGTATTCCTGGGCCGGTCCGTCGGCGGTCGGCTGGTGGCCGTGAAGGTTATCCGCGACGAGCTTGCCGGGGACGCCGATTTCCGGGCCCGGTTCAGGCGGGAGGTCGCCGCGGCGCGGATGGTAAGTGGCCATTTCACGGCACCGGTGGTAGACGCCGATCTGGACGGGCCAGCGCCGTGGCTGGCGACGGGGTATGTGGCTGGGGCGTCGCTGGCTGATACGGTGACCGGCCACGGGCCGCTGCCTGCGGCATCAGTGCGGGCGCTGGCGGCGGCGTTAGCGGAGGGCCTGAGCGCGATCCATGGAGCAGGCGTGGTCCACCGTGATCTGAAGCCCTCCAACGTGCTGCTGGCCGGCGATGGGCCTCGAGTCATCGATTTTGGGATCTCCCGGGCTGCAGAGGCGACCGCGCTGACCCATACCGGCCTGGTGATGGGTTCGCCTGGGTTCATGTCCCCAGAGCAGGCGGAGGGCCGGCAGGTCGGCCCGCCTAGTGATGTATTCAGCCTGGGAGCAGTTCTCACGTTTGCCGCCACAGGTGAAGGACCGTTCGGGATCGGTTCCACCGCGGCACTGGTCTACCGCGTCGTACACAACCCGCCAGGCTTGGAGCAGGTACCCGTCCAGGTTCGGTCCGTGGTCGAGCGGTGCCTCGCCAAGGACCCCACCCAACGGCCAGTTCCCAGTGACCTTCTGGCCGAACTCGGCGGTGCCGACCTCGCCGCGGACTGGCTGCCCGCACCGATCATCCAGAAGTTCCCGGGCGGGCCAGCGGACACGCCCTATGGTCCTGCGACAGTCACTGCCGCCAGGCTAGGCCAGCGCACCGAACCGGCTTCTGCGCAGCCCAAGTTGGCTCGGCTGCAGCCGGGCAGCGCCAATGACACGTCACGGCACCATACCCGCCGGACTGCGCTGGCCTGGCTGTTCGCTGCATTCATCGCGGCATCTGCCGTAGGAGGGGCTGCCTTTGCCAATGCCATCGGCAAATCTGCGGCCGCTCGGCCACAACCGCCGGCAACCCGGATAGTGACCGCCAAGTCGACGGTCCCCGGATCCGTGACGAAAGCATCCGCCGGGCAACGACCCAGCACGGCTGGAGCCCAGCTGCCATCCGCGACGCCTCGCATCTCTCCGCCCGCGTCCTCGCCAGCACCAGGCGCCAGCCAAAGCCAAGGACCGGCCCCGCGATCTGGCGCCCAGCCAAGCGCGCAACCGACCCCGGCCCCCCCACCTAAGCCCACGCCACCACCCCCGGCCAACGGTGATGTGCCGCCAAGCACAGACCCCGGCCAATCACCCCTTCCAGCCGACGCGACTACCCTGGGTGGCGTCGACCTGGAACGTTACTGCCAGCAAGCAGGCCTGTACGCCGTCCTCCGCTTCCCCAACACGTTTGGCTGGCGCTGTTCGACGAGCCCATTAGCCGCCAGCGGCAACCGCCTCGGCGACCAGAACATCAATGTACTGGAAGCCTGCGTGCAGCAGTACGGTACCGGCGCAGCCTCGCACTACCTTGATTACACCAACCCGGACTCCTGGTTCTGCTACCGGTAGACCTGGCTGCAGCCTGACGCCGAATCCCACAGTTGACGCCTACGATTCTGATCTGAACTTGGTCGGCATCGGGTAACCACCGCGGCATAGAAAGACGTTCTGCGTGTCGGTTCGTGACGTAGGAACGTCCCTCTGATGCGCTTCGAGCTTGCTCTCCGTGATGGGCTTGCTGTCACCGTCCATGCGCAGAGGGCGGAGCTTGTGGCTGCAGAATGATCACTCAGCAGAGCGCCTCCCCTCTCGGCACTCCGAGGGCCCTGATAGATCGACAGGTCCGCGGCATGAGCGTGCGTGTTTGGCGACGGTGCTTGCCTGCGTTTGCGGTCACGCGAAGCACGGCGTCAGCCAGGTGGAAAAGGGCCGGAACGGTGCCAGTTGTAAACGCATATGTTGAGCGGATGGATACGTCCCACGCTGACTTGCTGCTCGACTCGCCGTTTGGCCGGCAGTTCCTGGCCGGCTTCCTTGGGTTGGAGTTCGGCCAGGAACTGCTCGATCAGCTGGGGCTCGGGCAGGTACCGGGCACGG
>OBLW0100004456.1_pt1 | contig 10690 bp, 8 predicted proteins | sample 1520161 | NCBI WGS metagenome assembly OBLW01 (sample SAMEA3539309, study PRJEB22396) | soil metagenome | biome: tundra; feature: field; material: soil | place: USA | collected 2010-05 | depth 0.15 m
CGATGTAGTGGTTGTCGAGCCGGACCCGGTCGTGGATCGAGGTGTCCCCGTTCAGTCCGTGGACCTGGGCCCACCCGGTCAGCCCCGCGGGCATCCGGGTGCGGTCCCGGTATCCGGGCACGTCCTGCCCGAACTGCCGGGCGAAGTAGGGCCGCTCGGGGCGCGGCCCAACCAGTGACATGTCCCCGCGCAGCACGTTGACCAGCTGCGGCAGCTCGTCCAGGTGCGTGCTGCGCAGGAACCGGCCGAGCGACGTGCACTGCTCGGCTGGCGCGGCCCAGCAGGTGTCCGGGTCCCAGATTGTGTCCAGGTCACTGTGGGGCGCGAGGGTGCGCAGCTTCGCGATCTCGGCGAGCCGGCCCGAACCGACCACCCGGACCTGGCGGAACAGCGCCGGGCGGCGCAGCTGCAGCCGGACCGCCACGGCCAGCCCGGCCAGCAGCGGAGCGGCCAGGACCAGCAGCACGGTAGCGGCGGCGACGTCGAATGCTCTCTTCAGGAACGCACCCATGACGGTCGGGCCCGGCCGCAGCGGGATGAGCGGTATGCCCCTGACCTCATCCAGGCAGGCCTTCGGCACGGCGGCACCGAGCTCATGAAGCCTGGGAACCACGCAAATGTCGGCGCCCAGCAGCCGGCTGGCGCGCAGCACCGCGACCATCTCCTGGTCCCGGTCGCCCGGGAAGCAGACGATGACCCGCCTGATCTGATGGCGGGCGACTACCTTAGGCAGATCGGTGAGCTGGCCAAGGAGCGGCAGTGGCAGCTGGCCGGCCGGTGGGTTGCTGTCCAGGAAGCCGCGCGGGCTCAGCCCCAGCTCGGGGTGTTCGCCCAGCAGCCTGGCGACGTGCTGGCCGATCTCGCCGGCGCCGACCACCAGGGTCGGCTCGGTCAGCCGGCCGCGACGGTGGGCGGCACGCAGCGCCGCGCCGACGGTGACCCGGAAGACCAGCAGCAGGCCACCGGACCACACTGCCATCCGTAGCGCGTCCGCGGCCGACGTCCAGGGCAGGACGAGGAGAAGCGGCAGCGCGGCGACGGCGGCGATGCGCCCCGCCTGATCGAAGGCACGCAGGCAGATCCGCAGCCGGTGCAGCCCGCTGGCGGCGAGCAGGAGGAGCACGGCACCGGCGTAGACAGCGCCGCGCCAGCCGAGCTGGCCGGCCATGGCCGCCGCGGCCACCAGGGCCAGGAGGTCGGTCAACGGCAGCACCGCGACCGATCCGCCTTGGCGCGGCCGGGCCGGCCGCGCCAAGGCGTCCGGCAGTGCCACGGCTGAGGTCACGTTCACCGGCGGGCCCCCACGGTCACGGCCGGCCGGCGGCCAGCGGTGCCCGTCAGCCGCCGTCCGACCGTCCCGGCGGCGTGATCCGCGCCGTAGACGAACCGCATGACGGGGCCGAAGGTCGGTGCTACCGCCGGGCCGACAACGTAGAGCCCGGGCACCGAGGACTCATAGTCCCGGCCCACCGCTGGGGTGTTGGCCACGGTCCGCAGCCGGGATGCCAGCCGCTCGTCGAGGAAGGCCATCCGGCCGACGTCGGCGCGGTAGCCGGTAGCCGCGATGACGTGATCAGCGGCCAGGTCGCTGTGCGTCCCGGCGCTGGTGACCAGCCCCAGTGCCACGCCGCCCGGGCCCGCGCTGGCCCGGTCGATGGCCTGGCCGGCCAGGATCGGGAACTGCCCTTCGACACGTTGGCGCAGCCAGCTGGCTCCGGCCGGGCCAAGCGCGGTCCGCGCCCGGTAGACCCGGGTGGACTCGGGCAGGTGCCGGAACAGGTTGGGCTTGCGCGAGTAGAACCAGGTGCTCCAGCCAGAACCAAGGCCAGCCTCTGGCTCCCGCATCCGCTGCAGCAGCGGGCGGTCCGGCGAGAGCGGGGCCCCGTTCCAGTTCACCGTCGGCTTCCTCGTTACGAGCTGGACGCTGGCCCCGCTCTCGTGCAGCAGGGCGGCGGACTCCAGGGCCGACTGGCCAGCGCCGACCACCACGACCTGCTGGCCGCGGAACACGGACAGATCGGTGTGGGCGCTGCTGTGCGTGCAGACCGCGGCCGGCAGCCAGCTCAGCTGGTCGGGAATGTGGGCGAAGTGCTCAACGCCAATGGCCAGCACCACCTGGCGGGCATAGGCGACGTCGCCGTTGGCCAGGGTGAGCTCGAACTGGCCGTGGCTCCCGGCCACGTTGGTGACCAGCGTCTCCTCAAGACCTGAGGCGCGCTGGGCCTGGAACCACTCGCCGTAGGCGACAAATGTGTCCAGCGGCACCGGCAGGCCGTAGTCGGCGTAGGGACGCCCGGTGGCCTTGCAGAACGCCGCCAGGGTATGCGTCCCGGCCGGGTCAGACAGGTTCGAGGCGAAGCCCTGCGACTTCAGGAACATGCCGCGTGGCATGTTCTCCCGCCACAGCTTCATCGGCAGGCCGAACTGGCGGAAGCGCACCCCGGCGCCGCGCAGGTGGGCCGCGACCGAGAGACCGTACGGTCCCGCGCCCACGATCGCCACGTCAACGGTGCTGCTCATATCTTTTCCCTCACTGTGTGAAGTTCCGGCTCCCGTTTCTGGGCCGCCAAGCTTGCTGTGATCGACTGCGTGTTCCCCGGGCCCGCGCCGCGCCGTGCCGCCCGGCCGGCCCGGTAACGAGGCTGTTTGTCCGGCCCTGCGCCAGCGCCGCCGCGGTGCAGCGGCCGGCTGGCCATCCGCCAGCTCATCCGCAGGCACATCAGCCCGAAGGGCCGTAGGTCGTCCCGGGCGAACCAGGCGGCTTCGTCGACTCCGCGCAGTGAAGTCAGCCAGGACTTCAGTCCCAGCTCCCCGCTGCGCCAGTAGCCGAGCGCGCCGATCGGGTCGTAGTTCTCCACCAGGAACCGGCGGCCGTCCACTGCCTCGTTCTCGGCGATGGCCTGCCCGGTCAGGTCGAGGTAGGCGGCGCGGACCACGTCCACGCCATCGCGGCCGGTGAAGAGCCGGAACTGCGCGCCGAGCCGCGGGTTGAAGTCCAGCAGCTTGTACTGGCCGTCCCGCTGGTCAAAGCGAAAATCGAGGTCGGTGAGGCCGCGGTAGGACAGCTCGGAGAGCAGGCCGGTGACCTGGTCACGAAGCGGGATGTTCAGCGCCGAGTGCCCAAGGCTGGTCAGTCCGGCGTGGGCCGGGTACGACCGGTCCTTGACCCCGGTGAACGCGGGCCGGCAGACGGAGTCGGCGCCGCAGTAACCGTGGAAAAACCAGTCCTGGCCCGGGCCGCCCGGGATGTACTCCTGGAGCATCAGGCCGGCGTTCTGCCTCTCGAAGGCGCGGTACGCCTCGTCCAGATCCCCTGCGCTGCGGATAATCGAGGTGCTGCGCAGTGCTTTTCCAGACGGGGCGTCCCCGCCCTTCCAGGGCGTCGTGAGCTTCGCTATCACCGGGAAACCCGCCAGGTTCGCGAAGTCGCGTGCCTCATCTAGTGATGCCGGCACGGTGGCCTGCGGACTGGGCACGCCCCGCTCGCGGCAGAGCTGGTGCATCGAGTACTTGCCCGCCAGCCGCCGCGGAAGATCGGCCTGCGGAGCCGGGAACAGGAACGATTCCCGCAGGCTGTCACCGTGCTCGGCCAGGAAGATGGCACCAGCGTCATCGGTGGTTATGAGCACCGATGGGCGCCCGATCCGCTCTGCGAGCCGCATCAGCCCGGCATGGATCCGTTGGGAATGTTCGGGGTTGGGTTTCCAGAACACCCTGCCCTGGAGATACCGGGAGTTCGCGGCCGGGGCCCACGGTCCCTCGTGCACACCGAACACCGGTACGCCGAGCCGCCCCAGGCTGCGGATCGCGCCGAGACCACCGTGGTGCATTACGTTCGGGTCGAACTTGAGCACCACCGCCGGGGTGGTGACGTCAATGTCATCGGAGTTGCCTAGCATCGTTAAACCACCGAGCGGTGCGTGCCGCCGTCGAACTGGTAGGTGGCATCCAGGACCTGAGGGCAGTCGTCCACCCAGGAGTAGTCCGAATCGGGGTGCACGGTGTGGATCACGGCGAGGTCGTAATCCGGGCCTCGTGGCGCTGGCGTGCTGGTCAAAAGCTGGCCGTCGGGCAGCCGGACACTGGGGATCAGCGGGTCGTAGTACTCCACATCCGCGCCGTCGCGGATCAGGCCGGCGATGAGCGGGATGGCGGGGGATTGACGCAGGTCCCGTACCCCAGCCTTGTAGCTGACCCCGACGACGATGACGCGGGCTCCGGCCAGCTTGCGGTGGTCGGAGGCGAGGACCTCCCTGGCGCGCTCGATGACACGCTCGGGACGCAGGTCGATCGACTTCATGGCCTGCGCGATCAGCGGGGAGCTGTGTCCCTGCTTGTTCAGCTGCCACAGAAGGTAGTGCGGGTCGGCCGGGATGCAGTGGCCGCCCACGCCCGGGCCAGGGAAGACTCCCAGGAAGCCGTACGGCTTGGTGCCGGCCGCCAGGGTGATCTCCATGGGGTCCAGGTCGAGCGCCCCACACGCATCGGCGAACTCATTGGCCAGGGCCAGCGACACCGCGCGGAAGATGTTCTCATACAGCTTGGTGGCTTCCGCCGCGGCCGGTGAGCTCACCAGGTACACGGAGTCGGTCAGCTGGCGGATGACCCGGGCCGCCTGGTAGGCGCACGCGGGGGTGACGCCGCCGACGACCCGCGGGGTTTCCCGCTGGAGGTGCTCGGCATTGCCCGGATCGATCCGTTCGGGGCTGAACGCCACGAACACTTCACTGCCGACCTGCAGGCCGCGCGCTTCGAGAGGCTCGGCGAGCATTTCCTGGGTGGTGCCGGCGTACGTCGTCGAGGTCAGGATGATCGTCTGGCCGGGCCGGGCATGAGCCACCACGGTGGCGCACGCGCTGCGCAGCGCGGTCAGGTCGGGAGAGTTGCTGCCGTCCACCGGGGTTGGCACGCAGATGATGACCGCGTCCGCCTCCGCCATGGTGGCCAGCACGGGAGTCAGCTCGAGGGTGCCATCGGCCAGGGCGGCCTCAAGGCGCCGGCGGTCAGGGTCGCTGAGGTCGGCGTTGCGGGCCGAGATCTCGTGCAGCCGTTCCTGGCTGACGTCGATCCCGATGATCCGCGGGCACCGGCCGTGCAGCGCCAGCGCGGTCGGCAGCCCGACATATCCCAGGCCGACAATGGCCACGGACCGCAGTCCGGCGGAATTCCCATTCCCATTGCCATTACCGTCACCCGATCGCGGATCTGGCATCTCAAACGCGACCAGCTTGCTTTGCAGCTGGCGCTCCCCGCCGTTAATCGCGAGCGAGAGTCGGTTGTTTGCCACTGTCCGCGTTCCCCCTTGGCCCCGAATCGAGGCACTAAATTCAATTCATGACCCGTTGGCCGGGCTCGCACTTTTATTTACTAACTAAGTACGACAGTGCCAGCCAGATGTGTCACGGACGTAGGCCAACAGGGGTAGGCCTCCTACGCAGGGTGATGTATTTCAGGAGGCTTCTGGCTGAGTGCGGCGGCGCGCGGCGGCGGCGCGGTAGTTCCAGGTCAGCCAGTGGCGCAGTCCCTTGGCCCACAGGCGCGGGCCAGTGTCGGGCTCACCGATGAAGGTGCGCGGCAGCGCGCCGCGCCCGGTGTGCTCCGACGGCCAGATCGCGCAACCGTAGTCGTAGCCGGCCGCGCGCACACCGGCCACGATCGCGGCGTCGATATGCCCGTAGGGGTAACAGAACCCGGGCACGTCCTGGCCACTGATGTCCTGGAGCGCGCGACGGCTCCCGGCGATCTCCCCGGCCAGCGCGGCCTCAGGCGCCGTCGGCAGCGACACGTGGCGCAGCCCGTGCGAGCCGATCTCGATCCCGGCCTCGGCCACCTGCCGCACCAGTTCCGCGGTCATCAGGGGTTTGCGGGGCCCTTCCGGGTCCCACTCGTTGTCTCCCCCCAGACGGCCGGCGATCACATACACCGTCGCGCTGAACCCGTACCGCTTGAGCACAGGCAGCGCGTAGTCGGCGAAGTCGGCGTAACCATCGTCGAAAGTGAGGCCGACAAGGCCCTGCCCGCAGCCGATGGCGCGGGCATCGAGCATTTCCCGCACGGACACTCCACGCCGTCCGTGACGGCGCAGCCAGCCCATCTGCTGCTCAAATCGCTCCGGGCGCACGGTGACCTGGTAGGGGTCCTGCTCGTGCGGGGAAACCGAGTGATACATCCAGATCAGGGGCATGCTGCCATGGCCCGGCGCGGCACAGCGTGCGCGATCGCCTTGGATCGTTCCTGCCATGCTTCCTGCCCCCATCGTCCCCATCTCCAGGAGAGATACAAGGCGAACGCTATGTCGAGGCTGGGCGAGAGAGCTCCTTTTTTATGGTGGTTCGCGCTACCCCATTCGGCGGGTAAATGGGCCCTGAGCAGCCTGGCCACCCCTCCTGCGGCCCTGACCCGCACTCCCGCGCGGGTCAGGGCCGTGACGCCAAGATCAACAGGCGGGGCTTAATGGCTGGGGTTAGCGCGCCGGGCGGTTCAGCCCCGGTCCGCACCGCATCCCGGACGCCCGGCAGCGATCGTAACGGGCACATTCTGGGTAACCCGTTATGTGATCACGCTCTTGCCGAGAGACCGGGAGTATGGACATGGCGGTAGCGACGAAGCTGCACGTGCTCGACTGCGGTGCGATGAGCTGCGACCTCACCTGGTTGCTGCTCAAGCCGGGGCGCAGTATCCGGAGCCGGGCCGACCGGGACCGGCCGGTCGAGTGGTATCCCTGCACCACGCACGCGGTGCTGGTGGAGACTCCCGAAGGCACGATGTTGTGGGACACCAGCTGCCCGCGCGACTGGGAAACCCGCTGGGTGCCCACCGGACTGCAGGAATTCTTCCCCTACGACCAGGTCAGCGAAGAGGAATACCTCGATTCGCGGCTGCGTCAGCTCGGTGTGGACGCAGGCCAGCTCGACTATGTGGTGCTCTCCCACCTGCACTTCGACCATGCGGGCAACGTCAAGTCCTTCGCCGGGGCGGGGCCGCGGCTCGTGGTGAACGACAAGGAGAAGGAGTGGGCCTTCGGCTACTCCGGCGTCTTCAACGGCGCCCACCTCAAGGCCGACTACGAGGGCCTGAAGTTCGAGACCGTCTCAGGCGACAGCGAGTTCCTGCCCGGCGTGACGCTCATCGAAGCTCCCGGGCACACCCCGGGCACCATGGCCATGAAGGTGGACCTGCCCGAGACCGGCACCATGATCTTCACGTCCGACGCTGTGTACATGGGGGATTCCTACGGGCCGCCGGCCACCCCGGCGGCGATCGTCAATGATCTATCCGCCTGGTATGCCTCGGTCGAGAAACTCCGCGGCATCGCCGAGCGGTCCGACGCCATGGTGATCTTCGGTCACGACGCGGAGCAACTGCGGTCGCTGCGCCGGGCACCTGACGGCTTCTACGCCTGAGGAGGACGACGTGAGCATGAGCCTGCCAGCCAACCCGGAATCCATCTTCACCTACGGGGCGCCGCAGCTGAAGTTCGGCCCGGGCGCCTCCGACGAGATCGGCTTCGACCTGAGCCAGTACGGCGTGGCCCGGGCGCTGGTGGTGACCGACCCCGGGGTGGCCGCCACCGGCGCCCCGCAGCGGGTCGCCGACCAGATGGCCCAGTTCGGCATCGAGGCGCACGTCTTCGACGGCGCGCACGTGGAGCCGACCGACGAGAGCCTGAACGCCGCGATCGCCGCCGCCAGGGCGACCGGCCCCTGGGATGCGTTCGTCGCCGTCGGCGGCGGGTCCAGCATCGACACGGCCAAGGCCATCAACCTGCTGCTGACCAACCCCGGCGAGCTGATGGACTACATCAACCTGCCGGTCGGCCAGGGCATCGCGCCGGTCAACGCGCTCAAGCCGCTGATCGCGGTGCCGACCACGACCGGCACCGGCGCGGAGTCCACCACGGTCTGCGTGCTTGACGTGCTCTCCCAGCACGTCAAGACCGGCATCAGCCACGCCCGGCTTCGGCCCACCCTGGCGGTGGTCGACCCGCTGCTGACCCTGACCCAGCCCGCTGGCGTCACCGCCGCGGCCGGCATGGACATCCTCTGTCACGCACTGGAGAGCTACACGGCGCGCTGGTACACCACCAACGAGCGGAAGCGACCGGAGCAGCGGGTGCCCTACTGCGGCGCGAACCCGGTCTCGGACATGTGGTCGGAGAAGGCGATGGGACTGCTCGCGAACTCGTTCCGCACCGCCGTCCGCCATGGCGACGACGCGGCCGCCCGGGCGGACATGGCGATCGCGGCGACCTTCGCCGGGATGGGCTTCGGCAACGCGGGCGTGCACATCCCGCACGCCAACGGCTACCCGATCGCCGGGCAGGTCCGTGATTTCCATCCCAAGGATTACCCGCCCGCCGAGGCGATGGTGCCGCACGGCATGTCCGTAGCGCTGACCGCGCCGGAGGCGTTCCGGTTCACCTTCGACTCCTCTCCCGAGCGGCATCTGCGCGCCGCCCAGTTGCTCGCGCCGGGAGCGGACCGGCCGGGTGAGGCCGGGGAGACGCTGCCTGCGGTGCTCATCGACCTGATGCGGGACATCGAGATACCCAACGGGATCGCCGCCGTCGGCTTCGGGCCCGGCGATGTGCCCGGACTGGTCGAAGGAACCATGAAGCAGCAGCGGCTGCTGGCCACCTGCCCGAAGCCGGTCACCGAGGACGACATCGCCGGGATCTTCACCCGGTCCATGGAGCTGTGGTAGCCATGGCCATCTACCAGCTCCGGTGCGACGAGGGGCACAGCTTCGAGGTCATCCAGTCGTTCAGCGCGCCGCTGCCCGTGTGCCCGGCCTGCGGTGGCGGCACCAGGAAGGTGCCCTGCCGGTTCGGGGTCGCCGGCCTGGCCTCGGCATCGCTCCCGCCGCCACCCGAAGCCATGCCGCAGACCTGGCGCGGGACCTACGAAGGAAACCGCGAGTACATCACGGCGCTGCGGCGCACCGCGGAGCAGCGCCAGGCCCTCGAGGAACGCCATCCCGAACTCGCTGGTGACCGCCGCCCGGTTCTGGCTCACGAGGGACGGTTCGAGGCGGCCCCGCTGCGCGCAGGCGACCCGCGGGGCGATGACGGGGCGGCGGGCTGATCAGCTGCCTGGGTGGATCAGGCTGCTGAGGACGTTGACATCGGTGAAGCCGTAGCTCACCGAGGGTTCCACGTAGCTGTTCTCGGTCCACTCGTTCCAGCTGATCAGTCCCAGGATGTCCGGGGACGAGCCGGCCGCGATCGCATACTCGCTCCGCAGGGTGGCCCCGTTGTCCCGCGGGACGACCACGTGCCCGCCGATGAGGGTCGAGTTGTATCCCGGCGCGAACGGGGCGATCCAGATCCCGTGCGCGGCGTGGACCGCGGCGCCCAGCGCAGCGAGGTCGGCGGCCGCGTGCGGGTTGGCCGCCGGGTTGTCCGAGGACCAGTAGTAGGCGTCTCCATCCGTGTACGCGGCGTACTTGTCGTACACGGCTACAGAGCTCACGTCCTGGAGCACCGCCAGCGAGGAGCGCACGGGGCCGGTAATGGCGGCGAGCTGTGACACCGAGTAGAGGTTGGAGTCGTCGATCACGGTCACCGGCTTGCCCTTGACCTCGTACCAGGCCGGGTTGCTGGCGTACTTCGCTACGAAATACCTGAGGTCCGCCTTTATGGTCGCGACCGGTGTCATGGTGCGGGCCGGGAACGTCTGGCGCGTCTCGTACTCCATGGCCAGCTTGAAGTTGGCCTGGTTGGCCGCGCTCTCGACCTCGGGGAGGATCTGCTGGTAGGTCGCGTTATTCTTCCAGCTGATGATGAAGCCGGTGATTCCCGCCGCTTTGGCCTGCTCGATCTGCCACTTGATGACGGCCGGGTCAGCGCTGTTGTAGTTGCCGGGGAACGGCTGGACCGGGTGGTCAAGCTTGTTGGTCGACCAGTAGGAACCCTGCATCCACATGTAGTAGTACGCGAACACCGGCACGGCTGAAGCGGCTGAAGGAGAGGCCGAGGCGGATGCCGGGAGACAGGGCCGGGCGAACGCCGAGCCGTGCCGCACGCAAGGGTTCTCGACGGGCGCGCCGGTGGTCCGGCTCTGGCCGCAGGCGGCCAGAGCGAGCGCCAGCGCGGCCAGCAGCGCGGGGGCGATGAAAACCGAAGGCCTGGACATCCTGCGCTGTCATCCTGTTCTGATCAGGAAACGACCGGGTGCATTACTTGATCGCGGCGGCTACTGCCTGGTAGGAGGCCTTGTGGGCGCCGGTGACCGTCACCACACCGAACCAGTCCTCGTCGTTGGTCGGGTCAGTGCCCTCGTCCTGCCAGCTGTAGAAGTAAAGGCCGCCGATCCAGCTGTCGTCCTTCGTGTTGGTGATGGCCTGGCTCAGGTCGGTGCCCTGGGCCGCCTCGCTGACCCCGTCCGGGCCGCCGGTGGGCGCGCCGACCTCGGTGATCCAGATCTGCTTGGCCGCGTCCCCGTTGCTGGTCATCACGCTGCGGAAGGACGGGGTGGTCTGATTCATCTCCGACCACCCGGACCAGGATTCGTAGGTGTTGGGCAGCGCGGGATAGCTGTAGGGGTGGTCGCCCACCGCGTCGAAGCTGCCCGCGGCCCCGTCCGCGTACATGTCCTGCAGGAACGTGACGGCGTCGATGTTGGTGCCGTCGTTGGTCTCGGGGGCCAGCCCGGCGGAGATGACGAACGCTGAGCGGTCGACGTGCTTGATG
>OBLW0100004457.1_pt1 | contig 10690 bp, 4 predicted proteins | sample 1520161 | NCBI WGS metagenome assembly OBLW01 (sample SAMEA3539309, study PRJEB22396) | soil metagenome | biome: tundra; feature: field; material: soil | place: USA | collected 2010-05 | depth 0.15 m
TACCGCGACCTTCAGCGTCGAGGCCGTATCCTGCTCCGTGATGCTGCGGCCGCGCAGGACGTGCTGACCCATGGTCTCAAGATAGCCGGGGCCTACGTGATCCCATGAAGAGCCATGGTCTTCATTGACATTGATTACGCCCTGGTTTTCGCGGATGACCATTTCACCCCAGTTGTCGGTGAATGGGCTGTATTGAGCGAGTGCCGCACGCTCCACTCCGGGAATTTGTGAAAGTCGAGTCTGTAACTCGCGATATATTGCTTCCAGCTTTTCCGAGGAGTAGCTGGAAAACGGCGCATTGACACTGATGTTGACGCGGTGGTCCACCTCAAAGCCAAAATCCTGCTGCTCCATTTTCTGCAGGCTACGGATGAGCAGACCGGCTCCGGCCAGCAGCACGATGGAGATGGTCGCCTGCACCACCACCAATACTTTCTGCGGCAACGAGCTACGATCGCGCGTGCTGCGATTGGCGCCCCGCAGTGCCTCCGCGGGATTGGCGCGCGATGTGAGCCAAGCCGGTGCGGTGCCAAAGAGGAGCCCAGTGATAAGCGACAACCCAAAGGCGAAGGCCAAAATGGGCAGCGAAGGAGCGGCATCGATGGGCACGAATTGCGCATGGTGAAAGGCCAAGGCAACAATCACCTTCACGCCGAGGTAGGCGATCGCTATCCCGGCCACCCCGCCAAAACTCGAAAGCACAAGGCTCTCAGTGATTGATTGGCGAAGAAGCCGTTTTCTTGACGCTCCAAGCGCCAGGCGCACCGATGTCTGCGCGCGCCGGGCCGCTCCCCGCGCCAACAGCAGGTTCGCAATATTGGCGCATGCGATAAGTAACACCAAGGCGCAGACAATGATCAGAATTCGCAGGCTGGCTGAGTAGTTCTCGCGCATCTCTCCTACGCCGGCGCCCCCGGGCACGACATTGATATGTTGCTTGGGCAGCATGGCCTTGAGTTGCGGAAGATATTGCTTGAACTCCTCGCCTACAAAATCCGTTATCAGCCATTGCCGCAGAATTTCTGTGAAGCGAGGACCGAGGGCGGTGGGAGTGGCGCCTGGGCGAAGACGGCCGATGACGCGAAGCCAGCTATTTTTCTGATTCAGAAGAGAGGTGGTCCCCATGAGCAGGGGTTCCTGCTGGATGGGTACAAAAAGCTGCGGCGGATCGCTGCGCAGAGTCTCGCCATAGAAGCCGGGAGGCGTAATGCCAACGATGGTGAACGGATGCCCATCCAGCATGAGGACGGTGTCTACGATCCTGGGGTCCGCGCCATATTCCTGCTGCCACGCGTGGTGGCTGAGCATTGCGGCTGGCGGGGCCGCGCGCTGATCGTCGGTGGGCGACAGGGTTCTGCCCGCAAAAGCCTGAATGCCGAAAGTTGCAAAGTAGTTTCCGGAGACGAATTCGCTGCGCAGAGGCTTGGCCAGTTCGTTGGTTCCGCCGCGCCGGACGCTGAATTGGGATGAGCCCGCCTGAGAGGCCGCGAGTTGTTCGAATTCCGGGGAGGCGTCTTTAAAGCGCTCATATAGCTGATAGGGGAACATACCCCAGACATCCTGCGGACCGCCTTCTACGCAGCAATCGTTGCCTTCGCCAACGCGATAGATGCGGGACGGATCCACCACGGGCAGCGACTTGAGCATGATGCTATGGATCAGCGAAAAAATGGCCGTGGTTGCGCCAATGCCTAACGCGAGCGTGAGCATGGCTGTCAGCGTGAAAACGGGCGACAACCGCATTTGCCGCAAAGCGTAGGAAATGTCCTGGCGCAAAGTCTGCATGAGAACCCTCTGGCAATCAATACGGCGATCGAAGAAGAATGGTTCCAGAGGTAGCTTGGGTTTCCTAAATACGGAGTGTGTGAGTCTCCCAGGGGTTGTCCCGCCTTCCACAAAAAGGGAAAATACTCAAGATTCCGATACACATTTTGTGCACTTTATGGCACAATTAGCCGATTCGAACTGCCCCTGGTTCGGTTTGCGCCATGGGGGCACAGATTGCGAATTTAGCTGGCGCTCGTCCTGGCTGTTTCTTTGATTCTGTGGTATTTATTCCTACCGCTTCTCTTCCTCTACTTTCACTCACCAGCCACAAGCTGGAAACAATTCGATGTTGTGTCGGGAGCGAAATCGATGATGGAACGATCGAGTAAGGTGTGGCTTGTGTCCGGACTTGCGGTTCTACTAGTGGCCTGCGGAATCGTCATTTTTCTGGTGCTCCATAAAGGCCCCCAACCTGGCCAGGTTCAGGATGAAGCCCTATTGGCGGGCCGCGCTGCATCGTCCTTTCCCGCCGCCGACGAAGATTATTTTCGCGACATGGACGGCGCCATCCCACTTACCCCCGGCGAGGTCCAAGGCCGAAACATGTGGATTCTCTGGACCGGAGGCAACGACAAAATGTGGGATACCCTCACAACAACCAGCATTGGAACGCTTGATTTGTTGAAGACGATTTCCTCATTCCCTGGAATGCCTGCGGCGCGCTCAAACCGCTGGAACTATCTTGGACTTGTGAACGAACCATGTTTCAAGCAAGCACAGGGACCGAATCCAGATCGCTATGGGCTGTGGTTGGATACGCGCGATCCTGCATGTCCGAAGGACCCTTTCGAAAACGACGCCAAGTATCCCGGAGTGACAGTCGGTGCCCGCGGCAAGAACATTCCTGCGGGTTCCTATTATGGTTATGCCACGGGAATTGTCGGGCTTCGTCTCTTTCCGAATCCGGATTTTGACGAAGCGGCCGCAAAACGATGGGATGCCAAACGCTTCTATACCGACCCGAGTTATTACTACAGCAAGAAACTGATCAGGCCATATCGTATAGGCATGACGTGCGGCTTCTGTCATGTTGGGCCAAACCCGGTCAAGCCTCCGGTCGACCCCGAAAACCCCAAATGGGAGAATCTCAGCTCTAATGTGGGAGCTCAGTACTTGTGGATTGAACGAGTGCTCTCATGGAACCCGGACATGAGCAATTTCCCCGCGCAACTTTTTCACACTTCGCGACCTGGAACGCTTGATACTTCACTTATCTCCTCGGATAACATCAACAACCCACGCACAATGAATGCAGTTTACAGCTTGCCTGAGCGTTTGGGCCTGGCGCAGCGATGGGGCAAAGAAACGCTTGCCGGTGGAAATCTGAATAACAAGCAACTAAATGATTTCCCGCAAACGGCCGCGCTTAGTCAGTACTATCAGGCGCCGGATACAGTTCGCACGCCTCGCGTGTTGAAAGACGGCTCAGATGCGGTGGGGGTGTTAGGGGCGCTGAATCGCGTTTATCTCAACATTGGACTTTTCAGCGAAGAGTGGCTCCTGCATTTCCGTCCCCTGGTTGGGGGACAGACAGTAACACCGATCGAGATTGCAGTGGCAAACAAGAACTCTGTCTACTGGCAAGCCACGCAGCAACAGACGCCGGACATGGCACTCTTCTTTCTCAAGTCGACAGCGCCACATCGGCTCAAAGACGCTCCGGGTGGGCAAGAGTATCTCAGCAAGGACAATGCAAAGCTAGACCGTGGCAAGACTGTTTTTGCTGAGCGATGCGCGCGATGCCACTCCAGCAAGGTTCCAACTCCCGCTGCGGGCCTGGATCCCGACGGCTGCGCCGGCAAAGACTATATGAGTTGCTGGAACAAATATTGGGAATGGACAAAGACCGAAGATTTCAAATCGAAGATGCGGGCGATTGTTCACGAGAAGGATTTCCTGGACAATAACTACCTGTCTACCGACCAACGCGTGCCCGTGACGCTGCTCCAAACCAATGCATGCAGCCCATTGGCGACCAATGCAATCGGCGGCAATATATGGGATAACTTTTCTTCCCGCACTTACAAGGACCTTTCCTCAGTGGGGAGTGTTACTGTCTACCATCCATTTACCGGCGAGCCAAGCACGTATGTGATGCCCGCTGGAGGCCGTGGTTACACGCGCCCACCCTCGCTGATCAGCGTCTGGTCAACCGCTCCCTATCTGCTCAACAACAGCGTGGGCCCGTTCAACCCGAGCCCGGCTGTAAAAGACCGGATGACTTCATTCCAGGGTTCCATCGAACAAATGCTCTGGCCGGAAAAGCGCGAAAAGGATTCTCTGCTTCCGGACAAGCTGCCTGGAAAGATCGACAGGACCACCGAAACAAGTTACATCCGCATCGCGACGGGCTATCTTCCGGACTATCTGAAACCGTTGTTGAAGCCGGGTCAGCGGTTTTTCCCGGCGTTCTTTGACAATGGAGGAATCGAGTTGGGTCCGATTCCGAAAGGTACACCGGTAGGCCTATTATCCAATCTCGATCTCCTGGGCGAGGGACTCGATCCGGCTGCGAAGCTGAAGCACCAGGAGAGGGTCCTCAGCCTGTTACTCAAGATGAAACACGATCTAGCCGCTCTTCCGGCAAAAGCAACAAATGAGGAAGCTAACAGGATTTTTGCGAACCTGGTTCCTGATTTACTCGCATTGAGTAAGTGCCCTGACTACGTGGTGAACCGCGGCCACTATTTTGGCACGAGTTACTTCACAGAAGAGCCGGCGCTAAGCGATGACGATAAACGCGCACTGATCGAGTTCATCAAGGCCTTTTAGTGTGGCCCTTGTTAAGACTCCAAAAGAAGACTAACAAGAAGGTCAGGTGGACCTATGATAATCTCTACGCTGACTCAAATGTTCCGTCGCCTCTGGAAGCCCGGCATCCAGACTCGTGCCGCAGTTTCCGTCGAGTATTTTGGATGGCTCGATCTTATTCTTGGCTGCATAATCTTTGTTGCACCAAATATGGCTGCATCGCTGCTCAAGCTTCCTGCTCTTTCAATTCAGGACGCGAGTTACATCCGTGTGGTGGGCGTTTTGGTTGCCGCTCTTGGAATGCTTTACGTATTGAGCGGACGGTTGAATTCAGAAGGCTTCGTCGTAGCCTCTTTGTTAGACCGGCCACTGGTGCCGGTTATCATGGCCGCACTTTGGTCAAATGGAATTCTGCCTGGATCGCTGGCCATCGCATTCTCGACGATTGACTTCGGCGGATTCCTATGGACGGCGTTTGCATGGAAGGCTGATATACTGCATGGCCTGAATATCGGTGGCCCAGGGCTGCGGGAACAGACGCGCGCAGCTCGCTCGGTTGAGCTATTCGGCTGGTTCTGTGCAGTTAGTGGATTAGTTACTCTCCTGGCGCCGTCGTTCGTTCAGTCCCTGCTCCGGCTGACGTTAATATCGGCCGATGGACCTAACTATTTTCAATTGGCAGGACTGCTGGTCGGTGGCCTGGGGATGTTGTATGTGGTAGGAGGAAGCTTGCATGCCGACGGATTTGTGTTGGCTTCCCTGTTGGTCAGGAGCACTTCCGCAATCATCGTGATGATTCTGTGGTGGACGGTTCACCTTCCGGGTTGTTTGACGTTGGTCTTCTCCCTCATTTGCCTCGTTGGATGTCTTTGGACATTGTTGGCCCTGGGCAACGACGATAAGTTCCCAGAGAATGCGGGCCGCATCCCGTTGATCGCACAATGGGTCGCGGCCTTCTTCGCGTTTGTCAGCGGCGTGATTCGCAATGCGCGCACATTTCATCCCGATGGCAGGGTCTTTCTCGGCGTCGTTCGGTCGCTGAATCCGGCGGATGCGACTCTCGCTGCGGCGGCCGATCAACTGGCGAGTTCTGTGCTAATGCGCATCGGGATGGGCGTGATGAAACGCGGAATGCCACGTTGGTTGGCGGACCATATTCCCGATGCACCCAGCATTGCGTCCCGCTTCTTTACTGCATCGGCGCCTGGTGAAATTCGATTGGAGCGTCGCCTCGAAGATCTTGATTTGCTTGCGACCGCCGGTGGTGACCGTCTCTGGAAGCTTCTGGTAAACCTGTCGACAGGCGGCAAGATGTACGACCTCCACCAATTCGATTACTTTCAGAATGTTTATTACGCCGATGTTCCGTACCGGATCGGCAATGGCAACGCAGAAGTGTGGGTTCGCCTGAGACCGGAGGTGGACGGTAGTTATGCCAAGCCGAAGGACGGGATGGAGCGGGAGCAGAAACTGACTGAGGCGGTTGCCAGGCAGGCTGTTATCCAAGTCGAGGTTCAGCGAGTTAATTCTTTCGGCGGCTCTTTCGTTCCTATTGCAGAGATACGTTTCGAGGAAGAGATTCAAGTCGACCAGGAGGCGCTCCATTTCAATCCTGTCGCAGGTCGCGACTTTCAGCCATTCGGCTTCCTCACTGACTTGCGAAAGACCGTCTATCCCGCCAGTTTCCAGAGCCGGGCCCACAGCCGTGCGCAACGCGAACAACGGCAGCACCACTTCTTCGGCAGATTGTTTCGGTACTGGAACGAGATTCCTATTCCTCCTATTGAAGGAGACGCCACAGTTATGAATTCTCCCGGGACGGACTTATCTCATAGAAGGCGCAGGTGGGTCGGAGTCGCCTTGTTTGTTGTGTCGGCCGCTGTCGTAGTTGGCGGCTTAAATCTGGTTGAGCGTTTCACTCGCAATCGTCCAGTGGACTATGCCGATGACGTAATGTTTTTCGAACGCGGGTCAACCGGGGGCGAGCGGGTGAATGGGATTCCTTATTGGATATGGGTGGCGCTCCCCGAGATATTTTCCGAGTATCTTCCCGATAAGAAGGCGGGGCAAGGTTACTCGTCCTTCGGAATGATTTATGAGACCGGGGCCGATCGTCGCTACGCGCTGCCGCTCGGCATGTCGCGGCGCAACGTTAGCGGCTTGGACGTGGTATATCTCAACTGCGCAGCTTGCCATACGGGGACCGTGCGGGATGCACCCGGCGCGCAGCAGCGGTGGATCCCCGGAATGCCGGCTCATCAATTCAACCTGGGTGCCTGGGGTAAATTCCTCACTACGATTCCCAAGGATCAGAAGTTTACGCCGCAACGCCTACTGGACCAGATTCAAGCGATGCAGAATAACTCTCATCGCCTCGTATCCAAGCCCGATTTGATTGACCGCTTGATTTTCAAATATTACGCGGTCTATCTCATGCGGGACAAACTCCTGGTGTTGGGTCAGCGACTTAGTTTTGTTGATAACAGCACCTGGGGACCGGGAAGGGTGGATACTTTCAATGCGCCTAAAGCACTGCTCAATTTTCCTATGGATCACGCGGACCCGAGGGAACTAATGGGGAACTGTGACTTCCCTTCCGTGTGGAATCAGGGGCCGCGAAAGGGAATGCAACTGCATTGGGACGGTAACAATACCTCCGTGGATGAGCGCAATCTCTCCGCTGCGTTTGGCACCGGTGCTTACCCGCCGATCCTCGATACGGATCGCGTTTTGCGCATGGCCAAGTATCTCGAAACGGCACAGCCACCGGGGTATCCCTATCCAATCGACAAGGCGCTCGCTGCGCGGGGCAAGCCTGTGTATAAAGAATTTTGCACGCGCTGCCATGGAATGCCACAACCACCGTTTCGCAATCATGCGCCTAAAGACGGGGAGTGCGATCATTCAGGCCCAGACTCCGAGTGTGTCGGAACGGTCGTTCCGATCGATAAGATTGGCACGGACCCGAATCGTCTTAACTCGTATACCTGGCTCCTGGCGGTGAACCAGAGCACGCTTTACGCAGGCTATGAGAAGGACTGGGGTTTCGATCCACCTTATCCGCAGCGCTTCCAGCATTTCCGGAAGACGAACGGTTATGCCAGCATGCCTCTGGACGGTATCTGGCTGCGCGCACCGTATCTGCACAATGGATCGGTGCCTAACCTGCGCGAGTTACTCGAACCATCTTCGGCGCGGACCAAGCTCTTTTATCGCGGGAACGATGTGTTCGATCCGCAGAACGTCGGGTTCGTCTCCAACATCGCCGAACAATCGGGACAACAATTCTTCCGCTTTGATACAACACAACGAGGGAACGGCAATCAAGGACACGAGGGCCCGGCCTACGGAACGGAATTGGCGGCCGATGACAAGAGGGCGCTGCTGGAATATCTCAAGACCTTCTGACTCGAGGACTCTCCGATGAACAAACAGGCAATGGGAATCTTGATCGTGGCGATTCTGCTTATTCTCGTGATCGTCGTGATGATTCATTTCGGGTTCTGGCGCGCAGAGGCACAGCCTGCGTGGATTACGAGCGACCAGCGCGATAACTATTTTTATGGCTCCGCAGAAACAAAGAATGCAGGAGGCTTGCCCTACTGGATTTGGCTGGCCATGCCTCGCCTCTTTCCTGAATACATGCCTGGGCCGGGAGGATACGCAGCTCTTGGCATGTCGTGGGAAGAAGGCAGAGAGATGCCGGTTGGATTTGCAAAACAAAGAATCGGCTATATTCGAGTTAGCGGCAATTGCGCTCTTTGCCATACGATGTCCATGAAGAGCGGAAATGACCAGGCGCCACCGATCCTAGCCGTCGTGAAGGGGCACACGACGGATGTTCAGCCGTTGCTCACTTTTTACAGAAATTGTGCCCAGGACCCGCGTTTCAACGCAGACGAGTTCTTCTCAGAGATCGATAGCGACACAAAGCTTTCCTGGATGGATAAGTTGCTCTACCGCTATCTGCTCATCCCCCGCATTAGGAAAGCACTTATCGCCAATCCCGCCTCTGTTCTCTTTAGCCAGGAGTTAAGAGCCCACGCGAACGACCCACACTCCGAGGTGCCACTGTCGGATCAGCACATGAAAGCGCTCGAGGCTTGGATGCAACTCCAATCTCAACCACTCCCGCAGTGAGCTATTTGCAGCCGGCGCTCCTTTATGACGGCACTGGGAATTGAAGGGAGAAGTGGATTGTCTTGTCCCGATCCCAATACACGATGCCGAGATAGGTTGCGGCGTCGATTTGACGAATCTCATCGCGAATATGTTCGGCCACGATTGAGGTCTTGGAATAGTCAAGCACGATACATTCCTTGTTATCGAACCAACTCGAGGACTTATAGACCTCTGCAACAATTGCGTTGATACCGAACGAGAGAATGCGGTTTGTGAGAGTCCCGTGGGCGGCATCGAAAGTCTTCCCTTGCCAGGTGAAGATGTTGATTACCGAAGCAATCTTGGCGCTGAACGGTGTACCGGGCGCGATAATAGCGGTGCCGTTCGCTTCACCGTTCGGGATTGTGCCCGCTGGACTTTTCGAGAAGAGATCATCGAGTTGCTGCTGAGAAAGACCTAATAGTTGCGACGCCGTGTAAGTCATTTTGAAACCTCCTCGGAGTGGGGATGGATCGCGGCGGAACCGGGGGATCTTGCCACGGCCCGAAATGGCATAAACAAATATGAAGTCTCCGAACACACCTGTCAACAGAGGATTCGATCAGACTGGAACTTTTGGCTCTTCGGTAACTTATCGGCACTCAAGGTTGGATTGGCGTGCTTCTTGCGTCGCGCAAAATCACTTCCGCCGCCTTTTCGCCGACCATATACACGGCACTTACAATGAAGAACCCCGGTATCCGCGGGAAAACCGATGCGTCTACGACTCGAAGCCCCTTTGTTCCATGGACGTGAAAGCCGCTGTCCAATACGCCCATCTGCTCGCGCGGGCCAATCGCACAACTACACGAGGCATGGTGACCCCAGGTGTGAGCACGGACAAATTCCCGCAATTCCGAGTCTGTCCCGACGCCTTCGCCGGGAAGCACTTCCTCCGCAATCAGGCCTTGAGATTTCAGGGGCTCGGTCAGTTTCCGAACAAACCGGATTCCTTCGACGACCGAATCCAGATCCTCCTGGCAATCCTCCGTGCCTTCGTTGAAATAGTGAAAGTCTATTTGCGGTACATCTCTTGGGTCCGCAGACCGAAGCATGACCCTGCCCGAGCGGTTATTGGTATGTGCTTTCAAAACCGCCCAGGTTAGATAGTTGTGATCGTCTGCAAAGAGCTTGGAGTAATTCGGGAAGTACCCTTGAAAGCGGCCCAGAAAGGCAACGCAGAAGAGATCCGGCAGCGGGCGCTCCGGGGCCGAGCGTTTGAACATGGACAAGACCGCGCCGTTTGTTATGTAGGGACCTTCCCTGCTCTTTTCCCACTCGCGATATTGCGGATCGCCGGTATTAAAGTCGGCACCCCTGAAGATATTCCACTCCTCAAAGTTCATCCGGTTTACGACGCCAACTTCGTAGCGATCCTGCAGGTTTCTTCCGACGCCCGGTAAGTCAATTCTGACTCGAATGCCGTGCCGCTCCAATTCTTCCTTCGGGCCTATCCCGGAAAGCATCAGGAGTTGAGGAGTATTGAATGCTCCTCCGGCCAGGATCACTTCGCGAGAGGCATGCAGAGTTCGCGGTTCGCCAGCAGCGACGGTTGGCTGATCGTGCGCACGATAGAGCCGTTCGCCTTTCAAGTATTCAACTCCGATGGCGCGGTGGTTATCGTCGAAAAGGACGGATGTTACGAGGGCATCCAATTCGATCCGAAGATGGTCCGGACGGGTCGATGCGACCTGCAAGACCCGTTCACGAGAGCCCGTCCTCGTGTGGTTCCTCGTCGACAACGGCATATAGCGAATACCGAAGGAATCTTCCTTGTCAGTTCGCCAATCGTTCGGATCGAGCAGCCCTTCCGCCAACCAACGAATTCTTTCGGATAAGTGTCCAATATCCTTAATCGCAGTTTTCGTGGAGTTTAGAATTGTCTCGATGAGATCTACATTGGACAGCGAAACCATGGGGATTGCTTTCTCTGTACTGAGCCAACCGTTGA
>OBLW0100004458.1_pt1 | contig 10688 bp, 8 predicted proteins | sample 1520161 | NCBI WGS metagenome assembly OBLW01 (sample SAMEA3539309, study PRJEB22396) | soil metagenome | biome: tundra; feature: field; material: soil | place: USA | collected 2010-05 | depth 0.15 m
CGCCCCAATTGCTGCGGAATCCACAACAGGCCGCGCGCGTCCACATGCGGCAGCACCGAGTAACCGTCGCTGATCCGCCGCATGCCGCACTCCGCCAGAACCTCCAGGGTGACCTCGTCGAACGAGTGCGCCGGCGCCACCCACACCTGCGGCACAACGCCCTGCTCCGCAAAAACCGCGATGCCTTGGCGTATCTTGCAAAGCTGCGCTTGGCGGCCCAAGCCCGCGAACTCGCTGTAACGATTGCGGCCCATGATGCCGCTCTCGGTAGTGCTGTATACGTGCTGATAGCCGTGCAGGCCCACCGTCCAGCCCTGGCTCTGCCAGCGCCGTACCTGCTCCCAGAAGTCCGCCCGCGCCGGCCCCACGTTCAGGTGCGCGTCGCGGTTATCGGGCACAATCGCCACCAGCGGACGCACGCCGTTCCCCTCCAGCACGCATTGCACTTCGCGCCACACCGCCCAGTTCATGCCTGGACAGATGTCGTCGAAACGCAGCAGATATTTGGCGGCGGTTACCAATTCCACTTCCTCCGGTTCAAGAGGCGCATCGCCACCCGCGCGCGCAACGCCGCGGCGCCCATCAGACTGTTGGAGCGGTCCGCGTTGTACTGGTGGACGCGCTCTCCGCCAAAGCTCTCTTTGAAGTGGTTGATCCCGAGCTTCTCTACATTCGTCCGCCCTGCATACCAGCCGCCGAAATCGTAAACCCCCAGGCCCGTCTGCTTGCAGTGCAGAATGTCCATCCAGTGCAGGTACCGGTTGGCCCGTCCGGTCATTGTGGCTTCGCCCTTGTCCGCCAAGCGGAAGTGCGATGCCGAGTGGATCAGGCAGGCGCGGTTGCACATCCGCAGATACGCATGCCACACCAGCACCCGCCCGTCCGCGCCGCGTACCCGGGTAAGATCCAGCGCGTCGTGCCGCCGAAAAGCAGAGATGCGTGTGCGATTGACCCGCGGTACATACTTGATATCGGCGAAACGGTCGTAGAAACCGAAAAACTCCTCGGCCAGCGCGGCATCCGGGTGGCTGTGGTACTCGCACGTGAAGCTATCTTTGGATGCGCGACGAATCTCGTATCGCGTCTCTCTGTGAATCTTGGAGAGAATCGTATCGGCGTCGCACCTCAGGTCCAGGCAGAGCGTGTGGAAATCGCTCGATTGGCAACCCTGCACCGGATCGCTACGAAACTGGTAACGCACAATATCCGCCGCCGTGCGCGACTCCTGCTCGTCAAGAAAGAACTCCGCCACCCGCAGGTGCGCCTTTTCGTACGTAATCATCTTGACAATTCCACCGTTTCCAGAATTCCTTTCTGGTCCAGCAGCTTCGTGTAGACCTCTTCCCACTGGTCCAGAATGGCGTCCATGCCGAAGCGCGCAAGCACAAAGTCGCGTGCGACTTCTCCCATGGCGCGGCGTTCCGCGTCGCTCATGCAGGCCACGCGCCGCATCGCGAGGCCAAGTTCCCGCGGGCGACCCGCCGGTACCAGCCTGCCGCGCTGCTCGTGGGGCAGCACTTCGGCATTGCCGCCTACCCGGGTGGCCACCATCGGCAACCCCGATACCCCTGCCTCCAGCATCACCAGCGGCATGCCTTCGAAAACCGAGGACAGCACAAAGCCATCCGCCGCCTGCATGAGCTGCGGAATGTCCTCGCGCACTCCCAGAAACCGCAGGCGGTCCGAGATTCCCAGTTCCGCCGCCAGCCCTTCCAGTTGCGGCCGCTGGCTTCCGTCGCCCGCGATCAGCAGCACCTGTGCGACATCCACCTCCAACGCCACCGCGAAGGCGCGCAGCATGGTTTCGTAGTCCTTGACCTTTTCCAGGCGCCCCACCGCCAGCCACGCGAACTCATCGCGCAGACTCAGATTTCTTCGCTCGTGCAGCCGCGTGACCTGGCTGGACGTGAACTCTTCGTCCGGAACGCCGTTGGGAATCACTCTCAGCCGCTTTTGGGAAACGGCCTTGATCCGCGCATAGCGTTCACCGGCCGCTTCGCTCACCGCCGTGGTGACATCCGCCAGGGCGTCGGTCAGCCGGTGCGCCAGCTCCAGCCCCCAGCTAGCCGCGCCTCCGGCCTTCACCGAGTACATCTTGTGTCCGTGCAGGGTGCAGAGCAGAACCGGCATGCGACAGAACGGCCGCGCGAGTCGCGTCAGCAGGCTGGCATGCGTCATGTGGCTGTGGACCACATCCGGCCGGCGCTCGCGAACTTCCTTCAGAAATCGCCGGAAAGCCTTCAGCTCAGGCACCCCACGCTTCATTTCGAGGGACGTCACCCGCACCTGCTCGCCTCGGAAATCCGGCAGCGGCGGGGTCAGGGGGACCATGCTGACAATCTCCACGTCCCATCCCCGGCGACTCAACCCCACTGCCATGTTCACTACCTGTACCTCCGCTCCACCGAGGAGCGTCAAACCAGTGGTAACCAACATCAGGCGCGGCCGCGCCTTGGTTCGGCTCTGCATCGATTCTTGGGTCGGCGTCATATCGAAATACTCTCACTCGCTCGCACACCGGCAGTCGTTCCGGCTTTCTCTTGCCCAAATATTCGTTCGTAAAGTTGCGTGTAAGCCTGGACCATCGCTGGCAGGTCGAAACGTTCCAGCGCACGCGCCCCGCCGGAGTTCCCCATCTTCCGCAGCATTGCCGGCTGGGCCTGTAGCAGGCACATCCCGTCGGCCATCGCCGCCGCATCACCCGGCGCGACCAGCAGCCCGTCGATGCCGTGCCTCACCAGTTCCGGAATGGCGCCCACGCTGGTCCCTAACACGGCGCGCCCCGCCGACATCGCCTCCATCACCGCTAACGGATTGCCTTCCCATCGGGAAGACAGCACGAAAACGTCGGCCGCCCCCAGAACATCGGCGATATCGGCGCGATGGCCCAGAAAAGTCACGTGGCTGGCGATTCCCAATCGCTTCGCCAGTTCCTCCGTCGCTTGCCGCAGCGCTCCGTCGCCCGCCAGCAGCAGCCGTGAGCCGGCACGGCGCCCCGGACCCTTGGCGAAAGCTTCCAGCAGCGTCTGGTGGTCTTTTTGCGGCCAGAAGCGCGCCACCGATAGATACACGAATTCCTCCGCCGCCACCCCGTTGCGTGCGCGCCACTCGGTTCGCGATACGGCCGGCGCGCTGTACCAGCGCACCGGAATGCTGTTGGGAATCAGCGCGGCTTCCGGAAACCCGTACACGCGGCGGAAACTGGCCGAAACCTCGTCGGCAATGGTCACTGCCCGGACGCCCCGGCGAAATGCGAACCGCTGCAGCCAGATTCCAGTACGGTCTACTTCCCGATCCGCCACGTTGTGGACGGTGTGAACCATCGCCGGCACGCGCAGGGCCGACGCCACCGGCCAGGTGTAGCGAAGAACGTAATTGTGGGTATGCAGAATGTCGGGCCGGAAATCGCGCAGCACTCCCATCATCCGCGGATACATCCGCACGTCCAGGCCGCGCCGCTTATCCAGGTGATACAGCCGCACACCAGCTTCCCGCAGGGAATCTTCCAGCCCGCACGGTTCTTCGGCGTACAGGCTAACCACCCCCGTCTGAAAGCGCGCCCCGTCGAGCGAGCGCAGCAGGCTCGCCACCATGTTCTCCAGGCCGTAAGGAAAAAGGTTCGGAACTACGTGCAGCACTCGTATCACGGTAGTGCGACCTCCTTCATCCCCATGCGCACCGCGAACCGCGGCGCGCTCAGCCGCGCCCGCACGGCCGGCAGGAGCCGCGCTTCCGACAGAATCAGGGCGAAGATCAACCACGTGGGCTTTTGGATCTCCCAACTCAGCGTGCTCACCCCCACGCACCAAACCAGCAGCGTCACCGCCCAAACCACCCGCTTGAGTCCCTGCATGCGGCGCACGGCCAGAACCAGGCTCAACAAAAACACGGAAAACAGCGTGAATCCCACCATGCCCGTCTCCACCAGCACGGAAAAGAACGTGTTGTGCGCCACAATCGACCAGCCCTTGGGGAAGCCCAGTATCGGCTCCACGCTGCGCGGGAATGCTCCACCGCCCACTCCCGCCACCGGGTGCTGCCGGAAGGAAACCAGGCCCGCGTTCCAGATGAGTGCGCGGTTGTTCAGCGTGCCGCTGGAAACTTCCGAACCGATAGTGGCAAGCCGCTTCCACGAGTTCGCCGGGATCACCGCCGCCGCGGCCGCCACCGCCGCCAGCACCCCGCACGCGATCCACTTGCGCTGCGCCCTCTTCAGGTACGGAAAGCTCAGTGGGATCCCGAGCGCCGCCACACACACCGTCAGAAACCCCGTGCGCGACGCCGAAAGCAGAATCGTCACCAGCGCCAGCACCATCTGTCCGCGGAAGACCCACGCCATCGCTCCGCGGCTGCGCACCGACAGGTAGTACGAAAGCGCCAGGCTCAGCGCCAGCGTCAACGCCAGGTCGTTCGGATCGAACCCTTCCGCCGCGTAGCGTTGATAGTAGGTCTGGCGCGCCAGCACCCAGCGGCTGATGGTATCGAATGCCGCGTAGAGGGTTCCGAAAACGTACGCCCGCATCAGGCTGGCGATGCGGTCTTCCGTCGCCGCGAATTCCCAGATCAGCCAGGCCATTCCCAGCAGTTGCAGATAAGTCTGCGCCTTCGCCGCGGTGGCCTCGGGAGCCAGGCTCCAGCGCATGGTCAGCGCGGTCCACAGGACAAAGAGGGCCGGCGCCGCATGCACCGGGCTGAAGACCCGGATTCGCCCGTCGATCAACACCGCCAGCATTCCCGCCCCCAGCGCAACCAGCCCGAACAACCGCGAAATGGTTCCCAGGCCGGGAATAGCTATGGCTTTTTCGGCCGGGAAGGAAAGCACGAAGAGCCATAGAAATGCGAAGGCAAAGCGCCCGGCCGCGGTGAGATTTCCTCTACGCATTGGTTTCGGGCTCCGGCGCCGCGAAGGCAAGAGAACGGTTTCCCGCGGTCAGCCGCAGAAACAAAATGGCCAGCCCCGCCAGTTGTACGGCGGAAGAGATTCCCGATGCCATCGCCGCGCCCGCCAGCCCGTACGACGGAATCAACAGCGCGCAGGCAATCACGGTGGCCACTGTCACCACGAGGAACAACGGCATCTGCGCCCGGAAACTGCGCGCCGCCGTCACCGCGTAACCCAGCAGCGACGCCATGTACCCAACCGCTCCGGCCACCATCAGTGCCGTGAGCAGCCCGGCATACGCCGCATACTCCGCGCGAAACATCAGCGCCAGCACCCAGCGGCCCAGCACCACCGCGCAGGCCACCGCGCACACGCCCAACCCGGCGCCGAATCCCAACAACCGAAGGCTAAAGCTGGCAAACGCGTCCGGGCCTTCCCAGGCGAACAGTTTGGCCAGCCGCGGCGTCACCGTCTGCCCCACCGCGTTGATCAAGGTATTGCCCACCGAGACCAGCGACGCCGCCGCCGAGAAGATGCCCAGCTCCCGCGTGCCCATGTGATGCTCAATGAAGTACCGCGGCATGTTGGTGCACAGCGAGCTGAGTAGCATCACGCTGCTCAATGGCAGGGCCACCCAGAAAATGGAGAACTGTCGCGTAGCGGCTTCCCGCCACGTGCGCTCGGGCGCCGGCTCGCAAGCCACGAAATCCCGGCTTCCCACCGCGCCGTCGTACAGCGCCAACACCAGCAGGCGCACCGCGAAAAGCGCCACCGCGCCCCACAGTACCGACCCGGTGGCCCACACCCCCGCCACCATCGCCGCCAGGCCCAGAGGACCCCGCAGCGCGAGCGAGATCGTGATCCGGTCCATCCGCTCGTGCCGCTGCATCAGGCCGTAGTAGATGTCGGTGATGCCCTCCACCGCCTGTGCCAGCCCCACCGCCACAATCAGAGCTGCTACTTTGCCGCCGTAGCCCGCCGCGGCGATTCCCAAAATTACCAGCAGGCCCGCCACGGTCGCGTGGATGCGCAGCGCCCGGTAATCCCGGAAGCCGTGCTCGCCGCGCGCGTCCGTCGCCAGCACCGCCCGCAGGTTCATCTGCGCCAGCAACAGAACCGGCGCCGTCACCGCCAGCCCAAGAGCGAACTGCCCTACCATCTCCGGCGTGCCCAGTTTCGCGATCGCGCTCAGCATGGCCCAGTTGCAGGCCGCGTACACCAGGGTCCCCGCGCTGGTCCACACCAGGTTCCACTGCCAGGGCAGAGCTCTCACGCGCGGCTGGCGCGTGGGCGTGGCGCTCGCGCTCACTCGCCCCGCCTTGCCGCGTTTATGTAGCCGTAGCCGGCTTTCTGGTACGCGGCCGCGCTCGAATTCCGCGCCGGCCTCCAACTGTTCAAAATCGTTCCCAGAACGCGCGTGCCGTCCTGCCGCAGCCGGTCCGAGGCCGCCATCACGATCTGTTCCGGCGTCCGTTCCGCGCGAATCACCAGCGCCACGCCGTCCGCCATGCGTCCCAACGCGCGCGCGTCGGAGAGCGCCATCATCGGCGGCGTGTCGATCAGGATCGAGTCGTAATGCAGGCGCGCCATGGCCAGCAGTTGCGCCGCGCGGCTATTGTCCACCAGGTTCGCCAGACACACCCGGTCGCTTCCCGCCGGCAAAATGTCCAGGTTGGGAATCTCCGTCGGCGTCGTCAGGCGAGCCAGGCTCCGCGCATCGACGGGTACATTCTCCAGCAGAAAATCGCCAAACCCGTACTCGTTCGGCCGCTGGAAGATTTCATGCAGGTGCGGCCGCGGACGATCCGCGTCAATCAGCAATACCCGCCGGCCCGATTCCGCCAGCGCGATTCCCAGGTTGGTCGCGGTGGTCGTCTTGCCTTCCCCCGCGCATGCGCTGGTGAACACCACCACGCGCGGCGGCTCCTGGCCGCCGGAATGCATCAGCGACGCCAGCACCCCGCGGTAGGCTTCCGCCAGGGCCGATTCGCGCTGCCGCCACGTCACCGTCTCCAGCCAGTTCCGCAAGAGGCCGGTCTCATCCTCGGGAGCGCTCTCCACCTTGCGGTACGGCAGTGTTCGTTTCCACTCCGCCAGGCGGCCCGTCACCGAAAACGGCAGGTCGATCGCCGCCGAGGGAATCGGGCCGAACTCCGGAACTCCCAGCCGCGAAGTCAGCTCTCCCGGCGCCCCCACCAGCCGGCTGCCCCGATCCCGATGCAGTGCCAGGACCGCTCCCACCAGCAGCCCCGCGAACATCCCCACCGCCATATACATCGGCTTGCTGGGGCGCACCGGCGACGTGGGCCGCGGCGCATTCTCCGCGATCTGCACGTTATTCGCCCGAATGGCCGACGCCAGTTCCGTCTCTTTGACTTTCTCCAGCGTGGCATCGTACAGCTTCCGGTACGTCTCCACCGAGCGCTTCAGCGTGTTGTATTCCACCGCCCGCGCCGATTGCTCCCGCACCAGTCCCGTCTGCGCGCTCAGGTCCGCCTGCAGCAGCTTCTCCCGCCGTTGCGCCGATTCGAACCCTCCGCGCAGCCGGCTCAACAGCGCCCGCCGCTCGCGTTGCAGCGCCTCCTGGACCTCATCGATCTGCCCCTGAATCTGCCGCACCTTGTAGTGCTCTGCCGTATAGACCGCGCGCGATTCCGCATACTTCTGCCGCAGGTCCGACAACTTGGCCTGGTAGCTGTGGATGGTTTCGTTGTCCACCGCGTCCGAGAGATTCTCCACCGGCAGGTTGGCGATCAGCTCGGCGCGCGATTGCTCCGCGATGCGCGTCTCCTGCGCCTTGGTCAGCGCGTCTTGCAGTTGGCGCAGGCGCGCCTCGGCCACGCTGTCCTTGCCCGCATCGGAGGGATACAGCAGATCGTGAGAGAGCAGGTAATGCTCCAACTGCTGCTCCGCCTCGTCCAGGTTCCGCTTCAGCTCGTCCAGTTGCCCCGCCAGCCACTTGGCCGTGAATTGCGTCGCGCTCAATCGCTTTTCCAGATTCTGCGCGATGTACTCTTCGGCCAGTGTGTTGGCAACCGCCGCCGCGGTCCGCGGATCCTGCGATTCGAAGCCCACTTCGATGATGCGCGTCTCGCCGCTCAACCGCACCGTCAATCGTTCGGCCATGGCCGCCAGCATGCCGGGCCGCGGATCGGCGGCCGATGGCCCGCTCACGTGCAGCAGTGCTTTGACTCGATCCGCCAGGCTTGCCGTGGGCTGAAACTCCGCCACCCGTTCCAGGTGCAGGCGGTCCGCCACCCGGCCCAGCAGGCGGTCCGTCTGTAGAATCTTGATCTGCGTCTGAATGTACGGCTGGAACTCCACCGTCCCGCCTTCCACCGTCGGATCGATCTCGCGCCGGTTCAGGAAGTTCTCGTTGATGCCTTGGATTTCAATCAGCGCCTTGGCCTGGTAGACCGGCTTCTGCGTGAACGCCACTGCCAGAGCCATGCCGGCGCATGCCGCTACCAGTCCCGCTACCAGCCACCTTCTGCGCCACAACGCGACGGTCGCATCGCCAAAGGTGAGGAACTCCGTGCCCGACGGCTCCATCTCTTCAGGCGCGGTAACCGTGCGGATCGTCAGTTGATTTGCCGCCGGTAGTGCTGTCTTGTATCTCATGCGCGCCCCTAACGCCAGATCGCCATACCGGTGCCCACCTGGATGGCCGCTTCCATGGCTCGCACCAAACCGCTCTTGGCCAGGCTGTTGGGCACAAACAGGATGTCGTCGGGCTCCAGCGCCACGTCCGCGCACTTGCCCGCCATCAGTTGGTTCAGATTCACCGGAATCTCTTCGCGCTGGCCGCCCGCGGGATTGGGGCGCAGCACCCGCGCGCTGCCCGCGCCCGCCGTGCGGCTTAGACCTTCCGCCAACGCCAGCACCTGCAACACGGAAACGCTCTGCCTTTCGCGCAGTACGAACCCGCCCGGCTTCTTCACCTCTCCAATCGCATAGACCAGGCGCGCCCGCGGCACCGTGATCACGTCGTGCGCCTGGATCTCCAGCGTGGACGCTAACTGCCGGCCACTCATCACATCTTCCAGCGCCACCTCCGCCACTACAAATTGGCCCGTGGCATCCCGTTGCGCGTTCGGCAGCGGCAGCGTCCCCTGGTTTACGTGGCGCGCGATGCGCACGCTGTATCCCGCATCCGCCTCCACTCCACCCGCTAGCGCGAGCACCTCCACCAGCGATTTCGGCCCGCGCAACTGGTGCACTCCAGGGTTCTTCACCGCTCCCAGCACCGATACCGGCTGGCTCTTCATTTCCGTCACGTCAATCGAAACTTGCGGCTGTTCCACGTACACTTTCAGCCGCTCCACAATCGCCTGCTCCAATTGCGACGCCGTCACTCCGCCCGCCTTCACCCGCCCCGCCAAAGGGAGGTTGATCCAGCCATCGCTTTCGATACGAATCGCCTTTTCCGCAATCTCCGGCACCAGAAGCGCGTGAATCGTGATCTGGTCGTCCGGCCCGAGAACATACGCGGCGGGCTGTTGCGCGGCAGATACGGCCATTGCCGTGCACGCCGCCGCAATCGCGATTGCTCCTACCATCTTTCGCATTTTGAGTTAGCTCCGCATGGCGCGACCTGCCGGCAATTGCTGCATCTCCTCCTACCTGTAAGTCGGGTCTCCTGAAGTTGAATGGTTCTTAGTGGAACCAGATCCGGCGTATCAGGGATTCAGCTTCTCACTGCCGGCGACGCCCTCACGTTCAGCCGGCAGTTAGCCCACTTATTCAGACCGCAGCGACGTTTTCATAGTCGCCGCCGCGTGTTCCGTTTGACAATTCACTTATGCTACTTTCTTCGACTTGCCAAGTCAAACGAAACAATAGTGGAACCGAACGGTTGCGGTACTGGTACAGCTACCGTCATCGACGGAGCCCGTATCGGACAAATCCGAACCCACGGGAAAGACATATGCAAATCTCAAAGACAAACCTCATCATCTAATGCGTAAATGCCGAAGAGCCCAAAATTGCCAATCCAGGCTGCGAACGCCCCGGTCGGAATTGTCTGAGAGTTGGACGAACAAAAGCACAAGTGTTACGATACGGACCCCGGGAATAATACCGTGTCGCCGCTGCGTGCTGCCTGCCAGAACGTATGTTCCAATACATACTTTGTTAATTTTCTTCCGGGGCTAAAACCAGAGCACCCTCCAACTCGACAGCATCGCCCGTCGTCTGCCTTTGCGAAAAATGGCCCAGATACACCGAACCGCGGCGATTCAATCCTGCCAGGATGGAAGCGCGCTCCTCCGGGTTCGTCAGCGCCTCGCTGCCCCAGAGGGTCTTCCCAGGAATTGTCTCCACATCGCTTCCCAGAGCCCTTGCGCCACCCTCATTGGCCCTGATGATCTCTCCTGTTTCCGCATCCGCCAGCACCCACCCGTCCAGCTCATGCGCCCGGAGCAGCACCTTGCTCGGCTTCCGCGCGTCTGCCGGAAGGGGGGACAGGTTGGCACACAGGTAGCGCGTCTTCCCACCATCTACCATGGGAACCAGGACGCCTTCCACGGGTTGCCCCGAAGCCAGAACATCCAAGACCGATGCGCGCAGGTCGCCTGCCGGGAACAGCTCGTCGATCCGTTTGCCGCTCAACCGGCCCGTTTCCCGCAGCCCCAAAGCACGCCAGCCCGCTCCGTCTGAACTTACCCGCAGGTCCGCTCCGATAATCAAAGTCGCCCCTGTCGCCGCGCTCGTGTCTCTCGCTCTCATCGATTTCGGTCCGAGTATAGCATCGGTTTTCTAATACCATCAAGGACGTTGAGTACCAACGAAGTAACACCAGTCCGGG
>OBLW0100004459.1_pt1 | contig 10688 bp, 12 predicted proteins | sample 1520161 | NCBI WGS metagenome assembly OBLW01 (sample SAMEA3539309, study PRJEB22396) | soil metagenome | biome: tundra; feature: field; material: soil | place: USA | collected 2010-05 | depth 0.15 m
ACTCCCGAAGAGTTCGAGATCATGAAGACGCACACCACCAAAGGCGCGAATATCCTGCGCCCTGTGCCGCAACTGCGCGAGATGCTGCCAGGTATCGAACTTCACCACGAGGCCCTCAACGGCCGTGGCTATCCGTACGGACTCAAGGGTGACGAAGTTCCTCTGCTTGCCCGCGTAATTGCGGTCGCCGATACATTCGACGCGCTCACGACCAACCGTCCTTATCAGCAAGCGCACGACCCGGTCGATGCCCTGCGCATCATCAACGATCTTTCCGGAAAGCGCCTCGACCCGCGAGCCGTCACCGCGCTCATGGCAGTCTTTTACCGGGGAGAAATTCAGATTCAGAAGCAAGTCGTCCAGACGATACCGCTACAAACGCCCGCCCCAGCCCAGCATCCCGTACCGATGCAGCCGATCGACCCTCTCCCCATCGAAACCACGCGTACCTAAATACAGTTGGTAATTTGGTAATCGGTAATCTGTAATTTGAAACCGAATTCACTTCGGGCTTTTAAATTACCAAATTGCAAATTACACAATTACCAAATCCTCCCCGCCCGCTTCTCCTATAATCAAATTGGATACCTCATGATTCAAACCCTTTTTGGCAGTCTGGACGAAGAGAAGAAACCAAGTTTTATTGACCGCATGAAGCAGGCGGTCTCGCGCACCCGCGAGAATCTGGCCGAAAGAATTGAAGAGGTCGTCTCCATTGGCAAGGAGATCGACCGCTCTACCCTCGACGATCTCGAAGCTACGCTCATCGGCGCCGACCTCGGCATTACCACCACTCACGAAGTACTCGAAAAACTTCGCGACAAAGCCGATCGCAAACAGATTAAGAACGTCGACGAACTTAAGCGATTACTCAAAGAAGAATTACTGGCGATTCTCACCGCGACCACTTCGCGTCCGCTCACCAAAGTTGAAGGTCCGCCCGAAGTGATCATGGTCGTCGGCGTAAACGGAGCCGGCAAGACCACGACGATAGGAAAACTAGCCCAGGTCTTCCGCGCACAAGGCAAAACCGTCCTGATGTGCGCAGCCGATACCTTCAGAGCCGCCGCCATCGAACAACTTGAAATCTGGGGCCAGCGCACAGGCACCGAAGTGATCAAGACAAAAGCCGGAGGCGATCCCTCCGCCGTATTATTCGACGCGTTGCAGGCAGCGACCGCGCGCAAAACTGATTACGTAATCGTTGACACTGCCGGCCGCCTCCACACCAAGCAAAACTTGATGCTCGAGCTCGAGAAGATGAAGCGCACCGCCCAACGCATCGTCCCCGGCGCTCCGCACGAAACTTTGCTAGTGATGGATGCCACCACGGGCCAGAACGGTCTGCAGCAAGCGCGCCAGTTTACTCAATCCTCAGGAGTCACGGGAATCGTCCTGACGAAACTTGATGGCACCGCGAAGGGCGGAGTCGTAGTGGCCATCTCGCGCGAACTGGGACTACCAGTGCGCTATGTAGGTGTCGGAGAAAAAGCGGGAGATTTGTTGCCGTTCGATCCAAAAGATTTCGTAGAATCGCTGTTTACCTGAAGACGATTCAGAGAACTGTTCGCCCGAAAATTCACCACGGAGGAACGCGACCGATGAGTGTCTAGTGGCAGTTGGCCATTGGTATCGTTGTCCTTTGGCTGGTTTGGCATTTCCTCGACAAAATGCTCAGCCGGCCAGAGCCCTCAGAATCACTCGACGAGCCACGTCGTGGGCGTCCATCCGCGGGTGTACCATCGCCCAAGAGTCGAGGCCCACACAATCGCTCGGGCGCAATAGCTTTGGCCGAACCCAACGAGGAGGACGAAGGCGAGAACCCCTCTTTTCCCCCGCGTACTTTGTAAGTTTCAAATCCAATGTCTCAAATGCAGAGTCTCCATCCAATGACGATTGACGAAAAACACATACGCCGCGCGCTAGACCTAGCTCAGGCAAGCGTCGGACTCGTGTCCCCAAACCCCGCAGTAGGCGCGGTTATAGTCGACGCATCCGGTCGAGAGGTAGGGTCGGGCACGCATACCTTCGACGGCATGAAGCATGCCGAAGTCCTCGCCGTCGAGAAAGCCGGCGCAGCAGCTCGCGGCGCAACTCTTTATCTCAATCTCGAACCCTGCTCACATCAAGGCCGCACCGGACCTTGCGCCGACGCAGTCATAAAAGCCGGAATCAGTCGCGTCGTCTGCTCCATGGAAGATCCGAATCCCAAGGTAGCCGGCCGTGGCTTCGCCCAACTTCGAGATGCGGGAATAAAAGTAGAAGTCGGATTATGCGAAGCCGAAGCAAAGAAACTGAATGAAGGTTTTGCCAAGTTCATTCGCCTACACAAGCCGCTGGTCACGCTGAAGTCAGCCATGACCCTCGACGGGAAGATTGCCGACGCCACCAAACCAGGCCCGCGCCCCAACCTCACAACTCCCGCGTCGGAAGGCGCACGCAGCGGCTATCACTGGATCACCGGCGAGACAGCCCGCGCGCATGTGCAGCAATTGCGCCATCAGTACGACGCAATCCTCGCCGGAGTAGGCACAGTCTTGGCCGATGATCCCCTTCTGACCGATCGCAGCGGACGTCCCCGCCGCCGCAAATTGCTTCGCGTAATTCTCGATTCTTATCTGCGCATTCCACTTCAATCGCGAGTCATTCAGAGTGCGGATCACGACGTGCTCGTGCTCTGCTCCACCGCAGAAGAGCCCGCTAAACAGGCGCTCGAGGCGAAAGGAGTGCGCGTCCAACAAATCGCGGCAACCGCCGATGGACGCCCCGACTTCGCCGCTATCATTCGCGGCCTCGCTGAACTCGATATCACCAGCCTGCTGATCGAAGGCGGAGCGCTGGTAAACGGAGCCGCCCTGGCCTCAGGCGAAGTGGATAAAGTTTTCCTCTATTACGCACCCAAGATCTTTGGACAGGGCGCAGTTCCGTTCATCGCCGACGAAGCCCTCCGCGGCAAGCCGCAATGTATCCAACGCTACGAGTTGCATCGCTTCGGCGAAGACTTCGCGTTTGAAGGTTATCTCCGCGACCCATACACGGCGCAGGCATAAACTTCTAAACGATATGTAGTTTGCGTGTTGATAGTGCTAAGCCTCGTCCACGCAGGCTAGTCAACTCGAGACCGCGACATTTTATTCAAGAAAGACAGGGGTATAAATCTCATGTTCACCGGAATCATCGAAGAGGTAGGCAAAGTCGTAAGAATCGAACAGCACGGAGAGAATCGCCGCATCACCGTCGAAGCCGAGAACACTCCAAAGGAATTGGGAACCGGTAATAGCGTCGCGGTAAGCGGCGTCTGCCTCACGGCGCTCAACATAAAGTCAAAATCATTCTGCGCCGACCTTGCGCCCGAAACGTGGGTGCGAACTTCTTTTTCTCGAATGCACGAAGGCGCGCTTGTGAACCTGGAATTGCCGATGAAAGCCGACGGACGCTTCGGCGGGCACATCGTTCAAGGGCACGTCGATGGCGTCGGCAAGTTGATCGAGTTTGAACGCATCCTCGACTCCGACGGCCGGGACTCCGAAAACTGGTGGCTCCACATTGAAGTCCCCTCCGAAGTTGAGAAGTACACGGTATATAAAGGCTCGATCTGTATTGAAGGCATCAGCCTAACGGTCGCCAAGCTCGAAAAAAATCGCTGCACCATTGCCATCATTCCCCACACCGTCGACATGACGAATCTCGGCTCCCTAAATCCCGGAGACCCCGTAAATCTCGAAGCCGACCTCATCGCAAAATACGTCGAAAAGATGATGAAAGGCGAACCGACACAAAGCTCGTTGACAATCGAAGAGTTAGTGCAACAAGGCTTTTAGAGAATCGGTGTTTCTGAGAACTGAGAATCGGGTTTCTAAGGAATGAGGCTTTCTGAGAACCTGACAATCAGCAACTAGCAACTGAGTACTGGCAACTGGCAACTGGCCACCGACCACTGCCCTTTTACGCTTCCAGTGTCATCTCATCCAGTTCCAAAAACTCATGGATGATCGGTTCCGTCGATTTCTCCATGTCCTTGTAAGGACCAAAGAAAATCGCGCGCCCTTCATACAAAAACACGACCCGGTCCGCGAGTTTCTTCGCCAGACGCATGTCGTGCGTAACCACGACCGAGGTCAGATGCAACTGTAATTTCAGCCGGGCAATCAGATCGCCAAGCAGATTCCCCATCATCGGATCCACCATCGTCGTAGGCTCATCGTAGAGCACGCACTCCGGCTGCGCAGCTAACGCTCGCGCAATCGCGACCGACCGCTTCATTCCCGTCGAAAGGTCCGAGGGCAGCAGGTCGCGCATCTCTTTGACGCCGACCATCTCCAGCAGTCCATCGACGACTTGGAGAATCTGGTCTTCGGAGAGCTCTCGCTTTTCGCGCAGGGGGAAGGCAACGTTTTCGCCGACGCTCAAAGAATCGAAGAGCGCGCCGTTCTGAAACACCATCGTGACTTTCTTGCGAATCTCTTCGAGTTGAACTTCGTTGTAATCGGTAATATCCTGGGCCGCCACAATTACGCGGCCGGAATCGGGTTTCAGAAATCCCATGATGTTCTGCAGCGCCACCGACTTTCCCACACCGCTGCGCCCCAAAATGCAGACCATCTCGCCCGGCACGACATCAAAGCTGACGTTCTTGAGGATCACCCGATCGCCAAACGCCTTGGAGACGTCCTTGAATTCGATATACGGAGCTAGCGTGTCCGCGGTAGCCATGCGTATCAGCATCGCATGAGATGCCGCGCCGCTCAAGCGCTACGTTCTAGGGGTTGCGGTCAATTTGAAATGGAGCGCTGGGCGTCCTCGTCCGGCGCCAAAATCTAAAGGGGTTTTGACGTCCTGTCGCAACCTGTTCCACTCGCGCCGCTAAGACTCTGAAATGCGTCCGCGCCTGAGGGATTTTGACGCCACACGCAAACCATCCTCGATTCGCATCCACTGTTTAATGTGACGGCATGCAAAATTCAGACCCTCAGCGAACCCCGAAACGCCCTACCGGCATAGTAAGACTCCGCGCCGTTGTGATACACGAAAACCGTGTTAAAGCGGCGATCGCAAAAGAGGGCGCCGCCGAGTTTTCTGATGTCAGAAGGTGTCTTCACCCAGATCGAAGTTTTCGTGTCGAAATCTCCAAGTTTCTGCAACTCTCGATATTGTCCTTCCGTCAACAGCTCAATGCCCATGGCATCTGCCATGCCCATTGCGCTATCTCTTGGTTTATGTTCTTTCCTCGATTCCAGCGCTTCACGGTCGTAGCAAAGACTTCGGCGGCCTTTCGGACTTTCCGCTGAACAATCATAAAAAATGAATTCGTCGGTCTTTTCATCACGACCAACAACATCCGGTTCACCTCCAGTTCTTTCCATTTCACTGAGGGACCACATTTTTTCAACACGAGCTTCCAACTTGGCTTGTACTTTGGCCCATTCAACGCCTTTATGGCGGTTCATGTTTTTCTCAAAACGGACCTTCAATGCGCTGAGCAGTTTTTTACTTTGTTCCGGTGACAATTCTTTTTTGTTGCTATCTATATTGCGATCTATGTCCCGCGCTTTTGTTGCTCTCATTGTCGTCGCTTCCCGCCTTTCTTAGCTGTTACTCTCGCTCGCCGCCGCATCCAGCTTTTATTTGGTTCACTCCATAGGAGTCCACAAGATCAGCGCACCCGCTCCAGCACGCGTCGCCACGTCTTGCCATCGCCGATCTCCAGTCGATCGCCTTCCAATTTAAAGGGACGCGGCTGGTCAGTGTCCGTGAACTCCGGAGCCAAGCTTCCCTCGACATGATGCGTCACCACATGCTTCTCTGCGTCCACGGTGTAGGTTCCAAAATACGCGACATAGGCGGAGTAAGCGGCGAGGGCATGCTCGGCGGAGGGCGGCCTGTCGCCGACAATATTCGCCTCTGGAAAAGGCGCCAGCGCCGGAACCTTCATAATCTGAATGTGCACGTGCCCGGTTGCATCGTAAACAAAGTATCCCCGTGGATGTTCGCCGAACCGGTACTGCCACTTGCCGTCCTTATCCAGATCGGCAAACTCCACCACTCGCCACGTGCCAGTCAGCGCGTGGCCTCCAACGGTGGGACGCTGGGCGAAGGCAAGGGTAACCGGCAACAGCAAGCAACAGAGCGCGTGAATCATTTCCATGGCGGTGCCTCAACTGGAGAAAGAATTCATACCGATTCTAAGGGATACGCGACAGTTGGCGTAACGAGGCGAATTGCACCCTCAACCCCGGTCCATGGCGATTTAACGCCAACTACCCCATGTCGCATAGAATCGGCAGAGGAATGAAAGAGGCCGCACAAATTGTGAAGTCTGGTACTTGGCAATACGACGGCAGTGTCGTTCATGAAGTCTGGATCGTTAAGCAGAATTTCGATTTCTACTACGATGAGGGTTTTGAAGATACGCTCGAAGACCTAAACGAAGACGGAGAACTTTTTCAAGTTGTCGTGGCTAGGGACGGCAAGGTGATGAGCGTGGTGTCGGCATTTCACTGCACCGAGGACGCGGTCGCAGAGGCTCATCAGATCATCCCACAGGGCATTAAATGGGACAACCACAGGCTTCAATCGCTTTTCCATGGCAGGAGATATCGCCTCTCCGAATAGAGGACCGCTCGGCTTTGGGGGATTCTCAGTTAGTGAAACGGCGATGTTACGTCAAGTAATCAGGATACGGAGGAACTCACGGGCGACCGACGGCCTGAACTGTGCGCTGGCCGACCAGGAACGCAATTTTCTCCACACCGCTTGAACGCACCTCGTCTAATACTGTGCCAACCCTAGCGTACCCGACATGGGCGTCGGCCTTGATATAAACCTTTCTCTCCGAACCTTGGCTCAGCCGCTCCTTGATCTTAGCGGCTAGCTCATTCGGGGCCACCATCTCATTGCGGAAGAATACCTTTCCGTCACGGCTAATACCGATGATGAGAGCATCTTCCCTATCTGCACGCCACATACCGACAGGGTGCCACACCTTCGGCAAGTCCACTCCTGCACCGTGCGGAGGTCTCGCCGAAACCTCGGCCACCATCATCGTAAACACCAGTACGAACATAATGCTAGCCAAAGCCGACACGTCGATCTGGCAAATGAGCTTTAGCGAGTTAGAGCCATTACGTAGCATCCCTATCTGGTCAGACACCAGAACCTCATCTTTCTCCTTTCCGGTTTCGTCCAACAGATCACGATCGTAATCAGAAGATTCCGAGAACTCCGTCGTAGGAAGTGACTGTTAACCTCGGTTCCACCGAGCCGCTGCTCAAATCAGGCGTTAGCGCAAGCTTCCGCCCTCTATTCATCCCCTTTAACGGTCGATAGTCCTATCGCGATTTTTCGCCAGTTCACGCAAGAACCCGCGCTCACAAGATTCTCCGACTAGCCACAGCAGCTTCAGCATTGCTAACATTTTGCGCATATGAAAATCGGCGAAATTGCGAAGCGGGCTGGTGTGAGTGTCCAGGCTATCCGCTTTTATGAACGGCGGCGCTTGATGCGTACTCCACGTAGAACACCGGCGGGATATCGCCTGTACTCTGAGGCCGAGCTTGAGATCGTAACCGTGATCAAGAAAATGCAGCGGTTCGGCTTCACGCTGGCTGAAATTCGCCGCGTCTTGCAGCTCTGGATTTTGCCCAGTGACACGGGTGCGTCCTCTCCCTACCAACAAGGCTCACGCGAATGCCTTCGTCAGGCGTTGAAACTTGGCGAAAAGAAACTCGAAGCTATGAACGAACAGATCCGCTCTTCCATTCAACTGCGTGATGAATTGGAACAAGCATTGACTCAAATCCGTGTAGGGCTCAAGGCGCCGCCAAAACCAGCTCCGGCCGCCGCAATGAAACTGGCAGCGGCCAAAGCCCGCTGATTGGCGAACGCACTGTAAAGGATCAGCCGAACGGCCGCCTCAAACTTTCTTTGGCACTATCCTTGAAACTTTCCCTTGACACTATCCCTAGGTATAGACCGGATACTGGCCTCGTCCGCAGTCCGAAAAAGAAGGAGAAGAAGAATCGGACGCGCCCTGACAAGGAGGCCACATGGCCAAAATAAAAGCTCATAGCGTTTTCCTTACTCTACTCGGGTTATTGTTTGCAGTTTTGCCGGCGTCGGCAGCGCCCCGCCATAATGAAGCGGAAGCGGAACTCCAGAACAGAAACAAAGCCGTTGCCCGTCGTGTCTTCGACGAGATTTTCAACCAGGGCAAGTTTCAGGTGGCGGACGAAATCTATGCCAAGGATTTCGTGAACCACGGAGTGCGTCGCGACCACGACCTGAAAGAGGATCAGGACGCGGCGCGCGGATGGAAGCTCGCATTCCCAGACCTGAAAATGACTGTGCTTAAGGAAATCGCCGAAGGCGACCTGGTCACTGTGCTATATACCGGAACCGGCACCAATACCGGCGAAGGCAATGGCCTTCCCGCAACCGGGAAGAAAATCGAAGGGCGCGGCATCACCATCTGGCGCATTGTGAACGGAAAAATCACCGAAGAGTGGAGCGAATTCGATCAGCTCAGAATCCTGCAGGATCTGGGCCTGTTTCCGCAATCGGCAAAGTAGTCTCTCCTTCAAAAGAACAGGCACAGAACAGGCGACGACGAGCCGCAGTCCGGATTTCTATCTAGGACGATCCCCGTCCTCGGCGGCCAGGCAGTCCTGCGGCGTGTTCATGTTAAAAAAGTTCCGCTCAGAAAAACCCGACGCGGCCACTTCGCTTTCTTCGATCACCCGCGTAGACACGCTGGAAAACGCGGCATCGATCTTATACTTCCCTTCCCGCAAAGCTTGCTCGGCGACCACGGCGAACTCGCGTCGATAAACCGCGCACAGCGGCTGCAGTCCCTTGCCAATTTGAGGCACGGTGACGATCGCATGGTTCCCTTCGTCTTCAGCCACCGCAAAGAGAAACGCGAGCACTTCACGGGAGACGAAAGGCATATCCACCGCAAGCATTAAATTCAGTTCCGCCGACGAATGCACGAGAGCTGCATGGATCGCGCCCAGCGGACCGCACCCTGGAAAGATGTCAGCCACAACCATCCCCACCGCCCCAAACTTTGTCCCGAACTTTGCCGGATCCCCCACCACCGCTACCTCGCCGCATACCAAGCCCACAACACTAACCGCCCTCTCCAGCAAGGTTTGTCCCCCAATCTCCAGAAACGCCTTGTCGATATTCACGCCCATACGCGAACTCTTGCCCCCCGCCAGCACATAGCCCGCGCGCGAATGTACCTTCGTCGACATAAGCGAAAGCATAAGCCTTCGTCAGTAATACACCAAAGTAACCTGTTCAGAAGGACCGCCAAGTTAGAAGATGGAGCTGTCTCTTCGATTTACCATCATGCCGCAAAAAATCATGGACGTTCTTATGCTGGGGCGCTGTTCACACGAGTTTTCCTGGCCGCGCCGCGCGGCCAGTGGCGAGTATTACCAGGTTTGTATGTTATGCGCGACCGCCTATGAGTATGATTGGAAAACCATGCGTCGCGGAAGCAAAGTCGATGAACCGCTGGCAGATACTGCCTCTGTTCGCCGACGTTCAGAGCACACGCAGCCGGCCTGGATGCCCCGCGCCCGCCGCTTGCGCTCCAAAATTCACGTGCGCTATCGCGGAAAGAATCTCAGCACCTGGTATGAAGGAGAAATCCAAAACATCAGCCAGTCAGGCATCCTGTTTCATGGACCGCAACAATTGCCTACCAATGCTCTCGTCGAGATGATCTTTGAGATGCCCGAAGAGATTTCCGGACAAAAAAACAGTAATGTTCTCTGTCAAGGCAGGCTGACTCGAACAAAAGATGCAGTCGACAATGCCGAAGACGCCTATGGATTGGCCGCATCCATTCTCGATTACAAATTTCTGCACAAAGACTAGCGAGAGCAAGACTAGCGAGACCGATCAAATCCTCAATCGCTATCGCCGCAAATGGTTCGAGAATTGACGCCCTACCTCGCTGCCCATTCCACAACCAATAATGCCCTAACTACTCTTGCTCCACGATTTGCCCATCGTCCCTTCGGCTGCTAAAGTTTGTCTGAATCGCAATAGATTTTGTGCCCGCGTGGTTACGCTCTATGTTTAAAACAGGAGCCAAGAACGGTTGGATCGCACGCAATAGTCGTGGGCCGATGGCACAATACGTCGGAGCCGCCCTCGCCGCCTGGGTCGCGCTCAGCTTCTGGACCTTCACTCCCACCCTGCATCGCCATCTCTTCGTGCTTCTCTTAGCAGCCGTGCTTTTCACCGGCCGTTTTATGGGGTTTGGACCCGCTATTTTCTGCTCTCTCCTTTCAGCGGCCTGTCTCGACTTCTTTACTCTCGCTCCCCACCACAGCTTTAGCGTCAGCAGCGGAACCGACCTCGAACGGCTCATCGCGTTCCTGGCAATTTCCGTCTTCGCCGGAAGCATGGCCTGGCAAACAACCAGGGCTGAATCCCGCGCTGACCGCACCACTCGCGAGATGGCCGCCATCGTCGAATATTCCTGCGACGCCATCTACAGTTCCGACCCGCGCGGCATCATCACCAGTTGGAACCGCGCCGCTGAATCCCTCTATGGTTACACTGCCGAAGAAGCCGTCGGCGCATCCCTACAACAACTGGTACCTCCGGAACGACAGGCAGAACTGGATAGATCGGAAGAGCACACGTCTGAACTCCAGTCACTTAGGCATCTC
>OBLW0100004460.1_pt1 | contig 10687 bp, 8 predicted proteins | sample 1520161 | NCBI WGS metagenome assembly OBLW01 (sample SAMEA3539309, study PRJEB22396) | soil metagenome | biome: tundra; feature: field; material: soil | place: USA | collected 2010-05 | depth 0.15 m
AGTCCCTTCTCAACGTGGTTCTTCACGATCAGCCGTCCGAGCATGATGCGCAGAAACCGCCCGTTAGCTCTAGCGAAGGGTCCATGTCAACCAGCCCGGAGTAATAACTCCGATGCCCAATCGTTGGAACCGACGCCGTTGTACACTTTGTGCATCTTGGCCGGGCGCAACTCGCGACATCGATGCTTATTTTCCATCGGACATGACGTCAATCCAAGTGCACTTTAGGAGTAACGGACATGCCCGGGCGCAACTTATCCAGGTCCCGCTGATTTGGATGGAAGCGTATGCGAACAGGCAGTCGTTGTACTATCTTCACGTAGTTACCCGTTGCATTTTCGGGCGGAAATAGGCTGGATCGATCTCCCGAGGCGGCCGGCATATTCTCTACCTCGCCCTCAAAAGATTCGCCGAGTGAGTCGACGTCGATGTTCACGCGCTGGCCGACGTGCATCTTTTTTAGCTGTGTTTCCTTGAAGTTCGCGGTCGTCCAGACGTTAGCAGTCTGCACCAGCACGATGAGCTGCTGCCCCACCGAGATTCTTCCCCCTACCTCTGCACTGCGTTGGCTGGCGATCCCGTCTACCGGGGCCACGATGTGGCAGTAGCTTAGACTCAGCAGCGCGGCATCCAACTGGGCTTTGGCGGAATCCGCGGCCGCATTGGCAGAGGCGAAGGTTGCCTTCTGAATCGTGACCGTACGAGGTGAATTCGCTTTGTCCTGAGAAAGTTTGCTCTGGCGCTCCAGCAGCAGCGCTCGCTTCTCCTCTACGACTTTGGCCGAAGACGCGGCGGTAAATTGGCTCGCTTCCACCGTCGCCACTCCCGAACCGGCGTTCGCGATGTACTGGTCATAATCCGACTTGGCGATTTCCTCTTTATCTACCAATTTTTTGAAGCGCACCAAGTCCGCCTGGCTTTTAAGATTGTTGGCTTCCGCCAGACGGAGCTTCGCGGCATTGCTATCGTAATCCCGTTGGGCGCTAGCTACCGCGGCTTCCGCGTTGACAAGCTCCGCTTCATCCGTATCCACCAACGTCCGATTCGACATTTCCGTGATTGGCACATTTGGACCTTGCGCAGAGGCCTGCGCGATCGCTTGCTCATAGTTCGAGCGTGCTTGGTCCACTTGTACCGTGTAATCGCGGGGATCTAGATCCACCAGCGGTTGGCCGGCTTTGACTGGCTGATCATCCTCCACATACACCGCCTGAACCGTCCCAGCCACGCGAGAGGCAATGGAGTTGAGGTGGCCGTCCACCTGCGCGTCATCTGTAGATTCGTAGGTGCGGGAATAAAGCCACCATGCCACCCCACCCACGAGGAGAACGATGCCAATACACACGCCGATGATGATCCTGCGGCGCTTGGTAGCGGGATCGACGGGCTTCTTCGTTTCCGCCTCGCTTTTCTTGTCCTGCTCTTCCTTGTTCCCCTCGTCTTTTTTTGGCTCGCCAGTTTGCGGCTCCGCTTCCTGCGATTTATTCCCCTGGTCATTAGGCTTCAGCGAACGCGTTTTCTCATCAGTTCGCTCGCCGGCATCGTTTAAAGTTTTTTCTTTCGGATCTTCTTGAGTCACGCTTGGCATGGTCAATTTCCTTTCAGCATGTTTGGAATGAACTGTTCTGCTAGTCCGATCGCTCGGGCAAGGCGGATGCGGGCAAGGTTCAGAGTGAACAGGCTGCTTACGTAATCCCGCTCCGCGGAGGCCACGGTCTCCTGCGATTGCACAACTTCGACGGAATTGGTCACGCCGGCAGCGAACCGGTCCAGCGACTCGGTAAGCGTTTCGGCGGCTATCTTGCGATTTTGGGCCGCTACCTCGATTTGCTCCTTGGCCACCTGCAGGTCGACGTAGCTCTGCCGCACATCGAGTTCGACCGCACCCATTTCATCATCATATTCCGCTTGCCGTTGACTTACAGCTGCATCGGCCTGCTCAATGTCTGCTTTCACTCGGCCGCTTTGAAAGATCGGGATGTTGATCGTTCCCGCAGCCTGGAAAACGGAGACTCCCTTGTCTGGATTTATTCCTTGAAGTCCGTAATAGCCGCTGATGCCCAGGGAAGGAAGATATTCCGCCTTCGAAGCTTTGTGGGCTTCCTGCGCGGCCTTCAACTGCATCCTCGCAGCTTTGAGATCGGAACGGTTTTCCATGGCAAGTTTGACGGCTTCTTCGACTGGCACAGCCTGTGGCACGTCGGCGGGTAATTCTTCGCTTAACGTAAGCACTTGCGTCACTGGGAGACCAATCAGTCTGGCAAGTTGCATGAACTGTTTCACCAAATCGGCACGCAACGACGTGAGCCTCTCTTGCTCGGTGTGAAACTGCACAAAACTTCTGTTACGGTCGATAACGGGTTTCGTTCCAGCCTGGTACTCCCTCTCCGATTGTCGAAAAGTCGCACCAGCCTCTTTTACCTGCGATTCTTGCGACAGAACGTTGGCTTGGCTCGCAAGAATTTGAAGGTAAGTTCCGCTCACTGCCAGGATGATGATTTCGCGCGCGTCCTTGGCGCTCATCTGCGCCGCATCCGCTGCCGCCTTTGATTCGCGCCAGTTGTGCAGCGAGGTCATGCTGAGGTTCTCGCTCAGATTTGCGAAGGCACTGTAATAGTGAAAAGGCCCCACAGTGGTTGGGACGCTTGCCCCTAGCAAGGCTCCGGTGATCCCCTCGGCCTGCAAATCCAGCTTGGACCCAGTCTCCGACAGCGTCCCGTATATATTCGGTAGCATCTGACTGAGCGCTGCCAGCCGTTCTCCGCGCAACTGTCTCACCGATGAACTCGCGCTCACTGTGCCCAGGTTGAACCGCAGTCCCCGCTGAATTGCGTCCGCAATATTCAGCGTCAGTGGGCTCTTCGATGCATTTGGATCGCGAATGCTTCCCTGATACGGCGCTGACACTTGAATTGTGCTGTTAACGGTGTTGGTGGTGGCGCTGCTGCCGGTACTATTGGAGGATTGCTGCACCTGAGCACCGCCGCTCTGTGTTCTTCCGGAGGGCGTCACCTGTTGAGCCTTGGGCATTTCTGGTGACGCTTGCTGGGCGAAGCTGGCGGCACAAAAGACAGCCATGGCACCCAGAAAGACGCCCGCAGACCTAAGATATGTCTTGGAGCCCGAATAGTTCTTACGCTGGATCGCGGAAGCAATGTTCTCCTTCGGCGCAATTCCACCGAGGACAAAACCATCGAACACCCTTGAACCAGCATTAAACAGGTTCGGCATCATCCTGCTCCCTCCCCCACTGGGGCTTTCTCGCCGGGCTTGTTCTTGCTTAACAGGAAAGCGCAAAGGAACATCCCGGCCGCCATCCAGCTCAGTAGGCGATAGACATCCTGGTACCCCATCGTCAAAGCTTGCCGATTAAGCTGACTGTAGATTTGTCCGTTCGCCATGGCCGCCGCTCCCTGACCCCCGTATACACCTGCGTAGGCGTGGGTTAGCGCGTCAAGGCGCTGCGCAAACACTGGATTTCCTGCTTGCATATGATCTGCCAGACGGTGTTGGTGAAACAGCGAACGATTCGTTACGATCGCTCCCGTAATCGCGATAAACACGCTTCCTCCCACATTGCGGGCAAAGTTGATGATTCCAGAGACCTGATTACTCGCCTCTTTTGGCAAGCCCATGTAGGCGGCGTTTGTAATCGCGATAAAGGAGAACGGAATGGCCGCCACCTGCAGCGTGCGCATCCAGGAATTAAAGCCGAAACTCATCGACAAGTTGATATGGGTAGAGCTGTAGTAGAACGCTACGGCGAAGAAGGCGAAACCCACGGCCACAAGAGTTCGAGCGGCCACCTTGTCGCTGAGCACTCCCGCCAGCGGGGCCAGTAACAGAAGCGCGAGTCCACCGCCCGTAAGTGCCTCACCCGCGACCGTTGGCGTGTACCCGAGAAGCGCCTGAGAGAATTGCGGCTGTAGCACCGTGCTGGCGTTCAAAATTCCGCCCACTAACATCATGAGCAGCGCACAAACGGCGAAATTCTTAAACTTAAATAACTTGATATTCATGATCGGGTTCTTGGCCTTCCATTCCCGCCAGATAAGGCCGATCATCCCGGCTGCAAATAAAACCGCAAACACGCGAATGAAGTTGGACGCCAGCCAATCATTCTCTTCTCCCTTGTCCAGCATGATCTGCATGCCCCCCATGGCGATGGTCAGCAGGCCAAGACCCAGATAGTCGAGCTTCTTAAGATTATCGAGAGAGGCTTCAATCCAGGGGGGATCTTGCACAAAGCGCGTTACCAGAATCGCGGCAAGTATTCCCACCGGAATATTGATATAAAAAATCCATCTCCAGTTGTAGTTGTCGGTAATCCAGCCTCCGATGGTTGGCCCGATGGATGGCGCCAGCACCGTTACCAGCGCATACAGTGCGAATGCCTGCCCCCTCCTCTTCTCGTCGAACGAATCCGCCATGATGGCCTGCGACATCGGTTGCAGCCCGCCACCTCCAGCGCCTTGGAGCACGCGGCAGATGAGCAGCATGGGAAGGGAAACGGATATCCCGCAAAGGAAGCTCGAGACGGTGAAGATGCCAATGCACATCAGAAAAAAGCGCTTGCGCCCGATAACGCTGGACGCCCAGGCTCCCAGAGGTAGAACGATCGCATTGGATACCAGATAGCTGGTGAGCACCCAGGTTCCCTCATCGGTGCTGGCGGCCAAATTGCCCGAGATGTGCGGCAGAGCGACGTTTGCAATCGATGTATCCAGTACCTCCATGAAGGCCGCAATCGCCACCGTTGCAGCAATGATCCACGGATTGAACTTCGGCTTCCATTGCTGTGCGGTGGGAACAGTTGCCATACCTTCCTCAGAATTCGGTAGCGGGGCAGTTGAATCCTGTCCGCAGTTGAGGATCACAGTAGCGAGTCTTCCTCTGGATCCGCTGGAGCGTCTTACTCCTGACCAGCCTTCTCCTATGAACCGTGCCCACATTGTGAGGAAGGCTCGAGTCGCCGCCACGGTAGTTCATTCTCAGCGTCAGGGCTTTCCGCAGTGCCGATTTCCCGTGGAACGCCCGTGTTTTCGCCGCCGAAAGGGATATACCCATCTTGCCGGCCGTTTCTCTCAGTGAGAATTCTTGTAAATGTTTAATTTCAAAGACCGCGCGGAGGGTCGGTCGTAAATCGCGGATTTCGGCTCTGAGAATATTTCCTATTTCGCTTTGGGCGCATTCTTCTTCTGGATTCGAGGCGTGGCCCGCTACTTCCCACTCCAGTCTCTTCGTATCAAGTTGCTCAGGTACTTCCATGGCCGTTTCGCGCGAACCGCGTTTCTTGCGAAGAATCATCAGTGCCGAATTGATAGCGATGCGAGTGAGCCATGTTGAGAAACTGGACCTGCCATCGAACTTATGGATATGCACAAAGGCTCTCAGGAAGGAGTCCTGAAGAGCGTCTTCCGCGTCTTCGCGGTTCCTGGTAATGCGATAGGTACACCGGAAAAGTCGTTTCGTGTGTGGATGGCACAGAGCATCGAAAGCGGCCGCATGTCCGTTTTTTGCGGCGGCTACCAAATGGAATTCAGACGATCTCAACAATCCGTTCTCCTGATCGACGGTCTCGGGCACGGATCTTCGATCAACGGAAACGGACACGGATTTCCACGTCATAGAGAACACCTCCCAAGCATTGCCACGGTTCCCCCCCGATGGTGAGGGATCAACTTCCAAGGGTTTGAGCGGTTGCGCAGTACTGAGCGGCCCACAGGGACCGCGCTAACGCTGATGATCCTCGCTGTTTCGAGCACGCCATTCTTAGCATCTGGGCCAGTTCTGGCGACCAACCTCATCCGCTTAAGATTTTCTCAGCGTCCTGAGTGTCCAAACCGAGGCCGCATGGACACGAGAAATATCCCACTGCGCCAACTTCAATACTGAGCTATTTAGCTCACAATTGTGGACCCGCCCGGGCCCGCCGCAGCGCCCGCAACCGTACAACCTCCCACATCCGCCCGTATCACTTTCAAAACTAAATGCGGATGTGTTCCTTATTGCTCAGAAACGCTTTTCACGAGCGTTTAAAATAGCCCCGCTCCCTCAGTCTTAGGAAAGGGAAAAGAGATCATGTGTAACCCAACAAACGGAGGAAGAAGTGATCGTGGTCACTAGCCCGAAAGGCAGCATCGGCAAACAAGTCCTCGAGAACGTCCTCGACAACGCCGAACCGCGAACGCCCGAGAACACGACTCCGACCAGTTTTCGATGGTGGTGTGAACAGGTGCTGAAACCCGCGGTCCTCGGCTGATCGAACCATTCGCGGGACGTCCTGCCGGAGAAACGGACAACGCGTAAGAACGGCCATGAGAGGAAGCGAATACTTTTCAGCAACTCGTAAGCTTGAAATCATCCTTGAGGTGAACACGTGAACCCAAGCATTTCGCTTAACGTCAACGGTCTCAAAAGAGTTTTAGTGATTGAGGCTCGGGTGTCGCTGCTCGATGCACTGCGCGATCATTTGGGACTTCCGGGAACGAAAAAAGGTTGTGCTCAAGGTGCGTGTGGCGCTTGTACGGTCTTGGTTGATGGTGAGCGGATCAATTCCTGTCTTGCGCTGGCAATGCAATACGAAGGGCGAGAAATCGTCACCATAGAAGGGCTGGCGGATTCGGGAGTGTTGCACCCGATGCAGCAGGCATTCATCGAGCACGATGGCTTTCAATGTGGTTACTGCACGCCGGGACAGATCTGTTCCGCAGTGGGCATGCTTAGCGAGTTTCGCAGCGGAGCACCAAGCGCCGTAACCGAAACTGGCGCTGCATCGGGCGAGCTGACGGACGCGGAGTTACGAGAGCGCATGAGCGGCAACCTTTGCCGGTGCGGTGCGTATGTTGGTATCCGCGAGGCGATCCAGCAGGTATATGGAGCGACGAAGCCATGAACAACTTCACCTTTAGCCGAGCAACGGACACAAGCTCCGCCCTTAAACTAATTTCCAGAAGCCCGGAGCACGGCACAGCGCGCTTTCTCGCCGGCGGGACGAACCTGATAGATCTGATGCGCGAAGGCATAGAGCAGCCGCAATCGCTCGTGGATATAACGCTTCTTCCGCTTTCCGAAGTGCAGCAGATGCCCGATGGGGTCCTCCGGGTCGGGGCCACGGTACGTAACAGCCATCTTGCGACGAACGCATTAGTGCGCGAAAGATACCCGCTACTCTCGCAGGCCATCCTCATGGGCGCCTCTGCGCAACTTCGCAACATGGCGACCACCGGCGGCAACCTGATGCAGCGCACGCGCTGCTACTACTTCTATGATGGCGCAGCCGCTTGCAACAAGCGCGTACCGGGCAGCGGTTGCGACGCGATGGAAGGATTCAATCGCATCCACGCAATTCTCGGCGCTTCGCCGCAATGCATCGCTACCCACCCGTCGGACATGTGCGTGGCGCTTGCCGCACTCGATGCGATCGTGAACATTACGGGATCATCCGGGGAACGCCGCGTCGCATTCACCGATTTTCACCGCCTTCCGGGTGACACTCCCGAACTTGATACGAATCTCCAGCCCGGGGAGCTGATCACCTCAATCGACCTGCCGGCATCGTCGGCTGGCCTGCATTCCAGTTATCGCAAGGTGCGGGACCGCGCCAGCTACGCCTTTGCTCTGGTTTCGGTGGCTGCGGCGTTGAAAGTTGATGCGGGCATCATTCGCGAGATTCGCCTTGCACTTGGCGGTGTCTCGCACAAGCCGTGGCGCGCCTCGGTCGCGGAGGATCTCCTACGGGGTAAGGCCCCGACGCCCGACAATTTCGCCGCGGCCGCCGCAGCGGAGTTGGCGCCGGCGATACCACGGAGAAACAACGCTTTCAAAATAGAACTTGCAAAGCGGACCATCGCACTCGTGCTTTCCGAGCTAGCGTCCGGCGAAGGAGCTGCGCGATGAGCATCATGAAGAAAGCCGTGGACGCGGTGGCTCACGTGATGCCCGACCGCGAGCGCGACAGACTCACGGACCAGCATCGCTATCTGGGCAAACCAATCGATCGGCTCGACGGTCACGTCAAGGTCACGGGCGCGGCGCAGTTTTCCGCGGAGTACCCGATCGCAGGGCTGTTGCACGCGGCCCTCGCCTATAGCACGATCTCGAAGGGCGTTATCAAGAATATTGACACCAACGCAGCGGAGCACGCTCCCGGAGTAGTAAAGGTAGTCACTCATCTCAATGCGCCGGAAATGAAGGTTCCCAAACCTTTTTCGGTACAGGGCGATGGTAGTGCGGGCACAACAGAGATCAAGATTCTGAACACCGATAAGATTTCTTGGAACGGGCAGCCGGTAGCGATTGTGATTGCCGATTCGGAGGACCGGGCCGAATACGCGGCCTCTCTTATCAATGTGACTTATGCCGCCGAGCGGGGGATGAACTCGTTTGAAGTGGCGATTTCCCACGCCAAAAAGCCAAAGCAGATCTTCGGAGAAGACCCGGAGATAACCAAAGGCGATCCCGATGCCGCTTTCAAATCGGCAACCCATCGAGTGGATTTGAGATTCACAACTCCAGCCTACAATCACAACGCGATAGAGCCGCACGCGACGATTGCTGCATGGGATGGCGACGACAAAGTGACCTTGTATGACACCAGCCAGTTCACGGTCGGCACTGCCAACAGTCTCGCCGAAGTCTTCGGCCTGAAAAAGGAAAATGTCCGCGTGATTTCGACTTTCGTGGGCGGGGGTTTCGGTGGCAAAGGCGGTGTGTGGGCCTATAACCAGTTGGCGGTCCTTGCTGCCCGCATGACAGGCAGACCCGTCCGCCTCGCGCTGACGAGGGAAGGCGTTTTTCGAATTATCGGGGGCCGCACTCCTTCGCAACAGCGCGTCGCAATTGCGTCAAACGCCTCCGGCCACATCTCTGCGTTCATCCATGAAGGCGTGACCGCGCAATCGACGGATAACTATTTCCCAGAACAATTCAGCTTTCCTCCGCGCCATTTATACACCATGCCGGCCTATCGAATCGGCCAGGAGATTTGCGAGGTCAATCGCGTCGCGAACACGTTTATGCGCGCCCCGGGAGAATCGATTGGCACCTTCGCCGTGGAAAGCGCGATGGACGCTCTCTCTTATGAGCTGCAGCTGGACCCGATCGAGTTTCGCATGCGGAATGAGCCGGAGAAAGATCCCGTAAGCGGAAATGAGTTTTCCAGCCGGCACATGCGTGAAGCCTATGGTCTGGGTGCCGAAAAGTTCGGCTGGAAGAACCGTCCCGCAGCGGTGCGTTCGCAACGCGACGGTGATTGGTTGATCGGGCAAGGGGTTGCCACCGGCACGTATCCCATGTACCGCATGGTAACGGCTGCCCGTGTGCGTATCGATGCCGACGGCACGGCGCTGATCGAAAGTTCTGCGCAAGAGATGGGTATGGGTACGGCAACCGTACAAACACAGCACGCCGCCGAGCTTCTGGGACTCTCGATGGAGAAAGTAAAGTTCGAATACGGCGATAGTACATTGCCTTGGGCGGGTGTCGCCGGCGGTTCCTCGCAAACCGTCAGCATCGCGCTCGCCGTGCAACAAGCGTCAGAGAAACTGCTTACGGAACTGCTGTCATTCGCACAACAAGATTCGAATTCAGTTCTTAAAGACGCCAAAGCCATTGATGTACGCATGGCGAACGAAGGCATCTTTCGCAAGGAGCAGCCATCCCTCGGAGAAACCTACGCCGCGATTCTGAAGCGCGCAAAAAAGGATTGTGTGGTGGCAGAGCACAAGACCGGAGCGCCGCTGGAAACATTGAAGTACTCCATGCATTCCTACGCGGCACAATTCTGCGAAGTGCGTGTCCACGAGCAAACAGGCGAAGTGCGGATCAGCCGATGGGTGGGTGCCTTCGATGTTGGAAGAATCCTGAATCCTAAGACTGCGCTCTCTCAGTTCCGCGGCGGCATCATCATGGGTATTGGTATGGCGCTCACCGAAGAAACGATGTTTGATGATCGGACCGGACGCATCATTAATGGGACGCTTGCTGAATATCACCTACCTGTGCAGGCGGACGTGCCACACATCGACGTCGTGTACACGAATATTCCTGATCCGCATACGCCGATGGGAGCACACGGGATCGGGGAAATTCCCATAACGGGAGTCGCAGCGGCCGTCGCAAACGCGATATACCATGCGACCGGCAAGCGATTGACAAGCCTTCCAATTACCTTGGATAAGGTCTTGTAGGAGTCGACACACGATCCTGTGGCCGAGTCTCGGTATTTCACTCGGTAGATTGATGGCGATTCCACAATCCTAATGACGGGTCCGCCGCGTCTACAGGTCTTCAAATATGCATGTACGTACCATAAGACAAGGCACAGACTTGGAGATATGCGCATGGCATCCCGAAAAAGGAATTTTAGTAATAGGCAACGCGATATATGGGCCAGCGAAATGGAAAAAGCTCTTGCATGCTTGGAGGGGCGCTGGAAGATGATTATTATCTCGCGTTTGTGCGCGAATTCCATTCTTCGGCCTTCTGAATTGGAAAGAGCCATACCAAAGATTTCGCAGAAGATGCTGATCCAACAGCTTCGGGGACTCGAACGGGACGGTATCGTCCGGCGGACAATGCATCCACAAGTACCTCCAAAGGTGGAATACGGGCTCACTGGAAGTGGAGAAGCCCTCAAGCCAGTGTTCAAGGCTCTGCTGGATTGGGTTAAGTTTCGCTCAACTAG
>OBLW0100004462.1_pt1 | contig 10686 bp, 8 predicted proteins | sample 1520161 | NCBI WGS metagenome assembly OBLW01 (sample SAMEA3539309, study PRJEB22396) | soil metagenome | biome: tundra; feature: field; material: soil | place: USA | collected 2010-05 | depth 0.15 m
TCCTGATGACCGCGTCCCCGATCCGCACCTCGCGGGCCGCGTACCGGTCGACGACGGCGGCGGCGGGCTCCAGCCGCAGTGATTCGTCGATCGCGCTCGGCACCAGGCCGGGATCGTCGAGGACGAGCCGGAGCTGAGCGGGATGGCCGAGCAGGTGCAGGATCGCGTTGGTGATCATCCCCTCAGTGGTCTCTATGCCGCCGAACATCAGCACCGCCGCGTTCGAGACGATCTCACCAGCAGCGAGGCCGCTGCCGCTCGCCGCCGCCTCGGCCAGCAACGACGACTGGTCCCCGGCGGCCAGCGTGGCCCGCAGGCTCGATCCGAGCAGCCCGAACGCCTCGCCTCCCGCCGGGCCCGCGGGCGCGCCCCGGGTCAGCGCGGAAACGGCCTCGACAATGGCGCCGTACCAGGCGAGGACCGCCGAGGGGTCCACCTCACGGAGCCCGAGCGCCTCGGCGATGACTGCTACCGCAAGCGGCCCGGCCAGGCCGGCGCGCAGGTCGCCGGCGCCCGCGGGCTGCATCGCGGTCACCAGGCGGCAGGCCTCGGACTCGACGAAGGCCGTCATCCGGGCCCGCACCTCCGCGTGGCCGAAGCCGCGGGTGAACGGGCCGCGATGGCGGGCGTGCTCGGCGCCATCGAGCGAGAGCATGCTCGGGCCGACCACCCGGGCGGTCGAGAACCGCGGGTCATCCACGGTGAATACCGCCGCGTCGCGCATGACGCGCAGCGCCAGGTCGCGGCGGGTGACCAGCCAGCCGCCGAGAGCGGGCAGCCACGACACGGGCTCGCGCTCCCGGAGCCTGGCCAGCACCGGATACGGGTCGCCCTCAAGGTCGGCGAGAGTGACCGCCGCCCCCAGCGGGAACCCGCCGGGCACGTTCTCTGGCTGGCCGGGCACACCGCCGACGCTACTGCAAGAATCCCCGGGAATTCAGGGCGGCAGGCACAGCGAACTGCGGGCCCCGAGCCTGCGCTCGGGACCCGCAGTTGTCAGCCGGTGGTTACTGGTCGGCTGATGAGCTGACCTGCTGGTAACCGGCGGGGATGGTGACCAGCGTCTGGGCGACGTTAGCCGTGGTCGGCGGCAGCCACTGGACGTCGGTCACCACCGAGAAGGCGGTGCGGCCTCCCGAACCGCCGTACGTCTCGGTCGAGCCGGACTCCCGCACCGGAAGATAGGTCGTGGGGTTCACCCACAGGGTGTACCGGACACGAGCCTCTTTTTCATTGACGGTCTTGGCGTAGCCCTTCGACAGCGGGACCGTCACCGACCCGCTGATCTCGGTGGTTTCCACGCCGTTGATCCGGACGTGCCCGGTCACAGTACCGGCTCCGCAGCCGAGCATCGTGTTGATGAAGGATCGCCAGTCGGAGATCCCGGTCAGGGGTGCGCCCATCGTGAGCCTGGCTGTCGTTGAGCACGCCCTCGCCGGTACTGTCAACGGGGACAGGCTGTACTTATGGTCGTAATACGTGACGTAGGCGCCGGTGAGCTTGCCATTCACCATGGCGGTCCCGTCAGCGAGGAAGGGCTCAGATCCGCCACGATGGGTGCACCATCCATTGGACTGAGCGTGACCGCAACTGCTCCCGGTGAGTTCCTCCATCCGGCTCCGCGGGCCGTACGCCCAAATGATGGCTGCCTGGTCCCCGGTCGACTCCCCGCGCATGACCAGATTGCCGTTGGCGAGCGCGCTCGCCACGTGCCGCATCACATAGGCGGTGTTCTGCGTGCCTGTGCTGGCGCCGGTGCCCGGCCCTGCCGCAGCGCCGGTCGCGATCACCGCCGCCACGGTGACCGCCGCGGTCGCGCCCGCGATCGCGGAACCGGCCGCGAGCCTCCGGCGGCTCCGGTGCCGCCGCGCCCGGTGGACCAGCCCGGCGGGCGCCCGGGCGCCCCCGGTAAGCCGGTCCAGGCCTTCCCGCACCATCTGCTCAACATCCCCGTTCATTGCTTCTCCTTCGCTAGATCGATCAGTTCCTGCGCTGGCCGGGCCCCCGCGTCCGGCCATGCGTCAGACAGATCCCGCAGCCGCCGCAGGCCACGGGACGCGGCCGACTTGACCGTGCCCTCCGAGCAGCCGAGCACCTCGGCCGCCTCGGTCTCGCTCAGCTGCTCCCAGTACCGGAGCACGATGACGGCCCGCTGCCGGGGCGGCAGCTGGATGAGCAGCCGCACCAGCTGGTCCCGCAGATCCACCGCGGCCGTGCCATCGCCCCGGGCGGCCAGCCCGGCCGCGTGCTCGGCCCGCAGCAACGGGATCTTGCGCCGCCACGCCCCCCGGCGCCGCCACCCGTCGGCGGCCAGGTTGTACAGGGTGCGCCGCAGGTACGCCTCGGTGTCGATGGTGACGCCCGGCCAGTTCCGCAGCAGCCGCTCCAGTGCCGCCTGCAACAGGTCCTCGGCGTCCGCGCGGCTGCCGCTGAGCGCGACCGCGATGGCCATCAGCCGGTCGCCCCGCTCAGCGAGGACCTGCTCAAGTTCCTGAGCCCGCTGGTCACCTCGCTGGTCGCGGAGCACGACATCGCCTCCTTGGGCGCTGGTTCACAAGCACCGCCTCCTTCCATTGCCTGCCAAAGACGAAGCAGGGGTGCAGGAGGTTGAGTCCGTCGGCGACCGGGACGGCGGGGTGCGTGACCGGGCGGGCCGCTAGGGACCGGCTACCGAGGCGAGCAGTTCCTTGCGGGCCTGATCGACCGCCGCGAGGATGGCGCCGCGCAGCACCGGGCCGCCGCTGACACCCGTGGGCACGATCTGCGGGCGGGCCGGGCAGATCCGGCCGACCTCGGCGGCGACCCGCCCGGCCAGGGCCGTCCCGCCGGCCAGGCCGACCTCGCCGCCGAGCACGACGAGCCCAGGATCGAGCACCACGCACACCGCTGCCACCCCGGTCGCCACCCGGGCCGAAAATTCGTCGAGGAAGGCACGCCCGCGCTCGTCGCCCGAGTCGGCGGCGGCCACGGCCGAGCGCACGGCGGCCGCGGCGGACCCGGTGAAGCCGTATTCCGCGGCGAGTGGCCCGACCGCCTGCGCACCCACCAGGGACTGGAACGCGCCGGTGGCGGGGTGGCTGATGTCCTGGGGCAGCGGAACCCCGGGCACCGGGAGGTAACCGATCTCGCCGGCCGCGCCGCCGACGCCGCGGTGCAGGCGGCCGCCGATCACCGTGGCCAGGCCGAGCCCCACGCCGATCCACATCAGCACGAAATCATCGACGCCCTGCGCCACGCCCACCGCTCGCTCGGCCATCGCCGCCAGGTTGACGTCGTTCTCGATCGTGACCGGCCTGCGCAGGTCACTGCGGAGCGCCTCAAGGACGCCCTCGTGCCATGCGGGCAGGTTGACGGCCAGGCGCGGGTCGCCGGTGTGCGGGTCAAGAACTCCGGGCGTGCCGATCACCAGCGCCCGGAGCCTGGACAGCTCGACACCCGCGGAGACGCAGGCCGCGGCGACCGCCCCCCGGACCAGTTCCACCGGGTTCCCGGTACCGTTCGGGTCCACGCTGACCTCGGTCACCACCCGCCCGGTGACGTCGGCCACGCCCGCGCTGACCTCGTCGTGCTCGACATGCAGCCCGGCCACGTAGGCAGTGGACGGTACAACCGCATACAGCGCGGCGTTCGGGCCTGGGCCGCCCGCCTGCTCCCCCACGGCCTGGACCAGGCCACGCTCCTCGAGCCGGGCCAGCAGTTGCGAGGCGGTGACCTTGGACAGCCCCGTCTGCTCGCCGACCTGTGCCCTGGTCATCGGGCCGCCGGTGAGCAGTAGCTCAAGTGCCGCGCGGTCGTTCAGCTCCCGCAGTAGCCTCGGCGTGCCGGGCCGTCGCTCCATGCCGCCCCCCCTTCCTGGTGATCGTGTCACGTGCCGCCACCGGCTGCCAGGTCTCGTGCATGACCTGCGACCGTGGCCTGGCGCCGACATGCTGGGACAAATTCTGTCTCAATCTGGCAACAGACTCTATCTGATAGGAAACTTTCCTGTTAGTTTCACTGGCATAAATCCCGCCGCGGCGGCGCCGTCCCGACGCCCCGACCAGGCAGGCCGGACAGCAGTGCCGGAGGCGCCCGCCCGCAGGACGCGGGCCCTACGACACGAGGAACGAAGCCGGGAAAGGAGATCCACCAGTGAAGTTCACCAGATCGGCCGCCGCGATCGGCGCGGTCGTCGCACTCGCCGGGGCCGCGGCGGGGTGCGGCTCAGGTACCAGCGGCGGCGGAACGTCCGCAGCGGCGGCGCCAGCGAAACTTACCGTATGGCGGATGGGCTCGTCCGTACCCTCCCAGACGACCTGGATGAACGGGGTCGTCGCGCAATTCCACACGCAGTTCCCCCAGTACAAGAACACCAAGGTCGTGGTCGACTGGATCCCCTGGGGCAATCGCGTGACCGACTGGACCAACGCCCTGACCAGCGGAAAGGGCGGCCCCGACATCACCGAGCTCGGCAACACCGACACGCCGGGCATCGCCGCGCAGGGCGCGCTGGCCAACATCACCAGCGATGTGCACGGGTGGTCCAACGGATCTGGCATCATCGCGGGCAACCTGGCTAACGACACGGTCAGCGGCGATGTCTACGCGGTGCCGTGGTTCGGCGGCGTTCGCGGTGTCTGGTACCGCAAGGACCAGTTCGCCAAGGCCGGCATCAGTTCACCGCCGGCCACCTGGGCGCAGCTTCTCACCGATGCGAAGGCGCTGATGAAGGCCTACCCGGGCAGCTACGGACTGGGCGCGCCGAGCAACTACACCAACGCCATCGTCAGCTTCATCTGGGGCGCCGGCGGCCAGGTGGCCACGCAGCGCAACGGCAAGTGGGTCGGCGAGCTGACCACGCCGCAAGCCGAGGCCGGCCTCAAGTTCTACACCGACCTGTACCTCACCCAGAAGGTCTCACCGTCGAAGTACGTCGGCCAGACCGAACTCGGCGCCCCGGGGGCCACCTCCGGCGGCTCCAACGAGGATTTCGCCCTCGGCAAGCTCGACATGTACATCGACGGCCCCTGGGCGCAGTCGGAACTGACCGCGGTCAGCAAGCAGTACGCGGCTGACTGGGCCTCGTTCCCCGTCCCGAGTGAGAACGGCCCGGCCCCCGCCCCGGCCTTCTCGGGCGGCTCAGACCTGGGCGTCTGGGTGAAGAGCAAGTACACCCAGGCCGACTGGGACCTGGTGTCCGTGATGGACAGCCCGGCCAAGGCCACCACGTTCGCCAACGCGCAGGGCTTCTTCCCCGAGTTCACTTCGAAGCTCAGCGGCGGCGCCTACGCCGGCAACCCGGTCATGGCCGGATTCGCCAAGGCGGCCGCGTACACCCAGATCTCGCCGCTGAACTCGAAGAACTGGGCGACCGCCGACGCGACCGACGCGATCATCCCGACCATGACGAAGGCCCTCATGCAGGGCGCGAACTTCAGCGCCACCGTGAGCAAGGCCAACACCGAATTGCAGAACGTCCTCAACACCGGAACGCCAACCGGCTGATCACCCCAGAGCCGTCCCGGCCGGGTGGCCGCCACCCCCCCGGTGGCCCCCGGCCGGGACGCCCCACAGGAGAGTGCCCTACTCATGGTGGATACCGCCGCGCACCGGCAGGGCGCGGACGCAGCGAGCGCCCCCCGCGCGCCCCTGGGCCGCCGGACGACCCACGCGCCTCGTCTCGGCGCACTGATCCGCCGCCGCCGCCTGGCGCCGTACCTGCTCCTGCTGCCGTCCATGGCGGCGATCGGCCTGGTCCTGATCTGGCCGGTGGTCCAGGTGGCGCTCTACTCGTTCCAGAACTACGGCCTGCCGCAGACCGACGGTGCGGCGCCGGTGCAGTGGGCCGGGTTCGGCAATTTCTCGACGACCTTCGCCGATCCCGAGTTCTGGCTCTCGCTGCGGATCACGGTGCTTTTCGCCGCCGCTGCGGTCACGCTCACCCTGGTCACCGGAACGCTGGTGGGACTCCTCCTGCACAAGCTCGGCCGGTTCATGTCGGTGTTCGTGAGCACCGCCGCACTGCTCGCCTGGGCGACGCCCCCAGTCTCCGGAACCGTGGTGTTCTACTGGATGTTCAACCCCGACGGTGGCCTGGTGGACTGGGCCCTGGCCAGGATGCCGCGCTGGCTGGTGGGCAGCACGGACTGGGCGGGCTTCAACTGGACCACCTCGGGCGCGCTGCCCGCCTACACGGTCGCCACCATCCTGGTGGTGTGGACGGCGTTCCCGTTCATCGCGGTGAGCGTGCTCGCCGGGCTCAAGACGATCCCCGCCGAGTTGCACGAGGCGGCCCGGGTGGATGGCGCCGGGGCCTGGCAGGGCTTCCGGCGGATCACCTACCCGCTGCTCAAGCCGATCTTCCTGGTCCTCCTGCTGCTGTCGGTGATCTGGGACTTCAACGTCTTCACGCAGACTTATCTGCTCACCGGCGGCCTGGGCAACCGCGACGAGTACAACCTGTCGCTCTATCTCTACGACAAGGCGTTCACATTCCCGCCCAGTTACGGGCTGGGCGGCGCGCTGGCGCTGATCCTCACGATCATCCTGCTCGTTGTCACGGTCGGCTACGTACGGGCGTCCGTCCGGCAGGGGGCCCTGACATGACCGCACCAGCGCGCACCGTCCCCCGGCTACGGATCAGCCCGGCAGCGGCCAGAAGAACCAGAAAAACGGCCCTCAACGCCTCCGGGCTGCTGGTCGCCCTGCTCACGCTCTTCCCGATCTTCTGGATGATCTCCACGGCCTTCAAGCCGTCCCAGGAGATCTACTCGCTGACACCGCACCTGCTGCCAGCCCATCCCACCCTCGGCAACTTCTCCCAGGTGATGAGCGGTCAGGCGTCCGGCATCGGCTCGGTCTGGCTGTTCTTCCGCAATAGCCTCGCCGTCACCATCACCACGGTCGTCTTTGCCTCGCTGGTGTCGCTGCTCGCCTCGGTGGCGGTGGCCCGGTTCAGGTTCCGGTTCCGGGCCTCCTACCTGATCATGCTGCTGATCGTGCAGATGATTCCGGGCCAGGCGCTGATCATCGCGCTGTTCCTCGATTTCAATCGGCTCAACCTGCTGCAGAATCTCGGTGGCCTGGTGATCGTTTACACCGCGCAGGCGCTCCCCGTCTCGATATGGATGCTGCGCAACTTCGTCGCCACGGTGCCCAGGGAACTGGAGGAGGCCGCGGCGGTGGACGGGGCCGGGCCGATGCGCATCTTCTGGCGCATCCTGTTCCCCCTGGTCGCCCCGGGCCTGGTGGCGACCAGCATCTTCTCGTTCATCACCGCCTACAACGAGTTCATCGTGGCGCTCACGTTCCTGGGCCAGGCGCGCTCGGACTACACCCTGCCGATCTACGTGACCTATTTCTTCAACCGCGGCGGTGCGGCATGGGGCCCGATCATGGCCGCCTCCACCCTGTACACAATCCCCGTGGTGGCGTTCTTCCTGCTGGTGCAGCGGCGCCTCGCGGCAGGCCTGATCGCCGGGGCGGTGAAGGGGTGAGCGCTGACTTGTCCGCCGACCCGGCGCTGTCCAAGCTCGCCGACGCGATCCTGATCCCCCCGTTCCCCGGGCGGGACGTGCCCCGCTGGGTGCTCGCCGCGCTGGAACGCGGCCTGGCCGGGGTGACCGTGTTCGGCCCCAATATCGCCGACCCGGAGCAGGTCGCCAGGCTCACCACCCAACTGCGGTCGGCGGGCGGGGTGCCGCTGATCGCCATCGACGAGGAAGGCGGCGACGTCACCAGGATCGCCCACCTGACCGGGAGCCCGTACCCGGGAAATGCGGCGCTCGGCGCGGTCGACGACGTGGCCCTTACCGCGGATGTCTACCGGGCCCTCGGCACGGACCTCGCGGCTCTCGGCTTCAACGTGGATCTGGCCCCGTCCGTGGACGTGAACACCGCCGCGGACAACCCGGTGATCGGCACCAGGTCGTTCGGCGCCGATACCAGCCTGGTGTCCAGGCACGCCGGGGCGGCGGTCAGCGGGCTGCAAGCGGCGGGGGTGGCCGCGTGCGCGAAGCACTTTCCCGGGCACGGCAGCACACGCCTGGACACCCACGACACTCTGGTCACCGTCGAGGCCAGCCTCGACCTGCTGACCCGGCGGGATCTGCCGCCGTTCACCGCGGCCATCAAGGCCGGGGTCCGTTGCGTGATGCCGGGCCACCTCCGGGTGCCCGAACTCACCGGCGACCTGCCCGCGACGCTGTCGGCCGCCGCGCTGACCGGGCTGCTCCGCGGCGACTGGGGATTCTCCGGAGTGATCATCTCCGATGCGCTGGAGATGCGCGCGATCAGCGGGCGGTACGGCATCCCCGAGGCCGCTGTACTGGCGGCAGCGGCTGGCACAGACGTGCTCTGCCTGGGCCGCGACCAGAGCGAGGACAGCTATCTCGCGGTCCGCCACGCGCTCTGCGCGGCCGTCGGCACGGGCCGGCTGCCAGCGGCTCGACTGGAAGAGGCGGCCGCCCGCGTGGCGGACCTGCGCGCCTGGCTCGCCAGCGCCGGCCCCGCGGCGGCCAGTGGCGCCCCAGCGGGCGCCGCGGTCAGCGAACGGGCCCAGGTGGGGCTGTGGGCAGCACGCCGGGCAGTGCAGGTGTCGGGTCCGGTGCGCCCGCTCACCGACCCGGTCGTGATCGAGGTGTCCGGGCGGGAGAACATCGCCGTGGGGGGCGTCCCGTGGGGTCTGGGCCCCTGGCTGCCCGCTGCCGCCATCCAGCGGGTCCCGGCGAGCCTCGCCGAGTCCGGCGTGCCCGCACTCGTGGACGCGGCCGTCGCCAGGGCGGCCGGGCGGCCAGTCATCGTCGTCGTCCGCGACGCGCACCGGTATCCCGTGACCCGCGCGGTGGTGACGCGCCTCCTCGAGGCACGGCCGGACACGGTCGTCGTGGAGATGGGCCTGCCCCTGTGGCGGCCTCCGGGCGGCCTGCACATCGCCACCTACGGCGCCGCCCACACCAACGCGCAAGCAGCGGCCGAACTCCTGGGCCTCACGGCCGGCTGACACGGGCCGTCAACGGAGGCAGCCTCAGCCGCGTTGGCTGATCCATACCGATACGTGGGCGGGTTCCAGCGCTTGGTGCACGACACCGGCCAGGTCATCTCGGACCGAGTCCAGGTCGACCGCGCCCTGCAGCCGGGCCGCGAACGCGGCCACGGTCGTGTCGGCGTCATACCGGGCCCGGTTGAACCGCCGGTCCACCACCCGCTGCACCCGCCGCCGCAGCGGACTGAACAACGCGGCCGCCGCCAGGGTCGACCCGGCCACCGCCACCGGCGTGGTAATCGACACGACGTGGGTGGCCAGCAGCACTATCCCCGCGTACACCCCCAGCAGCAGACCGGTGACGATCGCATACGCGAGCGTCCGGGAGATCAGCCGGTCGATGTCGAACAGGCGGTACTTGAAGATGGCCACGCCCATGCTGACCGGAAGCGCGAGCAGCCCGGCGACACCCACGATGCCGCCCGCTACTCCGAGGGTCCCGTGCGCTCCCGACAGCGCTCCTTTGAGCGCCAGGCTGGCCACCACGGCCGCAGCCCCGCTGGCCAGCCACTTCAGCTGCTGGCGGCGGTCACCCGACGAGCGCCGGTAGCTGGCCACCTGGCCAGCCAGCGAACCCAGCCAGCAGACGATCAGCAACACGAAGAATACATCTGACACCGCATTCCACCAGGCTGCGGAACCGGCGGAGCCGTCAAGGAGCAGCAGGTTCCCGCTGGAGTCCACCTGAGTGGTGTGGCCGATGATGGCACCCACCGTGATAGTGACAGCACCGGCTATCCACAGCATGGCCACCGCCAGATAGGCCCACAGCACCCACCGCCAGCGCGGTGACGGCGGCCGGCCATCGGGGAACAGCAGCACGGTCACCCCGACCAGCACGATCGTGGGCGCCCACCCAGGCTGGGCCAGCAACGCCACCCAGCCCAGCGGCAGCCCGCCATGACCGAGCCGGTAGTCGGCCACCGCATAAAAGCTGGCATCCTCGCTGAGCACGCCGAAGGCGGCCACACCGAGGAGGACCCAGCCGAGCGGGTTGCGCGGCTTGCGCCAGGCCACCACGAAGCCCACCGCCCCGAATACAGCCGAGAACCAGACCGGCAGGGAGCCGCCGCTGGAGTTCAGGCTCTGGTGCGCGAGACGGGCCAGGGGCACATCGGCGGCCATCAGCACCAGCACCAGGCCACCCAGGACCAGCGCGGTCGCCGGTGACGCCAAGCGAAAGCGGCGGCCCGTGACTTCCGCCGTCACCGGTACCTGCCCGGCCGCTTGCTGCGCCTCCCCCATGGTGTGCAACGCTACGCGCAGACCGTTCCGGGAACGTTACCGCTCAGCACGAAACCCTCAACCAGGCCACAGATCACCAACTGGGGAAAGACGATGCCCTACACGCCCTACACGTATACAAGTCCGGATGATCCCGCCAGGGAAGATGAGGGCTTGTTCGGCCCCGGGTCGGTGACCTGGCGTGTTATGAACAACCGAATCATGTGGGTGGCGATTGTCCGCGCACTGTACTTGCAGGCATTGCATCCGCGGGTGATACGCGGCACGTTGCAGAACGCCGCCACCATCACACAGCCAGTGGATGCCTGGGCCAGGCTGAGGCGGACCAGGAAGTTCATCGAGACGCGCACTTTCGGGACGATGGCCGAGGCGGAACGTGCGGGACGTCGCGTGCGCAAGATTCACGAGTCGCTCACCGG
>OBLW0100004463.1_pt1 | contig 10685 bp, 9 predicted proteins | sample 1520161 | NCBI WGS metagenome assembly OBLW01 (sample SAMEA3539309, study PRJEB22396) | soil metagenome | biome: tundra; feature: field; material: soil | place: USA | collected 2010-05 | depth 0.15 m
CCAAGCGGCTCACCAGTTCAGCATCGCTTATCACTGGTCCGTACATCGGAGCCAGATAAACATCCTCTTCTGCCACCTGAACGCCCTTGCCTCTCAGCCAACTGACATTGCGCTTGGCCGCGTCGGACGTGGGCATCACCCAAAAACTCGCTCCCAGTCTCCGGAACTCGGCCAGCTCAATCAGAGCCCGCAGATACTTGAGGCCGGAAAGTTTGGAAATGTGGTCCTTTTGAATTAGATTCCAGAGCAAAACCATCAGGCCGCTGTCAGCTATAGCGAAGTCCGCGCCTAACAATGCGCGCCGGTACTGTTCGTCGTAGGGAAGAGTCTCGAGGCCGGGCCCTGATGGAACCACCACCAAGCCTCCATCGCTGCAGATTGCATCTATAGCTTCACGCTCACTGCCCACGAAGAACCGAATTCCAAGAATCTGCCTAAAGCGATCCGGCTCATTCATAGCTTTATCCTCCTCCGATTGTCCCAAGACTGGTGCTCAGGATTGAAGTGGCTTCGCGATTGATTCCAACCGCCCCCAGGCCGGATCTATACCCGATGCAATCCGGGGCAATCGAACTGAGCCTGCACAAATCATAAGACTTACATTACAAAGACCAAACTGCCAAAATCCACATATGGTTGGTTGAGTTGGATCAGTAAGAAAAACATAAGTCCGATTGTTCTTATGAAAGGTGTCCCTGTTACCGGAGTAAGTTCAACTGCTGCTCCGCGAAGCCCTATCCATGCTGCCGTATCCAATCTACTGTGATCTGCACGCCCTCTTTCAAAGTGTAAGGCGCAGGGCCCGCCACTGCGACGGTTGCCGACATGTCGTAATCCATCGGAGTGAGAAGATTGTGGAGACGAAATGAAGTAAGCAGTGGATTCGAAACGCCCAACTTCTTAAGCAGGTCTCCTGTATGAGCCAGCGTTTGAAGAATTACCATAGGCACCTCTCGAACTGGCGGCGCCCCAAAGGCCTGCTGAATCAATTGAGCGAACTCCAGAACGTCCATTGTTCTGTCGTCCGAGACATAAAACGTGCGCCTGTTCATCCTATCTGCATCCACTGTCAGGAAGCGTCGAATCTGATGAACGACGTTGCCAACATATCCATAGGACTTACTAACCTTTCTGCCTCTGGGGTGAACATATAACCCTCTTTGCAGGGTATCGAAAAACATCCGGTAAGGGATCCGAAACCATGGTCCCCAGATTGAGGTTGGCCGGATGAGTGCCCATGGAATCTCTAATCCGGCGGAGTGGACAATCTTCTCCGTCTCCACTTTGCTTTCGCCGTAAAGCGTGAAGGGAGAATAGTCGTCGTCTCTCTCTGGACAAAGCTCCGTTCTATGCACGTACCGGCTGGACGCAAAAATCGCCCGCGTCGTAGTGCCGGCAGCCCGAATCGCATCGATCAAATTCTGTACGCCAGTTATGTTAGCGTCGTAATCCGCGAGACTCCCGCCATCCAGATCCGTCCTGGCAGCCAAATGCACCACCAGTTCGGGCCGATAATCCAGAACAGCCGCAGTCAGATCTGCCGCGTTGCGAATGTCCCCTTCTTGAAAGAGTCCATTATGTTCCGGATTCCTCGGCGGAACCGAGTCAAAGTTCTTCACTTCCCACTTATCTTGAAGAAAGCTCTCGATAAGATTTGTGCCGATGAAACCTGAACCGCCGGTCACAAAAACACGCGCCACTGGACCTCCTCTATCCTGGTTTGCTGAGCCGTTTGGTAAACCGCTACAAGCAGCCAAACTCACGAACCGGCATCGCAATCAAGTGAATTCCTTTATCAGGCCGAAATTGCCTGGGAGGAAGCCGAAGTGAATAAATAAGTCCGATCATCTGCGTAGATCGGGTCTGTCTCACCGGAAAGTGGCTCAACCGCTGCCCCGCGAGGTGAGTATCCCATGGAGACCAGCAAATCCAGAAGCTTCGGTCGCGAAACACCTCTATGAATTTCGATCAATAGCTTCGGTTGATATCGCTTCGCAATAGAAGCCATGCCCTCAAGTACTTCGATCTCTGCTCCCTGTACATCAATCTTGATACCGTCAATGTGTAAATCGGATCCCGCAATTTTGGGCCACAGCCACTCCAGCCGGGAGCTCAAGAACTGATAGCTGAAATCAGTGTCGTTGAAGCTATGCCCTTCAAAAACCGCACCCAGCATTCCTCTTAAAACGTGCAGACTGTTCACAGACACGTCCGTGCAGTTGCCCAACGCCAATGGATATACATTCATCTGGGAGAAATTGTTGAGAAAACCTGTTTTGACTGCACAGTCCGCGGTCTCGAGCATTGGTTCAAACGCGAAGACTCGGCCAGATGCGCCAACAAGTTTGCACAACGCAATCGCTGTATAACCATAATGAGCACCAACATCCAGCCAGGTTTCCCCTGCCCTTACGTTGTTTGCAAAACAATCGAGCAATGGCCGTTCTGTTTGGCCGAGAATAGCTCCCGGATAATCGTACCAGGAAGTCATAATCTTGCTTCCGCGCAGTGGCCCTCCAAGGATTCTGTGGCTCCTATGCAAGCGCGGAAGTAACTTTCTAAGCCCCTCTTTTAGATGTCTGTTCATGTTCTTACCTTGTAACGCTTTTCCTTCCGGAGACGAGAACGCATCCGAAAATAAATCGCCTCAGCAATTGGTGTGAGAGAGTAGGTTGCATACTCAAGATTACCGTGGCCCTAATCACTTTGCAGCAGCAACCACGCTGGTCGGAACGAGTTCGTCCTCGGACGGGCAGCTTCAGTCAAGAAGCACCGTCAAGTCACGGTCTGCGAAGCTACTGGGTTTAGTCCCAGAGACAAAGCCTATAGCTTCTTCAATAGCAGGTATTGTCGATACGAGTATCGAAGAAGCCAGCCGCGACGATAGAGAAAATTGTCAACGCCGCGCGCCAACCCATGGAAACGCCCTCTGAGAATGTAAGTTGATATCAGTTGAAACAATACCATGCATGGAAACTCTTAGGTGGCCGCGAAGTACGGCCTCAGCAAGTCAATTTCCTTCGGCTGAAGTGGAAATTCGTCGGCGTCCCCGTACTTAGGAACCCAGAGTTTGCCGACGATATGATCGCGAAACCATATCAGTAGTTTGCTTGACGCATTGTTCTCATAAAAGAAGGCCGTGGCGCCTGGTTTGAGTGACCGTCCAAGACATGCAGCAAATTGAGAAAGCGGCTCTATATGATGAAGGATCATAATGCCTGCCGCCGCGTCGAATGGGCCTAGAGCTTCGATCTCCATGGCGTTTGAGGAGTATGCCTTTATTGTCAGCCCCTCAGTCGCAGCTACATGATTAAGCTTTGAAACCGCGACATCTGAGATATCTACCGCGATAACATCGGCTCCCATATTGGCGAGCGCAATTGATAATGTTCCGAGGCCGCATCCCAGGTCGAGAACACGCTTGCCCCGGACATCACCAAGAAACGCCTGGAGCCGCACTACCATGTCCGCAATGTCTCCCTGTGGAGCGGGTATCGCGAAGGACTTCGAAAAGTGATTGTTCCAAAACTCTGCAGGAGTGGGAGTTGGCATTAAACTTGTCCGTCCTCTGTTCCATTATAAAGACCCTGCGGCTTGCCGAGCAGGGTCATTTGAATGATAACAATCAACTTTCTGCAACAAGCTTCGGGGCCAATTCAGCTGGGAAGGAATGTCGCTGCAATATGCTCTCGATTGTTTTCGCTACTTTTGCGCCTGTCTCCTCCAGAGAATATTGACGCGCAAAAAGACGGCCGCAGGCTCCCATTTCCTGCCGGATGTCCGGCCGATCAATAAGATTTATGATCGCTCTAAAGAATTCCTCCGGCGTCCGCGGCAAAGCGAGACCGGCGCCGCTCCGGGCTATTTCGGCTGCGTAATTAAGCGTCTCACTTACCACAACGGGAACACCGCAAGCCATTGCCTCGAAAACCGAAAACCCAAAATTCTCCGCATGCGATGGCAGTACGTACAAATCTGCGTCCGCAAAAGCCTCTAGCCGCATCTCCGGACCAGCCATGCCAGGCAGCACAGTTTGTGACTCGATACCGCCCTCCTTGATCCACTGCAGAATCTGTTTATTGAATGATGCCGGGTCCGGCGGACCTACGATCGCAAGGCGGGTATCCGGTCTCTCGGCAATAACATGCTCCATCGCCTTGATCAGCAAATCTAATCCCTTTTTGGCATGTAGCCGCGCAAGAAACAAGACTAGGGGGCCGGTGTGCCCATTCAAGAAGCGCGCGCGGAAACGGCCTCTTGGTCGAAGGGTCGAAAAGTCGTCCGCATTAAATCCATCCGGGACTATCACAGACGGTGTACGGAATCCTAAGGGCGCCGCTTCTTCGCGTTCACCCTCGGCACTGTAAAAGATCACTGAGGCATCCCTGAGTATTCGATTGGCGAAAAGCGTGTTATATATCCATTTCTTGCGCACGCTAATCTGGCGTTGAAACGGCGCTAGCACGCCGTGAGGCCAAATCCCATAAGGCTTGCGATGAAACCGCGCCAACAGATATCCGGCGAGCACTGGAAAGGAATACAGCGAGTGCAGGGTTACAAAGTCCGCCTCTCGAACAAGTCCGCTGAAACGCCAGAGGATCGAGGGACAAAACCTCCAGCGCAACCACGACTTGATTGATACGATGCCGAACGTTCCATTTCCCTCCTTCCGCGTCAAGGCACTCTCGGAATCCGGAACAAGGAGGTTCTCTCTCCCAGGAATAACAGGGCCACCCATGAGCAAAACAACACGGTGCCCATGCGCAGCGGTGCTGTTGAGAATCGTGGGTATACTAACAATCCCGGGGCTGTCACCCCGCGCGCCTTCAGCAAATCCTACGATCTTCACTCTAAAGCTACCATCCCATTCTTAACGGCTTCATTGCCCTGGCTTGGAGGGCATCCACGCCGTCCAAATAGATAACCGCCCAACTACGAGAAAATTGCATCATTGTGCGAAGCCAGCCGTTCACGCGAGACATTCATAATCCTTGGATCAGCGACTTTGTGAACTGAATTGCCGGTTAGAAACAAATTGGAGAAATCAATCATTTAGAGGACGCCCTGAGACGGGGCCGCGGCGGATTCGTTCCCAGGTGTCTCTGAGGTTCAGGAGATGTCGAAGAGCCCTACAGCCAGTGACCAGCAGCCTATCGTATATTTGGGGCGGCCTTCCCTTGATCCGCGAGAAGATCTCCGCTTGAGCCCTATTTACATGCGTCGCATTGCCTTTCGAACCAGTTATGCTCTGCGAATGAACGCGATAGGCGCTCCAGAACTCCTCTACGACGGCAAACTTGCCTCCGGCGCGCGCCATCTGAAGAAAAAGCTCCCCATCCCAGGACCTTGTGTTCTCCACGCAGAATCCCCCTACCCTATCAAATATCTTCCGTCGGAAAAAGGTCGAAGGCTGAATTAGAATAACTCCGCCATAGATACATCGATTGATTGACATCCGGTCGGAATACAACCGTCTAAGAAAGCTATCATCTGGACCAATCAAGTTACTGTGTCCGCTCACAACATCTATGTCTGTATGCCTTTCAAGGAAATTCGCTGCTGAAGAAACCGCTTCCGGCAGCAGTACGTCATCGGAATTCAAAAACCCGAGTATCTCCCCTGTTGCCTCCGCAAATCCCCTGTTCAATCCATCTGCGGCTCCGCGATCTGGGCGAAAAATGACTCTCGTTATTCGTGAACGGTACCGCTCAATGATGTCGCGGCTGTCGTCCGTCGAACCAGGGTCGACCACAATGTACTCAATCTCCGGATAATCCTGCCCAAGCACAGACAAAATCGTCCGCTCTAGGAATTTAGCCTGATTGAACGATGTTGTCACGATACTGATTCGCTTCATTGACCCTCGTGCCCTTTCTCTGATGTCTCGAAGCAGCAGGATCCTTAGCGTAACACTTCCAAGAGTTCCGGTTCCCTACGGCCTGCAGGTTCGCCCAGCCACCTGAGCGACCCTCTATTTCGAACGCTTCCGCAGCTCCGCCACCTTCACCACTGCTCTTATCGTTGCGCGGCGGAGCATACCAGTTCCGTGTGGGACTTTCACCCGCTTTGAAGCAGGGCATTCTCAGGAAAGATAACAGTCTCAACATTCTCGCCGCGGACTGAGATCCGCTTGCTCGCAGCGAGCGAGCAAGAGAAATATGCGATGACAAAAAGAGTCCATAATGGTGCTACCCCCATGTAGTCAGCTTCTGTCATATTATTTAGTACTTCAAGCCACATCACTAACAGAAGCCAGCCGCCGGCAAAGTCACCCCAACGCACTCTTACGCGCCGACCACACCTTACGCCATCTAAAAGGACTGCAATAAGTAGGAATAGACCTATAAGTCCTAAAGTGAGGATAATATCCAGAAACCCATTATGGGCATGGCCGGGATTCCAACCGAGGTTAGCAATCACAATATCTTGGTGCGGAGACCAGAACCCCTGATACCCATACCCCAAAATTGGTCGATCCCTCATTTGTACAGACACAAAGTACCAAATATCGTTTCTTCCAGTTAAAGTAGTATCCTTACCGACGAGATTGAAGACCCACTGAATAAAATTGTCCACGTCGGATGTCCATATTAACGATACGAGTGCCACGGCGGCCACAACAGGCAAGGAAAGGCGTACGAATCGCGGTAGCCTCTTGATGGTAAATATCCCCACAACGCTTAAAGCGGAAATAGACGCGCTTGCTGACCGGGCCAATAGCAACATTACCAAAAACAATATAAGCATGCACCAACGGCTGAAGTTCCATCTCGTGCGTAATGCAAACAAGCTGGCGATGCCGATTGCCATTCCAACTCCAAGATAATTCTTGTGACCATAGAGGCCGGACCAACCCTGTAGTAAGGTGTCTTGAACGGAGTTCAGCATGAACTGTCCGACGATGCTTCCCACGGCAAAGAGCGCAGACGCTTTTGCAATCAGTCCAACCATCTCCTCTGGATTGAACGTGAGCGACAAATAGGCAGAAGAAACCAAGAGAACCAAAGGAAGGAAGATCAGGCGCACACTCGAAATGGGATCCGGCGACCAACAGCACGAAATTGCAGCAAGTAGATACATCCCCAACAACAACTTATGACTCATGAGCACCCTCCGGATGCTCTGATACATTGGATAGGCGAGCGTTAATGTCCATCCCATAAGTACAGTGGAGAGTGCAAAGTGAACCGTATCTGACGAGAGCGCAGAAGGTCGCGGTTCACCAAAGATGCCTTCAAATATCTTAGAAACAAGAGCGAAAAGAAATAGAAAATATAGTTTAGGGATGATTGATCGCATCATGGTTTTGCCAGGCACCAAGTTGTCGCCGAGACTCCATCGTTCAGACTAATCGCCAAGTGCGGTTTGCCGGTTCAGCTGGGAGACAATCGAGGCTTGATACTCCAAGACAGCTGCAATGGAGCCTACAGAGCTTCAATAACCAGATCAAAGAAGCGCTCCCTAAAGAACGAGTTTCGCGGCTTGATTGCGCCGTGATTCGGAGAAAAGATCGGAAACTCACTGTGGGGGGCAATCTTCCCTCTTTTGCTCGCGCAAACACAAAAGTTGGCATGATTAGACTGAGATAACAATCAACCCATGCAGCCGCCAGAGCATCGGTCAGCGTATGATCACGGCTCTCGAAACCCGGCACCGACAATCCAAGATCCGGTAGCCTAGGGTGGACCGCGACGGTGGGTCACCATCGACTAGTGGTCTACACGAGGGAAATGGCGAACGAAACTCCACTACAAAAGTAGCCACATTGCACGGTGAAAGACCCAGTACGGTCACTCAAGATTGCATCCTATTGCTTCTCTCGGACCTGGAGAAGATAGCGTCTATCTGCAGGTTATGCCCCGACTGAGGATCGGTAAAGCCAGGAGTAAAGCGAACCGGTTCAAATCCGAGATTTCTCAATAGAGCAATCATTTGATCAAATAGCAGTTGCCCATCATAAAGCGCGACGAGAGAAAGCTCACATTCGACCAACTCGACCTGACGCAAAATATCTGACGCACCCTTCAGCACCATGTGCTCGTAGCCCTGGGTATCGATCTTCAGCAGCACCTTCTCTTCCGGTAGCAAGATGCCCCCGAGCACAGTATTGAGGGTGTTAAGGGGAACCTGTTCCGAGGAAACATAGCAGGCGTCGGGAGCATATTCCGCATGGAGTCCAAGCATCGGGAGCAATGAGCTTGACTTAGCCTCGTTTGCTGCAACATTGATTTTCACTTCCCCGTTAAATTCTCCAATCGCTGTCTTGCTCACTATCCACTTTGGATCTGTCTTCGCGCGAGCAGCCAACCTCTCGTACGCCTGAGCTGTCGGTTCAAACGATATAATCCTGCCGGAGTATCCGTATTCTCTGACTTCTGCACCATATCCGCCAACATTACCTCCGACATCGATAACAGTCTGAATGCCGTGATGCTGGATCATTTTCATGCGGACGCTACCGGGGAGATCATCTTGGCGACAAAGTCCAAATCCTAAACGATAAAGCAGTCGCTTTATTCCGCCTTTCACTATCTTAGGCATGATTTTACTCACCCGCGATCCTCCCACAGGGTGGTCGCATCTATATGATGTTGTCTCCACTGCAACATTATCTTCGATCATCTGTCGATCCCTCCCAGCACAATGTCGATGGCGTCAATGATCGTATCTACAGCAGCCATTATCCGCAACCAGCATATCCCGCCGCCCTTGCCGCGTAAAGTGATTCTCCCCTAACAGCCCGTGGTGCAAGTGTCCTGGTCCCATTACTACGACGCGGCGAGCTACGACGCTCGCTCTGATCGATTGAAGAGCGTGTAAACCTGACTAATTACCGGCAAATCCCGGAACCGCTCTCGGTATTTCCTAGTGACACCAATAGCATCTATCACTATTTTCTTTCGTTCGTCCACTACGTCCATGGTTTCCCAATAATACGTCAAACGCACTGAGATACACGCTAGCAATAGAGAAAGCATTACACCGGAGATCACGATTGTACGTCGGATGGGAGAGGTTTTGCGCTGCGGGACGTTGGCAACATCCAAGACGCGAACTGTTGGAATCTCCCTTGCCTCCTGAACCTTCGCAGCCTCATACTGCTTAGTCAGGACCTGCCAAACCGCTTCGTCGGTACTCACCCTCCGAGCTAAGTCGGAATAAGCAAGTCCTAATGAAGGTAGATCGCTAATAGAAGGAAAAACAGATTTGTTTTTGCCTGCCTTAGAATCACCTTCCTCAGATTGCCCGTTAATCATACTCACCTGTCTTTGAAGTTCCTCGACGCGGGCGTTTGCGGTGCGTACTATGACGTTGTCCTCCGAATACTTCTGTCGAAGCCCAGCCACATCTGAACGCGCAGCTACCAACTCAGCTTGCATTTTGAGTGACGCATCTATCATAGCTTTCCCTTGAGAAGAGACGTCGATCGTTCTGTTAATAGTCGAAAACTGGCTAAGAGCTTTGGCTGAATCGTCTAGGTCCTGTTTAATTTCCTTAAGTCGTCCTTCTAGAAAGATTCGCTCTCGCCGAGCTTCGGAAGTACTGTCGAGAGCAACAAGGCGATCAAGCTCATCCACATATCCCTGCGCTATTCTTGAAGCAAGAACGGGACTTTTGGAGCGAACAGTGATCGTGATCATTCCGCTCTTGGAATTTTCCAGGATATTAGTATCAGCCGCCAACGCCTTGCAGGTGTCCTCGAGGAGCCGCTCCTTATAGTACCGACTGAGTTCGAACTGATTAACCAAGCTCTCCTTCACCGTCCGGCTCTCTAGGATGCCGACGAATCCTGCGCCTGGGGTCTGTAATCCTAACAATAGACTGCCAGCACTAGCTTCGGAACTAGTAACACCGGAGCCCGATAGCGAACTCATCAAAGCTGAACTAAGAGAGGCATCGTTGGGAGGCATTATTGTCGTGGCTGACGTATACATCGTCGGAAGAATCAAGGAATATATCACTGAAAACAGTGTGCCCGTCCCTAAGATAAGAAAAAACATGCGTCGCTTTACCCAGCACAGGCGCAGCATATGAATGAGAGGTAATGTCGCGGATTCATTTGATTTTGCTGCGCTGGCTGAGATGATATCTCGTCCCTGGGAAGGAGGCATCGAGTCAGATACTGAAGACCGCAAGTTATTCATCGGATGACCTCGATTAAGTCTGTGGTTCTTTTCAAAACCAAATGATTGCTTTTCATGAACTAGACACTACTAATCGTGCTGCTTCCCAGCCCGGAGAATTCACGAATGAGCTGACTGGAATGGCCTCACACCTAACAACTGGTGTATTGACTTGGCATCACCTGCCCCAAGATGTAACATGAGGGACCGTGATCAGGGATCATCTGGGGGGGCGTTGTCGGAATTGAAACGGCTCTTTGGGGCGACGATACCTGCACAGAGTAATTTGGGAGTTGGCGATGGTCCGGTGTGTGGTTGTTTCTAAGTTGCGCCGGATCTGATCCCAGGTCGGTTCGCGGAATCGGTGGCGCTGCGACAACTACCGGCGTTAGATGTAGGTAGCAGTTGGGAGTATCTTTCAGGGCAGCCACTTGTTCTTGACTATCTGATTGCACGCCAGTTAGTAGGTCGCCAGCCAAAAGAACGGCATCGTGGATAAAGCCATCAGAGAACTCCGCCGATAGCGAAGGGAAGCGCTACTGCCGACATCACCTGAGCAGT
>OBLW0100004465.1_pt1 | contig 10680 bp, 10 predicted proteins | sample 1520161 | NCBI WGS metagenome assembly OBLW01 (sample SAMEA3539309, study PRJEB22396) | soil metagenome | biome: tundra; feature: field; material: soil | place: USA | collected 2010-05 | depth 0.15 m
CGAGCAGCGCCCCGTCCAGCAGCTCACAGCCCAGCAGTCCCCCGTCCAGCAGCTCACAGCCCAGCAGTCCCCCGTCCAGCAGCTCGCAGCAGGCCAGCTCGCAGCCGAGTAGCCCGCCCCAGGCACCCGCGCAGAACCCGGCGCCGACGGCAGCTCCTAGCCAGGCGGTGTCGGGGGGCTCATGACCTCGGCGGTCCTAGCCGGGTCACTGGCCGGCGTGCTGCACTCGAGCAGCACGCTGCATGGCGTAGCTGAGCACGGGACCATCGCCACTGCGCACGGGGCGATCGTGGTGACCTCGTCCACGCCGCTCTGGTACACCACCAGGGCCACCGGCCTGGTGGCGCTCGTGCTGCTGACCACGAGCATGGCGCTCGGCCTGCTCACCTCCGTGCGTTTCGAGCAGCAACGGTGGCCCCGGTTCGTCACGATCGGCCTGCACCGGAGCGTGTCGCTGCTGGCCTGTGCCTTCACCGCGGTGCACATCGTGACCACGGTGCTGGACAGTTTCGTGCCGATCGGGCTGGCGGACGCGTTCGTGCCGTTCATCTCCGCCTACCGGCCGATCTGGGTCGGGCTCGGCGCCATCGCCACCGACCTGCTGATCGCGCTGACGGTGACCAGCCTGCTACGGGCGCGGATTTCCTACCGGAACTGGCGGCTGGTGCACTGGGCCGCGTACCTGTGCTGGCCAGTCGCGGTCATGCACGGCCTGGGCACCGGAACCGACACCATGACCCGGTGGGTGCTGGCGCTGACCCTCGCCTGCGTGGCCGGGGTCGCCTGCCTGGTGGCCTGGCGGCTGGCCCAGGGCTGGCCGGAGCGGGCGGGATTGCGCGTCGCGGCCGCCATCACGCTGGTGACCGTGCTGATCGCGGCTGGTGTCTGGCTGATGGCGGGCCCGCTGAAGCCGGGCTGGTCCCACCGCGCCGGGCTGCCGGCGCCGGCGCTGACCGTCACGGCACAGGTGGGCGCGGTGCGTGACAGTTCCCAGGTCATTTCGTGAGCCAGCTCCGTGGCCGGGTGCCGGACCGGCGGATGCCGCCGGCCGGCCAGCTGCCCCGGCTGATCAGCCGGGGAGGCCCGCTCGGGCTGCGCGCGCACATCGAGCGGTACGGCCCTCCGCCAGCCAGCGGCGGAGGCAGGCACGGCGGGGCACCGCAGCTGATCGCCAGCGTCGAGCGGGCCGGGCTGACCGGCCGGGGCGGCGCGGGTTTCCCCACTGCACGCAAGATGCGCGCCGTCGCCGGCGGCCGTGGGCGCAGCGGGCCCCCGGTGGTCGTGGCCAACGGCGTCGAGTCCGAGCCTGCGAGCGGCAAGGACGCGATCCTGCTCAGCCACTCCCCGCACCTGGTGCTGGACGGCATCGCGGCAGCCGCGGCGGCGGTAGGCGCCCGCGAGGCGTACCTGTGCGTGGACGACAGCCAGCCGCAGCAGGCTGGGCGGCTCTCGGCGGCGATCGCGGACCGCGCGGACGCGGGGATGGGCGAGGTGCCTGTTCAGCTGGTGGCCCTCCCCCACAGGTACGTGGCCAGCGAGGAGTCGGCGCTGGTGAATTTCCTCAACGGCGGCTCCGCGCTGCCCGTGTTCGTGCCGCCGCGGCCGTTTGCGCGCGGTGTCGGCGGCCGGCCCACACTGGTGAACAACGTGGAGACGCTGGCGCACCTTGCCCTGATCGCCAGGTACGGCCCGGACTGGTTCTGCTCCGTAGGCACGCAGGCCGCGCCGGGCTCCGCGCTGGTGACGATCAGTGGTGCGGTGCGCAGGCCCGGAGTGTACGAAGCCGCCCTGGGCACCCGGCTCGGGGACCTGATCGCGCTGGCGGGCGGGGCGGCGGAGCCACCGCAGGCGATCCTGGCCGGCGGGTATTTCGGCAGCTGGCTACCGTTGCCCGCCGCCGTGGACGTTCCGGCCAGCCACCCCGGCCTGCGGTCGGCTGGTGGCGCATTCGGCGCCGGCGTCCTGATCGTGCTCCCAGCATCCGCCTGCGGCATCGCGGAGACCGCGCGGGTCTTCCGCTATCTGGCGGGCCAGAGCGCCGGCCAGTGCGGCCCGTGCCGTTACGGGCTGCCGGACATCGCCCGCGCACTGGACCATATCGCCTCCCGCGGCGGGGACGAGCGGGCCGACGCCTGGATGCGGGAGCTACTGCCGCTGGTAAAAGGGCGCGGGGCATGCCGTTTTCCTGACGGGGCGGTTGCCCTGGTCGCGAGCGCGCTCCGGGTGTTCGGCGCGGATCTGGAGAACCATATACGGTACGGGCCGTGCCCGCGGGTCGGCCGGCCACCCGTGCTGCCGGTCCCCGGCGAGCGCCAGCCGGGCCGTCCGGGATCCCGGTAGCCGTGCGCCGGCTGCTGCGGGTCAACCCGATCGCCTGCGACGCGCACGGGGTCTGCGCCGACCTGCTTCCCGAGCTCATCGCACTGGACCCCTGGGGATACCCGGTCATCGCGCCAGGTCCGGTTCCTGACGATCTGCTCTCGCACGCTCGCCGCGCGGTGACCGCCTGTCCCACCCTGGCCCTGCGGCTGGAAAGCGAACGCCGCTCCCGGGCGTAGCCACCCGGCGGCATCGCTAGGCTTCCCGGAGGCGCAGGACCGACCAGGGACACAGGACTTGCCCTAAGCGCTGGACTCACTCAAGCACGGAACTACTCAGGCACGGGCGGGGAGGGTGGATGGGACCACTGGGCGGGCTTCGGGTCATTGAGATCGCGAGCCTGGCGCCAGCGCCGTTCGGCTGCATGGTTCTTTCTGATCTGGGCGCGGACGTTCTCCGGGTGGATCGGCCGGATCGGGCCGGCCGCCAGGCACTCCCGCCGGTGGACCCGCTCGCGCGGGGCCGCAGATCCATCCGCCTCAACCTCAAGGACGCCGAGGGCGTCGCGGTGCTGCTCCGCCTGCTCGCCGACGCGGACGTGCTCGTCGAAGGGTTCCGGCCCGGCGTCGCGGAGCGGCTCGGCTTCGGCCCGGATGTCTGCCTGGAGCGCAACCCGCGCCTGGTCTTCGCCCGGATGACCGGCTGGGGGCAGGACGGGCCGCTGGCCGGCACCGCCGGGCATGACATCGACTACATCGCGGTCTCCGGCAGCTTGTACCCGATCGGGCGGTCCGGTGAGCGGCCCGTGCCCCCGCTCAACCTGGTCGGCGACTTCGGCGGCGGCGGCATGCTGCTCGCCGTGGGCGTGCTCGCCGCCCTCCTGGAGCGGGAGCGCTCCGGCCGCGGGCAGGTCGTCGACGCCGCCATGGTGGACGGCTCCGCGCTGCTGACGTCGTTCATCCACGGACTGCGGGCCGCGGGTGCATGGCAGGACGAGCGGGGCAGCAACGTGCTCGATGGTGGCGCCCCGTTCTACGACACCTACGAGACCGCCGATGGCCAGCACATGGCGGTCGGCGCCCTCGAACCGAAGTTCTACGACGAGCTGCTGACCCGGCTCGGCCTGGGCAGCGCCGGGCTGCCCGGCCAGTATGACCGGTCCGGCTGGCCGGCCCTGCGGGCCCGGCTAGCCCGGGAGTTCGCCGGCCGGACCCAGGCCGAGCTGGTCGAGTTGTTCGAGGGCTCGGATGCCTGCGTGGCCCCGGTGCTGAGCCCGGGAGATGCGCCCGCCCATCCGCACAACGCGGCCCGCGGCACGTTCATCAAGGTTGGCGGCGTGACCCAGCCCGGACCCGCGCCACGGTTCGACCGGACTCCGTGCGCCACCCCCACGCCGCCGACCAAGCCTGGCGCGCACACCGACGCGGTTCTGGCCGAGGCCGGGTTCTCCCCCGGCGAGATCACCGCCCTCCGCGACCGCGGCATAGCCAGCTAGCTAGCTAGCGATAGCAATGGCGTCATCGCGGGCGTGATCCCGCTGCGGTAGCGTCCGGATATGGCTGGCAGAGTCGGCGGATCAGCGTGGGAGCGGGTGCTGGCGTCGTGCCTGGGCAAGCTGGGCGCCGTGGAGGACTACCCGTTCGGTGACGGGGTCGCGGTCTGCAAGGTCGCGGGGAAGATGTTCGCGCTGGTGCCGCTGGGCGGGGAACCGGGGATGGTGCGGGCGGAAAGCGCGGCGCCCGCGCGCTCGTCCAGCTCCGCCAGGGTGAGCCGCCCGTCGGCGGCGGCCGCGCACAGGATGTCGACGGCGGTGTCCCGGTCAGCGTCGGAGGCCCGCTGCTCCGGTGCGCGGAACAACGGGCCTCGGCTCGGGGTTCTTTCGCCGCTAGAAAAAGGGTGGACGAAGGCGAACGGCACCAGGGGGATCAGCGGACGGGGCTCTCTCATACCGTGGCGCGGCGGATCGTGGCGTGGCCGCCGGCCAGGAACACCACCGTCAGCGCGGCGATGACGCCGGTCAGGTCGAGGGCGCTCAGGCTGGCGAGGTGCCCGCCGACGCCGGACCAGGAGTACGCGAGCGCGACCGGCACCTGGACGGCGATGAACGCGAGCACGCCCAGCGTGCCCCACCGGTAATACACGATCCCGTACCACATGCCGTACACGAACAGCACGGACAGCCCCACGAACGAGGTCAGCCAGGTGGCGTACCAGGGCCCGTTCAGGAGATACGGCACCCGGAAGAAGGTGATGGACAGTCCCCAGCCGCCGGTCGCCCGTTCGATGGCCTGCAGCCCGGCTATCACCAGTCCGGATACGAGGGACATCGACACCCCGAGCAGCGCGGTACCAGCGTAGAAGGAGCGGCGGGTCGCGCCGAGCGCGAGACCGAACGGCAGCCACCCGCCGATGCGCTGCACGCCCACCACGAAGAACATGAGGAAGAAGGTGCCCAGTCCGTCGCGGAAGGTGTCGCCCCCCCGCGCCACGTTCACGGCAAAGATAAGCGCCAGGGTCGCCCACGGGAGCGCGACGAATAGCACCGGCCGCACCAGGTGGTAGCGGGCCACCTTGATCATGGTGTTCATGCGCTGGTCCTTCCGGTCAGGGAGCCGGCGCCGGCCGACCCGCCGGAAGCGTGGACCACGAGCTGCTGCAGGGACAGCGGGGTCAGGTCCAGGCTCAGCGACCGGGCCCGCTCGCGGTCTTCACCAGACACCTGCCCCACCATGACGACCGACGCCTGGGAGCCGAGTCCGCGCCGTTCCCAGACCGGGCGCCCCTCAGTGAACGAGTCCACCGCGAGGACCGGGCCGCTCACCGTGGTGACCATGCCCCGCAGTCCGTCGGCCGCCGTGTCCAGCACGACCCGGCCGCGGTCGATCACGACCACGTTCTCGAACAGGGCGGCGGCCTCGTCGATCAGGTGAGTGGACAGCAGCACCGTACGGGGGAAGTCCGCGTACTCCGCCAGCAGCCGGTCATAGAAGATCTGCCGCGCGACCGCGTCCAGGCCCGCGTACGGCTCATCGAACAGCGTCACCTCGGCGCGGGCGGCGAGCCCGATCGTGATCCCGAGGGCCGACCGCCGCCCGCGCGACAGACTCTTGATCGCCTTGCCCGGTAGCAGGCCGAAGTCCTCCAGCAGCGAGGACGCCAGGCCCGCGTCCCATCTCGGATAGCAGAAGGACGCGGCGCGGAGCGCGTGGCACACCTTGAAGTCCGGGTACCCGAACTCCGGGTACGCCTGGTCCTCGCGGACGAGCACCAGGCGGCGCAGCACGTTCTCGTTCTCGGCCGGCGACGAGCCGAATACGCGCACCGAGCCGGACGACGGGAACTCCTGGCCCGCCAGGATGCGCAGCAAGGTCGTCTTTCCCGCGCCATTGCGGCCGAGCAGCCCGGTAATCGTCTCGGTGCCGATCGTCAGGTGCACGTCATCAAGGGCAACCTGGTCGGGGTATCTCCGGGTCAGCCCGGTTACCGAGATCGCCGGTGTCATACGGCGACACCTCCCCGCTCATTACTGCATTCCTTGATAAGCGCGATCAGCTCATCGGAGTCGATCCCGAGCCGGGTCGCCTCGGTAAGCAGCGGCTCCACGTACCGCTCGGTGAACCCGGCACGCCTGCGGGCCAGCAGCGTCGCACGCGACCCGGCCGCCACGAACATCCCGATACCGCGGCGCTTGTCCAGCAGGCCCTCGTCGGCGAGGATGTTGATCCCCTTCGCCGCGGTCGCCGGGTTGATCCGGTAGAAGGCCGCCAGTTCATTTGTCGACGGCACGCGCTCGCCCTCGGCCAGGCCGCCGTCCGCGATGTCGGCCGCCAGCCGCTCCGCCACCTGGGCGAACAGCGGGGTTCCCTCGTCAAGACCAGCCATTTCCCGCACCGTTTCCAACCTCCCGGCTTCTTCATCGGTTCATTACTTGAGTAATGTACCGATGAACTAGCAACCCGGTCAACCCGTGCGCCGATGCCAGGATGGCCCACGGAACCTACGCCGGTGCTATGGCGGACGACCATGCAGCGGGCGACCATGACCTGCAGAGACGGCAGGCCAAGGCGGTCAGATGGACGTCGGTAGCCGGGTCTACCGCCCTGTTCGGGCTGATGATGTACGGCGCCGTGAGCTACATGCCGCAGCAGTCACCCCTCGCGATGGCCGCGACGGCGATTGCCCTGGGCCTCGCCATGGCCGGGATGGGCTGGCACCTCGCACACCGCCGGTGGGACACCCCGGACGGCCCCCCGGGTACTACATCCACCACGAAGCCTCGCCCCGACCCTGGCCCCCCTCCTCATCGTGGGGCTCGCCGACCTGCGCGCCCCGCACGCCGCGTCGATGATCCCCGCCGCGTCCAGTTCCCTGCTGGCCCGGGCCAGCAGATCTCAGTGCGCCGGGAGAGCCGGCCGACCCTGACGATGACAGGCCTGCCGCGACCAGCAAATCCGTGGACCACGCTCATCCACCGCGCTTATCCGCCGCCAAGCTGCACGGCCTTGACGGCCAGCAGGACGACGGAGAGCACGAGATAGCCGCGCAGCAGCAGCATGCCCAGCTTGGTCCCCGGTGACCAGACGACCGGCTTGAGCAGCGCCAGCGGGGGCATCCGCCAGTTGGTACGTTCCTGCGTGGTCATCCGCGCCGGGACCGGCCGGGACCGGCCGCCGCGCCGCTGGATGATCTCCAGCCAGAGGCCCGCCGCTCCGCCGCCCACCAGAAGCGCGACGGCGGTCACCACCGCGACCACAGAGACGTTCACCTTGGGGAACACCGTGCTGATGACGAGCGTGCCGGACAGCGTGAGCAGGACCCCGATGATCACGCCGGCCAGCATGTTGAGCCAGCGCTTGTTGACCCAGGGACCGAGTACTTCGGGATCGTTGCACAGCAGCAGCAGGAACACGCTGGCACTGGGCAGCAGGACCCCGGCCAGGGCCTGCACGCTCGTGGTGATCAGCCCGAGCGGTGCCTTGGGGATGAGGACGATACCCGCCGCGACCACCACGAGAGCGGAGTAGCTCGCGTAGAACGGCTTCGCGTCGCGGAAACTGCGGTGCAGCGAGTGCTTCAGGCCGAACACGTCACCGAACGCGTAGCTGGTGGACAGGGTCACCGCTGACGCGCCGATGATGCTCGCGTCCAGCAGCACGATGGCGAACAGCGCCCCGAACACGTAGCTGTGGTGTTCCAGCGCCCGGGCCACGCCGAGCGCGTCGGTGAACTTCCCGGCCAGGTTCGTGCCACGGACCGCGAACACGGCCACCACTTCGATCGCGATGGCGCCGGCCACCACGACGACGGCACCCACCGCCGTGTCGGCCCGCTCATAGCCGATGAACCGCGGCGTGATCCGCTTGTCCACGACGTTGGACTGCTGGAAGAAGAGCTGCCAGGGCGCCACGGTGGTGCCCACGATCGCGATGATGAGCAGGACCGCGGTCGAGGTGGCGCCACCCTGGATTCCCGGCACCACGAGGTGGTAGGCGATCGCGCCGTAGTGCGGTCCCGACAGCAGGGCCAGCGGGTACAGCACCAGGCTGGTCGCGATGAACAGGAAGATCGCCCGTTCCCAGCGGCGGAAGCTGCCGCTGGCGGTGATGCCGATCAGCAGGACGGCGGTCAGCGGCACCGAGACGTAGGGGCTGATGCCGAAGTAGCGCAGCGCGAGCGAGACGCCGATGAACTCGGTGACGATGGTCAGGAAGTTGAGCAGGAACAGGTCACCGACGCTGAACCAGCCCCAGAACCGGCCGAACCGCTCGTTGATGAGCCGGGCGTGCCCGACGCCGGTGACCGCGCCGAGCCTGACCACCATCTCCTGGTTGACGATCAGCACCGGGATCAGCAGCAGCAGCACCCAGAGCAGGCTGTAGCCGTAGTCCTGCCCGGCCTGGGCGTAGGTGGAAACACCGCCCGCGTCGTTGTCCCCGACCATGACGATCAGGCCGGGGCCCATGATGGCGAGGAAGGTCACCAGATGACGGCGCAGCCCACGGCGGCTACCGTCGTCGTCGCCCACCCGGATCCGGCCCAGGGCGCCCTCAATGTCCCCGAGGTGCGCCTCGTCAAGAACGGCGCTGGGTGCCGCCAGGCTGGGTGCCGCCAGGTTGGGTGCCGCCAGGTCGGGTGCGGACTGATCGGCTGCGCCGGGGCCGCCGGGCGGACTGTGCCTGGGCGGCCCGCCGGGCGGACTGTGCCTGGGCGCGGCGCTCACCGGGCCGGCCGGCGGCGAGTCATCATCCCTGGCTGGCCCCGCGGGCCGGCGCCCGGGCGGCTCGCTCACTAGTCCGCCTGTCCGCGGTGCGCGTCGGGCGGCTGCGCCGTCTCCCGGCGGCGCCAGTCGCCCGGCAGCGTGGCTTCCAGCACATCGTCAACGGTGATGAGGCCCAGCATCCGGCGGTGATCGTCCACCACCGGGATGGTGATCAGGTTGTAGTCGCTCATCAGGACCGCAACATCGACCACGTCGGTGTCAGCCCCGACCCGCACCGGATCGTCGTCGCAGATATCACGCAGGCGGGCGGCGGGGTCGGCCTGCACGAGCTTGACCAGCGTGGCGACCCCGCGCAGCCGCCCGCGCTCATCCAGGGCGTGCACGCTGGTCAGCGCCTCCGGCTGCAGGCTTTCCGCGCGGCTGACCGCTTCCACCGCCGCGCTGACCGGAAGGTCACCCGGCACGGCCACGAAGTCGACTCCCATCAGGCCGCCCGCGCTCGTGGGGTTGAACCCCATCAGCGTCAGTACCTTGGTGCGCTGACCGGGCGGCAGCAGATCCAGAACCGGCTGTCGCCGGCTCTGCGGAAGCTCAGCGATCGTGTCGGCGGCGTCGTCCGCCCGCATTCGCGCGAGGACCTCAGCGATCTCGGCATCGCTGCGCGCGCCGAGGAGCCGGGTGGCCCGATCCTCATCCAGTTCCTCGAACACGTCCGCCTCAAGCTCGGGGTCGGCGTGCACGTGCTTGAGGATCTCGGCCTCCTCAGCCTTGGATGCCTCCTCGAGGAGGTCGGCGATCTGAGCTGGCTTCAGCCTGCGGATCCGCGCGAACGGGCCGCGCAGTCCCGCACTGCGGGTGTGGCCGATCAGCGGCTCGAACCTGGCCCAGTCGCGGAACGAATGTTCCTCCTGCCCACTGGCGCCCAGGCCGAGGAACCGCAGCAGGCGTGCGGGCGTCCGTTGCGTGTCCACTCCGGCCAGCACCCAGTCGCCGTCCCGCTGCTCGAGTTCGAGGTCGGCCGCCCTGATCATGTGGGCACTTTCCACGTCGATGAGCCGGTGGCCGAGCACGTCGGCCCGCAGCAGCACCTCGCCGTCACGGCGTTCGAACCGGCGCAGGTCGAGCTTGGCGCTGGCGAGCTTGAGCACCTCGCCGTCGAACGAGCTGGCCTGATCGATCGGGACGAACACCTCCCGGCCGCCTACCGTGGCCACCAGCCCCTTGACCACCGGGTACTGGGCGCCGCGGAGCCGTATCACGACGTCGGAGACCCGGCCCAGGGACTGCCCGCCACTATCGGTGACCGGGCGCTTCAGCAGGTCCGACAGGTGGATCACGCGGCCGGTGCGGGGGACCGGGGCGGCTGGCGGTGTCGTCGTCATGAGTTCAGCATCTCTCCCTGGACCACCAGGTGGCAGCGCGGCCGGAACATCGCCCATCCTGTCACTTGCCACCGTGGCCCATCCGGAACAGTTTCCCCTCGGCCGATCAGAAGGCAGTGACATCTTGGCGAACAGCCCGTGGCTTTCCGCAGAACACCGCGCCCCGGCGGCCGCGTGATGATCCGCTACGGCCTGTGAGTAGGGTGCTGGTAGCCGGGCCTTGCCGTGTTCCCGGAGACCGCGATAAGCATTGTTAACGCAACCTAGGCGAGGGGGTCTGGCCGTGCTGGGCGACCCAAGCAGTAGAACCACAGCGGTCACGGCCACGGACAGGGGCCGGATCGCCAGACGGTCCCCGTTCCGATCCCGCTCACGCTGGCCAGCCGCCAAGGGTTAGAGAAACCTGGATTCGGCCGGCGGCCCAGGAGGTTGCTGTGACTGATCGGATCTTCGGTTCCCGGCGGCATGCGGACCGCTCGCGGCGTCGTAATGGCTCGTCCCTGACCAACCGGTTCATTCATCCCACCGAGCGCATGCTGACGTCGCGCCAGCTCCGGCAGGACATCGTCTCGCTGGCCGGCCTCATCGGTCGGCCCGTGCTCAACCAGGCCGGCGACGAGGTCGGGCACGTGGTTGACCTGGTCGCCAAAGTGCACGGCGGTGAGACCTATCCCCTGGTCACCGGGATCGTGGTCCGGGTGGGACGGCGCCGCGCCTTTCTGGACGCCTCGAACATCGATCGCGTTCACCGCCGCTCGG
>OBLW0100004467.1_pt1 | contig 10678 bp, 9 predicted proteins | sample 1520161 | NCBI WGS metagenome assembly OBLW01 (sample SAMEA3539309, study PRJEB22396) | soil metagenome | biome: tundra; feature: field; material: soil | place: USA | collected 2010-05 | depth 0.15 m
CGTGTCCGGGCAGCTAGGGTTCACCTGGACCCGGCGGCCGAGGTCGTTAGCGGGGATCACGAACTTAACTGATAACGAAAGCTCACCGCCCGGCGGGACCTAGCCGCCGTCGGCGGCTAGGCGGTAGCCGGCCCCGCGCACCGTCTGGAGGGCCTGACGGCCGAACGGGGTGTCGATCTTCCGCCGGAGGTAGCCCGCGTACACCTCGACCACGTTGAGGTCGACGCTGTCGTAGGTGTCCCACACGTGCTCGAGCAGCTGAGATTTGGACACCACCTGGCCGGCCCGGCGGATCAGGTACTCCAGCAGGGAGAACTCGCGGGCAGTCAGCGCGATCTCGGTCTGCCCGCGGCGCACCTGGCGGCTCGCCGGGTCCAGCGAGAGATCACCGGCCAGCAACTCAGCGGGCCGGGGGACTGCCCCCCGGCGGAGCAGGGCGCGGAGCCTGGCAGCCAGCACGACGTAGGAGAATGGTTTGGTGAGGTAGTCGTCGGCACCGAGGTCCAGCCCGTCAGCCTGGTCGTACTCGCCGTCCTTGGCGGACAGGATCAGGATGGGCACCCAGTTCTTCTCGGCGCGCAACTGCTGGCACACGCGGTAGCCGGAGATCTTCGGCAGCATCAGGTCGAGGACCACCGCGTCGTAGTCGCCCTCCCGGGCCGAGTGCAGCCCATCCTCGCCGTCATAGGCGACATCGACGGCGAAGCCCTCGGCTGACAGGCCCCGGCGGACGGCGGCAGCGAGCCTCCGTTCGTCCTCCACCACCAGCACCCGCACAGCCGTGCCTCCCTTGCGTCCGATGAAGCCTGTCACTACCCAGTGTGACTCACAGGATGAGCACAGGAGCGATGCGGCATGATGGGCAATACCTGCCAGATCCACCGGAAGGGGACGCAGACCGGGCTCGACCGGCCTGCCCAGGTCCCATCTGGCCCCCGCTGACAGCTGAGTGAGGTGCGATGAATCCGTTGCTGAAGCTTTCCCGCCGTGCGCGGTGGGCGGTGCCAACCGGCGTAGTGGCCATCACCGCTGGAGTCACCGCTGGTTCCATGATCAGCGTCGCCCAGGCTGCCCCTGAGCTGCCCGCCCGCAGCGCGGCGCAACTGCTCGCCGCGGTCGCCGGGCACTCCAGCCCGCCGCCGGCGCTGACCGGTACTGTGGTGGAGACTGCGGCGCTCGGCGTCCCCCAGCTGCCGGGCGCGGGCAACCCCAACTCCATCACCGCACTCCTGGCTGGCTCGAACACCATCAAGGTCTGGTACGCCGACCCGACTCACATCAGGCTGGCGATCCCGGTGTCGATGAGTGAGACCGACGTGATCCGCAACGGGTCGACCGTCTGGCTCTGGCAGAGCCAGACGAACACCGTGACCAAGAAGCAGCTGCCGGCCAAGACCGGGGCAGCGCAGGCCGCCCCCAGCCCGGTGCAGACGCCGCTGACCCCCCAGCAGGCGGCCCAGCAGGTGCTCGCGGCAGTCGGGCCGACCACCACGGTCAGCGTGGACCCGGCCGTGACGGTGGCCGGGCAGGCTGCCTACGAGCTTGTCCTCGCGCCTAAGAGCAGCAGCTCGCTGGTCGGCAAGGTGACGCTGGCGCTGGACGGGCAGCACTCGGATGTGCCGCTCCGGGTTCAGGTGTTCGCCCGCGGGGCAAGCACCCCGGCCTTCCAGGTCGGCTTCACCTCGGTCGCTTTCGTCAAGCCGGCCGCGGCCAACTTCACCTTCACCCCGCCCGCCCGAGCCAAGGTCACCACCAGCCTCAGCGGGACTGTTTTCGGCCAGTTCGGCCCCGACGGCTCCGGCCCGGTCCAGCGCTCCTCCTCGGCCCAGGGGAAGGTGCTGCGGCTGAGGGTGCGGGGCGCGAAGCTGCAGCCGGGGATGGTGCAGTCGGTGAAGATCCCGCTGGTGAAGGGGCAGGTGGCGAAGACCGCGTCCGGCGAGCCGACAGTGCTCGGCAAGGACTGGCTGTCGGTGGCCGTGCTCCCGGCCAGCGCGGTGTCCGGGATCTCGGGCGCGGGCAACGCGGGGAGCGTGGTGGGCCAGGCCGCGCAGGGCGCGGCCGGCGGCTCGGCGGCGGTGTCTGGCCCCGGTGAGGATGCGGCCATCCTCGGGGCACTGCTCAAGTCGGCCACCCCGGTGCACGGTGCCTGGGGCAGCGGCCAGCTGCTGCACACCAGCCTGGTGTCGATCCTGATCACCGACAGCGGCAAGGTGCTGATCGGCGCGGTCACTCCCTCGGTCCTGTACAGCGACGCGGCGCAGGTCAAGTGAGTGATGCGGCGGCGGTCAGCACGACCGGGCTGACCAAGCGGTTCCGGGGCGGCCAGCTCGCGGTGGACGACCTGGCCATGGTGGTACCGCGCGGCTCGGTCTACGGGTTCCTGGGGCCGAACGGCTCCGGTAAGACCACCACCATCCGGATGCTGCTTGGCCTGGTGTTCCCGACCCGGGGCAGTCACCAGCTACTCGGCATACCCATGCCCAACGGATCAGCGCGGGTACTCCCGAAGGTCGGGTCCCTGGTCGAAGGCCCGGCGTTCTATCCCCAGTTGTCCGGGCCTGCCAACCTGGCCAGGATCGACGCCGCCGACCGGACCGCCGACCCGGGCACGGCACGGGAGCGGATCGACGCGGCCCTGGAGCGGGTAGGCCTGCTCGCCGCCGGGAAGAAGCATTACCGCGCGTACTCCCTCGGCATGAAGCAGCGTCTCGCGATCGCCGCGAGCCTGCTCCAGCCGCGCGAGCTGATCATCCTGGACGAGCCCACCAACGGCCTGGACCCGCAGGGCACCCGGGAGGTGCGCGGTCTCATCCGTGAGATCGCGACCGGCGGCGTCACGGTGCTCGTCTCCTCGCACCTGCTGGCGGAGGTCGAGCAGATCTGCAGCCACGTCGGCGTCATGCGCACCGGGCGGCTGGTGTTCCAGGGCACCCTGGATGAACTGCGGGCCCGTGGATCCACTCGCGTCGAGGTGCGCACGACCGAGGTGGAGCGGACGGCCGAGATCCTCGCCAAGCTCGGACTGGCCGACATACGCAGCGACGCTGACGGGGTCAGCGCGCAGCTAGCCGACCAGGCGCCCGAACGCATCTGCCGCGAGCTCGTCTACGCCGACATTCCGGTTGCCGGGCTGGGCACCCAGCGGCCCAATCTGGAGGAGCTGTTCGTCGGGCTCACGGGGGAGGGGTTCGATGTCGACAGCTGAGATCACGGCCGCCCCGGAGAGCGGCACTGGCCTGCAGGCCAGTGCCCGGCCCGGTGCCATCCGGTCCTGGTTGCGGTTGCTGGGCTCCGAGCTGCGCCTGGTCTTCCGGCGGCTGCGCAATCTGGCCCTGCTCGCTGTGCTGGTGGCGCTCCCGCTGCTGCTCGGCATCGCGCTGTGGGCGTCCACGCCGCACGGCGGCGGCGGGGGGCCGGACGCGTCTTTCGTGGACCAGCTCGCTGGGAACGGGGTATTCCTGTCGTTCATCGCGCTGACCATCATGATCACGCTGGTCCTGCCGCTGGTCGTAGCGGTGGTGTCGGGTGACTCGATCGCGGGGGAGGCAGGCTACGGCACGCTGCGCTACCTGCTCACGGTGCCCGCCGGGCGCGGCAGGCTGCTGTCGGTCAAGTACGCCACGGTGGTGTTGTTCGGCCTGGTGTCGTGCCTGGTGGTGTCGGTGGTTTCGTTGATCGTCGGAGTGGCCTTGTTCCCGGTGGGGCCGGTGACGCTGCTGTCCGGCACCACCGTGCCACTGGCGGACGGGCTGCTCCGGCTGCTGTTCGTCACGCTGTACGTGGCCGCGGGGATGGCTGCGATCGGCGCGATCGGGCTGGCGATCTCGACATTGACCGAGCATGCGATCGGCGCGATCGCGGCCATCCTGATCGTGGCGGTGGCCAGTGAGGTGGCCGACAATGTGCCACAGTTCGCGGCGGTGCACCCGTACCTGCCGACGCACTGGTGGATGTCGTTCGACTCGCTGCTCCGCTCGCCCATCGCGACCGGGGACCTGCTGCACGGGCTGCTGTCGTTCGCGGTGTACATAGTGATCTTCTGCTCGATCGCCTGGGCCCGGTTTACCACGGCGGACGTCACCAGCTGAGCCGTCGGTATCATGGTTGACCTGGACTGAGTCGTGCCCAGGCGGCTCGCCCAGACATCACCGAGGAGACAAATGCCTCAGCCGAGGTTGGTCGGCCGCGCCCTGAGACTGGTCAGGGTGGACTTCACGCCGGCCCACCGCCCGCCGCCCGCGCTGCGGGTCGCCGTGGCGACGGTCTTGTCGATCGGCGGGTCACTCGTGGCTGACGCCTTGCTGGTGGTCATCGGCACGGCGGTGTTTCCGGCGACGAAGGGTTACGTTCATTTCCAGTTCGCTGACTACGCGAAGCTGACCGTGGTCGGCGTCATCATCGCCTGCGCGGCCTGGCCGATCGTGACCCGCATCACCTCCTCTCCGAGGTGGCTGTTCTTCCGGCTGGCCATCCTGGTCACCCTGGGCCTGTATCTCCCCGACCTGGCGTTGCTGGTGAGGGGCGAGCCGGCGGCGGCAGTCGGGGTCCTGATGGTCATGCATCTGGCTATCGCGCTGGTCACCTACAACGTGCTCGTGCGTGTCGCCGCGGTCCGGCCGGAAAGAAAGGCGGGGAGGCACCGGACCTACAGGCGGTCGGTACCCGTGTCCTGACTGCGCGGCCCGGTGCCGCTGGGGTTGTTGTTAATTATTTGACCCGTCATCCGCCGTCGGCATAGCGTCACTATCAATCGTTATGACAACAGTGACACCGACGGGTGGCCGTGCCTGACACGCTCAATACCGCCAGGATGCTCCGGCTGTCGGCGTCTGCCTTCATCGTGCTCGCGGCTGAGCCATCCTTCGTCCTCATCGATACCGCCGTGGTGGGACATCTCGGGCCGCTGCCGCTGGGGGCGCTCGGCATCGGCGGGACGCTCCTGTCGCTGGTGGCGATGATCGGCGCGTTCCTCGACTACGGCACGACTGGCCGGGCCGCCCGCTGGTACGGCGCCGGGCAGCGCGACCGGGCGGTCGAGGAGGGCACCACCGCGTCGGTGCTCGCCCTGGTGCTGGGTGCGGCGGCCGTCGGCGCCGGTGAACTGTTCGCCGGGCCGCTGCTGCGACTGCTGGCGGGCGGCCGCGGCCCGGTGGCCAGCGCGGCGGAGACGTGGTTTCGCATCGCGGTGCTCGGGGTGCCCGGGATCCTGCTGGTGCTGGCGGGCAACGGCTGGATGCGCGGCGTCCAGGACACCCGCCGTCCGGTCCGGATCGTGCTCATCGCCAACGCCCTGTCGGCGGCGGCGTCACCGATCCTCGTCTACCCGCTGGGACTCGGCCTGGCCGGGTCAGCGGTGGCCAACGTCACTGCGCAGGTCGTCGCGGGCCTGCTCTTCGTGCGGGCGGCCCGCGGCGAGCGCCGCCGGTGGCGCCCGCAGTGGGCCGTCCTGCGGGGTCAGCTCTCGGTGGGCCGGGAACTCCTGCTGCGCGAGGCAGGCTTCCAGGCCGCGTTCCTCACCGCGGCGGCGGTCGCGGCGCGGATGGGCACCGCCCAGGTGGCCGCGCACCAGATCGGGCTGGAGTTGTGGGAGTTCACCGCGCTGCTGCTCGACTCTTTCGCCATCGCCGCACAGTCGCTGGTCGGAGCCGCGCTGGGGAGCGGTGACGCCCGCGATGCCCGCCGCACCGCCTGGCAGGTGGCACGGTACGGGCTGGCCGCCGGGATCGTGTTCAGCATGCTGCTGGCGGCTGGGTGGTGGCTGATCCCGGCCGCGTTCACGTCCTCCGCCGAGGTGCAGCACCAGGCCCACCTGCTATGGCCGTACTTCATCGGCCTGCAGCCGGCCGCGGGCGTTGTCTTCGCCCTGGACGGCGTGCTCATCGGGGCCGGCGATGTCGGCTTCCTGCGAACGGTGACACTCGTCGCCGCAGTCGGAGTATTCGTGCCCATCACGCTGGCCGCGCTGCACTGGCACTGGGGCATCGGCGGGGTATGGGCCGGGCTGGCCGGCTTCATTGGCGCCCGGCTGATTGGCATGCTGGTGCGCACCGCCCGCGGCCGGTGGGCCGTGACCGGGACCGGGACTGGAACTGGGGCCTCGCCGGGGGCGGCCTGAATCACCACAGGTTGTGCTGGGCGGCGATGGGATCGCCGGCGTACTCGTGCATCGCGTCCAGGTTGTCGTTCGCGGGATGAGACGCCGCCGCGGGCCCGTCGGCGAAAGCCCGCAGCACGTTCGCGGTCGCCTTCGCAACGAACGTGCGCGCGGCGACGTCGATGCCGTACTCGCCGCCGCCGTCTATCGCCTGCACCCAGCGCATCGTGCCGGTGTTGAACACGCCGGCCCCGCTTGAGTGGGTGTAGTAGGCAGAATCGGCGAAGCTGTTGATGCCCCGGCAGGTCAGCGGGGAATGGGAGAGGACCTGGATCGGCCGCTGGACCGGTATCTCCGGGTTGACCCTGTCGTACTCGGCGCCGACTAGGCCGGGGAACCTCGTCCCCGCAGCGACGCCGGCGCCGGCGAAGATCCAGCTGTCCGGAGTGGCCACCACGTAGTCGGCCGTGGTCGGGTTGGACTCGTACAGCGTCCCGGTCAGGGAGGATTCCGGATCCGGGGAGGGGGGCTCGCGCCAGTCGGTGGTGACGAGGGCGTTGTCCTTGCCGTACATCGGGTCGTCCAGGTAGCTCGTCCGGTAACAGATGACGAGCCGGTCCGGCCCCACCCCGGTGGCAGCGAGCCGGGTCCGCCGGAACATCGCGTTAGCGCCGAGGAACGCCAGGTTGACCCCGGCGTCCCGGGCGGCGGTCACATACGCGCGCTCCGAGGGTGACCAGTACTCGTCGTGCCCGAGTGAGACGAGCGCGCTCGCCCCGTCCAGCAGGTGCGGGTCGGCCGCGATGTCCATGCTGGTCACGTACGCGAGCGGCAGGCCCATGCGCTCGGCAAGCTGGATCGCGCCGCGCTCATAGACGAGGAAGAGCGGCGCGCCGTTCTTATCGAGGGGCCGGTCGAGGCTGACCGCGAGAGACCGGTTGTCATAGTCGGCCTCGCCCCCGGGCCCGTTGTACAGGTCGTAGCCACCCCACATGTTGTACGCCTGCCAGGTTGCGACCCCGTTCTTGATCACCACCTTGCCTGCGGTGCTCGCCGACCGCACGGTCACCGGCACGTACCGCTGCGCTCCCGAGTCCGCGTCCAGCCGGAGCAGGTAGGAGCCGGCGGGCCAGTCGTCCGCCGTCACGGTCAGCGACGGCTCCCAATCGGTCTGGACCGTTCTCGTCGGGCCGATGAGGGCAGGTTCGGGCTGGCGGTGCCCAGGCACGCGGCCAGACTGCCAGACCTTGCGGGCACCCGCCCCGCCGTACCAGCCCATCCGGAACGCCGTGACGCGGAACCCGGGCGACGTGGTCGAGACGAACAGCGGGAACGATTCCCCGGTTGTCACGCTGGCCTGGCCCGCATATCCCTCGATGTCATGCTGTGCGCCCAGATGCGTGATCGGCCAGCCAGGATCGCCGGGCAGGGCGTTCTCCAGCACCGGGGCGGCGCGGCGCGGCGTTGCCCGCGGCCGGCTTGCGGCCGCCGGCCTTTGCCCGCCGCCCCCCAGAAGCTTCGCCGCGGCGACCGCGGCCCCGGCGATTCCCGCTGCCGCCAGGCTCAGGAAGGCACGCCGGTTAAGCGCACTCAGCCGACTCATGCGGGCCAGCATGCCGTTGCCGGACCCCGTGCTCAACCAACACCAGGTGCAATGCTGGAAACCATATGGCAATCCCAGCTCAGCGGCCTGTCAGGCCTTCAGGTCGCGGGTGTCGCGGGCGTCCGCCTTCGCCGCCGGGGCAGACGATGCCCGTCTCGTAGCCGAGGACGACTGCCTGCACCCGGTCCCGGAGCTGGAGCTTGCTGAGGATCCTGGTCACGTGCGTCTTGACGGTGGCCTCGCTGAGCGTCAGGTGCGCCGCGATCTCCGTGTTGCTCAGCCCGCGGGCGACCAGGCCCAGCACTTCCCGCTCGCGCGGGGTCAGCGCGGACAGGTCCTGGTGCGCGGGCGGGCGGCCCTGGTCGCACGGAGCGAACTTCTGCACGAGCCGCCGGGTGATGGACGGCGACAGGAGGGCGTCGCCCGCGCGCACCAGGCGCACCGCGGCCACCAGGTGCTCCGGCGACACATCCTTCAGCAGGAAGCCGCTGGCGCCGGCGGTGAGTGCCGCGTACACGTACTCGTCCAGGTCGAAGGTGGTCAGGATGATGATCCGGCAGTGCCGTCCCGGCTCGGATGCGAGGATCCGCCTGGTGGCCTCCAGCCCGTCCATGCCGGGCATCCGGATGTCCATCAGCACCACGTCTGGCCGGTGCCTGAGCGCCTCGGCGACAGCCTCGGCGCCGTCGGCGGCCTCCGCCGCGACCGGGATGCCCGCGGAGTTAAGGATCATCCGGAATCCGCTGCGCACCAGGTTCTGGTCGTCGGCGATGACGACGCGGGGTGGCGCGTCCAGTGCTGCGGCCGGGTCAGGGAGCCGGCGCTCGCTCATGCTGTGTCTCCCGCTCGCCTGCGGGGCCCCGCCCGCCTCCCCATTCCCCCTTCACTGCGCCGCCTTCCCTCGTCGCTCGTTCCTCGCTCCTTAGTCCAATCGGCGCCGCGCCCCTTCGGCGCGTCAGTCCAGTCGGCGCCGCGCCCCTCCGGCTCGCTCATGCCCGGCCGGCCGGAGCCGCAGCGGGGTGCGGCACCCGGGGGGCCGGCTCCCCAGGCCGCTCATCCACCGATGCCGCATTCACCGATGCCGCGTCTGTGGCCTGCATGGCAACGGGAATGCGCGCCCTGACCAGCCAGCCGCCACCCGGCCGCAGCCCTGCGTCGAGATCGCCGCCGTACAGCTCCACCCGTTCCCGCAAGCCGAGCAGGCCCCGTCCCGGAGTGCTGCCAGCGCTGCCACCGGTCCCGTCGTCGGCGATCTCGACCAGCAGTTCGGCGGGCCGGTAGTCGAGCCTGATCTCGGTCCGCGCCCGGCCGGCATGCTTGATCACGTTGGTCAGCGCCTCCTGGATCACCCGGAAGGCGGCCAGGTCCAGGCCGGGCGGCAGCCCGCGCTGCGTCCCGGCCACGTGCAGCTCAACGGGCAGGCCAGCCGCCGTGACCGGGCCGATCAGCGACTTGAGCTGGCCGAGCCCGGGCTGCGGGCTCAGCGCCTGCGCGTTCCCCCTGGCGGTGGCGGGCACCGCCGCGTCCCAGGCGCCGGGCGGTCCGAGCAGGCCGAGCAGATGACGCAGTTCCGTCATGGCGGCCCGGCCACTTGACTCCACGGCGAGCATCGCCTCGCGAGCGTCGGCGGGTGCGCTGTCCAGCACCCGCCGGGCCGCACCCGCCTGCACGACCATCACGCTCACGTTGTGCGTCACCACGTCATGCAGTTCGCTCGCGATGCGCGACCGCTCGACCTCGAGCGCGCGCCGGGTAGCTGCCGCGTGCTCGGCCGCGAGACGTCGCAGCCGGTCCTGCGAATCGCCCGCCCGGCGCCGCCAGACGTGCACGGCGTTGCCGACGACCAGGATCGGGATGAAGAGAATCAGCGGGGTCGCCCGGGCGGGCAGCGGCGGGGCGGTGTTCGGGAAGACCGCCATGACGGCGGCCGCCGCCAGCGGCAGGCTGAGCAGGGCCGGGCCGCGGAACCGGCTGCGCACCACGGCGTTGTAGGCGGCGAACACGACGGCCGCGAAAGTGGCCAGCGTCGTGTGGTGACTGGTCATGGCAGTAGCGCCGAGCACCACCCAGAACGTGGTCAAGGGCAGCAGTCGGCGAGCCGCCAGCGGCACCGAGGTCACGACCGCGGCCAGCACGCCGGCGACGCCGAGCCCGGCTCCCGGCCGCAGCAGGTCCTTGGCCGGCCGCAGCAGGTCCTTGACCGGCAATTCCAGCACGCCGTAGCCGGAGACCTTCGGGAGGCCGACCGACACACTGCCGGGCTGGCCAAGCCGTGCCACCTCTATCAGCGACACCACCAGGAATCCCGCGGCCAGCGCCACGTCGGCGGCGACCGCGCGCCGTGATACGGCGGATCGCGGCTGCGTGGACCGGGCGAACGCCATAGCTGCGCGCGGCCAGCCGCGCGCAGCGGCACGCCAGTTCACGTTCATCCGCTCATTGTCGCCCGTCACTGGGCCGCTGACCGTCCCCCCCACGGTGCAGTCGTATACATCCCCAGGATGACGGGCGGCGCGGGTCAGCCGGACGCGGTACCTCGGTTGCATCCGGCGGGCGACGACCAGGTCACGCTACGCCGCCTACGGTGCCCGGATGAACGCACTCGTAGAACTCAGCGATGCCAGCAAACGCTACGACGGCGACGGGCCGGCCGCGGTCGACCAGGTCAGCCTGGAACTCGCGGCGGGCGAGTCGGTCGCCGTGATGGGCCCGTCGGGCAGCGGCAAGTCGACCCTGCTCAACCTGGTCGCCGGCCTGGACCGGCCGACCGGCGGCACGGTCATGGTGGCCGGGGAGCGCATCGACACCCTCGGTGAGACCGGTCTGGCCCGCTTCCGGAACCGGCACATCGGCATGATCTTCCAGTTCTTCAACCTGCTCGACGATCTGACCGTCGCCGACAACGTGCTGCTGCCCGCACAACTCGCGCGATGGCGCCGGCGGGCTGGGCGGCGAAGATCACGACGGCCTCGGCGCTGCGC
>OBLW0100004468.1_pt1 | contig 10677 bp, 5 predicted proteins | sample 1520161 | NCBI WGS metagenome assembly OBLW01 (sample SAMEA3539309, study PRJEB22396) | soil metagenome | biome: tundra; feature: field; material: soil | place: USA | collected 2010-05 | depth 0.15 m
CTTCGGCACTCAGGCGGCGGCCCTGGATGATGGATTCGGTCGGCATCCGGGACCGGGATACTCGAAAGGGGGCTGTGAGTCCCGTACAAAATGAAACAATCTGCGGGTGGCCTCATCCAACCGTCCCGTCAACCCCGCCCCCCGGCCCCCTTAAACTCCTGGCCGAACCCAAAATGAGAACTGCTGATTTGAGCTTGAGGGTTGAGGGACGAAAGGCGAGGTCCGGTGCTGCGCCAACAGTGCGGGCGCGCGGGCGCGCTGCCTGGCAGGGGGAACTTGACGGCTGGCGCTGCGAAACCTAGATTGTTGGCCGGTTATGGTGGTCGTAGCTCAATGGTAGAGCCCCAGATTGTGGTTCTGGATGTTGCGGGTTCGAATCCCGTCGGCCACCCCACCGCTCCAAGCAGGTAATTTTTTGTTTAAATACCTCCCGTGTTAAGGACTGGCAACTTGGCGATATTCTTCCCCTTCCAATGCTTCAGGTGTCTGTGGCATGATTCGTCCAGATTCAAATGACAGTTGAGCGGACAAAACGACCAACCCTTGTGGGCAGCATTTGCCCGTCACCGAACTTAAAGTTGATGAAAGCCTTCATTGAAATTGGCGGTCTCGTCGCCGCCGTGGTGGGCGCGACGCTTTTCAACCCTTGTGCCGCCTCGGCCGCCGAAGGCTGCCGGCTGGATAAGAAATCACCCACTTACGAAGTCCCGGCGCAGAACGAGCTTGATTTGGCCGACGAGGTCACACTTGAGGCGTGGGTGAGGGCGGACACGATGGACGAGGCCGGCGGGCGGATCCTCGACAAGTCCGCGCCCGGCACGCAGCTCGGTTACATGCTCGACACATGGCCGGGCAACTCGCTCCGGTTCCTCAACGTGAAGGGCCTATGCTGCTTCGATGCGAAATTGCCCGCCAATAGGTGGAGCCACGTCATCGGCGTGTATAGCGCGTCGAAGAAGATCATGAAGCTCTATCTCGACGGCAAAGAAGTAGGGAGTCTCGACGGCGACAACTGGCCGCGCATGACGCTCAGCACCGTGCCGTTGTGCGTCGGGGGCGATCCGAGCGGGGGAAACCGCTTCGAAGGCCGGATCCTGCGCGCCGCCGTTTATGGCCGCGCGCTGAGCGCGGACGAGATTTCCCAGCGGGCCAGCGCCGCAGAACCGAAGCCGCTCGATGGCGTGCTGGGCGAATGGGTCTTCGTCGAGAAGCCCGGTCGGACCGTCCAGCCGGTCGCTGGCAAGCTTGCGTTGCGGGTCACCAAAAGCGGTGGAAATCCCAGCGTAGCGGCGCTGCCGGAGTTCAACGGCGATTACACTGGCGAGGCGCCGGCGCCGGAAGAGCCGCTGAGTCTCTGGTATCGCCGGCCCGCGAAGGTCTGGACGGAGGCGCTCGCCATAGGCAGCGGCCGGCTCGGCGCGATGGTTTTCGGTGGCATCAACCACGAACGTCTCCAGCTTAATGAAGACACGCTTTGGGGCGGCGGCCCTTACGACCAAAACAACCCGGAGGCGCTGGCGGCATTGCCCGAGGCGCGGCGGTTGGTGTTCGAAGGCAAGTATCGCGAGGCCGACCAGCTTGTGAACCAGAAGATGATCGCGAAACCGCGTGGACAGATGCCTTACCAGACCGTCGGTGATTTGATGCTGAGCTTTCCCGAAGTGAACTCTGTGGCCGACTATCGCCGCGACCTGAACCTCGACACGGCCATTACCCGTGTCAGTTACTCGACCGGCGGCGTGAAGTTCACCCGCGAAATCTTCGCCAGCCCCGTGGACCAGGTGATCGTCCTGAGCATTACCGCCGACAAACCGGGCCAAGTTGCCTTTGCTGCGAGTTTTAACACGCCGCAACAAGCCTCTACCACCAACGATGGGCCGGACACGCTCGTGCTGAGCGGCGTGAACGGCAAGGCCGACGGAATCGCCGGCGCGCTCAAGTTCCAGGCCCGCGTCAAGGTGATTGCTTCCGGCGGCAACACCAGCGCCGGCCCGGACCAGATTTCCATGACCAATGCCGATTCCGCTATGTTGCTCATCGCTGCGGCGACGAGTTACAAGAGCTTCAAAGACGTCAGCGGCGATCCGGAGGCGCTGGCGAGGGATTACATATTTGCCGCGAGCAGGAAATCCTTCGACGCTTTGCGCCAGGCCCACATCGCCGAACACCAGCGGCTGTTCCGCCGGGTTGAACTGGACCTCGGCACCACCGACGCGATGAAGTTGCCTACCGACGAGCGCATCAAGCACTTTGCGGAAGGAAACGACCCGCAGTTTGCGGCCCTCTACTTCCAGTTCGGCCGCTACCTGCTGCTCTCGTGCTCGCGCGCCGGCGGGCAGGTAGCCAATTTGCAAGGCCTCTGGGCCGATAGCATGAACCCACCCTGGGGCGGCAAATACACCATTAACATCAACACGGAAATGAACTACTGGCCTGCCGAGACGAGCAATCTCGGCGAGTGTGTCGAGCCGCTCCTGCGCATGGTGCAGGACCTCACGGAGACCGGCGCGCGTGCCGCGAGGATGCACTGGGGCGCCGGTGGCTGGGTCGCACACCACAACACCGACCTCTGGCGCGCGGCGTCGCCCATTGACGGGCCGTGGGGGCACTGGCCCACCGGCGGCGCGTGGCTCTGCCAGGATCTCTGGGAACACTACCTCTTCACCCAGGACCTCGATTTTCTGAAGCGCCTCTACCCGGCAATGAAAGGCGCCGCGCAGTTCTTCCTCGATTCGCTCGTCGAAGAACCGACGCACAAGTGGCTCGTAACCTGCCCGTCCGCGTCGCCGGAGAACGGGCATCCGAAAGGCACCAGCATTTGCGCCGGCCCGACGATGGACAACCAGATCATCCGCGACCTTTTCAGCAACTGCATCCAGGCATCGGCATTGCTTGGCGTGGACGCGGACTTCCGGCAACAACTAACCGCCACGCGTGCCCGCCTGGCGCCGAATCAAATCGGCAAAGCCGGTCAACTCCAGGAATGGATCGAGGATTGGGACATGGAGGCCGGCGACCGCCACCACCGCCACGTGTCGCACCTCTACGGGCTTTATCCGAGCTCGCAGATCTCTTTGCGTAGCACGCCGGAACTCGCGGCGGCGGCGAAGCGGTCCCTGGAGATTCGTGGTGACGACGCCACTGGCTGGGCCATCGCTTGGCGGCTCTGCCTCTGGGCGCGCCTGCAGGACGCCGAGCACACCTACAAGATACTCACGCTCCTCATCCGCCCGGATCGCACCTATCCCAACATGTTCGACGCCCACCCGCCCTTCCAGATCGACGGCAACTTTGGCGGCGCTGCGGGGATTGCCGAGATGCTGCTACAAAGTCATGCCGGCGAAATCGAGCTGCTGCCCGCCCTGCCGCAAGCCTGGACCGCCGGCTCGGTGAAAGGCCTGCGCGCCCGCGGCAACGTGACCGTGGACATTGCCTGGAAGAACGGCAAAGTCGCCTCTTATCGTTTAGCGTCCCCGGAACCGCGAGCCGTGAAGGTGCGGGTGAACGGGGAGGTGAAAACCGTGACGCCGGAAAGAAGCTGAGCGTATCCCCTTGTTATGAGAATGAAGCAAAATGCCTGCCTGTTGGTGCTGGCGACCCTGCTTGTGAGCGGGGACGCGTGGCCGGCTGAGGCGCAGTTACGCGTGCTGATTTTGAGCGGGGAGAACAATCACGATTGGAGGGAGACGACACCCAAGCTCAAGTCCATTCTGAGCGGGAGCGGCCGCTTCGCGGTTGACGTCACGGAGCACCCGGAGCAGTGCGACGCCCAAAGCTTCTCGCTCTACGACGTGCTGCTCAGCAACTGGAACGCATTCGGGAACCCCGGGGCCACGAATTGGCCGGACGCCACACGCGCGGCGCTGCTTAGTTTTGTGCGCGGCGGCAAAGGCTTTGTTGTGGTCCATGCGGGCGGCTCCTCTTTCTACGATTGGCCAGAGTATCAGCAGCTTGTGGGTGCCTCATGGAAGATGGGCCAGACCAGTCATGGCAGCCCACAGGAGTTCGCGGTCAAGCCGTTGGGCGACCATCCCATCACGCGCGGTATGAAGCCCTTCAAAACGACCGACGAGCTTTGGTTGCAGCCGGGGGTGGGTTCCCTCTCGCGCGCGTTGGCTACCGGCGACGACCAACCCCTCGCGTTCGCCCTGGAATTTGGCAGTGGTCGAGGCTTTACGCTGTTGCTCGGCCACAGCGCCGCCTTCATGGAAACGCCGGGCTTCCAGTCGCTGCTGCTGCGCGGCGCCGAATGGGCCGCTACGGGCAAGGTGACGCTGTCGGCGGATACAACGGCCAGCGAAGCCGATCCTGATGCTGTCCTCAAGGCTCTGGCCGCATACCGCTTGGGTGATAGCCGCAAGCCTATTCTGGACCTTGAAAAGCTTGTGGCGGCTGCTTCCGTGGACACTACCGCCAGGGGCATCCTCGCGGGCAAGTTGACCGGCTTGCTCTCCAGTGATGCCACGGTCGAGGCGCGACAAGTTGCATGCCGGCAACTCTCTTTGATCGGTTCAGGCGCGGAGGCATCGCGCCTGGCCATGCTCTTAGAGGATAAGGATCTGGGCTATTTCGCTCGGCAGGCGCTGGAGCGTATTCCGGCACCTGAGGCCGAGGCGGCCTTGCTCTCGGCGCTGGGGTTCAACACGGGCGAAGTCCGAGTGGGCATCATCAACTCACTCGCCGCGCGCCGCAGCCGCGAGGCCGTGCCGGAGCTTTCAAAACTGGCAGGGGACAGCGATGCTGCGACGGCTGGCGCGTGCTTCGACGCGCTGGGGCGAATCGGCGGCGAACACGCTGCCGCCACGCTGCTGGCGGCGGAAGGGAAAATCCCGGCGCCGCTAAAGCCGCGTCTCTCCGTTGCGTTGTTGATATGCGTCGAAGGAATGGTTGGGGCAGTGCAGACACAGCAGGCTTCGGCCATTCTTGAGAAGCTCACGGGCCCGGAACAGTTGCCATTCATCCGCATGGCGGCATTTGCGGCCCACATCAAGGCCCTTGGGGAAAAGGGGGCGGAAATGGTGATTGCCGCTCTTTCCGGCGACGATGAGGTCCTGCAAAAGGCGGCCATCCGCGCTCTGCGGTCGACGGCTCAACCGGCTTCCCTGGCCTACGCCGTGGCCGGACGTATCGAGAGACTTCCCGTGTCTTCGCGGGTGCAGGCAATCGTGTGGTTGGGTGAATGCCGGGACCCGGCTGCCCAATCAGCACTCATCAAGGCTGCCTCCAGCAGCGTCCCGGCTGTTAGACAGGCTGCCCTGACGGCTTTGGGGCTCGCTGGCAACGCTTCGGCAATTCGTACGCTCACCGGAATCGCGGCCGAAGGAAGCGATGAAGACAAGCGGCTCGTCGCCGAGTCGTTGGTGCGCCTGCGCGGCAGCGACGTGGACAGCGCGATAATTGCAGCTCTGAAGGTGGCTCCGCTGGCTGAACAACGCGAGTTGATCCGCGGACTTGAAGTGCGGCAGACCAAGGCGGCTGTGCCGGCGCTCTTTGAGTTGGCTGGTGGCAAGGAAGCCGCGATCCGCCACGCGGCTATTGCGGCCGTGGGGAAGCTCGGCGATGCCGCGGCCTGTGCGGGCCTGATCAGGTTGATGCAAGCGAATCCTCAAGACACGGTGTCTTCAATGGCGGAAATCTGCCGCCGCGAGGCCACCGCCGAGCCCATGCTCACGGCTTTAGCGACGGTTGCTCCGCCTGGGAAGGCGGCCCTGCTGGAGGCGCTGGGCTCGATGGGCGGAGCACAGGCACTGGCGGCCGTCCGCGCGGAGCTAAAGGCCGAGGACGCAGAAGTACGGGTGGCTGCCGTGCGGGCGTTGGCGAATTGGCCCGATGCCGCCCCGCTGGACGACCTTGCCGCTTTGGCCTCAACCACGACGGACGCCCGGTCCAAAGCCCTAGCCTTGCGCGGTGTGGCTCACCTGGCGCCCCTCGCCAAGGACCGCCCGCGGGAAGCAGTCAACATCATAACCGGGGCGATGAAAACCGGCGGCGCTCCCAGTGAACAAAAGGCCTTGTTGGCAGCCCTAGGGGAAATCCCTGACGCCGCCGCTTTGAAGGCCCTTCACGCCTCTCTCAACGATCCCGCCCTGGCGAGCGAAGCCAAGGCCGCCATGGATCAAATCCAGGAGCGCCGCGCGAAAGCAGCCACGCTGCCTTGGGATGATCAGGCAATTGCCCTGTTCAATTCGCCGGAGAATCTGTGCCGCGGAGCCACGGCCACGAACCTGGACAATTTGACCCCAGACGGCCAGGGGCAAGGACCGTTTGCGGCGCTGGACGGGAACCCGGAGACTTATTGGGACGAAACCGATAACCAGCCGCTTTATTGGCTGCGCGTGCAGTTGAAGCAGCCGGCCAGGGTCGCCTGCTTGCGCATCCTCGGCTATCAGCATCACAACTACGCCCCCAAGGATTTCGAGGTGCTCGGTGATGGCAAACCGATCAAGAAGGTGGAGAACGCGGTTTATGAGATGAACCTGCTGACGGTGGACCTGCCCCCGACAGAATGCCGCACGATCGAGCTGAAGATCACGGGCTATTACGGCCAGAGCCCCGCCATCCGGGAACTGGGCCTTTTCGGCAAGCCTGGAACAGCGAAGTGAGAATCGAATCAAGCATTGGAAGACGCATGAATACAAACGACCTTTCACGACGGCGGTTCTTGAAACGCGCCAGCCTCATCGGCTCGGCCCTGGCGTTGCCTACGATTATTCCCGCCTCGGTGCTGGGAGAGAATGCACCCAGCAAACGGGTGGCGCTGGGCCACATCGGTGTGGGCGGGCAGGGCGGCGGCTTGCTCAGCGGATTCCTTGGCCTGCCCCAGGGCCAAAGCGTTGCCGTTTGCGATCCGCTACGGGAACGGCGGGAAAAGGCAGAGCAATTGGTAGAGCAGCGCTACGCCGCCGCTCGTGAGCAGGCCGGTTACAAGGGCTGCAAGGCCTATAAGGACTTCCGTGAACTCATCGCGCGGGACGATATTGACGCGGTGGTCGTGGCCACGCCGGATCACTGGCACGTCCCGATTGCCGTGGCCGCCGTTCGCGCCGGGAAAGACGTGTATGTGGAGAAACCCCTGAGCATCAGCATGGAACTGAACAAGGCGATGCGCCAGGCCGTGCATCAGTTTGGCGCAGTCTTCCAATACGGCACTCAGCAACGCTCCTTTGACCAGCACTGCGGATTCGCCGCCGAGCTAGTCCGCAATGGGTATATCGGCGAGGTGAAGGCCATCCATGTCGTTGCTCCCAATGGGGAGACCGGCGGCCGATGCGAACCGCAGCCGGTTCCGGATGGGCTGGACTACAACCTGTGGCTGGGGCCCGCGCCGGCAGCCCCCTACACTCCCGACCGGGTGCTGGGCGTTGGGCGCTGGCATATTTACGACTACGCGCTTGGCTTCATCGCCGGCTGGGGTGCGCACCCGCTCGACATCGCCCATTGGGGTTACCCGCAGATCCCCGTCGAATATGAGGGAGTCGGCCGGATACCTACCGAGGGTCTGTTCAACACGATTGTCGATTGGGACGTGCGCGGGCGCTACGCCAGCGGCGCGGAGTTCACGCTCAAGACCGGCTCGGACCTGACCACCTTTGTCGGCACTGAAGGATGGGTCGCCGCCGGTCGTGCCCGGCAGACGCTTGCCGCCCAGCCGGCTTCGCTGCTGCGTGTGAAGATCAAACCGGATGAAACCCACCTGCTGGCAGAAGACAATCATTACGCCAACTTCCTCAACTGCGTTCTGAGTCGGCGCACGCCCGCCAGCAACATCGATTCCGCCGTGCAATCCGATTTCATGAGCCACCTGGGCGATATCGCCATCCGCCTCGGCCGCAAGATTCGGTGGGACCCGAAAGAAGAACTCATTGTGGGCGACGACAGCGCCGCCCGCAGGATGCGGCGCGCGTTGCGGGTCCCGTGGACGGTATGAGAAGCTCCAGTCCGAGGTTAAGCCCTTCCACCGGAGGAAACATTTCAGGCCGCGTTGCTGTTCATGGTGCTGCTGGAGTCAAGATGATGTTCCGATAGGCGATGCCACCGTGATCGCCTTGCAAGTAGATCGGTCCCGGCAATTCTTCATGGCTGTCGAAGGCCCCGCCCGTGATGCCCGGTATTTCTTTGTTGTCGATAATCGTGTGGCCATTTTGGACGATGGTTATCCAGCGGCCAACGAGCCTGATGTCGAACGTCTGCCAAACGCCCGGGCGACGTGGTTGCTCCGGAACCGGCGCCAGGAAGCCATAGACTGCCCCCATATGATGACTCGGCGGTTCCTGGATGGAATCATCTTCCACCTGCACTTCATACCGGCCCCGCAGATAGATGCCGCTGTTGGCGTTCGTGGGACAATTGACCTCGATGTGCAATTTGAAGTCCTTGAATTTGCCGTCCGTGGCAATGTTCGAGCCCGCGGACTTGTTGAGCAGGCAGCCGTTCTCCACGACCCAACTGGAAGCTTTTGCGGGATTGTCAAAGGTCCACCCGGAGAAGTCTTTTCCGTTGAACAGCCTTTTGGGGTCGCCCCAGGTGAGGGTTGAAGCCGGCTTGAGGGCTGGAGCGCGTTGACCAGTCCACGTCCAGGCGGTTCCGTTGGGTCCTTTGGCCGAGCCGGTCAAGGCTCCCTCAACCAACCTGCCATCGAATACCAAGTCGTTCCGGCTATCCTCCTCTTCCTTCGGTGAGATGAATTGAACCCAGTTCCCTTGAACGACCACCTTCGGCAACGGGCGGGCGTTTCCCCAGCGGCCCACAAAGTTGGCTTTCCAGACTCCCTGGTCCACAGTCAGTTCCAGCCAGGACGGAAGCTGCTTGTGGTTCGCATCCTGGATCGTGAGATCCCAACGGCCGGCGAGTGCCTCGGCGGGAGCTGCTGCTGCCGCCATGCGATCTGCGGCAAGGACACAGCCCAGCGCTAGTAAGAGCTGCAGCCAAGGGGCCGGAGCGAGTGTTGCGAAGCATATTGAGCTGCGTTTCATGGGTGGGAGTTTATTGGGGCCAGAGGGTTTGGCAAACTCTGTCGAGGCCTAACCAACCCGGGCATGGCGCAAAGCGCTCAGCGACCTGCTCGGGCGCTAGGTAGCGGCGGATACTGGGGCTGGCGAAGTCGATGGAGGCATCGATGTGATAGCTGAGGCAATCGTGAAGTGTCCCTTCATTACACCCAAGCAGACCTCACTGACGATCGCGAAACCGCAAAACGGCTAAACCTTTGATCGCTATGGGGTGCCTGGGAATCATCGAAACTGCCTTCAGGCGCGGTCTCGTTCCCGACCTGCGAGTCGCCTATCAGGACTTGCTGAATGCCAATATCAGAATCGACCAGGGCCTGCTCAGCGCGAGCCTCGCGTCCTTCCGTCTGCCGCCGCTTTAACATCGGAAGTGGCTGGAGGGTGGCACAACTCGTATGTCCCTCCGGGACAGGGTCTTGGACCTTACGGCCAGACCGTAAGGCCGACCTTTTTCGCTAATGCTCCTTGTCGCGTATCAAACGTGACAAATTCCTTTGCCCTCAGGACGAGGGCGGCGGCGACGCGGATGATGTCCTGCGAGTCAGCCAACAACGATTCTCCATTCTCAGAGCGGGGCTTTGGCGGCTTCCCCCTAACTGGTCCCGGTCACAAATCCTGTGACGTCTCCTGAACCGGCGCAGCGCGGGTTCCCAAGTCCCCTATGGGATGGCTTTAAGGGAGCCTTGGGTAAGCTCCCCGGGCGGTTTTGGGGCCCAATCTCTTGGCTATCAGCAGGCTCGAGAGCCTCAGGGCAGCCTCAAGGTAGCTTCAGGGTAGCTTCCGGGTGGCCCCGGGGTGCCTACCGGTTGGCTACCAGAGAGCCTGAGGGTAGCTTCCGGGTGGCTTCAGGGTGGCCGTAAACTTCTTACCAGAAGCCGATACCGCGCGTAAAAACGCACGTTATAAGCGGGCTAGCTCATGATACGTCGCTGGATTTGTGACCGGGACCACTTAGGCTTGGTTGAATGGCCGGCCGCGCCGCGCCGGCAACAGTGGAGTTCGTTATCGAGTATTGAACTTCGACATGGGGGAAATCCCCCCTTAGCGCTCGCACGATTGTCAGGTAAAATTCTCATTTGATGAAAGGCAGAAGACTAATATCCAAGGTGGCAAGTCAGCCAACCGGGCCGCCACTTGCGCCCTGAGGGATGAGCATAAACGGCACCATCGACGACTCCGCTTCATGATTTCGGACCGCGACAGAGGCATTCAACACCTGGTCCTGGTTTGCCAATGCATCCTGGTCACGGTCGCCTTCTGGATCTGGCTGCTGGTCTGTCATTACCTGCCCATCAATCACGAGGTGATCACCCGTTACGTTGTTTACAACGAGGTCGTCGTCCTGGGCTTGCTGATGGGATCCAGGCCCTTCCAGCCCGATGTTGGCCTCCACACCCCGAGCTTTGAGGAGATCAACCGCCGCTCCTTCCGCCAGCTCGGCGCGACCCTCTTATACCTGCTCCTTTACATCGTAGCCGCCCGGGACGAAAAGATCTCTCGCTTGTTTCTCTTCAGCTTTGTCCCCCTGCTATACCCTGATCCTGTTCACTACCCAGCGCCACCTGCCGCGCCTCATCGGCCATCTCATCTTCCGCCGGGGAAAACACCAAAGAGTCCTCCTGCTCGGGCCCAAAGAAAAAGCCCGCGGTGTCAAACGCTGGCAGATCGGAAG
>OBLW0100004469.1_pt1 | contig 10676 bp, 10 predicted proteins | sample 1520161 | NCBI WGS metagenome assembly OBLW01 (sample SAMEA3539309, study PRJEB22396) | soil metagenome | biome: tundra; feature: field; material: soil | place: USA | collected 2010-05 | depth 0.15 m
GACCAGCCTCACCAGCCACGCCGCCGACCAGCCTCACCAGCCACGCGGTGACGGGAATGTTGCGCAGTCAACTATCGTTAGGCTGGAGGTAGGCAGATCCCTAGTGGAGGAGACATCATGCCCGCCGTCACCGCAGAAGACATCCTGGTCCTGCCCCGGGTACCGGACCCCGACCCGGCCACTACCGCCAGCCGGCCAGTCGTGTCGGTGACCACCGCGCCGTCCGGCTTCGAAGGCGAGGGCTTCCCCGTCCGCCGGGCGTTCGCCGGTGTCGACCTGGCCCGGCTCGACCCGTTTGTGCACATGGACCAGATGGGCGAGGTGGACTACGCGCCGGGTGAGCCCAAGGGCACCGCCTGGCATCCGCACCGTGGCTTCGAGACCGTGACTTACATCATTGACGGCGTCTTCCGGCACCAGGACTCCAACGGGGGCGGCGGCGTGATCACCAACGGCGACACCCAGTGGATGACGGCCGGCGGCGGGATCCTGCACATCGAGGAGCCACCAGAGGAACTGGTGGTCAGTGGTGGCCTGTTCCATGGCTTCCAGCTCTGGGTTAACCTGCCCGCCAGGCTCAAGATGACCAACCCGCGCTACCAGGACATCCGGGCTGGCCAGGTGTCTTTGCTGTCGTCGCCTGACGGTGGCGCGCTGGTCCGGCTCATCGCTGGGGATCTGGCCGGCCACCAGGGCCCGGGAGTGACCCACACCCCCATCACCCTGCTGCACGTGACCATGCAGCCAGGCGCGCGGCTCCGGCTGCCCTGGCGGGCCGACTTCAACGCGCTCGTCTACGTCCTGGGCGGCTCGGGGTCGGTCGGGCCGGAGCAGCGTCCGGTGCGCACCGGCCAGCTGGCCGCGTTCGGCCCGGGTGACGTGATCAGCGTCGCGGCGGACGCCGCGCAGCAGGGTCCGGCCCGCGAGCTGGACTTCCTCGTCCTGGGCGGCGAGCCGATCAGGGAGCCCGTGGCCGCCTACGGCCCGTTCGTGATGAACACCAGGGACGAACTGGTCAAGGCGTTCGAAGACTTCCAGGCGGGCCGCCTCGGCAGCATCCCGGCGCAGCGCACTCCCCTCCCCCAGGAGCCGCACCCGGGCCACGACGTCCTCTAAGACCGGCGCCCGGCAGCCGCGGGCGTTCCCGCGGAAACGCCCGGCACCGCAGAACGCCGGCTACCGGCCACGTTCCCGCGGAAACGCCGGCTACTGGCCACGTTCCGCGGAAACGCCCTTCGGCGGTTCCGCACGCCGGATCGGGCGCGGTGCTGACTACCTACGCCGGGCCTCGAAGATGAAGCAGCCGAATTCGACGGCCCGGATGTGGACGAGGGCCACGGCGGGGTCATCGAAGATCCCGGCCAGCACCGCCTCGGCGGATGTGGCATCACTAGCCTCGCCGGCCCGCAGCAGCCTGCCGCCCAGGATCCGGCCGTCCGCCGAGTACGAACGGAACACGCGGTGCGAGCCGGCCAGCGGCACTGGGTAGCCCGCGCTCGCCGGGCCTGGGCACGGCTCAGGGTGGATGAAGACCGGGCCGGTCTCGTCGTAAGGGCCCGGATCGGCCCCCGTTTCGCGGGCCCAGCGGCGCAGCGGAGCGTATGAGACCAGGGCGACATGCTCCCCGGGCGAAATCCGCCGCAGGCAGCAACGGAGCGGGCTGCCACCTTCCTCGTCCACCAGCAGGCGGGGCGGAGCCCCGGCGTCATCGCGCGCACGCAGTTCGCCGAGCACCTGCGGGCTGATGGCCCGTATCTCGTAGGCCGCTGTCTGAACCGAAGCTGTCTGAACCGAGGGTGTCATGCCTTCAGCGTCGCCGGCTATTGGCTGGAAGTCCGGCGGGAATCGGACCTCGCGGTCAGGAGGTCGCCCGGCAACGGATACAGGTCGGCCCCGTGGACGCGAACACCATCATCGCCTGGATCAATCAGCGAGCGCCGGCCGATCCTCAGGAGCCCATCACCGACACCATCTCAGACACCCCGCCGTGACCCCATCCACAGATCTGGACAATTACCCTCTGGACAGTTCTGGGGATCTGATGCCAGCAGCCCAGCTGGAATTTGAACTTGACCAGGGACGATGCCGAGCCGTTGGAGCGTGCGGGCTCGCCGACAGCCTGGTTAGCCGACGGCGTCGCCGCGCGTTTTTCAGGCGGGCGCGGCCCGAAGCGATGGCTCTGGCACCGGGCGTCCGGCGGCCTTCGCTGCCTCCAGCCACGCCAGTACGGCTTCTTCCACCTCAGCCACCGCTTCATGCGGGGTTGGTCCGTGAGCTGTGCAGTACGGAAGGTCGGGGACGTCCGCGATCCACGCGCTGTCCTCGTCACTCCAGTAGACCTGGATGGGATACGCAGTCACGGCTCATCCTCCAGTTGCAGATTGTACCTGCGCACCAGCGCAGCGACCTGGCGCACCTGGTAGGGCTTGGCTTGGCCTCGTACCTCCTGGAGAGTAAGAAGCTCGTTTACGCCGGGCCGCCTGAGCTGGGGTTGTCACGGCTTGCGGATCGCCGACTCCCGGCTGGAAGTGCGGCAGGATTCGGGCCTCACGGCACCCTCACGGCCGCGATGGCGTCCACCGGCGCCCGGGTGGTCGCCATAAGGCCTGACCGGCCGCCGAACTGGGGTCACTTCATGGTCGCTCACCGTACACGCGGTATTGGTTGATCACGGCGCCGAGTAGGAGTACTGCTTGGCCGCATGAATCGGCCCAGCGCGCTTAACCGGCGTGCCTTTCTTGGGCTCGCTGCAGCGGGTATTGCCGGAGCCGCGGCCGCCGCCTCGAAGCTTTTCCGGTCAGCCGAGCAGAAGCCGGTGGCCAGCGCGAGCCGCCCCACGGTGCCCAGGCCGCGCCACGGCGCCCCGGTGCCGGAGAATTCGCTGCCCGGTGACCCTGGCTGGCCGGTCACGAACCTGGGCGCCCAGCATGACATCGAGGGTTACCCGGGCCAGGCCAGCGTGCTGACCGGCGAACAGTTCCCGCTGTTCGTATCGACCACCTCGTCCGGATTCCGCGTCACCGCCTACCGCATCGGCTGGCACGGGGGCGCGGGTGCCCGCCAGGTCTGGCAGTCCGGTCCCCTGCGCGGTCATCGCCAGCCCGGATCATCCCTGGTCAGCCCGACGAACACGGTCCAGACGGCCTGGGAGCCGTCGCTGACCGTGCCGACCGACGACTGGCCGGCTGGCTCCTACCTGCTCAGGCTGGACTCGGACGCAGGACCGCAACGGCATGTGCCGGTGACCGTGCGGTCGGCGAGCACCGCGGGCAAGGTAGTGATCAAGAACGGCACCGCGACCTGGCAGGCCTACAACACCTGGGGCGGTTACGACTTGTACAACGGCCCCGGGGGCACGGCCGACTACGACAACCGGTCGCTGGCAGTCAGCCTTGACCGGCCGTTCGACAAGAACGGCGCGCCGACCTTCCTCACCTATGAGCTGAACGCGATCCAGCTTGCGGAGAGCCTGGGCCTGCCGCTCGCGTACGTCAGCAGCATGGACATCGCGACCGACCCGCACCTGCTGAACGGGGCGAGCGCGCTCATCTCACTCGGACATGACGAGTACTGGTCACCCGCGGAACGCGCGAACGTGACCGCCGCCCGGGATGCCGGGGTCAACCTGGCGTTCCTCGGCGCTAACGCGATGTTCCGGCGGACCCGGCTCGCCGCCACCCCGCTCGGTGCCAACCGGCTCGTCATCTGCTACCGGACCAGCTATACGGAAGACCCGATGTACGGGCAGGACAACTCGCTCGTCACCACCGACTGGCGGGAGCCGCCCTACCCCGACCCGGAATCCTCGCTGACCGGCACCCTGTACGAGTCCAACCCGGCCACCGCCGCCTATGTGGTGGCCACCCCGGACAGCTGGGTCTTCGCGGGCACCGGGGTCACCAAGGGAACCAGCTTCCCCGGCCTGGTCGGCACCGAGTACGACCGGGTCAACCCGGGCGCGCCGGTCGAGAGGCCGATCCAGGTGCTCTCCCACTCCCCGCTGACCTGCCGGGGCATCAACAGCTACGCCGATTCGGCCTACTACACGCATTCAGGCGGGGCGGGCGTCTTCAATACCGGCACGATGCGCTGGGTACAGGCGATAGACGGCGGCCGGGATTATGGCATCACCCCCGCGGCCAACCAGTTCGTCAGGAAGGTGACCGCGAATGTGCTGCGGGCGTTCGCCGACGGGCCCGCGGCGGGGTCCCATCCCGCGCAAGACAACCTGGACGCCATGAACGAGTACGCCGGCGATCCCATCGCCGCCCAGCACAATCTGTGGTGAAGGGTCAGCCCCGTGCTCAGCTAGCCCCGTGCTCAGCTAGCCCCGTGCTCAGCTAGCCCCGTGCCGTGGTCCCGGTGACCGCCCACCGGCCCCGGGCGGTACGCGCCAGCATGCCGATCAGCCGGGCGCCGATGAAGCCGGCCAGCCCGGCCCACACCCCGCCGATGCCCCAGTGCCAGTGCAGCGCGGAGAGCGTGATGGGGACGAAGACTCCCACCGCGGCGACCAGTGTCACCGTTCGCAGGAAGCCGACATCGCCGGCCCCGATGAGCACGCCGTCCAGGGCGAAGACAACGCCGGCGGCCGGCTGCAGGCCGACGAAGAACGGCCACAGCAGGTGGGCCTGGTGCTGCACCGCGGCGGAGGAGGTAAAAGCGGCCGGGATGAGCCACCAGCCGGCCGCCAGCACGGCGCTGAACGCGATCCCGGCGAACAGCCCGTACCGTGCGACCTGCCAGGCGGTGCGCCGGGCATGGCCGGCATCGCCGCCCCCCAGCGCCGCCCCCACCAGCGACTGCGCGGCGATGGCGAACGAATCGAGCAGCAGGGCGGTGAACTCCCATAGCTCCAGGCCGATCTGGTGCGCCGCCACCTGGGCCGTCCCCATCCGCGCGGCGACCGCCGCCGCGGTGAGGAACGCCGCCTGGAAGCCTGCCTCGCGCAGCATGAGTTCCCGGCCCACCGCGAGCTGGCCGCGCAGGACGGCCCACTGCGGGCGCCACTGGCGTCGCTCGCCGCGGGCCGCCCGCACGAAGAGCAGGCCCGCGACGACCTGGGCGCTGACGTTGGCCACCGCCGAGCCGGCCAGGCCAAGTCCCAGCGGGTAGACCAGGATCGGTGACGCCGCCGCTGACAGGGCGTTGGCCAGGAGCACGATCCGGACCGGACGGCGGGTTTCCTGCACGCCGCGCATCCAGCCGTTGCCCGCGAGGACGAGCAGGATCCCGGGCACACCCAGCACCGCGATGCGGAACCACGTCTCCGCGGCGCTGGCCACCGGGCCGTGACCGCCCGCCAGCAACCGCAGCAGCGGCCCAGCGAACAGCTCACCGGCGCCGGCCGCCGCTCCGCCCAGCGCCAGGGCGAGCACCGACGCGGTGGTCCCTTCCTCGACCGCCCGGTCGCGCTGCCCCGCGCCGTACCAGCGGGCGGCCCGGCCCGTCGTGCCGTAGTCGAGAAACGCGCCGACCATCGCGACCAGCGACAGCAGCGTGCCGCCGATGCCGAGCGCCCCCAGCGGCAGCGGCCCGAGATGCCCCACCACCGCGGTATCGATGAGGACGAAAGACGGCTCGGCGGCGAGGACTATGAAGGCGGAGCCCGCCAGCCGGAGCATCGTGGCGGTACTGAGCGCGGGCGGCGTGCTCGGGCCGTCCTGAGGGCCATCCATGATCACAGTTGTTTTTCAGTCACGGCGACTGACAGATTACCGTGATCATGAAAAGGGGTACGCGGGCGGCTCAGCTTGTGACGTCGGCACTGGTGAAGCGGGCCCAGGCGATCGAGCCGAAGATCACCGCGTAGACGGCGAACGACAGCAGCCCGTGCAGCAGGTCCCCGGTCGCGATCGGGGAGCGGAGCAGCGAGTCGAACGACAGCCACCAGTGCGTTGGCAGGTACGGCTGCACCGCCGCGAACTGCGGTACATTGTCGGCCACCTCACTGGCCACCGCCAGGACCATGATCGCAGCGATCGCGCCGATCGCGTGCTCGGTGAGCGTTGAGATCGCCAGCCCGATCGCGCCGAGCGCCGCCATCGCCGCGGCCACGTACAGCGTGACGAACAGCAGCCGGAGCAGCCCGTCGGCCAGCGGCACGGTCGTCCCGGACAGCAGGGTCACCGGCCCGACCGGGAACAGGACCACCCCGAGGATCAAGGACACCACCGAGACCAGCAGGCACGACGCCAGCCCGAAGATCACTATCGCGGCGTACTTGACCGATAGCAGCCTGGCCCGCCCGGCGGGCACGGTGAGCAGGTAGCGCAGCGTGCCGTAGCCCGCCTCCCCCGCGATCGAGTCGCCCGCCACCACCGCCACGACCAGCGGCAGGACCAGCGTGAGCATGATAGTGAGCGCGATGAAGGAAAGGAAGACCCCGTTCCCGGCCAGCTGGTTCATGAACGACGATTCCGGCCCGCCGCCACCATGGGGCGTGGCTGCCCACAGCGCGATGCCGAGAACCAGCGGAAGCACGACCAGCACGCTGAGCAAGGCGAGATTGCGCCACCGCCGGAAGATCAGGCGCAGTTCGGAGCGGAGCAACCGCAACCAGGACGCAGCGGCGTTCGGTCGCGCCATTACCCGCCCCCCCGGCGCCTGCCCACCGGGCGGGCCGGCCGGGGCGGCGGTAATCTCAGCCGTCGACATCGAATCCCTCCCCCGTGAGCCCGACGAACAGATCCTCCAGACTGGGTTGCTGGGTAGCCAGCCCAGCCACCGGAATGCCCGCGTAGACGAGCTCGCGGCAGATGCGTTCCGGTGCTTGGTCAGCTAGCTGCGCGCTGACCTCGCCCTGACCGGTCCGCACGTCGGCCAGCCTGAGCTTGCCGAGTATCTCCGCCGCGCGCTCCACCTCCGTGGTCCGGACCTCGATCCGGGCCACGCCCCGGGTCCGCAACTCGTCCAGGGTGCCCTGGAAGACGAGCCGGCCGGTGCGCATGACGCCAACGTGGCTGCAGATCTGCTCGACCTCCGCCAGCAGGTGGGAGGAGACGAGCACGGTGATGCCGCCGGTGGCGATCTCGCGGATGAGGCTGCGCACCTCGCGGGTGCCCTGCGGGTCCAGGCCGTTGGTGGGCTCGTCCAGGATGATCAGCTCGCGCGGCTGGAGCAGGCTGGCCGCGATCGCGAGGCGCTGCTTCATGCCCAGGGAGTAGGCGCGGTAGTGCTTTTTCCTGGCTACGAGCAGGCCGACGCGCTCCAGGGCGGCGGTGATCCGGTCGTCTGCCGTGCGCGGATCGGCGGTCCGGTCGGCGGCGTCGATCCTGGCCAGGTTGGCCGGCCCGGACAACTGAGGGTAGAAGGCCGGGCCTTCCACGAGCGACCCGACCTTCGGCAGTACCTGCGCCGATCCGTTGGGCATGGGTATGCCGAGCAGCTGGTGACTGCCCCGGGTCGGATAGACCAGGCCGAGCAGCATCCGGATCGTGGTGGTCTTGCCCGATCCGTTCGGCCCCAGGAATCCGTAGACCGAGCCGCGCGGAACCACCAGGCCCAGATCGTCCACGGCGACCTGGCCGCTGCGGAACCGCTTGGTCAGCCCGGAGGTGGTGACCGCCGGGGCGATGTCGCTCACCGCGCCGGCCGTCTCGGCGGTCACCTCACCCGCAGCACTCACTTGACCTGGGCTGCGTCGCTGTAGAGGACCGCCGGGGTGACCGAGCCGACCAGCACCTTGCCGCTGCCGTTGAGAATCAGCACGGAGACCAGGCCGGTGTGCAGCAGGCGGCCGCTGCCCCACGCCCCGTGCACCGGGGTGGCCGACTTGAGCAGGGCGGCGACGACCGGGCCGATAGCGACGCCGGCCCCCGATCCGCCGCCCGGGCCGGCCGCAGCGCTCTGCGCCGCCTGCCCGGCCACGCCCGCGGCGTTGCTCCCGCCCGCGATCCCGGACAGCGCGCTGGACGGGAGCACGGCCACCGACAGCCAGTCCTTACCCAGCACTTGCGGCGTATCCGCCGCGGTCTTGGCCTGCCCCGCGGTGTTCTGGGCCGCCTTCATGGGGCTTTCTGTGGTGACCTTGGCGCCGGGGGGCGGGGTGAAGCTGAAGTTGGCCGCGGCCGGCTGGACGAAGCCAATCGAGGTGTAGCCGACCTGGAAGGCCGGTGCGGTAGCACCCTTGGCGAACACCTGAACCCGGAGCGGCACATCCATGTGCTGCCCGTCCAGCGCGATGGTCACCCGGCCAATCAGCGAGCTACTGCTCTTAGGCGCCAGCACCAGCTGGTAGGCGGCCTGCCCGGCGACCGTCGCCGCCGGGTCCACGCTGACCGTGGTGGTCGGCCCGACCGCCGCCAGTACCTGCTGCGCCGCCTGCTGCGGGGTGAGCGGAACCTGCGTCGGCGCCGGCGTCGGGGTGGCCTGCGGGGCCTTGGCTGGCTCGGCCGGAAGCTGCATCCGGGTCACCGTGTTCGACTTGCTGTCCCAGTACCAGACGGTCGACCCGTTGCGGATCACGTCTGTCTCGCTCAGCGAAACAGGGACGGCCAGCCTGATGTGCGTCGGGCTGGCGTACCAGACCTTGATGGTGTGCGAGCCGGACAGCAGCGAGGTGATGGACGTGGGGTTGCCGCTACCCGGGAGGTCCGGGATGCCAAGCGACGCTGTCTCCACCACCGTGCCGGTCATCGCCGGCGGCAGGCCGATGTGCCCGGCGACGGCCGCGAGCAGTTGCGCTGGGCTGCGTGCGGGCAGTTCGGGAGCAGCCTGGGCCACGGTGATCACGGACCCGGCCGTGACGGCCGCGGCGACGGCCACCAGGCCGCCCGGTACCGCCCAGCGCGCCCGGCGGGAGAGTCTCAGCGACGGTTTCATCACACCTCATCCGGCCCGCTCGGGTCGGGCGGGCCTGGTCGGCATTCCCGCCGTGGGGGGGAAATCCGGCGGGTACTCACCATCATGCCGCATTGCTCCTGTGCTGATGCTGTGAGTGAGACTGGGTGGGGATACGGTTTATCGCGCTGAGAGGAGTCACGGCGGTGCGGGTGCTGGTGGTGGAGGACGAGCGGAGACTGGCCGCGGCCGTGCGGCGGGGCCTGTCGGCCGAGGGCTTCGCCGTCGATATCGCCTATGACGGCGAGGACGGGCTGCACTGTGCCCGGGAGGGCGGCTACGACGCGGTGGTCCTCGACCTGATGCTGCCGAAGGTCTCCGGGTACCGGGTGTGCCAGCAGTTGCGGGCCGAGAAGAACTGGGTGCCGATCCTGATCCTGTCGGCCAAGGACGGCGAGTACGACCAGGCCGACGGGCTGGATCTGGGCGCGGACGACTACCTCACCAAGCCCTTCTCCTACGTGGTGCTGGCGGCCAGGCTCCGCGCGCTGCTCCGCCGCGGGGCAGTCCCCCGGCCCGCCCAACTGCAAGCCGGTGACCTGTCGCTTGACCCGGCCAGCCGCCGCGTGCGGCGTGGGCAGACCGAGATCGCGCTGACCGCCCGCGAATTCGCCATGCTGGAGTACCTGATCCGCCGGGCCGGCCAGGTGGTGTCCAAGTCCCAGTTGCTCGAGCACGTGTGGGACAGCTACGACAGCGTGGACCTCAACGTGGTCGAGGTGTACGCGGGCTATCTCCGGCGCAAGGTCGACACCCCGTTCGGCCGTCAGGCCCTCCAGACGGTGCGCGGCGCCGGATACCGGCTAGCCGCCGACGGCGGCTGATCACCTCTCGCTAACGACCTCGGGCGCCTAACGACCTGGGGCGCCGGGCCCACTCGAACCCCAGCTGCCCGGACGCGTAACGCATGCTCAGCTCGAAGGCCCTGTCCCCGTCCACCGACGGGTCGGCGAGCGCGATCTGAACGGCCAGCCCGTCCAGCAGCGCGGACAGGGAGTCCGCGAAGTCCCCCTCGTCCACCGGGCCGAATTCACCGGCCTCCTGGCCGGCCAGCACCAGCGAGCAGACAGTCTCCCGCCACCGCTCGTCAGACTTTCGCCGGACGCTGGCCACCTCCGGGTGCCGTGCCGCCTGGGCCCACAGGTCGAGCCAGAGCACCCACGATGTCGGCGGGTCCACGTCAGCCTCCGGCAGGCAGCTCATGGCGATCAGCTCCTCGAGCCGCCCCGCTGCCGTCTCGATCGCCGCCATCCGCCGTGTCCCAGCCGCGTACCACGTGTCCTCGGAGTACCGGATCGCTTCGGTAAGCAGCTGGTCCTTGGTCTTGAAGTAGTAGATGACCAGCGCGGGGCTGATTCCCGCGCGCTCCGCGACGTCGGCGATGCGGGTGTCAGGGAAACCCCGCTCCTGGATTACCTCAAGCGCTGCGCGCAGCATTTGCTCGCGACGCTGGTCGGCTGTGCCGGTCCCGTCCGCAGCCTGCTCCCTCATGCCCACATCCTCGCGGACTCCAGCGATTTGAGCACGTGCCTCGGCCCGATCTGGCGACTGGGCCGAGGCCGTCTCACACCAAGCCGCACGCCCTCACGCCTAGGCTCACGCCGCCGAACGTCCCGTCGGCCCGATCTGGCCCGCACTCTTGTGGCCAAGGTACCAGGTTTCTAGACTGAACATTCAGTCAAACTCGCCGGGGCGACTTAGAGGGCGGACTCATGGCCGCAGCAGACGCCGGAGCCACAGACGCCGGAGCCTACGACGCGATCGTCGTCGGTGGCGGGCAAAAACGGGCTGCGCCACCATCCCCGCCCGTCCTGCCACAGGCCGCCGAACTCGGC
>OBLW0100004470.1_pt1 | contig 10676 bp, 5 predicted proteins | sample 1520161 | NCBI WGS metagenome assembly OBLW01 (sample SAMEA3539309, study PRJEB22396) | soil metagenome | biome: tundra; feature: field; material: soil | place: USA | collected 2010-05 | depth 0.15 m
CAGGGGAGATTGGTAGGCGCGGCAGGATTCGAACCTGCAACCGCCGGATTAGAAAACCTCCGCGCCTACTTTTTTCGCCGCTATCCATCAGTGTTTTCAGCATCCTACTTGTGGGCGCTAGTGCATTCGGAGTCGTTCGGTGACGACCTGTTGCGAGGCATTGGGCATGATTTCGGGCAGGGTTCGGATCGCTACTCCTTTGCGGGTGCTGAACTATTGGGTACCCTCCCAAATGTTGTATGGCGAACATATGGCGAAATATGTTAATTTTAGGCGCACGAATGGCGTCCCCCAGTTAGGAGAGTGCCATGTAGAAAGCCGAGCGGACCGGCGAAGCGCGGTTTCGGGCCCTGATAGGTTAAGATTTTACAGCCGTGCCGCCAATCTATCACATTACGCCGATTGACAACCTTCCGGGGATTATTAAGGCAGGCGGGCTGTTCTGTGACCGTGATGCTAAGAATATCCAGTTCGTGAGTATCGGACACAAGAACATTAAAGACAGGAGGCTCAGAAAAAAGGTCCCGTGTGGAACCGGTGGGGTCATTGCCGATTACGTTCCTTTCTATTTCGCGCCACGATCACCGATGCTCTTCACGATTAACAAGGGTAACGTCGTAGGATATACGCGAGGACAAGAGCCAATCGTTCATTTAGTTTCGTCTACGGAAGCGGTGGCCGCCGCAGGGCTGGATTGGGTTTTTACCGAAGGGCACGCCGTCATGGACTACACGGACTTTTTTGATGACTTCGCGGACCTAGATGAAATTGACTGGCCTTTGATGAATGCAAAATATTGGAGCGATACGGATGCAGATGGGGACAGATGTCGCCGCCGACAAGCTGAATTCTTGGTCCACAATTTTTTCCCGTGGAAGCTGTTTTCTGAAATAGGTGTATACAATGCTGCCATCGCACAAAAGGCAAACCAAATTGTGGCGGGCAGCAACATTCCAGTTTCGATTAAAGGTGCTTGGTACTACTGAATGATCTTCCGCGCAGATGGGGACCTTCTCGCAACAGATGCGGAAGCCCTTGTTAATACGGTGAACACAGTTGGCGTAATGGGCAAGGGGATAGCCCTGCAATTCAAGCTGGCCTTCCCCGACAATTACGCCGCCTATGAAGCCGCGTGCAAGCACGGTGAAGTTCAGATTGGGAAAATGTTTGTCTTCCACCGCGAGAACAACCCGCGAATCATAATCAATTTCCCCACAAAGCGGCATTGGAAGGGAAAATCAAAAATCGAGGACATCGAGTCTGGACTCACAGCCCTGATTGAAGTAGTTAGGAAAGAACGCATCAAGTCAATCGCTGTGCCTCCGCTCGGGTGCGGCTTTGGCGGATTGGATTGGGGTGAAGTCCGTCCATTGATCACGCAAGCCTTCTCCGAGGTACCCGATGTGAGCGTGCAATTGTTCTACCCCGAAGGTGCTCCGAAGGCGGTGGAAATGAAGATTGCAACGAAACGCCCACGCATGACGCCTGGACGCGCCGTCATATTGGAAGTGCTAAACCGCTATGCGCTTCCCGGATACCGATTGACTCTTTTGGAAATTCAGAAACTTGCGTACTTCCTCCAAGAGGCGGGTGAGGGGCTAGCATTGAAGTTTGTTAAGCAAAAGTATGGCCCCTATGCTGAAAACCTCCACCATGTATTGCAGAGGATAGAAGGTCACTATGTTCGCGGTTACGGCGACCGGAGCCGCGACGTTTCTTTGGAGTTGTACCCTGATGCTGTGAACGAGGCCGAAGCATTCCTTGCGAATGAAACCGGCACGCAGCAACGACTAGCCCGTGTTAGCTCGTTGATTGAGGGATACGAAACGCCCTATGGCCTGGAATTGCTATCCACAGTTCATTGGGTGGTCGTCCACGATGCAGTTGCGGGAGGGCGTGAGAAATTCAGTGAAGCCGTTGTTGACGCAGTGCATACATGGAACGACCACAAACGCAGAACCTTCACATCGCAGCGTATTTCAACCGCTTGGCAGCGGCTCAAAAGTGAAGGCTGGTTTTGACCCTACCAGACCCTAATTTGTCCGGTGCCCGATTCATTTGAGCCCTGGATTGCACCTCCTGTGGGCGTCAGCAACGCCGCGTCTAGAAGCGCCTTGCGAAAGCCTCAGCCCGGCCCATGCCTGTCCACAGAGATTTCGTCAGAACGACAGCCGAATCGCTCGTGGGCAGGTAAGAAAAGGGGTGACTAGAACACGCCCCGGGATACCGCTACAGTTCTTGACACCATAGCCCCCGACATGGATTCCGATTCGGGCCGACGCGGATTTCGAGAAGGAGGACTGCTCTCGTCCAGGGTCCTGAACGCCGCTTCTGTCGCATTCGGAACACGGAGCAGGTCGCCTCAGGCGGAAGTGATTTGCGAGTGATTTGCGTGTCTCGAAGTTATTGAGAGCCGGCGGAAGCGAGTGGTGGTCGAAACCGCTTCCGAACGATAAACAAAGGACTTAACCGAGCACGGTCAGCAAACTTAGCCCTTGCAACTACATGAAAAACAAAGGACTGATTTTAAGTGATTTGTCCAGGGACCGAAGGGGACAGATAGCGTGGAGATCGTGCCGATTCAACGTGAATCGCATCCTCCAGGTGACAGGCCTCCTGCATCGACAGTAGCAAATTGCTAGTTGTCGGGCCGGGTCCATCCCATCAGGTCACATCAACCAGAGTGGATCGATCGATCGGCTGCCCCATCTGCGTCACTCGCTGGATTCTAGCGGACGGATCGCGGGTTGATTCCGGCATCTCCAGAGTTAGGGCACTCAATAGGCGCAGAGTCTAGCAGAAATACGCCAAACGATTTCAGAGAGTATCGATCATACGAACTTGCCATGAGATTGCGAATGACATCGCTGCCGAGCGCACAATTTACCTGCTCGACGAAGAAGGCCGTATCCTGTTCCCTTTTTTCGGAAGCGTGTGCGGAGGATTCGAGAGTGCTAAACAACCCCTCCCATAGTGATTGGTGGTGGTCATCTTTGCTCGATCCAAGATCCAATCCCACGGCGATAGCGAACTGTTCCCTCTCATCCCCAATGTAGCTCCGAAGGTACTGCTTCCATCCCGACTGCGAGGAGAGGTCGGTCAGAATCCGTGCATGTTCAAGGCCCATCTCAGGCTTCAGAACGTTGTCAATTAGGACTGCTCTGATCTCTCCCTTTTCATAGGCATTCTCGATATCGGCAGGGGACTGGAAGGCAACCACCTTGAGCGTGCCTAAACCTGAGGTCTGCGTCAGGGTTTTAGCCAACGTTAGGTTCGTGGAGCCTTCAAGGGCGCCAACGCGGGCCAGTTGATCCGCCAAACATTTTATGTTTGCACAGGCATCCGTCGAATCAACCAAAAGCTGACTGCTATACTGCAGGTAGCCAGTCGAGAACTTCATTCCCGCGTGATGCCACTGACTCGTCTGGTCATCATCCGCACCTTCCTCCCTGGCCGCAGCTTTTGTCAGAGTTCCAACATACAAATCGATAGCTTTACTCTGGAGTTTGTCCTTCCAGTCGACGCCTCGGATTCGCTCGAATTTCGCCTCTAACGCAAATACCCTTTTGGGGTCATCTACGGGAGGGACGCCGCCAATTGTCTGTCCGCCGATCAGTGCATGGATCGCGCTCACACATTGACGTTTGTCATATCCGACGTGGATATTTCGCGCATCATCTTTGCTTATTACTAGGCAACTTGCGATGCCCCGCACTAGGTCCAGTTCGAACGGCCCCGGTCCATCGTCGCTCCCCCCGAATTCAGCGTTTACCCCAACGAGGACCTTGTGTGTCGCGTACATCCGATTGAGACGCGAGTGGTAAAATGAAAAGTTTCGGAACGCGCTCCACTCCCTGATTCTGAAGTTCGGCCTGCCGTGTTCACAGCTGCTCCAATTGGGTTCACTCTGCTTGCTCACATCAAAGTCGGTCTTGGAAGCGGATTCTACGTGCCCCCCAAAAGACTTCGCGGTGCCAAGCAGTTCTCCGAAGCCGACCCTCCAAACATAGGCTCCTTCCGGTGCAAAGAATCGAGATCGTTGCTCCGGTGAATTCGTAGCTTGGAATGTGCACTCCTCTCCGATCGGAGGATCTTGTTCCTCGGGAACTGGCACCGCATCGTCGTCTGGAACTCGGATTAGTTGAATTTCATACTTGGCAGAACGACTGTGATTTCCGTATTCCCACCGAAAATCCAAATGCTTACCAATAATTCTTTCATCCGCGCTCGGGCTTATCAGTTTGGGTGCGCCAGTTCGAGTCTTAAGTTTATCCGCAATTAGAGCCGCATTGGTGCGGATCTGAGTATCTTCGGCATGCTGCGTTTGTTCTAGGCGCGCGTTTTCCTGCTTAGCTGCTTCAGCTTCCGTTTGTTTCTTTCCAAGGTACCAGGTAACAAACAGCGTTACCCCGATCACGTAGAGCGTCACAAAAAGGATCAAATCTCCGAAAGTCGCCGTCTTGACCTCGGCTTCGTGTTTTCCTACGTCATCGGCCCATGTTGCGATCGCAAGCAAACGGCCTCGTCTAGGTAATCCAAGCCTCCGGCGCGACAACCAAGCGCCGAGGATTATTAGAAAGGGGCCTGTGGTAAAGGCCATCAGCAACAAGAGCAGTAACCAATCGGGAAATGACGTCATCCCCATCCTCCTTCAGTTCCGCATCGACTCAACGTCAAGAGAAAACTGTGATGTCACCGAGTACTACAAGAACCGTGCCTCATCGTGTTGACTAGTGTGAGGTTCCATGTTGTTTGGCTTCTCGGGTCCAACTTTCCTTCACATCCTGCCACACCCTCTCATAAGCGCCTCGCTCCGGAATTGGTTGCCAAAGGTAGACCTTGTCGGAGTACCTTTTATCATATAGGTGCAACACTGCTCGCTCATCTGGAGTGAATTGCGCCATAGTTGCTGGGCTATCATCCGTCGGAGCATAGCCGGTTACCTCAGCCACCCACCTCTGCGTCTCCGGCTTGCGGAGATAGTCGAGAAACTGGTGAGCAAGATCCTTCTGGCGGCTGGCCTTAGGGATCATCAGGTAATCGATCCAGCCGGTGGTTCCCTCCTTTGGTACCAATTCTCCGATGGGAAAGCCGCTCTTTCGTAGTTGGTTGGTGATTAACGGCCATCCCATGGCCGCGACAACCTCGTGACGTTCGAAAAGGCTCGTTAGTTCCGTGGCTGTTGACCATTGCCTGGGCTGCAGGACGAGCAGCTCGGCTTCGATTCGTTTCAGCTGATTCTGGCCGAGATTGAATATCACGGTGGAATCCGGTGGAGCAGAAATGGCATACCCGCATGCACTTGAGCGGTTTTCGCAACCCAATAATTGCGCAGCCATATAGATGGTCGACAGATCGTCCCAAACAGCAACTCGGTGGCGGTATTGGGGGTCCCATAGAACACTCCAGCCGGAAGGAGGGCCTTCGGCAAAAGCTTCCTCGTCATAGAGCAAGAGGTTCGGTCCCCACATGAAGGGAACTGCATAGACTTTCTTACCCTTCAACAGAGGTGCTCGCAGGGTACTCACGATCGCGCGGTCCTTGAAGAGTGGAGCATTGTCAAGCGGTGCCGCTAGGTCGTCATCAACTATCGTCTGGGCGATGTCACTAGAAGGCGAAACAATGTCATACTCCTCCCCGCCTTTAGGGTGGCGCAGGTTGTCATACAATTCGTCGCTGGTCTTCATATAGAAGGCCTCGACTTTGCAGTGATGGCTTAGCTCAAACGGCCGGACAAATACAGGATCGGCGTAGCCTTCCCAAACTAAGAGACGCAAAGTGCGTTCCTTGTGTTGGCATGAACCGAGGACCAGAGTTATCATCACGAGCGCCCCGAGCAACGAAAAGCGCGCCATGATCGTTTGCAGAGGAGGGGCTTCCTGTCTGGACAGCCTATATCGAAACGGAGTGTCCCTATTCATGTTTGTTCACTGCAGAAGTCTGGTCCGGCATTACTTTTGAGGGCGGGGAGGACAAGGGGGGCGCGGACTGGGTAGCCCCTCGCCGAGAATCGGGCCTCTTGGAAGCATCGTCAGCGCGGGCACCCGAGTTGCTAGTGAATACGAGGGAGACCCCAAGGCCCCCCAGTTTATAGTGCTCAAAAAGTCTTTGCATCTGCCGCCGGGACGGCTCGCCCTGGAGTGCACGATCAACTTGATCCAGTAACTCTGTGCCTCGATCATTGCCGTTCGGATCGGTGCCGACGGCAATGCCAAATTGCTCTTTTCCATCTCCGATATACTCTCCTAGGTATTTCTGCCAGCCACTAGATTGCTGCAGGTCGTGCAGAGCTCTAAGATCACTGATTCTCATGCGTGTCTTAATTGTGCCGTCGACGATTACCGCTGTGACGTTTCCTTGCTCGAAGTTCCTATCCAGTTCTGGGACTGTGGCGTATGGCACCACCTTTAAGTGTTGCAATCTGTCGGCCTTCTTTACAGCGTTTGCTAGCCACATACTGGAACTTCCAGCGATCGTTCCCACGCTCGCATTCTTTCCGTCAAGGCACTTCAGCGTTTCGCACTCTTCTCCCTTTCGGACCAGGAGTTCGGTCTTATACCGTAGGTATCCTTTCGTAAACCTAACGTCGTCCCTCTCTCTCGCTACGGCCTTGGTGCACGATCCGATATATAGATCAATATCCTTGCTCTGAAGTCTGTCCATCGCCTCTGTCCGTGAGCGAATAGGGACAATTTCTGCAACTGGACCGGTGAGACCATCACCCTCAAATTCGCCTGTGCGTCGGACAGACGTCGGGGCACACCGGGATGGAATGTACTCTAAAGTTCCGCTTGGATCTTGGGCGAGGCAGTTTACAAGAAACGTTGCCAGATCCAGGTCGAATCCTTCCGGGATGCCGCTCGATCCAATTCGAGTAAAGCTCAGGCTTTGCGAAAAGGTCGTGCCGACAAGTATTCTGCGCGTCGTGTTAATCCTTTTGCGGCGTGAAGAGTAGATCGTGAAACCGCCGTAGGAGCTCCAATTTCTATTTTCTTGATCATCAATACAATCCTGGGTGCCTCCCAGGTTGCTCGTTAGGGTTCCAAAAGCGACCCTCCAAATGTACCTCCCGTCGGGTAAGTTGCTGCTTTCGACGGGGAATTGTGGAAACCGTGATCTCTGGTTTGTGGAGTCGCTAACCACAATCGTGCATGGCCTACCGGAAAGCAACCACGCCTGCAGGTTATCTTTTCGTGAAAACTCGACAATATCGCCAGTACTTCCTGCCTGGGGAACAGCACTCTGCCATCTCGTTGAGGGCCGATTGGGAGATACGGGAACAGATTGCGGACCGTTGCCCTTCGCATTTTCCGTGATTGACTCTTTGCCCGGCGTCGGGATCAGGATCAGTTGTAACAGGTACTCAGAAGAGTCGTTGTGATGACCATATTGCCATTCGAAATCAACGTGGTCTCCGATGATATGCTCATCGACGGAAGGACGAAGTAGTTGAGGAGCCTCCTCGTCGAACGTGAGTTCGGCAATGGTTCTACGTTGATCTCTTATTGTGATTTCCTGCGCGACCGATTGCGCGGTAATTTCATCATTTAAAAGCTTCAAGGTGTCGGCCCTCTCTCCAATAAGCACGACCCACCCGACAAGCAGAAGTCCGGTAACAACGTATACAGTGATCAGGATTACGAGGTCGCCGACCGTTGCTTTAACGGTAGGTACTGACGAAATCAATATTCCTCTGGCTGAGTCGTGGAACAGAAATGACTGCATCGCGTAAATCTTCCGGAAACGTTCCAGAACTCGCGACTTCACGGTGGCACGAAATCTCCCGAATGAGAACGGCACGTCTTTACCGCCTCTGAGGACCATTTGGGCGGCGATGATCAGCGCCGATAGCGTAAGGCCAGAGATGACTAAGAGAACAAGAACGTCCATACCACTCACGGGGCGATCTCCTCTCAAGAAGACTGCATGTCAAGCCACAAAGTTTGCCAAACTTAAAGGAGCCCGAGAAGCCGTACGTCGTTAAGGTGCAACTCTGTCTCCAGTGCTCTCTGCTCTGCGGGGAGGAAGTGTCACCTGCCGGTGACTGGAGGAGCGCGGAGTATACACCCTTTTATTGCCCTGTCAACGGCACAGAGCCGTTTGTTTCGAAAGGCGGAATATACCGCCGAACCTCGCTGGGGTGACGCATACCCCTGATTGGACCGGCGAAGCTCAAGAATCTAGCCCACTGTCTTCAGAACGGGGCACATTCTAAGAGTTGGCGCTTACCTTTCACTTCAAGGCGTTCACCGCAGGCTCAAGCCAAGAAAATACGGCATTGTTCAACGTCGGAAACTGCGATACCAAAAGGCTAATCAGCGGCAGTGCAACAAAAGATCCCATCCGCAGCCAGAAACCAGCCCCGAGTTCTCCGGGCTTAGTTTGCGTCACGAGGCTAAGGATTGAGTCGCGATGCACCTGAGCAGATACGTACCCCACCATCCCTACGACAAAGATCAGTATCAGAATTGCGGCGGAACGCAAAGCAACCTTGGGCTCAAACGGGTAGCCATTCACCGAGAGCAGAAGGAAAACATAGAGACCGCCGGCTGTAATGGCTAAAGTCCGCATGCGTAATACTGCGCTCAGGATGAAGTTGAGGTAAACCAGAGCGACAAAGCGTTCTGCCAGTCGGGTGGACAATGAGATCTGCGGACTGTCCTCATCCTCTTTCAGATCCTGACTGGAAGCGATCTCGGATGTGATTAACCCTTCATCTTCCCACCATCTAGGCTGCAGATACTTGAGGGCCGCAGCACAGGTTTTGGCAACCTTCCCCTGGAGATCTTCGTAGCCGTTGATGCAAAAGGCTGAGAGCTCAGGTTCCTTCAGTACTGTCTGACGATCTGATCCATCAACTCTAGAGGTTCGCGCGAATTCACTGCGCATCTTATCTTGCGCTGCTGCCGTTTCATTGATACAGTGAACCAGTTCGTCAGACTCTTCACCGCTTCCCACTGGCTCCACTTCCCGCCTGAGCTGTTCTAAGGTTTCCAACTGTCGGGAAACCAAGCGGTACAAGTCCTGCCAACGGGCGCCACCAACGCGCCAAAAAGGCGCCCAGGTAAAGTTCAATTGCGCGAAGGAGCGACGTAGGGGAAAGTGATCGAGAGTGTTCAGGATTCTGCGGCATTCCAGCCAAATGGCGAGCAGACGGAAGAGGGTGCTAAATACAGTCAGCGTGACGGCTCCCAGGGCGACTCCATAAGCCCACTCAAAGTGTCGGGCCTCCAGGCTCAGAAGCGGGTGGGCGTAATCCAAGCCAAACAGAGCAACAGCAAATAGGGCGAACGTCGGACCGTAGACTCCTGGGATTCGCGCCCAAGGACGCGCAGTATGTATCAACCTCTGCGCCGACGTCTCCGACGGCCACATCGGCTGCACCGCCGCTGCTGCGGGGTGTCCGGGGGGTGTGACGTTTGGGAGGTCAACGTCGCTGGGCAGTTGCGGATGGCGCTGGTCCAACAGTGAAAGACCGGCGAGCGAGAACCATGCCCACCACAGTCCGGCTGCCAGCAAGGAGAGTAGTGGCAGAAGCGGCGAAACGCCAGACGTAAGGTGTATGTAGCGGTAGAGAAAAGCATTTTGCGAGTGCCCTGGGATGACATACAGGAGCACAAAGCTACCAATCATCATTGCCGCGCCTAGCATGAAGGTGCGGCTGTCGCGCTTGGATCCCCTGCGGTTGAGTTCCGTGGAACAGACTGCACAGTGGAGCAAGCCGGTGATGGTGGCCGCGAGGATGCACAGCTTCGGCAAGAACCCCAACGCCATCCAGGCAGCACAGGGCCAAATCAGCAACAGCATAGCAGCCAACAGCAACCAACCTATAACTGCAATAAGCGCTGAGCGACAGGTATCCTTAACCGGCGCTAGCAGAGTCATGGCTGAAGACGCTGCCATGATCGAGCCTTTCCGGAGGAGTAGCCAAAATAGCGCGGTCAATAGCAACACAAGTCCGCAGACAATTTTCCAGAATAGCGGCCAAGGCGGCCTGAACTCACGATGATGCGCAAGCCCAACCGGAGAGATGGGCCTTGGAGTAGATTCAATATTGCCCTCTGTGTAGCTGCCATCGTCCAGAATTGCCAACGGCCAAAACCCACCGCGGCCCAAAACCGTAAGCCAGACAACCGGCGCCAGTCGTTTCCTCGGTTTCGGCGGTCCAGCGAGGGAGGGCCAGCCATATTCCGCGTACCGAGCTACCGGCAAGTCAGTAGAGGAGTTTTCGTCGACGCAGCCGAGAACCGAAGGCGAATCGATGCAGGTGATCTGCGAAAGCGTAGCGTTGTAAGTACCAACAGCATACGCACTGGGAAAGATGTGACTCACACGAATGTCGGGCAAGGAATCCGGAATTTCGACCTCATCCCCTATTCCCGGTACCAAAGAGTATGTCGTCAGTGCCATCACACCGTGCAACAGTGAAACATCATCGGCGTCACGGCTGAGAAGGAGATCCGCAGGCATAGCCACAACGCGAGCCTGCGAATAGCCTCTTTTGAGAAGCCCGCTAAGGAAAACCGTGTCCATGGGATTCGTAGCCTGGACGACAATGAATTGAATATGGTGTTCGCGAATCGCCGCGATGATGCCCAGCAGTATCGACTCCTGGGACAGGGGAGTTTGCGAATGCGCGTACTGCTGCACGGTGTCGTCATCGCTGCCGGTGTCTT
>OBLW0100004471.1_pt1 | contig 10676 bp, 19 predicted proteins | sample 1520161 | NCBI WGS metagenome assembly OBLW01 (sample SAMEA3539309, study PRJEB22396) | soil metagenome | biome: tundra; feature: field; material: soil | place: USA | collected 2010-05 | depth 0.15 m
TAAGTGACTGGAGTTCAGACGTGTGCTCTTCCGATCTGTACCAGAGATAATAGGATCTCCTTATACAAAGCAATATGGTGAAACGAAAAGAGAGACTACTGGTAGAGAGTATTATTCAGAGATGTTAAAGAAAAGAACTGAAGAGTTAAGGGAATTGAGACATAGGAAGGTGAAGGAATATGGTATGTATAGAGCAAGGATATTAGCTGACTGTCTGATGAACAGTTGTAAGGTTAAGTGGCTATTAAAGTCTACTGGTGAGGTTGAACCATTATACTGTTTACCCCAGGTTACAGCATGATGGTAGTAGATAATAAGTGAGAAGGGTGAATGTATAAAAAATTTATAAAATTATTTTGGAAGTTGAAAAATATTTCTATAGTAGGAGTGCGACTTAATATGCATAAACAGCACCCCCTCGACTTAGTCCCATACCCTTCTAAAAAGGTTACAAAACGATCTCATTTCTGTTATAAAGGCAGACCTATCTGATCAGACTAAGTCTCAGTGTTGCACCCCTAAGACTGAGCTACAGAAATACAGTATGTAGTTTAATTTATATAAGGAGTTATCATTATGGCACAGTTATTAAGAGCTTCATTCAATGCTAAAGGTAGAATCATTGGTAATGAAAAGGTAGAGAAATTCTCACTTGCTGAGAAGAACGATACTGTATTCATGTCCAAATCTGAAATCGAAGATGTTAGCTTTCTTAGTAAAGTTAATGTTGTATTAGCAAAGAATGGTTTGACTGTTGTTACTAACAAAGCAGTTGAATGTAAAGGTGGTAATTACAGAACCTTCATTGGTGCTGTTGATTATGTTCCCTTTGCTACTGCTGTTGAGTAATAAGGAATAGTTGATAGGGATTGACCGAAAGGTTAGTCCCTACTCACTTAAATCCTTTACCCTTAACAATATGCCTGTTTGATATATATATAATAAAAACATAACACTCCCTGTAGTGTCACTAATAAGCAATTAAAGTAATTAACACAATATAATGGAGTTATCAATGAGTTCTAAGACCACTTTTGACAGAGATATTACAATCAAATCTAAGATTGAATATATCAGAGTTCGTGCTATCCTGGAGAGAAAGGGATTCACTAAAATACATAATGCTACTGGTCATATCATGTTAAGGCATGAGCTATTTAATAATCGACTTGTAACATTATTCAGAAGATTCTAAACAGTTACTAAACATTTATCGTAATACAATATTATATAACACAGGAGTTATAAATGAACATATTCAATTCAGCTAAATCGTTGTTCAACAGAGTTTCCACTAAGGTTAAATCTTCATTCACAGCAGTTAAACAGTCTGTTAAAGTTAATACTACTCAGGCTGTTAAAGCTAATCCCTTCATTCCTAATCATACTAATACTAAGGTATGGTTAACAGCTAAATGCTGGAGATCATGCAGGCCATCATGGTTCAGGAAGATGGGATTCAATTCCAAGATTGATGCAATTAAAGTACATGGTTCATTAACACCGATACAACCATTCGGTAATTTCAGAAGCATTAAACCTTTATATGGTACTAATGCCTGGTTAAGTTCAAGAAGTGTTCAGAAATTGAAATTAGTAGCTTAAAAGCTATTATACTCTGGAAGGTAGTTCAACAGGTTGAACAGGTAATCTTAATCATGTTTATGGTTAGGCGCAGTCAGGCAGTGAGTTCGAGTCTCATCCTTCCAGCTAATCCATTCTCCCCTTATCGCCCTGCTTTCGGCTTCGCCACGCAGGGCTAACCAATCTCATGGAGTCACTATGTTCAACTTCTATTCATTCAATGATGTTATCAATTTCGGTAAGTATAAAGGATTGACTATCAGGACTGTACTCAATACTAATCCTTCTTATTTGAAATGGGCATTAGGCTATGGAATTATATCTGCTCCAGATGATGTTTGCGATCAGGTTACTGATGCAATGATCAGAAAAGAACAGGTTAAGAAATATCCAGTATATAAATCAAAAAAGAAACTTTCAAATTATAAGAGATTTAAGAGTAGATGTGTAAGAGGTTAACAACCAGGGAAGGCACATCTATCTTACCTATATATATATATATAATAATCAGGGGATTCAATCAGCAGAGTTAGTTTAACATAGACTAATCACGTAATACAGTTTTCTATCTGAGGATTTTTACGAGTCACTGTATTCTCACCTGGTGCCTTGATATATCTTACTTCAACTATTACACGAGGGGATTTATTGAAATCAATATACAATCTCGAAATCTATCCTGTCAAATTAATTTATCAATTATTCAATGGAGCTATCATGTTAGTTATACCTAACACTATCAAATTACTTAGTCTTATGAAGGTATTCGAATACATAGAAGCAATCATAGGATTAGACTTTCACATCAATAAAACTGCTGGACAATACGAGGTAAGTATGTCCCAGGAAGAATTCACAGCATTAAACGATCAATTATCAATAACAACTAATTATAGAGGTCATTATGTTCACATTGCTTAGTAAAACATACTTCGCTTACACTTATTTCATCAGCTATATTATTAACGGAGAGTATCAACGAGCAGAATTCAATTCTGCGGTTGCCAGGGATAAGTTTATCACTGACACTCGTAACGCCTTAAAGGAACGATAACTCCCAAATCAGGGGGAATAGGGTAAAACTTATTCCCTTTGATTATAAGAATTATCTTTTATGTCCAATATAAATATCAGGGATTTCCTTAATAGATTTCTTAATGTAACGCTTGACACATAACACACGTTCCGATAATTTGTTCTCCAGGTTAATAAAGGTATTTGCAAGTGTCATGATCGTATAACGTTATGAACTTCCTTTGAACAAGCCTCTAAGAGACTTCTTAATCAAATCTTAAATCACAATATCCACAAATAAAAAAAGGTCACTATGAACCTCTCAGATGTACTTGGATCCAAAATCTATGTAAAAGAAAATGGATCTATAAACTTCAATTCTCCTCGTACTTATATTCAACCCTTCCTGGATGCCATTGCTTATGATGGTAACGAAGAAAACATCACTGTAAAGACTCAGGTCGAAGTCATTAACGATAATGAAGGTGGTGAACGTAATACAGCTTTCGGCAGAATAGCCATAGAAGCTAAAGTCGCGAATTCTGTTCCTGGATTCCAGAGTGTAATCGGTATGATATATGCCCTCGATATTCAAAAACCAATCGTCAAAATATACACAGGTCAGAACGCTTCTGCTTGTACTAACTTGACAATCTTTAATGCAGAGGGAGTGTTTGAACAATCCCTATTATCAGGCTTCAATACCGTTTATGGTAAAGCCACAGAATACCTCAATAAGAAAGAAGCAGAGGCAGTTGAGTTCACTGAAATATATAATGAACTTACTACATCACTAATGTCAACCGAAGAACTTAATCTTGAAATCGGTAGGATATTGAGGTCTGCTCCCAGAACCAGGATAGGTACTACTCCTATTGTCCAGGCTTGTAGCAGAATAGATTCAAAGGAAAGCATCTACTATGTTAAACCAGGTGAACCATGCTCCAAGATGAACCTGTATGACTCAATCACACAGAGCTTCACTAACAGCAAGGATATACTTGATAAACCAATTAAAACAATTCAACTAAGTAAATTATTTAACATATTCAAAAACTAATACCTAAATAAGGGATTAAAGGAGAGTTATCTTATTGTTCCAGCACATAGATCCAACAGACATAGTTATTATCTTACTAATATTATTGAATGTACTGATGTATATACAAATGCGTAGGGTAACTAAATACTCTATTCAAAGACTTATCAATACATATGAAAAGATACCTATCGAAGTTAATCCAGAACAATCAGAGAGGTCAAACAACGAAAAATAGTCCACTCTCAGGAATAAGCATGGCTAATACCCATGCTTTACCTGATTTATTAAATCATCTGCAAACTATTTCACTCCTTTAATCCCTTATATTTCATTAAGTTAACATTATTATTAAAAGTATTACATTAAATACTTACCATAACCTATTGACTTACATATAAATTAACTTTAAGTTCACATCTCAAATCTAAATCAGGAGTACAATGTCGCAATCAATTCTCGTTATAGGTGAATCTGGAAGAGGCAAGTCCCGTTCTATGATATTCCTTGACTCATTACTTACCTTCTTAATCAATGTAGTAGGTAAAGACCTTCCCTTCAAAGGCTTCAAATCAAAGTATCAACCGTACAATAAAGCTGATAAAACTGGTAATAGTGTTACGGTCCATGATGCTCCCACCATTATAAAATATCTTAAAGCTGTATCTGAAAAGATGCCTCACATTAAACAGATTGTCATTGATGATGCTCAGTACATCATGGCATTTGAGTTTATGGCTTCTGCTAAGACTAAAGGTTATGAAAAGTATGTTACCCTGGCAGAGAACTTCTTTAATGTCATTAAGACCTCTAAAGAACTCAGGGATGATTTAACAGTAATCTTTCTATGTCACTCCGAAGATGTTACAGCTAATGGTCAGACTAAGACCAAAATTAAAACAATCGGTAAAATGCTTGATGAGAAAATAACCTTAGAAGGGTTGTTTACAATAGTCTTATTAGCTGAAAACCGTAAATCCGCAGATGGTAAGAAGATTGAATATTTCTTCACTACTAATAGTGACGGATCCTCTACCTGTAAATCTCCAGAAGGTATGTTCCCTATGGAAATCCCCAATGACCTCAATGCTATGCTATCTAAAGTAGAAGCATATTACAATGAGGCTTAGATGCTAAAACACATCATTACTAAAGAATGTAACCGCAAATGCTCATACTGTATCAGTAAGAGCATTACTCAGGAGCAATTAAATTCTATTACTCGAATAGACCAGGCATATAATAAATGTCGTCAAGATAATAGAAGCATTATGCTCACTGGTGGTGAACCTACTATGGCTTATGGATTTAAGAGTATAGTTGAACTTGCTAAGTCATGGTTCCCTGATGTGTATATAGTAACTCAGAATCCTAAAGCTCTGACTGATAATTTCTATCGTAAGTTCAGAGCAATCACATTCTCAATGCATGATAACAAGGCTAAGAAGCTCGTAGTGTTAAATGGAACTACAGTGTATGCCAGTATCATGTCTCACTTATACACTCCCCTGCTTCCAGGATTATTAGCCAGTAATGGATTCAGTGGACTGACTGTTAATGAAAATCAGAGAGATATATCTCACGCCTTCGATAACAGTAATACGCCCTTCATTCCAAACTTCTCAATAAGAGTTAATAGAATAGGCAAGTGCTTAGATGAAACATTCATCATGCCTGATCTATCTATCGTTCATGGTTATAAAGAATATCTATAAAAATTAAATAACTGTTACTTATCTAAAATAAAATAAAAGGAAATAAACTCATGGGTTTATCATTTGGTGGTTCTACTTCGTTCATGAAAAATGCATTCGCAGATACTATTCTTGTCTCTGACGTTAAAGATGTATCTGGTATAACTAATAATTTTGGCAATACACCTGATCTTGCTATTGAAATTGAATTCCCAGGACAGAATGGAACTCCGTTTCACCAGACACTTGGTGGAAATTTCAAAAGAGAGAATGATACTATTGTATCCTGGGGTGGTGCATTTGTACTCCAGAACTTAATTCAAACTTCTTCATTCTTCAAAACAATGTCTCAGAGAGATAAGGATGATTTCCTTGCACTTATCGAAGTCGGTAAAGTACCTGGTAACTTCATTAAATTCTTAAAAGGCAAAACACTTCACAAAATCTCTTATGTAAAAGGATTCAAAGAAGATAATCCATCTAAGTTAGCTTATGCTTCATTCAATCAACTCGGATGGGATAAAGATCAGTTAATCTCAGCATTTCAGAAAGGATTAGCCAAAGGTTATCCTAAGAACTACAATCCTGATGCTGTAGCTGGACCAGTAGATACTCAGGTTGAAGGAGATACCGAATTCAATCATGGTGCTAATGTTCAAGATGCTAATGATGATGTAATCTAACATCACTTCAATTCAATAGGAGAGGACTTCAAACTCTCCTTTATTATTTAATATTTAACTATGGACACTCAATGAAAATACTTCCTGGACTTAGAGGATTAAAATATAATCAGCTTATTACTAATGACCTATTGGAAAATAATGGTGCTTGTGACGGATGGTTAACCATCTTTAATAGAATCTTCCCTAATGGAGCAAGGTTCAATATAACTAACTTTAATAAATTCATAAGAGCAAAGAAACCTGAACAATCCATGAAGATATATGGCAATGATGCACATATAGATTACTGGTCGCCACTTGGATTTATACTTACCAACCTCGGTAATTCACATACCAAATACAGCAGATTCAATAGCAGATTCGGTCATGGTTACAATTATAAAGATACACCTAAAGTATATACCGCTTACTTCTTCAAACTAATGGGATGGAGATAATGACAGTAACACAAATCATAGCCGAATGGTTATCATCTAAGAAAGATCAGTTCATAGCATATCATAATCTGGAGCAATGTAAAGAGTATGGAAAGTTATTCCATTGCGTACAACATAACCAGGGTACTTATGACAGAGGCTTTAGACTATTAAAGAATAATCCACATCAGTTAGCTGAGTATGGATTGAAATTAGAATTAGATCTTAGCAGAAAGTCTGTTGAGGACTACTGGAAAGTTGTAAAAATATAAAAGGAGAAAATTTTGAGTTCAAATTATGTAGAGATTGCTGTAGGTGGTCCGAGGCATCAGTCCACTTGTGTCCAGAAAAGTAAATTACTGGACAGAATGACTGAGTGTATAAAGATGAAACAGGAACTCTATAAGTCTGTATTCACCTTTGATGATAAGATTCAGGATCACTTACGCACTCGTAAATCTGCTTCTGGTTTTATCGGTAACATGACACTTGATTCTATCATATTCGATATTGATAGATCTAAAAATACAGATGCATTAACTCTCCACAGAGCAATCGTATTTGTAGAAGGACTGTTCGATACCTGGAAATTACAAGAGGATTGGGTACAAATATGGTTCTCTGGTACAGGTTATCATATTCAGATACCTGAAATATTTGGGTTTACGTCTACTCCAGACTTAGACCAGGTTGTTAAAGCTACTCTCGATACTTACTTCCCCGAAGCTGATACAGTCTTTTATCATAAGGCTGGACTCATCAGAGTAGGATATACTATCAATTCTAAGAGTGGCTTGTATAAGACTCCCCTATCCTGGGAAGAATTAAAGACTCTCTCTGTAGAGGATATTAAACAGTTAGCTTCTACTCCACGATTAGATGTGAAATTCAAGAAGCAGATTGTAGCTCCCATGTACCAGGATTTAATATGCAATGAAGTAAGGACTGATAATAAGCTGGTTGTATCTCTCGATTCACCTTCTAAAGTCGTTACTTGCGTTCAGGCAATGTATAAAGTGGGAGAAGAATTAGGAACCAGGCATGAACGTATCATGGCAATGGTAAGTAGCTGGAGAAGGTCTGGTATTCCTCTCAGTGGAGTTATTGATATGATTAAAAGTTATGCTCCAAGCATGGACCAATATGAAATAGAAAAACATTGTTCTGATATATATAAAAAGGGTTATCAATTCGGTTGTGAACATAAGACTATGAAGCAGTTCTGTAGTTCATCCTGTATTTACTATGCTAACAAAGATTATAGTGCTGACATTGTGTCTGGTAAGGATATGGAAAAGCAGATGGTAAAGTTTGCTCGTACAGATTTCAGGAACAGAGGAATCAATCTCCAGGATATATGGCAGATTGATAAACCGTTCTGGATTTATCCAGGATACTATGTTAATACCATTGGCGATACTGGCTTAAATAAGACAGCACTAATGCAGAATATAGCTATTGCTATTCCTCAGTTCTCCCCTATTCTATATCTCTCAACTGAGTTTAGTAATCTTCTATTATTTAGAAGGTTCACTCAGATTGCACATGATATGACTAAGGATCAGGTACTTGAACATTATCAGACACATGAAAATCATTTATCAAATGCATTCGACCATATTCACTATTTGAAAACTACTCCTAACCTGGGAGAGATTCAGAAGTTAGTAGCCAGGTTCAATCCTAAGATAGTAATCATTGATACCATTGATGATATAAATGTCTCTGGATTAAAAGGTCTTGAAGCTGAACAGAAGTTAGCACAAGGCTTGAAGCAGTTAGCTGAGAACCAGGAAACAATTATCATGTGTGTTCATCATATCCGTAAAGATGGTGCTGAGACTACTGATAAGGAAGGTGTAAGTAAAGCTAAAGTATTGTCTATGAGAGATGGTAAAGGTTCAGGCTCATTCAATCAGAAGGCTGATGTTGTAATAGCCATTGAAGGTGACAGAACTAAAACTCAGAGAAGGGTATCAATATTGAAAGGTAGAGATGATTCTCCATTCAAGATAGCTTTCAACGTAGACATGGATACATTCAAATTTAATCAAATAATATTATGACAATAACAATTTCAAATAAACACTATGCTAAAGTAACTGATAGGGATTTTCAGATAGGTAGAGGATCTCCATTAGGGAATCCTTACACTCATTTGAATGGTCCTACTTTGGCAAAATATAAATGTAACACCAGGCATGAAGCTGTAGAACAATACAAATTATGGTTAACCGAGCAAATGCTATTTAATGATAAAGTAGCAGAGGCAATGAATCAGATTGCTAAAATGGCAAGAGAACCCGAAGGTGTTAACCTGGTATGCTATTGTAAACCAGCAGAATGTCATGGTGATATTATCAAACAATTCATTGAAAGTGTATATAAAGGATAAATATGCTAATAGGAATTCTATGTATAGAGAACTACTGGTACTTAGCACAGGACATATCTACTAATGGTGAGGTTGCATGGGCTATACTGGACTGTCCTCTTAATGGATTTCCCTGTTATAGTGATGCAGTAAATTATAGGTATGACCAGTATGGAATCTAAACAGTACGAGAAGATAAGGTATGCTGGAAGTGTATATGAGATTATATTCAAAGGTGAACGGATACTACATCTTAGAAGCACCAGGGATAGACACCTCGTATTACACTGTCCAGTAGGTTCAAGTTTATTAACAGAATATATCCCAGGAGAGGAAAAAGAGCTATGGCGGAAATGACACCTAAAGACAAATACATTCTCCTATTGGAGAAGAAGGTCAAGGAACAAGAAAGTATTATTATTCAAACCAAAGATGCTTTTGACAGAGACAGAAACAATTTACAGAGAGATATGTTAGCGGTATATCAAGAGATACTTGTATTCCTTGATCCTACTATAACAATCGTGACTGTAAGAGGTGGAGTAGCCGACATAGAGCATGGCATTGATAATAATGTTCGGATACTTGATTACGATAATAATAATTAATAATTAAAACGGAGATTCATTTGAGTGTTTCATTATCATTCCTAAAGTCCCAGGAATACGACATTATGCAGGGACTCGTTGACTCTGAATGGGATGAGAGTACAGGTGAAAACTTATCTCTCACTCGTTTGCAAGAGCAGATACAAGCTAAGACTGAGGCATTTATATCAGTCACTACTAAAGATGGTCTATTCGATCAGTTAATATCTGAGGCTAAGAGAAAGATAGCTGATGCAGAAGCATTTATTAAGAGACAGGAGATTACTAAGAAATATATCAAGGGTATAATCTATGATATAGCTTTTAAGAATCCTGATGGTTATCTCACATTCTCTGATGGTATCTCTACACAATATGTGAAACCTAAGATGGGTGAAACAAGATCCATTAAAGAAGATGCTCTTATAGATCCTGTTTATAAATCATTTGCTATTCCTAAACTTACTAATGCAGAACATGAGGTTATTAAAGAAGCTCTTGATAGCCTAAAAACTAATGCTGATTATCTTTCAGACACTATGGGATTCACTGGTACTATAGATGATGCATTTAGCAAAGTAAGAGAAGCAAAAGAATCAGTTAATGTTACTGACCTTCCCGAAGATCATTCAGCTATACAGACTAAGCTGACTCCAGGATATTCTATTGTAAAGAATAAACCTAAAGCACCTAAATAATTTATTCACAAGCTGGAGAAATCCAGCTTTATTAAACGGAGAACATTTGAACATTATAGGAATAGATCCTGGAGTCAATGGTGGAATAACATTATTGACTTCTAATCAGTTAATTAGTCACCCTATGGCTAAGACTGAACAAGATACTTTTGATTTATTAAGTAACATGAAGGCTTTTTCCCCAGATGAAACTATCTGTTACCTGGAACTGGTTCATTCAATGCCTAAACAGGGTGTGGCTTCTACATTCACTTTCGGTAAGTCGTATGGCTTCCTGAGAGGCTGTCTGGTGGCATTGGGAATTAGAACCGAAGAAGTATCCCCCCAAAGATGGCAAGGTGGACTAACCATCCCTAAACGTGATATTAAGGGTGGTGAGAGTAAACCTGACCATAAGACTAAGCTACTTTGTAAAGCACAGCAGTTGTTTCCTGGTAAACTATTCACACTCAAAACAGCCGATTCTGCTTTAATAGCCGAGTATGGCAGACGTAATGAGAATATTATAAATGCAAAAAGAGAGGTAGCATGAAAGCTGTAGATCGGAAGAGCGTCGTGTAGGGAAAGAGTGTAGATCTCGGTGG
>OBLW0100004476.1_pt1 | contig 10665 bp, 8 predicted proteins | sample 1520161 | NCBI WGS metagenome assembly OBLW01 (sample SAMEA3539309, study PRJEB22396) | soil metagenome | biome: tundra; feature: field; material: soil | place: USA | collected 2010-05 | depth 0.15 m
TCACCGGCACCAGCGGCGATGGCGTATACCCAAATACCGGGCGGTTCGATCCGACTGAAACTCTGTTCTCGTTCGTCAACTACAAGGTGACGGAATCGAAGGAAGTCTGGGCGAAGTTCATCGGCGCTCATTCCGCAGGTTTCAGCCCCAGGTGCTTCGACATCGTGGTAGGGACCAACATAAGGTTCTAGCCCGGCAGCGCGATCGCGCGGAAGGGCCGGGTTTAGATACCGGCTTTGCAGCGCGACAAGAAGCGCTCGCGGTCCTGGCTGGAAGGTATTTCCCTGCAAAGCGCATCGTAGAAATCCTTCACCGTATGCACCTCACTGGCCGTGGAATCGACAATGAACTTGGCCATGGGACCGATGTAAACCGCGAGTTCCCTCTTGGTCTTTTCCAACATCGCCGGTTCCCACACCACGCCCGAAGCCGGCTCAGCCGACGGTGGCGCATTGCTCCGGAAGAAGTTTACGATATCCGGTTCCCAATCCACGGCGCGGTCGCGCGGGTTAGTGGGATTCAGCGTCGCCTCCTTGTAGCTGTATTCCGGGTAAGCGTTGCGGAAGTAGTTGAGGTGCTCAGTGGCGGCATACGCAGGGACAATCTGGGGATGAAATACAGGATCATTCCGATTTACCAGAGGCTTGATCTGCTGATCGGTGTAGGTGCGCGCTGCCAGGCTCGATTCCATCATCAGTCGTGCCTGGCGAATCACCTGATCGCGAGCGCTTCTCTGCAGGAACCCATCACAGACATAGCCCGCAACCCCGAGTTGCACCCCAAAGACAAGTAGAAAAATCAGGCTGAACTTGACCTGTAGGTTCATTAAGTCAACTTACCACACAAATGTCCAACCAAAGAGCTGGCGGCGCGCGCCTCTGCCCCCGGCCCTCGATCCCTTGCCGGCCACTCCCATTTTGCTCGGGTCCGGAACATTCAGGTGGATCTTGCCGAGAGCGATCAATCCCTCATGATCCTGGGTCCACTGATTCGTATACACAGTGATGTTTTGCGTTGCAGTCCCGGTTACGTCGCTGCCCGTGTACAACATTCCATTGATCGCGCCCGATAACGTAAAGTTATCGGTGTACTTACCAGTTTGGCTGACCAGCGTCCAGGCGACAGGCCCGACGAACGAACCAGTGAAGATGTTTCCTTTCGGAGGTTGACCATAATTCGCGGCGCCACTAGCCACGCTAAAGATCGACCCCACGCCGGAAAACGTTCCGCCGGTGAGAATGTTGGCGCCCGTGAACGCGCCCGCCGAAAAGCTCACCGTGCCCAGCGATTTATTAGGAGGCGCTACAACCCCGTTGTAACTCCCAAGTTCCGACCCTTTGGATACGATTCCGGTGTTAGTGACATTAACTGTGCCAAATTGGTTGGTAAGATCGATTGGTGGGGTTGGCTGGGTGCCACTGCTGTTGCCATTGCGACTGCCACTGCCCGAAAAACCCGCGAACCCCAACCCTAATCCCAATCCACCAGCAATTATTATGGGGATCAAGATTTTTCGCCGCCGGTGATGTGCATTGCTCGCGCTCACCGGCTGATCGGGAACGTTGGTGTCCTGTATGCCCGCCTCGGCCACCGGCCCTGGAGTCAACATTGCGACGAACCCTCCGGGCGGGGTGTCGTCTCCGATGACAACCATCTGGCCCGCAAGAAGGATTATGGCTGCCGACTCTTTCTTTTTGTTGTCGCCTTTGGTTACCTTCGCCCCAGACGTGGGCGTGACCACAACCTTGCCTGCGTAACAGATCACCGTGGTCTGGGCGTTTTCATAGCCGACGTAGAAATCAGTTCCAATTACTCCGATCACCGCGTTCGGCGTTCTAACTTCGTACTTGCCATCCGGCTTGGTGATCTTGTTTACCTGGTTGCGCAGCTTACCGTAGTTCACTACGATCGAGGTTTGCTGCGAGACGGCATCGTGCTGCACCACTTGGAGTTCGCTGTTGGAGCCAAGACTGAGAATGGAGCCGGCGGTGAGGCCAGCCCGCAAACGTCCTTGAGCGTCAGTTTTCAGCAGATCATTCCAGTTGAGGCTGTCTTTGACGTTCGCCGGCTGGGCATTTCGCGACGCGGCGGGAATGAGCGCCTTCACTTCTCCAGCGGTTTGGGTATCGGCTGAAGCCGCATACAGTGGCGTTGCCGCCAGAAGTAGAGACAGCGCGATCGACAGCAGTGATTTAAGCAACCGGCTCGAATCTAGCACGAGTCTCCTTTTCGATTACAAAAAGTGGCGAGCAGTGTATCCTATCTCTTCCGCTCGCGGTAGTCTGAAAATATTTTCATCTTTTTCCCGGCCAGAAGCCTCCGGCCAGCAGAACATCATAAGGTTTGGTGCGTTTCTTTGGATTAGGATGGTCCGCCCCGCACGACGGGATATCGCCGGATAAGACGCGCTCTACTGACGGTACCGCTGCAGAACTTCGCTTTCCGCTCGCAGCCAGTCTTCCGTTTCGTGCCCCGATGCAAACCCGCGACGCTGGGAAAGTTCATAAGCCCGGCGGCGGATTTCATCTTCCAGATTGATGGGCACAACGCTGGCCCGCGAATCGGTCTTCATCCCTTGCAGTGTCGGCGCGTCTCGTGCCTCGTTACCCGGCACGGGTTCTGTTGCGGTCACGGGCGGCACTGGGGCTGCATTGGTGGCGGCACTTTCATCTTTGCGCTTGTTACCCCTGGCGAATTTCGAGCGCGCCATGATTCTTTACTCCTAGCCAGTATTCCTTCTTGACTTCAAAACCGGCGTGTAGTATACACTCATCTCGCTCGTTCGCGCTACTGTTGAATGATTCTTGTGTCGAACGACACGGCTGTTCTGGTTCGGGATTCGCGTGACACTCCGCAACGTCACCATCATGTACAACGGCTTGACACTATTCTCAGCTCGTGGTAGCTTCGCCAGCTTGGATGCGAACGGGGATTGGGGTGCAATCGCGGCGGTGGCGGTCGGAGGGCAGGTCGCTGGCGTGTGAAACTTGGGTCCCTGTTGGCTGATGGCCTCGATTTTATGAAGAAACCCTCGCTCGGAATACGATTGGCGGCGGGGAAGACCAGTGAGCTCAGGATGAGGATCTTAGAATGAACGTCGACTTCACGTTCTCCGATACCATAGCGGGATACGTCAGTTCGTACAACTCTCGCGAGAGCAGTTTCACCCTGCGCACTTCCGACGATCGGGAATTCGGCGTCTATCTGAATTCCAACACGTTTGCGCGCTACGGCTACAACCTGTCGGAATCCTATCAGGATGCGACGGGCGATATGCCCAGGCTCCTGGCGCTACAGCGCCAGTTCGTCTTCGCTTACGGAACTTTCTACCCGGCAGGCGAAACGGGACGGTTCGAAGCGCAATGGTTGGTCTTCCCGGGTAATGGACCCGGGGTATACCGCCATGAGGAGCCGAATTGGTGGATCAATCAGTCGCGTTCGATCGGCAAGTGTTATCTGAAGTGGCAGTTCAACCACCCCGACGAGCAGATTAATTACCGCAACTACCGGACGATGCTGCAACTCTCCGGAACTAAGAAGGGGGACTTCCTCCAGGAAACCGACACCGTCAGCCGCATGATTTACGGTCTCTCGACGGCTTACATGATGACCGGCGACGAGGCGTTTCTGGAAGCTTCCGAAAAAGGTTCCCTATACCTGCGCGATCACATGCGGTTCTATGACCAGGATGAAGACATCGTGTACTGGTATCACGGCATCAGGGTCGAAGGCGACAAAGAAACGAAGCTGCTCACCTCGGAATTCGGCGACGACCAGTATTCGATTCCGATGTATGAGCAGATCTACGCGCTCGCCGGCCCCACCATGACCTACCGCCTGACGGGCGACCCGAAAATCATGTGGGACATCGAGAAGACGGTCAAGATATTTGAGAAGTACAAGGACAACGAGAAGGGCGGGTATTTCTCGCACATTGATCCGGTCGAACTCAACCCGCGGCACGAATCCCTGGCTCATAACCGGGCCCGCAAAAACTGGAATTCGGTCGGCGACCACGCACCAGCCTACCTGGTCAACTTGTATCTGGCTACGGGCAATCCGGCGTACGGCGATTTCCTCGAATACACCTTCGACACCATCGCGAAGTATTTTCCGGATTACGAAAACAGCCCCTTCGTAAACGAGAAGTTCCACGAGGACTGGAGCCACGATCAAACCTGGGGATGGCAGCAGAACCGTGCTGTGGTCGGACATAACCTGAAGATCGCCTGGAACCTCATGCGCATGGACTCGTTGAAGCATAAGGGCGAGTACGTGGAGCTGGCGCGCAAGATTGCCGAGCTGATGCCGGCGGCGGGCAGCGATCGGCAACGCTGCGGCTGGTACGATGTGGTGGAACGCGTGATCAAGCCGGACGGCAAGCATCCCCGCTTCGCATGGCACGATAGGAAGGCCTGGTGGCAGCAGGAGCAAGCCATCCTGGCGTACATGATTCTGCACGGTATCTTGAAGGATGAATTCTACCAGCGCATGGGGCGTGAGTCCGCGGCCTTCTACAACGCCTTCTTCCTGGACCACGATGACGGCGGCGTGTACTTCAACGTTCTCGGCAACGGTGTGCCGTACCTGGTCGGCACGGAGCGCTTCAAGGGCAGCCATTCCATGAGCGCATATCATTCCATGGAGTTGTGCTTCCTCTCCGCTGTGTACACGAACCTGCTGGTCACGCGCCAGCCCATGGAATTCTATTTCAAGCCGTATCCTGGCGGATTTCCCGATAACGTTCTGCGCGTGTCCCCGGACATCCTGCCGAAGGGCAGCATTCGCATCGAGGGGTGCTGGATCGATGGGAAAGCTCATAAGGATTACGACGCCAACGCCTTGACGGTGAAACTGCCTGCTTCGGAGCAGCGGCAGACCGTGAAAGTGAAGATCGCGCCAACGCAGTGGCTGGAACAGTAAGCAGGCAGCTTATGAACCTAGAAACCTCAGAAGCGAATGGCATTGGAACGGCTCGGCTGGCAGGCAGTTTGGACGGCAAGACTGCACCCGAAGTGCGGGAGCAGTTGCGTCCGTTTCTGGCCGCGAACTCGAAGCTGATCCTGGATCTTACCAAGGTCGACTATCTCTCCAGCGCCGGCTTGCGCCTGTTGCTGTTGCTATACCGCGAGATTTCCGGAAGGAAAGGCAAGCTCGTGCTGGTTGGAGTCTCCGAAGACATTCGAACCGTGATGTCCCACACCGGGTTCCTGAACTTCTTCACGCTCGCGAATTCGGAGGCAGAGGCAAAGCAGGCGGTCGCGTGAGTCCGACATTGTTTGATAGCTTGACAATTCCATGAGCCTGGCCACAGAAGAACGCATCGATTTTTATCCCACTCACGAGGTGAACGGCGTCCGCTTCCGGCGGGGCCGGCCGCTTCCCTTCGGGGCCACGACGGTTCCGAATGGAGTCAATTTCTCCGTCTTCTCCAGTTCGGCCGATTCATGCACCTTGGTGCTCTTCCGCAAACACGAAGCACGGCCGTTCGCTGAAATCGAATTCCCTCGGGAATTCCGCATCGGCGATGTCTATTCCATCATCGTATTCGACTTGGATTACGAGACTCTGGAATACGGATACCGCTTTTCAGGTCCTTGGGATCCCGCGAGCGGACAGCGCTTTGATAAAACCAAGATCCTGTGCGATCCCTACGCGAAAGTGGTGGGGGGACGCGACGTGTGGCGCGAAGAGCCAGATTGGAATGACATTTACCAGCATCGCGCGCGCCTCTCGTTCGACGACTTCGACTGGGAGGGGGATACGGCCCTCGAGATTCCCACCAAAGATCTCATCATTTACGAGGCGCATGTCCGCGGTTTCACGGCGCATCCCTCGTCGAAGGTCTCGGCGCCGGGCACATTCGCGGGACTTCGCGAGAAGATTCCCTATCTGAAATCCCTGGGCGTCAACTGCCTCGAGTTACTGCCGATTTACGAATTCGACGAATGGGAGAACAACCGAAAGCACCCCGAAAGCGGGGAACTACTCCTCAACTATTGGGGATATAGCACGGTCGGGTTCTTCGCGCCGAAGGCCGGATACGCGGCCACGGGAGTGCTCGGCATGCAGGTGGATGAGTTGAAAAACCTCATCAAAGAACTGCATCGCGCTGGAATTGAGGTCATGCTCGACGTGGTCTTCAACCACACCGCTGAAGGCGACCAGCGAGGTCCTTATATCTCCTACCGGGGCATCGACAACCGAACTTACTATATCCTGACCCCGGAAGGTTACTACTACAACTTCTCCGGTTGTGGCAACACGTTGAACTGCAACCATCCGGTAGTTCGTAACATGGTGCTCGATTGCCTGCGCTACTGGGCATCGGAATACCACATCGATGGATTCCGCTTCGATCTTGCGTCCATTCTGGGACGCGATCAGAATGGGGCGCCGCTGTCGAATCCTCCGTTGCTGGAATCGCTGGCCTACGACCCAGTCCTCAGCAAGTGCAAGCTGATCGCCGAAGCTTGGGACGCGGGTGGGTTGTATCAGGTTGGGTCATTCCCCGCTTACGGACGATGGGCGGAATGGAACGGTAAGTACCGCGACTCGATTCGGCGCTTCATCAAGGGCGACCTCGGGTTGGTCGGCGAGATCGCCAATAGAATCCAAGGGTCTCCGGATTTGTATTGGTACCGGGGTCCGACGGCAAGCTTAAATTTCATCACTTGCCACGACGGATTCACTCTCCGCGACATGGTCTCGTACAACGGCAAGCACAACGAGGCGAATGGCGAATGGAACAACGACGGCTCCAACGATAACAATAGCTGGAACTGCGGATGGGAGGGAGAATCCACCGACCCCGGCGTGAACGCCCTTCGTCGTCAGCAGATGAAGAACGCGGCAACAATTCTTTTCCTGAGCCGAGGCGTACCCATGTTGCTCATGGGCGATGAAATCGGCCATACGCAAGGTGGCAATAACAACAGTTATTGTCACGACAATGCCGTGAGCTGGTTGGACTGGCGGAACGTGGAAAAGGAAAAGGAGTTGCTCCGCTTTTTCAGCAAGCTCCTCGCCTTCCGGCAGGCGCACCCCGTGCTCCGTGGCAACAGGTTCTTCGAGCATCGTGATTACGTGGGAAGCGGCAAACCGGACATCGGGTTCCACGGCACGCGCGTCGGTCAACCGGATTGGGGAGGCGCCAGCACATGCCTGGCCTATCTGTTATGCGGTAAGCACGCCACCCCACAGGATAACGACATTTACGTCGCGATCAACATGTACTGGGATGGGCTGCCGTTCCAAGTCCCCCCGGCATTAGACGGAAAGAGCTGGAGGGTTGCAATCAACACTTCAATGCGGTCGCCTGAAGACATCTACGACAGCGAAGGCGGTCCGCGGGTGGACTCCGCCGAAGTGATCGTGGGCGGCCGATCCATCATGGTTCTGGTCGCGTGAAGGAACGCGGTTAACAAGGGAGAAATCATAATGGCACTGGACATCCAATCGACGGTTAACGCAAACACTGCGCGCATCGCTCTCTCGGGAGAGCTGGACGGAAGCACTGCCCCCAAATTGCGCGAGACCGTAGACAAGATCCTAACCGGCAAGCCGGCGCAGTTGGTCCTGCAGGTGGAGAAGCTAACCTTCATGGCTTCGGCGGGACTGCGGATCCTCATTTTCGCCAAACAGAAGCAGCCAAATTTGAAAATCTACCTGGTGAAGCCGCAACCCGCCATCGTGGATACGCTGCACAAGACCGGCTTCTACGATGGCGTATTCGTGACTGACGTTGAGCCTGCCGGCGCCTAGAACGGGGGCTCAAACATGGACGCACTTACGCTTCCGGGGAATCTGGACGCCCTAAGTCCGATTCGAGACTACGTGAAGGCCGCGGCGGACACGGCGGGTCTTGACCACACCGCAACCTACAACTTGTTACTGGCCGTGGATGAGATCGCCACCAACGTGGTCGTTCACGGATATGAAGAAGCGGGACTTCAAGGCGACATCTCGATCGCTGCCAAGAACGAAGAAAATCGTCTGGTCATCGAGCTCTTGGACCACGGAAAATCCTACGATCCCAATCTTCACCAGGAACCGGACGACGAAGGGCTTTTGAAGGAGTTGTCGGATCGTCCGATAGGCGGCTTGGGAATCATGTTGGCTAAGGACGGTGTCGACGATCTTCAGTACCAATCTACGGAGTTGGAGAACGTCCACCGTTTCATTGTCCATTTGAAGCCGGCCGCTGAAGCCGCCAAGCCCGCGCCGACGCCAGCCGTGTTGGACGACCACGGTAAGCTCGAGATCTTGCTGCGGATCTCTAAATCGCTCGGTCTTGAGATTCGACTCGACCCATTACTCCAGTTGATCGTATCCGAAGTCACCCGGGCGATGCAGGCGGAGAGAACCACATTGTTTCTGGTGGATCGCAGGAAACCCGACCAACTGGTTAGCAGAGTGGCCGAGGGAGTGGGCGCGCAAGAGATTCGCGTGCTCTTTGGCTTCGGGATCGCGGGCACAACCGCCAAGATCCGGCAGACCATCAACATCCCGGATGCCTACAACGACAGCCGGTTCAATCCGGTGTTCGATAAGTCCTCGGGATTCCGGACGCGATCCATCCTCTCCATGCCGATCATCGATCAAACCGGAGTCCTGATCGGCGTGGTGCAGGCTTTGAACAAGAAAGGCGGAGTGTTCACAAAGGACGACGAGGAGTTTCTCGACGCCATTTGCGTTCATCTCGGCATCGCCCTGAAACGCGCCGAAATGGTCGACGCGTACCTGCAATCGCAGATCGTAACGAAGTATCTCGAACTGGCGAAGGAAATACAGATGGGTCTCGTACCACACGACTTCCCCGCGCTTCCGGAGTTCAAAGAGGTGGACATTTTCGCCACCATCATTCCGACGTACGACGTGGGCGGCGACCTGTACGACTTCTTCCCCCTGGACAAGGATCGAATCTGCTTTATCATCGGGGACGTCTCCGACAAAGGAATTCCGGCAGCGCTGTTCATGGCCATGACGCGCACCGCGTTCAAGATGTCGGCCATCGCTTCGCCGGATTTGATTGGGCCCACGATGGCCAGAGTCAATCAGTTCCTTTGCGAAAGCAATCCCCAGCAGATGTTCGTTACCGCCCTCGCCGGCATTCTCGATTTGCGTACGGGACAGGTGGAATATGCGGACGCGGGACACGAGCCCCCGTTTATCGTGCAACCTTCGGGAGCGGTACTGAAGGTGGAGAAGGTCGGCGGCATCGTGTTGGGCTTCATGCCGGGCCAAGAGTTTACAAGTGGCACGATGCGACTGAACCCAGGCGACACTCTGGTTCTCTATACCGATGGAGTGACCGAGGCTATGAACGTTGACCACGAGCTCTTCGGGGCGGAAGCGATTGAAAAAACCCTTTTGCGGACTGGACATACAGACAGCGAGGGGACCATCAAGGCGTTGCTGGAAGACATGGGCAGTTTTGTCGGAGAAGCCCACCAGAGCGATGACATCACTATGCTGGTCATCCAGTATCGCGGCAGGGGCGCATAATCAAGGAGACGTGTCGGGCAGCCGTATGCGGGATGAGGCGAGTGAGAGAATCTCGCATAAGAGCGCATCTCCCGCGTTCCGGGTCGAATGTCATTCTCACCTTTCCGGTGTCTTGTAGCGCTCTCTAATGCGTTTCTAGGGGTATTTAGCGTTGCCTTGGCGCGAAGGCTGAGACTGATGAAACTCCAGGCGCACAGCGCGAACTAAACTATTTCGATTTCATCACATAGACGCCGTCCCAGTCGGGCTCCGGCGCTTCCTCAAGAAATTCCACGCTGCGTTGCAGCAGGATCTGGGTGGGACCGTCATCCGGGTAGGCAAGCAGCAACTCGCCGAACGCTCCGACGGCCTCCAGCCAATTCTGGCTGCGGTATACGTCAAGCGCCGCATTGTACTTGGTCAGCAGCGCTTCATAGGTATGGCGTTCGGAAATCGGAGCCAGCAACTCGTAAATCACTACCGGCTTTTTCTTTCCTTTTACCCGGATGCGGTCGACTTCGCGCGTGACAAACTGATCCGACACTTGGGCCTGAGTGAATTCGCTGATGATCACGCGGTTGCGATATTCCTTCGTCATGCCCTCCAGACGAGAAGCCAGATTGACGTTGTCTCCCATGCAGGTCCATGCCAGGCGCTTGTCCGACCCCATGTTGCCGACGTTCACCGGGCCGGTGTTCAGTCCGATGCCGATTGCGATCTGGCGCCGCCCTTGCTCCGCCCACTTGCGGTTCAGTTCTTCCAGACCGGCGATCATCTCCACGGCGCAACGACAACCGCGTAAGGCATGATCCGGCTGCGGATAAGGCGATCCCCAGAACGCCATAATGGCATCGCCGATGTATTTGTCGAGTGTGCCCAGATGGCGAAACAGAATGTCGGTCATCACGGACAGATATTGATTCAGCAGATTAACCAATTCGTCCGGTGTCAGGCCCTCGGAGAGCGTGGTGAAATCACGAATGTCGCTGAACATCACCGTCAGGTCCTTGACTTCGCCTCCGGGACGAATGTACTCATGCGGATCCTTCTCGATCAGTTCGATGACCCCGGGTGAAATGTATTGAGAAAATGTCCTGCGGATTTTGCGCTTCTCGCGCTCTTCATGAATCACCCGAAAGCTGGTGATGGAAGCATACGAGGCCACCAGCGTCGCCGCCG
>OBLW0100004478.1_pt1 | contig 10664 bp, 12 predicted proteins | sample 1520161 | NCBI WGS metagenome assembly OBLW01 (sample SAMEA3539309, study PRJEB22396) | soil metagenome | biome: tundra; feature: field; material: soil | place: USA | collected 2010-05 | depth 0.15 m
CTCGACGGCCTTGGCGCGTCTGGCTGCAGCAAGGGCGTGATTGCGTACCGCCCGAGACCGGTGATGTGCAGCGCATAGAAGGCGGCCGCGATCAGGTTACCGTCTCACCGAACCCGAACCCGAACCCGAACCCGAACCCGAAACCGTTCAGGGACAGTGTCGCGAGCCCAGCCGTGGCCATGAACACGGCTACCCAGGTCGATCGTGAGATGCGTTCATGCAGCAGGACAGCGGCGAGGATAGGGGTCATGACGACGTAGGTGCCGGTGATGAAGCCTGAACGGGAGGCTTCGGTGCGCGCCAGACCGACTGTCTGAAGGATCTGCGCCATGGCATAGACGGCCCCCAGACCGACCCCGACCTGGACCTCGTGCTTGTTCAGGGCCAGCCGCGGCCGCCAGAACACAGCCAACATGGCCACCGCGGCGATCGTGAAACGAACCGCGAGGAAGTCAACCGGGGATATCTCCTGGAGGATGTTGCGGATGAGGAAGAAGTTGAACCCCAACCAGCAGCAGCGTTGCGACTCTGCGAGAACAGGTCGCGCCCACCGGTGACGGATCTCAGACCACGGTCAGCGTGATGGTCGATCCTTTTGGTGCCTGGGTTCCGCCATCGACCGACTGGAGCCTGACCGTACCGAACATTCCGCCGAACACCCGGTCCACCTGAACGGTGAAGCCCAGGGCCTGGAGAATCGACGTCGCGGGCTTTTCCTGCTGCCCGATGACGTTGGGGACCAGCACAAGCTCCGGGCCCTTGGAGACGACCAGGGTGACCAGCCCGCCCTCGAAGAGTGTGCCGGTCGTCGGGGACTGGCTGATCACTGAGCCCTTGGGCACCGTGTCGCTCCACGCCTGTTGGCTCTGGTCGACCTTGAGCTTGGCCTGGGCCAGTGCCGCTACGGCCTGTTTGACGGGCTGGCCGGTCCAGTCCGCGAGCTGGATTGGTTGACGTCCCTGGCTGATCACCAGCGACACCGGCGTGGCGGCCTTGACCACGGTGTTTGCGGGCGGCGAGGTCGCGATGACCTGGCCCTGGGGCACGGTCTCGCTGAACGCGTTGCTGACCGTGCCGACGGTGAGCCGGGCGTCGGTCACGCGCTGCTGCGCGTCGGCCTGGCTGAGCCCGATCAGCTGGGGTACGGCATGTCGTTCCGGCCCCTTTGAGACAGTCAGGGTGACTGTGGACCCCCGACGGACCTCACTGCCTGCCGGTGGGTCACCGGCGAGTACCAGGCCGGCTGTGACGGTCTCGTTGAACGCCCTGACCACCTTGGTGCCCAGGTGGGCCGTGGCCAGCGCCTTCTGGGCGACCAGGCTGGTTGAACCGACGACCTTGGGCACAGCTGTCTGGGCACCCGGGCCCACGAAGAAGACCAGGGCTGCCGCTGCCACCACCAGCAAGAGGGCGATCAGCAGAACGGGCCAGCTGCGCCCGCGCAACGGGCCAGTGCCGGGCACGTGCCAACGGCGACCGGTGGGGCCCATCTCAGCGCCGGCAGGGGAGGCGGCCGATGAGACCACTTCCGTGCGCGAAATCATGATCGTCGGGCTTGCGCCGGGGCCAGAGGCAGCTCCAGGTTGCCGGTCGAGTTCCGCCGCCGATAGCCCCTGACGTGCGCGCCGCACCTCGGCGAGCATTTCGTTGGCGTCCCGGGGGCGTTCTTCCGGGTCGCGTGCGCTGGCTCGCGCAACGATGTGATCGAGCCCGGCCGGTACCGTGGCCACCCGGCTCGAGGGTAAGGGCACCTCGCTGTGCACGTGTTGGTAGGCCACGTGGATCGGTGAGTCACCGATGTAGGCCTTAGACCCGGTGAGCATCTCGAAGAGCAGCAGCCCGGCGGCGTATACGTCACTGCGCGCATCGGCGATCCCACGCTCGACCTGTTCGGGCGAGAGGTAGGCGACGGTGCCCAGAAGGACCCCGGTCTGGGCGGTCGAGGTTGTTGTGGCGATCGCCCGCGCCAACCCGAAGTCGGCCACCTTGACCGTGCCGTCGTCGCGCAAGATGACGTTCTCAGGCTTGACGTCCCGGTGGATCAGACCGGCGCTGTGTGCCGCACCAAGAGCTTGTAGGACGGGATCGATGATGTCCAAAGCGGCGCGTGCGGTCAGTGGTCCCTCGGAATGCATCACCTGTCGAAGGGTCAGGCCGTTGACCAGCTCCATGGCCAGGAACACATGGCCGTCGTCCTCGCCCTGGTCGAAGACGGCCACGACGTTGGGGTGGCTCAGCTTCGCGGCAGAGCGGGCCTCACGGCGAAATCTCTCGACGAAGGACTCGTCCTTGGCAAGGTCGGCGCGCATGACCTTGAGCGCCACTTGGCGGTCGAGGCGTTGGTCCAGGGCGATGTAGACCGTCGCCATCCCGCCGTCTGCCAGGTGCGAGAGCACGCGATAGCGCCCATCGACAACCTGGTCGATGAGGGAGAAGGGACCCAGGGAAGACACGTGCCGAGTGTACGGAACTCTGAAGACTCTCTGCACAAGGCGAGCTGAAGAGCACCCGGCGGGTTCTGTGAGCCTGCGGCGCCCAGGTTCGTCGGGCGATGTGATTTGCCCGGTGTCAAGACAGTGAGAGTCTTGAGCCGTGGCTAATGACAGCAATCCGGACCCACCCGCCGATGACGATCTCGAAAAGCTCGTGGGTGAGTGGCTCACCGTCCCTGACATAGGTGAACGGTTGGGGATCCGACTCAGCGACGTCCGCCAGATGATCGAGGATCGGCAGGTTCTCGGAGTCAGGATCGGCCCGCGCAAGGTGCTGTCGGTTCCCTCCAAGTTCTTCGACGAGGACGGGCCGTTGCCCGAGCTTCCCGGCACGTTCACTGTGCTTGGTGACAGCCGGATGACCGACGCACAGATACTGAGGTGGCTGTTCACCCCGGACGACACCCTTCCGGTGCAGGGCGCTCCCATGGATGCCCTTTTGGCTGGTTTCAAGACTGAGGTGCGCCGCCGCGCCATGGAAGCGGCCTACTGATCGTGGCAGCCAACTGATCGTGGGAGCCAGCTGGGAACATGCCTCGTATGCCGCGATGCTCGCTGTCGTGCTGATCGGGACGCTGCCTCTGCACAGGTTCTACCACCTGAGCGTTCTGCGTCAGCCGTTGCGGCTGGTCGGGTCGATCGTCCCGGTCGCCGTGCTGTTCGTCGCCTGGGACCTGGCAGCAACCGCGGCAGGGCAGTGGCGTTTCGACGCTGCCCAGACGTTCTCCGTGCGGCTGTGGGGACTGCCACTGGAGGAGTATGCGTTCTTTGTGGTGATCCCCCTGGCTGCGATCCTGACGTTCGAGGCAGTGACCGTGGTGCGTTCCCGGCGCCGCGCGCCATGACCGTCGGCGCCGCATGACCTCCTACACAGCTGCCGCCGCTATCGCCGCGGTGGTCGCCATCATGGCGGACCTGCTCATCCTGCGGACGGCCCTGCTGCGCACACGGACCTGGTGGACGGCGTACGGCATTGTCGTGGTCTTCCAGCTGATCACCAACGGCTGGCTGACCGGGCGCGGCATCGTCCGATACAGCGATCACGCCATTGTGGGGTCGGGCCGCATCGTCTTCCTCGGCGCTGGCCGCATCGCCTATGCGCCGGTGGAGGACCTGGCGTTCGGGTTCGCGCTCGTGCTCATGAGCTGTGCCGCGTGGGTGTGGACCGGTGAGAGGACCCGAGTGACTCGGTGAGCCTGGCGCCGGCCGTGCGGGCCGCCACGTGGCCGGCTGTGGCCAGTCGTTGCCAGGGCGGCACGACCAGACGGTGCTCAAACACGTTGAAGTCATTGTCAATCACGCGATGAAGGATCCGCCGGTACAAGGTGAACGCCATCTGCAGACACGGCTTGCTGCCAGGGTCGACCATCCCCAGTCCCGGTTTCGCAATGACATACAGGTCTACGGCGCGGCGCACCTCGAAGGCGATCAGGGAGCGCACCTGTGGCGAAGGCACTGCGGTGTGAACGGCCCTGGCGAGCATGGCCTCGCTGACCCCGAAACGCGCCAGGTCGGCTTGCGGCAGATAGACCCGGCCTCGCGCGTGGTCCTCACCGATGTCGCGAATGAAGTTGGTCAGCTGGAAGGCCTCACCCAGGGCCGTCGCACGGCTCAGTGCGTCAGGCCCGTTGGCGCCCAGCAGGGGCGCCATCAGCTCTCCGATGACGGCCGCGCTGCCACGCATGTAGCCACGAAGGTCCTCCCAGGTGGCGTAACGGGAGATCGTCAGATCCATGACCATGGAGTCGAGGAACTCCTGCAGCAGAACCGGTTCGAGCCTAAATGCCCGCATCGTGTGCCACGTCGCGGTCAGCACCGGCTGCCCGGGGTCAGGTTGGGTCGCCGATCGCATTGCTGCCATGGCTTGATCGCGCCACGTGAGCAACGTCGCAGGGTCAGGACTCGTGGGTGCGTCGACGAGCTCGTCGGCCACGCGGGCGAAGGCATACAGGGCCCAAACATCGGGTCGTCGATCGCGAGGCAGCAGAAGGGTAGCCAGGTAGAAGGTGCGGCCGTGGGCCGCATGAATCCTTCGGCAGTGCTCGTAGGCCGCGGCCAGATCCGGCGCCACGTCGCGCCCTGCCCCGCTGTGCGATGGCAGGCCCTTCAGCGCGCCGGCTGCTGCCGCGCCCATGGCGTCGTTCAACGCCACGCCAGGGAGCGGTAGGCCGGATCGGGGCCGGTCAGGCGTTGGGAGGCGAGGCGTCCGCTGATGAGCACCATGGGCACCCCAACGCCGGGTATGGTGCTCGAGCCGGCGAACACCACGTTGTCGCCGAGGGTGTTGGGGGAGCGGAAGGGGCCCGTCTGTGCAAATGTGTGGGCGGCTGCGAAGGGCGTGCCGGCGCCGAGGCCACGCCCAGCCCAGTCCGCCGGGGTGATCAGCTGCTCGGTGTCGATGGCCTCGGCGAAGCCCTGAAAACCGGCTTCCTGCACGGCGTTGAGCATGTACTCGCGATAGGGGCCGCGCAGCCTGGCCCAGTCCAGTGGCTGCGGATGGTCGAGGTTGGGTACCGGAAAGAGCACATATGCCGCGGTTCTGCCGGCAGGTGCCAGCCCTGGGTCGGTCACCGTCGGCAAGGAGACCAGGAAAGATGGGTCGCGCATCAACCGCCCGGCGTCCAGGTCGTCGAAGACCTGCGACCAGGCGCGGCCGAAGCACATCGTGTGGTGAGCCGCCTTCGGCCAGGAGGTATTCAAACCTGCGGCAAGCACGACGGCCGACGGTGAGTACTGCGTCCTGGACTGGCGGCCGCTTCGGGAGCGGCCCGGCGACCGGGCCAGGACCTCGAGGGCGGCGGGCCGATCGAGGGTCATGACCACAGCATCGGGGGCCCAGGTGCGCCCGTCCAGACTCCGCAGCTCGATGACGCGCTCGCCCCTCCAGATCGTTGCCGTGACGGCGGTGTCGTAGACGAACTCGACGCCGGCCTTGCGAGCTGCCGCTTCCATCGCGGTGGGCAGCGCGTTCATCCCACCGACAGGATAGGACACGCCCTCGACCAGGTCCATGTAGGAGATGACCGCATAGATGGTCAGTGCCCGGGCTGGCGAGACACCGGCATACAAGGACTGAAAGCTGAAGATCCGCTGCAGCCGTTCGTCGCGGAAGTAACGGGCGACCGTGGGGGCGAGTCGTGAAAAGCCTCTCAGGGCAACGATCTTGGCCAGCGACCAGCCGACCAGGTCGACGGGGGAGTCGAAGTTACGGTCGATGAAGTCGCGCATCTGCAGGCGGTACAGCTGGGTGACGAACTCGACGTAGCGCCGGTAGCTGTCGGCGTCGGCCGCTCCGCTGAACGCACGGATGCGTTCGGTCATCGCGTCCGCGTCGCTGGTAACCGACAGAGATGTGCCGTCAGCGAACCGGGCCCGATAGGCAGGATCAAGCCGGCGCAGGGTGACCCAGTCCGACAAGGACTCGCCAAGAGCCGCAAAGCAGTCGGCAAGAAGGTCTGGCATCGTCAGCACAGTCGGCCCCGTATCAAGGCGGTACGCGCCTCCCCCGGATGCGGGCAGGGACACACGCGCCGCGCTACCGCCAGGGGAACCCGCCGCCTCCAGGACGGTCACCCGACGGCCAGCACCAGCCAGATGCATGGCTGCGGACAGGCCCGCGAAGCCGGCGCCGACCACCACCACATGGTCGCCTGTCGCGCTCCGAGGCGGACGTGTGGCCGCTGGACCCCTCACGCGGTGCGTGCAGTCGAGACGTCGATGAGGGCGTCCAGCGCCTCTTGGCCTTCCCCTGTCAGCCCGGTGGTCGAGTGAAGTGCCGTGCGAGCCGACGCACCCAGGTTCGAGATCATCTGCTCGACGCGGTCGGGGGCACCGCTGGCGGTGATCGTGGCACGCAGCTCGTCAACGCCGGTCTCGTCCAGGTCTGGCGCACCGAGCAGCTTGTTGAACAGTGCGGCGTTGGATGGGCCGGCTTGGTCCAGCGCCAGCGCAACCAGGACCGTGCGTTTTCCTTCGCGCAGGTCGTCGCCGGCGGGCTTGCCTGTGTGCACGGGGTCTCCGAAGACACCCAGCAGGTCATCTCGAAGCTGGAATGCCTCGCCCAGGTCGAGCCCGTAGGTCGAGAGCGCGTCACAGTCGGAGGCGCTGACACCGGAAGCCGCAGCCCCAATGAGCAAAGGGTGCTCGATGGTGTACTTGGCGCTCTTGTATCGAATCACGGTGCGGGCGCGGGCGACTCTCTGATCAGTGGTCAAATCGTCCCAGCCGCGGGCTGACTCGAGGACGTCGAGGAACTGCCCGCCCATCAGCTGGGTGCGCATCCGGTCGAAGATCGGGCGGGCGCGACCGAGCTCTGCCACGGGCAGCCCGGAGGTCGAAAAGAGCTCGTCGCTCCAGATCAGGCACAGGTCCCCGCCCAGGATGGCCCCGGCGACACCGAAGCGGTCGCCGCTGCCGGCCCAGCCGGCGGCGGCATGCTCATCGGCCAGGCGCCGGTGTGCCGCGGGCATCCCGCGCCGGGTGTCGCTGTCGTCCATGACGTCGTCGTGCAACAGGGCCGCGGCCTGGAAGAACTCCATCGCGGTCGCGGCACGGATGACGGCTTCAGTGTCCGGCCCCCCGCCTGCGCGGTAACCCCAGTAGAAGAAGGCCGCTCGGAGTCGTTTACCACCCTGCAGCAGGGCCCCGACGGCCGCCACCAACGGGGTGAGCTCGTCGCCGATCTCGGCCAGGACCCGGGACTGGGAGGAGATTTCGGCGTCGACAGCGGCCTGCACCCGTGCGGGTAGGTCACCGGTGCCCAGTGGATTCGACAAAGCGTTCCTCCCGGATGCTGAGTTAGTTGAGCCTACGTGCCGCAGGGTCGAATAGTCCGGCCGGTCCCGGTCGTACACTCCGACCGGCCCCGGTCGCATACTCTGGCCGGTATGGCACAAGGAACCTCATCGACGATGCCGCAGGCCGAGCACCTGACCCGTTCGATTCCGCGGATGCTTGAGCAGGAGGGAACGTCGTACAGCTTCGAGTTCTTCCCGCCCAAGGACGACGCGGGCGAGCAGACGCTGTGGGAGGCGATTCGTCACCTCGAGCGGATCCGTCCGACGTTCGTCTCGGTGACCTATGGGGCTGGCGGTTCCACCCGCGAACGCACCGTACGGATGACGGAAAGGATCGCACGCGAGACGACGCTGACGCCGATGGCTCATCTGACCTGTGTCGGGTCATCGGTGGCCGAGCTGCGTCAGGTTGTCGGGGAGTATGCCGGTGCGGGGATCCGCAACGTGCTGGCTCTGCGCGGAGACCCGCCAGGTGGACCCGGAACTCCTTGGACTCCTCACCCGCAGGGCCTCAACCATGCGGACGAGCTCGTCTCCCTGATACGTACGCTGGGCAGCTTCACGGTCGGCGTTGCCGCGTTCCCTGACGGTCACCCTGAGTCCTCAGGCCTGGACCACGACGCAGACGTGCTGGTGCGCAAGGCGGATGCCGGGGCCGAGTTCGCGGTCACCCAGTTCGTCTTCGACGCCGACAGCTATGTGCGGCTTCGTGACCGGGTGGTCGGTCGCGGGCGCGAGCTGCCGATCATCCCAGGGCTGATGCCGGTGACGAGCTTCGCGCAGGTGACCCGGATGGCCAAGATGTCCGGGACGCCGCTGCCGGCTTCTGTGGTCGCGCGACTTGAGGCGGTGGCCGATGACCCAGACGCGGTCCGTGAGGTAGGTGTGCAGATCGCCACGGAGCTGTCTGGGCGGCTGTTGGCCGAGGGCGCGCCGGGCCTGCACTTCTACACGATGAACCGCTCACTGGCCACGCTCAAGGTCTACGCGAACCTCGGGGTCAAGTCTGCTCTGAAGCCACCACGTTGAGCAGGAAGACCCCTATCTGGCGGTCTTCCTGCCGGTTTTGGCAGCGACGCCCTCAGCGGTAGACCGCCGGGGCACGTTCCCAAGCTGGGTTTGTCGCGGCCCCGCCGCCAGCCGTGCGACGACTGTCTCAGAACACGGTGCGCGATCAGTTCGGCCCGCCCCCGGATCGGCAAGTAGTGGGTATCCATGCCGGTACCCAGTGCTGGGGCCTTCCACCGGGATGTGTGCCACGACGTGGTCAGGCGACCTCGGCGGGATGGCCGCTGGTCAGCCTCAGCAACTCGTCGTAGGAGGTGGCGAAGACAGTGCGCGGGTGTCCAGCGGCGGCCCATACCTTGCCATAGCGGCTGAGGCAGACGTCGACAACGGTCTGGATGGGATGGCTGGCGGCTATCGGAGCCACGCCCCCGACGGCGAATCCTGTCTGTTCAAGCACAAAGTCGGCGTCAGCGAGGGAGATCGCCCGCAGCTCCAGCAGGTCTGCGACCCGGAGGGTGTCGACCCGGTGGGCCCCTGAGGCCAGGACCAGCAGTGGCCGGACTGTGTCGTCGTCGCGATGGGCCCGGAAGACCAAGGAGTTGGCGATCTGGTCGATCTCGATCCCCAGCGCGTCGGCAGCCTGCCGCGCAGTGCGGGCGACGTCGTCCAGGACAGTGATCTGAGCGCGGACACCAGAAGATGCCAAGGCTGCGGCCACCCGACGCACGCAGGGGTCGTGGAGAACGTTCCCGCTCGTAACGGTCATGTGCCTACGGTAGGTGAGCGGGGGGCCGAACAGTTCATGGTTAGGGCGTGTTTTTCGTAGCAGTGCGTGTGGCTGAGTTGTTGAACCGTCCCCGGGCGTGGACAGGGGCCACCACCTCGCCCGCAAGGTGGTGGCCTACGCGATCAGAACGTCTCCGGGCGTGGACAGGGGGCCATGCCCGGCCAGTGGTCCGCCAGTCTCACACCCCCAGCGGGCGCTGGCCACGGCCAGCGCAAAGACCGGCCCAGCGCCGACCCGCTCAAGGAGGGGGTTGGCCCGGATGCCGTCCAGATCAGCCCCCCGAGAACCGTTCGCGGGGGGCCGATCAGGACTCACCCTGCTCGCTTGCTGGGAACGGTCCTGCGTGCACCCGCACATCGGGGATTGACGGGCTGTCGGCGTCGCGGTGTACATTTGAATGTAGTCGAACACCTGTTCGAGAAATTCTCGTTCGACTGGTACGTCTGGTCCTGCGGCGGACGCCTCGACCCGTCTGTCGCAGGCCGGATGGCCACCCCTGATCCCCATCCCATACGTCTGAAGGAGCCGGCCATGGTGCGTCGCTATGAGGAATCCATCGAGGTCCGGGCTGGTGTTGGCACCGTTGGCCTTGAAGCACCACGAGAAGGCTGCGGTGGCATCGACGTCCAGGACCCGCCGCCCTCGGCCTTCGTGTGGCGCGGCCGGCTTTACATCGTCCGCGACGTGATCGGGCATTGGCGAGAGCGCAGGGCGTGGTGGCGTGAGGCTCTCGACCCTGATGAGGAGGTTACGGCCCATGGGCTGGACAGCCTCGAGCACGAGGTATGGCGGGTGGAAGCCAGCCCGGGTCGTCTCGCCGGCACGGGGGTCTATGACTTGGGCATGGACGGGTCCGCGCGCAGCTGGCGACTACTGCGCGTGGCGGACTAGGTGGTGTGATCATGACGACTCGCACCGCGGCCGTGCCGCGGGCGCCCTTGGCCAGTACGGCACTGGACCTTCTTGACCGATCCCGGGCCAGCCTGCTGTCCGCCTGCCACGCCGACACCGTCGCTGAGCGCTACGTCGAGGCTCACCTGGCTGCGTTGCGTGCTGCGGCCGCATTGTTGGCCGCTCGCAGAAAGCCGAGCCGGAACTCGGCACTGCGTAGCGTGTGGGAGGTGCTGCCCCAGGTGGCTCCCGAGCTGACCGAGTGGGCGGTGTTCTTCGCCGCCTCGGCCAAACGTCGTGCGGCGTTCGAGCGAGGTTCGGCCGGGCCAGGCGGGCGCGAGGCTGATGACCTTCTACGACAGTCCGAGACCTTCTTCGAACTGGTTCAGGGAGGACTCGGCCTACCCATGAGCCGACCGTTGCCCGAGTTCATCGCGGTGGCCAGAGTCACATGAGTGATGCCTTTGCCCACCTGCACGTCGCGTCCGGCTTCTCGTTGCGTTACGGAGCATCAACCCCGGCGACGTTGGTGGAACGTGCCGCGGCGCTGGGCCAGCCCGCGCTGGCCCTGACCGACCGCGACGGACTCTATGGCGCGGTGCGTTTCGTTCAGGCCTGCGACGAGGCCGGCATCGCTCCGGTGCTTGGGGTGGACCTGGCAGTGGGGCACGGGGCGGACCCGACTGTGGG
>OBLW0100004479.1_pt1 | contig 10664 bp, 4 predicted proteins | sample 1520161 | NCBI WGS metagenome assembly OBLW01 (sample SAMEA3539309, study PRJEB22396) | soil metagenome | biome: tundra; feature: field; material: soil | place: USA | collected 2010-05 | depth 0.15 m
GCTTGGCCGATCAGCTCGTGCGCGCCGAAGGAACCCCCTCCAAGCTCAGCATGCTGACGCCCGATGACCTCGCCCTCGAACGCGCGCGCCAGGCGCCGAAAGAAATCCTGACCGAGGCGGCCGCCATCCGGCGTAAGTTCGTCACCGGCGGCTGGATCTTTGGCGCGTGGGTCGGGCTGGTCATCGGCGTGAAGTTGATCAGCCTATCCGTTCGCCGCCGCCGGACGGATTACGAGCCGGACCGTGGTGACTGCTTCGCCTGCGCGCGCTGCTTCGAGTATTGCCCGAACGAGCTGGTCCGACGCGGCTTGATGCCCGCAGCCGCTCACGCCCAAGGTGCGGCTGTAACCTTAACCTCGCGCCCCGCCGCCCTGGAAGGCACCACCGTATGAACCGCAAAGGCAACTGGTTGATGGGAGCTTGGGTGGCAGGCGTCTTCTCCGTCTTGGTCGGCCTCACGATGATCTCTGGCCGCCTCAGCATCCGGGCAGAGGACCCGTTGAAGTCTCCGCAGCTTGCGGAGCTCAAAGAGAAACTCCGTCTGAACCCCGCCGATGAGCAGATCAAGCAAAACGTCCGCCAGCTCGATCTGCAGCTCCGCCAACGTTACTTCCGCCAGTTGTCGCGGATGGGGTCAGGGGTCTATTTGCTGCTCGGCGGCGTGGCCGTATTCATCCTGGCCGTCAAGCAAAGCGCGCGCTGCCAAAAGCAACTCCCCATGCCACAGCCCAGGCCCGATGCCCCCGAACAATCTGAGCGCTCCGCAGCCCGGGCACGCTGGTCGGTGGCAGCAAGCGGCACAGTCATCGGCGGACTCCTCTTCATCCTGACTCTCAGCCTGAGCTCAGCCTTGCCCAAACGGATGGCGGAGGTGGAGAAAACGCTCGGTGCGGGCGATGCGACCGGCGCCGGGGAACCGCATCCCACCGACCAGGCAAGCGCCAGCGATGCTGCCTCGCCCCAGGAACTCATGCAGAACTGGCCCTGTTTCCGCGGACCGGGCGGGGGCGGCGTTTCACTCTTGACGAATGTGCCCACGGCCTGGGACGTCAAGACCGGCACGGGAATCGCCTGGAAGGTGCCAGCCCCAACCAGCGGTTTTGGCTCACCGATCGTCTGGGGCGACCGCGTGTTCCTCTCCGGCGGCGACGCGCGCAAGCGCGAAGTCCTCTGCCTGGACAGCAAGACCGGCCAAATCCTTTGGCGCCAAACGGTGGCGGACGTGGCCGGCGCTCCAGCCCAGCCAGCCGAGGTTCCAGAGTCAACTGGCTATGCGGCCGCAACCATGGCAACAGACGGCCGCCGAGTCTATGCGTTCTTTGCGAACGGCGACTGCGCCGCGTTTACCCTCGAAGGTAAACCGGCCTGGTCCAAGAGCTTTGGCGCGTTGAAGAATCCTTACGGTCACGCCACCTCGTTGACAACCTGGCGAGACCGGTTGATCGTGCAACTCGACCAGGGAGACCCCGAAGACAATAAATCCAAACTCTATGCGCTGGACGGACGCACCGGTCAAATCGTCTGGCAGACTCCGCGCAAAGCAGGGGCGTCGTGGGCCACGCCCATCGTCATCGAGGCCGCCGGCAAAGCGCAGGTAATCACCCTCGCCGTGCCCTGCATCATCGCTTACGCCGCCACCGATGGCACAGAACTTTGGCGGGTTGAGGGCATCAACGGGGAGATCACGCCGTCGCCGGTGTTCGCCGGTGGCTTGCTCTTCGTTGCCAGCCCGTCCGAGAAGCTGATGGCAATTCGTCCCGACGGGCAGGGAAATGTGACCAAGACCCATGTGGTTTGGACCAGTGAGGACAGCGTGCCCGATGTCACCAGCCCCCTCAGCGACGGCCAACTGGTCTTCATGCTAACAACCGGGGGCATGTTGACGTGCCTCGATGCGAAGGACGGCAAGAAACAATGGGATCATGATTTTGACATGGAGTTCCACGCCTCGCCGAGCGTAGCCGGGGGCCGGCTTTACCTTCTCAGCCAAAAGGGCACCGTGTTTGTGGTCGAGGCGGCGCGGCAGTTCAAGGAACTGTTCCACACTGAAATGGGTGATGGTTTCCACGCCAGCCCCGCGTTTGCCCCCGACAAAATCTTCCTGCGCGGTCTGACCAATGTGTGGTGCCTAGGCCCGGTCGCCGCAAAGGAAAAAGCTTCTGGGCAACCATGAAATCCGAACCCCTAAACCCGAGCCCCGACAGAAGTCCAAAGGCCAAAACCCGAAATGCGCCCACCGAAAATCTGCATCGCGCTCACGCCGCCTTCGGACTTCGGACTTCGGATTTCGGCCTTCTTTCGGCCTTCGGACTTCGGCCTTCGGACTTCGCGTCATGAGCTTAGACTTGAAATACGTGGACGAAGCCGTCGCGCGCCTCGGTCGCTCTCCCGACGCCGTCATCCCTATTCTCCAAGCCCTCCAGGACCATTACGGCTACCTGCCGGAAGAAGCCCTGCGCCGCGTCTGCGCCGCCACACAAATCACGCCGGCCGGCATTAGCGGAGTCTCGACCTTCTACGACATGTTCCGGCATGAGCCGAGCGGCAAGCACATCGTCCATGTGTGCCACGGCACGGCCTGCCACGTCGGCGGCGCTGAGCGGGTCGAGGATGCCCTCCGCCGCCACTTGCACATCCCCGAAGGCTCGGATACCGATGCCGACCGGCTCTTCACGATTGAGCGCGTCGCCTGCCTCGGCTGCTGCACCCTCGCGCCAGTAGTGCGAATCGAGGAGGAGACGATCGGCTTCGCGACGGCTGAGAAGGTGCCGGGTGCCGTTCGTGATTTCCTGGCAAGCCGGCACCACCCAGTCCCCACCCAACCCAGTGTCAGCGCCCTGCCCCACCGTAACGGAGGGGCCGAAATCAAAGTCTGCCTGGATTCGTGTTGCCTGGCAAAAGGGACAGACCGGGTCTTTCATGCCTTGCAGCAGAATTTGGCGAAGAATGGCGTGAACGCCACGGTGAAGCGCGTTGGCTGCGTCGGAGCCTGCTATCGAACCCCAATGGTCGAAGTCGCCGTCCCTGGCAGATCGAGCGTGACCTATGCGGGGCTGACGCTGCCACAGACCGGCGCACTGGTGCAGAGGCACTTTGCACCACACGGCCTCGCGCGCCGCATGTCGCGGCTTTGGACCCGGGTCCTGGACGGCTTGCTAGTGGAAGACGGTGTGCCGACAGCAGAGATTGGGCATTTAGCCGTAGGCCAGGATGACGCCGACAAGCGGGCATTCTTCGACCGGCAAGTCCACATCGCCATGGAGAACTATGGGCGACTCGACCCGCTGGACCTGGATGAATTCCTCGCCCACGATGGCTTCGCCGCCTTAGCCCGGTGCCTGGGTGTGCCGAGTCCGAACTGCGTAGCGCAGGTTTCCAAACCTGCTGTATCGCGGGTTTCCAAACCCGCTGATCCTCTCCCCAGCTTCCCTCAGCCAGCCAGCTCGGAATTCGGCGACGCCGGAGTTCTGAAAACCTGCGCTGCGCTCCCGCCCGAAGCGATCATCACCACAATCGAAAAGTCCGGCCTTCGTGGTCGCGGTGGCGCGGGTTTCCCCACGGGCCAGAAGTGGCGCATGGTCAACAAGCAGCCCGGCGAAACCAAATACGTCATCTGCAACGGCGACGAGGGCGACCCGGGTGCATTCATGGACCGCATGATCCTTGAATCCTTCCCCTACCGTGTCATTGAAGGCTTGGCCATCGCCGCCGTCGCTGTCGGAGCGCATGAGACCATCTTCTACATCCGCCACGAGTATCCCCAGGCCTTGCGGCGAGTGAAGGCCGCCTTGGCCGAGTGCGAGCGGCGTGGCTGGCTGGACGCGCACCTGCTCGGGAGCGATTACCCTCTCCATATCTCCATCAAAGAAGGCGCGGGCGCTTTCGTTTGCGGCGAGGAGACAGCCCTGATCGCGTCGGTTGAAGGCCGCCGCGGGATGCCGCGTTTGCGCCCCCCGTTTCCCGCGCAATCCGGCCTGTGGGGCAAGCCCACCCTCATCAACAACGTCGAAACGCTTGCTATGGTGCCGTGGATCATCCGCCACGGCGCGGAGAAATTCGCCAGTATCGGAACCGCGACCAGCAAAGGCACCAAGGTGTTCTCGCTCGCGGGCAAAATCCGGCGAGCCGGCTTGATCGAAATCCCCATGGGCACCACCCTCCGCCAGATCGTGGAAGAAATCGGCGGCGGCGTCGCAGCGGGGCGCAGGTTCAAGGCGGTCCAAATCGGCGGGCCCTCCGGCGGTTGCGTGCCGGCGCGCCTGGCCGACACCCCGGTGGACTACGAGTCCTTGCGCAACATCGGCGCAATCATGGGCTCCGGCGGCATGGTGGTGCTCGATGACACGGCGTGCATGGTTGATATCGCCCGGTATTTCCTCCAGTTCACGCAAAACCAGTCCTGCGGCAAATGCACCTTCTGCCGCATCGGCACCAAGCGGATGCTCGAGTTGCTCGAGCTCCTCTGCGCCGGCAAAGCCACCCGCAAGCACCTCCAGGAACTGGAGCAACTAGCCCCCCAAGTCACCCAGGGAAGTCTGTGCGGCCTCGGCAAGACTGCGCCCAACCCGGTTCTGACCACCCTGCGCTATTTCCGCGACGAATACGAAGCGCACCTCCAAGGCCGGTGCCCGGCCGGCCAGTGCAAGGCGCTCATTAAGTATCGCGTCCGCGACAACTGCACTGGCTGCACCATATGCGCCCAGCATTGCCCAGCCGACGCCATCCCCATGACGCCCTACGCCCGGCACGTCATTGACTTGGACAAATGCACCCGCTGTGATTCCTGCCGCCAGGTCTGTCCGTACGAGGCAATTGAGGTGAAATGAAATACTCGAGGCAAAGTCCGAAGTCCGCAGGCGGCAAAGCGGACAGCCAGTTCACAACGGATGAGGCATTTTGGAACTGGGGTGACGAACCCGAAGAGGATATGGCGCTCCGTGAGGATGCGCCACCCAAAGACCAAGTGCGCGATCTGGAAGAGCGAGCAACCCGTTTTGGTGAGGCTATCATTCGCTTCGCCCGGAAACTTCCACGGAACCCCGTCAACAATAGGCTGATTGATCAACTCGTAGGAGCAGGCACAAGCATAGGGGCGAATTATTCAGAGGCTAAAGATGCAGTCTCCCGTAAGGACTTCAAGAACCGGGTGGGCACAAGCCGAAAGGAGTCTAAGGAGACGATGTTCTTCCTTAGGATGATCGCCGCGGCTGAGGAAAGCCTGGCCAGCGAAGCAAGAGCCCTCTGGCGGGAAGCAAAGGAATTGAACCTCATCTTCGGCAGCATTTGGAGGAAATAGCTACTATGGCACCCCCCCTACGCGCCAGTATCATTCGTTTTGCAGCCTTCGGACTTCGGACTTCGATCTTCCTTCGGACTTCGGACTTCGGACTTCGGACTTCAGCTTTCGCGCCGCAATGAGCGCCACCGTCACCATTGCCATTGACGGCCGCCCCGTCACCGTCGCCCCCGGCACCACGATCCTCAGCGCGGCGCGCAAACTGGGCCTTTCCATTCCGACGCTCTGCCACGTCGAGGGCTTCGAGCCATCGGCCTCCTGCTTCTTGTGCGCGGTGAAGATCGAAGGCCGACCTAACCTTTGGCCCTCGTGCGCTACACCTGCAGCCGAAGGCATGAAAGTGATCACGGACTCCGAGGAAGTGCGTGCGGCGCGCAAGACCTCCCTCGAATTGCTGCTCTCCGATCATGCCGGTGATTGCGTCGGCCCCTGCAAAACCGGATGCCCTGCCCGGCTCGACATCCCCAATTTCATCGCGCAGATCGCTGCCGGCAACCACCGGAAAGCCACAGAGATAGTTACAGATGAGCTTACCCTGCCGGCATCCCTCGGACGCGTCTGTCCGCGGCTTTGCGAGCAGCGCTGCCGGCAATGCGAGGTAGAAGAGGCTCTCTCGATCCGTAACCTGCATCGCTTTGCTGCCGACCTCGGACAGCGCGTCCCGCTTGCCCGCGGAAACGGGGCGGCGGCGATTTCTGAAGGGTCGCGCGCGATACCTGCCCTACCCTCCAAGCGGGTAGCCATAGTGGGCGCGGGGCCAGCGGGGCTGGCCGCGGCGCATCACTTGCTTCAGCGCGGCCATGGCGCGGTGCTATTTGACGCGCACCCGCACCCGGGCGGTATGCTGCGCTATGGCATCCCGGCGTTTCGTCTGCCTCGGCAGGTCCTGGATACGGAAATCCAAATGATCCGCAACCTCGGCGCCAAGTTCCGCTTGGGTAAGCGGTTGGGCCGGGACTTCACCCTGGACGACCTGCGGCGGGACTTCGATGCCGTCTTCCTCGCAATCGGTGCCCAGGGTTCACGCGGTCTGGGCTGCCCCGGCGAGGATTTGGCCACGCCCGCACTTGAGTTTCTGGAAAAGCTCACCGATGGCCCTCTTCCCGCTGTGGGAAGCGATGTCGTCGTCGTGGGCGGGGGCAACACGGCCATGGACGCCTGCCGCTGCGCCGTGCGGTTGGGCGCAAAATCCGTCCGCGTGCTCTATCGCCGCACCCGCCGCGAGATGCCCTGCCTCATGGAAGAAGTCGAAGCGGCAGAGGCAGAGAGTGTTAAGCTCGAGTTCCTCATCGCCCCGGTGCGCCTGGAGCGCAAAGCGGGAAAGCTGAGCCTCACCTGCCAGCGGATGGAGCTGGGGCCGCCCGATGAAAGCGGGCGCGCCCGGCCCGTGCCGGTGCCCGGCTCCGATTTTGAAGTCCTCGCCACTTGCGTCATTGCTGCCATTGGCCAAAGCGTGGACTTGCAGCCCCTCAATAGCGCACAGATCACTCTCTCGAAATGGGCCATCGCCGCCGACCCGAGGACACTCGCGACCAACCTACCCGGAGTTTTCGCCGGTGGCGACGCCGTCACTGGGCCGGACCTCGCCGTGCGGGCGGTGGCGGCCGGCAAGCTCGCCGCCGCGTCTATTGACCAATACCTCAACGGCAAGAAAGTCATCGGGTCGCCCGAATCGGTGAATGCCGTCCTGGGCAAATTGAATGAAGAAGAGTTGGCCATCTTCTTGCGGGGGATTGAGCAGGTGCCCCGCACGCCCATGCCGCATCTGCCAATGGAAAAGCGGCGAACCACCTTCGACGAAGTGGAGCTTGGGTTCTCTCCCGAGGCCGCGACCCGCGAAGCTCGGCGCTGCCTGGGCTGCGGTTGTGGCAAGGCGATCCCCTGCCGGTTGCGCCAGTTTGCGACCGAATACGGCGTGGACCCACAGCGCTTCGTGGGAGAGCGGCGCCACTTCTCCCGGGATACCTCCCGCCCGGAGATCATCTTCGAGCCCGGCAAGTGCATCATCTGCGGCGCCTGCGTCAAAGTGGCGGCCCAGGCAGGCGAAGAGCTTGGCCTATCTTTCATTGGCCGCGGATTCCAAGTGTCGGTAGCCGCCCCCTTCGAAAGACCGATGGCCGAGGCATTACGCAAATCCGCCCGCCGCGCCGCCGAAGTCTGCCCCACCGGCGCCATCATGCTCAAAGGCACCGGCTGTGCCGGCTGCCGCTTGGCTTAAGCTCGCCGCGCCAACGCCAGCGTCCCCCTCAAATCTGAATCCACGGCTATTACCATCAAGCGGCACTCTCGCTTGGGACCCAGCGCTCCTTTGACCTTCGGCCTCCGGAGCCGAAGGTTGAGAGTTCGACCCTCTCCTCGCGTACCAGTCTTCGATGCGGGTTTCCCTTAGGATAATCAAAGAAATCGGTATTCCCCTGAGAAACCCGCCTCTCAATCGGCTTGGGTCACGTCGTCAGGAATCGGATTGAATCACCGTTCAAACCAGAACAGAAACCAGAACAACGTCGAGAAGCTGAAGGGAACGAGGGTTTGAAAGGGGTTGGCGTGGGGTTTTTGGGTGTTGTGGGTTCTATACGGAGTTGACGGAAAAACTGCGCCCGGCACCGAAACCGGCGCAAACGGGCATGGCTCAAAGGGGGAACGTTGGACGGGATGCTGGCTGCCTGTCGGGCACGTCTGCTTTTTGTGTGAACCGTCTGGGGTAATGGGGTGGGCGGCGGCGCTGGCGTGCTAAAACACAAAAGCGATTTGAATGACAATAGCCGACATGCGGCTCACTTCTGAGTGCCCTCGTCCGCTGGCAAGGCTTTCGGTTCGTTGGGTGGCGACCGCCGCCTGCGCCCACGCCGACTTTCCGCGAAGGCGTGAACGTCCTTTTCGCCGGAACGAAGGAAATCCAAAAATACCACATCGTTTCGTTTGCACGTTTCGTAAATGCTCAGCAGAATGAGATATTCGGCAATGCCTTTCTTGGTGGAAGAACCGCCAATGGCCTTCCGCAAAAACACAAACGCCTTGACTGCATGCTCCGCATTATTGTTGTTCCAAGAAACCCCATCGTGATCAAGGAAGGTGAAAAGCTTGTCCCGTTCTTTTAACAACCGATTGCAATATTTTTCCGCAACTTCACTCCGAGTTGTGAGGTTTGTGATTCTTTTGAAGAACGACTTGACGGCTCGTTTGTGCTTCCGGAGAAAGCGAGCTTTTAATCCAAACCGATCAACTGTGTCCACCATAGGCTTTAGCAGATCCGCAAATTCCTGAGCAAGTTGTTTAAACTCTTCATCATACGGGCGCTTTAGTAGATCGCTGTTTATATCTCGCATGAGATGAATAAGGCACTTTTGTTGGGGACACGGGATTGAATCGTAAGCTGCGTAAAAGTCACTGACTAGGACACCCTTAAATCCCTTGAAGAACTCCCCTAGGAAGGTTCCCTCCCGAGTGTCAGTATGAACGAAGACCGCCTCTGTTGCGCTACTGAAAACCCATACGAATGAACGTTTCCCGCCAAGGCTGACATGTGTTTCATCCGCATGGATGACACCACCTTTCATCAAAATCTCCTTCAGCCGTTCGTAGGCTTCGTGGTAGAACTTGGCCGCTCTTCTCTTCAATTCCTCCACGAACCCACGGCTTCTCTTGATTCCGAACAAGGCCAAGAGTCCATCCGCTATCATTCGCCTCGATAGCCGCTGTTCGATGAGTTGGTAACATACCAAGGTAACCAACCCTGACTCAGTAAGGTGTTTCGGCCAATGTTTTGGCCGGTCATTGAAAGCGCGACCACAATCTCGGCACCTGTAGTAGTGATGCAAATATCTGACTGACGTCCGCCGCAATCCAGTTCTGGTGAATTGCACATCTAACACTACCTTGGGTACCCGCAGACTCAGTGTGATTCTTGTTCCATTACAGTGTGGGCAATTGCTTAATAAACACGATTCGATTGTTTTGCTGAAAACTCGCTTTTGCAAGGGGGTTCGGCGAGCGACCCGTTGGCGTGTCTTCGATTTCGGTGAGGTGCGAAGCCGAATTCTTGACCGTTGATAATCCCAATAGGAGGCTTTATTGATGGACTCAAACTCCGGCAGGGCATATTTGACCTCTCCAAAACGATACGGCAAATCGCTTTGCATGGAGTCGGTGTATATCGGGCCGGAGACGTTTGGTTTAGCGTTCTGTTTGCGTTTTTGGCAAAGGCGTTGGATCTTCTTCGTCAGAACTTCCAATGCGATGCAATCGCAAGTATTGTAATCAGTGAGACATCGCCGGAGTTCCGCCCCTTCGCATTTTTCCCACTTATTGCGATGCGCTATTGTGTCGAGTCCTGAAACCGTATGGTGGGGCCAAGTACATCTTAGCCAAGCCCCAAGCTCTTTCAACCCGTTGGAGTATGTGGGAAGATAGACTTGCGAAAAGAGAACGGAAACAAGATTGACGGCAGAGACAATTGCTTTCACGGCGGCAGAGCCTTCCAACGGAGGCCCGTATCGCTTGCTCATCTGTTTGAGGAACTCAATTTCATAACTACCATAGTGAATCAGTAACGGCTTCTCGACGGTTTGGAGGAGGGCAATGAATTCTCGCCAAATCTTCCCTTCGTCGGCGATGGTGTCCGCCCACAGGCTGTGCTGGACGGTGGATTCGCCGTCGCCGATGCGCACGCCGATGAGGTAGTAGAAATTGCGGTCTGGCAATCCCTCTACATCGAAATAGACCGGCGTGCCTTCGATCTTGAGTTCTGGACTGCCGACGATGTGGATTCTCTCTTCCCGAATCGCCAGCGCCTTCAGCGAGTGGTGATACTTTTCCCGTTTGTCGCGCAGCTTCTTGGGGCGGCGGCGCGGCCGGAACGTGTAGGAGAGTTGCGTGACGGTAAAGATGCCTTTGCTGTGGTAGTTTTTGCGTTCCTTTTCGGTCATGCCGCCCAGCAGACTGAGGTCGTCCTTTCCCACCGCCTTCCGCCGACAATTGTCACGGAACTCGCATTCTCCACAGTGGCGGTTGAGTACGAGGTCGGGCTGCGAATCAGCAGCCAACATCGCCGACATCTTCACTGTTAGCTTTCGCACCGTACCCAGCAAAGACGCAACCTTGACCTTCAGCGTGGCGTGGTCGTCGCCGTGAATGATTTTGCCCACGCTGATCTCGCGTCCGAGCACTTCGGACAGCACGAGCGCATCAAACGCCACCAGCAACCGGTCGTCTTTGGTGAGTTTATTGAAAAAGGTGAACCGGATTGGGATGAACTGGGCCGGTCTGACTCGGCCTTGGGGCGGCACCCGCTCGACAGCGTGCAGACTCGCCGCCATTGTTTCCGACTCCAAGGGCAGATCGGAAGAGCACACGTCTGAACTCCAGTCAC
>OBLW0100004480.1_pt1 | contig 10663 bp, 8 predicted proteins | sample 1520161 | NCBI WGS metagenome assembly OBLW01 (sample SAMEA3539309, study PRJEB22396) | soil metagenome | biome: tundra; feature: field; material: soil | place: USA | collected 2010-05 | depth 0.15 m
GACCGGGACATACGGTCTCCCTTCCATCATGGTCGGCGGCGTAAGCAATTTTCGCCGCTCCGTCAAAAATCATTCACCACAGAGACACAGAGGTCACAGAGTTTGTTTTTCTACGGAGTCTTCTGGTGACCTCCGTGCCTCGGTGGTTAACTTACATCATCATAGGTGGGCCGTAGACCCCTTGTGACAGTCACGTCAAAGCGCTGGTTATGCGCCGGCTTTCGTCGAGGTTGCGTCAAACTGAGTGCGATGAAGGTCGGCGTAGATTCCGTTCCGGGCCATCAGCTCGTCATGGTTCCCCGACTCGGCCACCATGCCCCCGCTCACCACAATGATCTGGTCGGCATCGCGAATGGTGCTCAGGCGGTGCGCGATGGTAACTACGGTGCGGCCTTTCATCAATCTCTCCAGCGCTTCAATCACGGTCCGTTCCGATTCGCTATCGAGAGCGGCGGTCGGCTCGTCGAGCAAAAGGATCGGGCTGTTGCGGACCATCACGCGGGCAATGCCAATGCGCTGGCGTTGCCCTCCGGAGAGGGTCAGCCCACGGTCGCCTACCAGGGTGTCATACCCTTGCGGCATGCGCGAGATGAACTCGTCGGCGTTGGCCAGTTTGGCGGCTTCCTCGATTTCCTCGCGGGTTGCCTTGGGCCGTCCAAAAGCGATGTTCTCCCGTATGGTTCCGCGAAACAGTACCGTGTCCTGTAAGACGTAGCCGATTTGATCTCGTAACGGCTGAATTTTGTAGTCGCGCACATCGTGGCCGTCAATCTTCACGACACCGGCGGTGGCATCGTAGAAACGAGGAATCAAGCTGACAACGGTGGATTTCCCGCTTCCCGTAGGTCCCACAACGCCCACCATTTGACCGGGCTTAATGGTAAAGCTGACATCCTTGAGCACCGGGGAGTCGGCGGCATAGGCAAAGGCAACATGTTCAAAAACGATCTCGCCCTTGATCGCTGCCAGCTCCAGCGCGTCGGGTCGCTCCGGAATAATGTCATCGGTATCGAGAATGGCGCGAATACGATCGACCCCGACCGCGGCCTGCGCAATCGCATTGGTGGTGGTGGCAAGGTCTTTCACCGGCTTGAAGAACTTGTTCAGGTACGACAGGTAAACGGTAAGAGCGCCGACGGTCATCGCGCTCGCCAAGATTAGGGCCGCACCGCGCCACAACACCACCGCCGTACAGAGCGCCACGGTAACGGTCACTACTGGCGAGAGCATAGACTTCACCCGCCGGGCGGCGAGCGCGGCATTCACGGTCGCGTGACTCACCTCGGCGAGATTCGCCTCCTCTAAATCCTGACGTCCGAAAGCCTTCACCACCTGCATGGATTCCAGACCTTGCTGCACCACGGCGACGATCTGGCTTTGTTCCTTTCGGACCTGATGGGTCGCCTTCTTCACGGCCTTCTTGAACCGCGATACGAAGAACAGCAGAAAAGGCGTTACCGCCACCGCGATCATGGTGAAATCCCAGTTGAGCCAGAACATCAGACCGAGCATGCTGACGATGGTGAGGAGATCGACGAAGATGTTGAGCGTGGAAGACGAGGCAAAACCCTGGATCGTCTGGATGTCGGTGGTAATGGTGCTGAGAAGAGTGCCGGTCTGATGGGTGTCGTAGTAGGCGAGCGAGAGGCGCTGCAGATGATGGTAGGTGCGCAGGCGGAGATCGTTCGCCACCCATTGTCCTACGCTCTCCGTGTAGTAGTTGTCGATGTAGGAGGCAAGCGCTCCCAGCAGCGCAATGATTAGGGTTGCCAGCGCGGCCAGCGCGGCGACTTTCAATTTTCCGCCGCCCTCCAGCATGGGCCGGACTGCTTGATCGAGCCAGTGCGGCAGTTTGTGGCTGCCAATCACGTTGTCGATAATGATCTTCAGCGGCCACGGCCCCGCCAGGCTCATCGCTGTTTCGACCATCATGGCGAGCAGGATGATCAGGAGGGTACCGCGGTAGGGGCGGACTAGGTCGCGGATCAGGCGAATCATGCGGTGGCCTCGCGCTCAAAGATACATCAGCCGCGGCGCGGCGCGGTATGCAAACGACATGCTCGCGTGTCGCTCGACCGAGGGGTCCGTGGAGATAAATTGCAGGGGTAGTGCAAGCGGATCCACCAATCGCGGAACCGCTCTAGCCGCCGCTCTGAAGGCCGGCTTTACCCGAACCTCCGACTGGTTTCAAGCTTCCCTACCCCTTGCCGGCGGGGTACTGCTTGAACATCTTGGCGATTGAACCATTGACCTGGCTCAACAGCTTCTTGGGATCATGGGCGGCCAGGTTCTGCGTTGCCATGCCGCGCCATACCAGCTTCTTGGTGCTCACATCGAGAAGATCGACCACCAACTGCCCTTTGTGGATGGTCACGGTCGTGTTGCCCCATGTTCCTGCCAGCGCCGGTCCAAACGCGCTGGGATCGAACGGCGGAATCCCGCCCGTCGCCATGTATAGCGGGTCGTTCGAGTACAGAGTGCTGTCCTGATCGATGGAGCCGTACACCTGAATGACAAGGTCGGGCTTGTCTGTAGTTAGTTGCAGGCCCTTGGCCTTCATTTCATCTTCGATGGCCCCCACGATATCGGCAGCCAGCATGGGATGCGCCACCGCACCGTGCGGCTCCCAGGCGTAAGTCTTGAACTTGGAAAAGTCGAGAGACTTGTCGTAGCTGACGTTGATTTTTTGTGCCTGCGCGCCGAGGGAGACGAGCAGCACAAGTAATACAAGGAAGAATACCTGGAAGCCTCGAGAGCAACTCGCCGCTGGATTTCGTAAACTCATGCACTCCTCCGTGGACCTGAGCTTGAACACTTTCTGTCGATCAAGACCATAAGCCCCAAAAAAACGACAGGTTGACCCGCGATTGCCAACTCTCGGTGGTGAGAGCCCGGGCCGGACACCGGCGCGCGGCGTCGGTCTTGCGGGTTCCGGCATTTGGCCTCGGGTGTGAGAAACGGGGCCGAATGTTCGGGCCCCGGTTTCTGTAACGATCATGTTTATGTTCCGGCGATGCCCTTGTTTTGCAGCACGCGCACTACGACGCGCCGGTTCTCAGCTTGTCCCTCAGCCGTGTTGTCAGGCGCCACCTGTTTGCTGGTGCCCATCGCGCCGGGAGCCAGGACATTAGTCAGAGGAATGTGGCACTGCTGGTCCAGGAAGTCGGTTACGTTGGCCGCCCGCTCCTGGCTCAGCTTCTGGTTCAAGGCGGCAGAGCCGACGGCTGATGCATAGCCTTTTACCTGGATCACGTAGCCGGTAACTGTTTTGGCCTTTTGGCACAGCGCCAGCAATTTAGGGTTGTACTGCGGGTCAACGATAACCTGGCCGTTTCCGAAGAGTACCGTGACCTCATCCCAGATGTTGTAGTCGTCCAGCTCGCCAAAACGCTTGTTGACCGCGGCAATGGCCGCCTTGTTGGCGGCAATCTTGGCCTGCGCCGCAGCCATTTCCTTCTGTTGCTGCGTCATGGCTTGCTGTTCGTTCTGGATTTGCGCTTCCTGCTTGGCCTCCTGCGCCTTCTGCGCCTGTTCCTGCTGCTCCACCGGAGTTACGCCAGCTTGAATGTCGGTAGCGGTTTGCAGGTTCTTGCCATTGAACTTGACGGTGTCGGCCACCATCTGGTTCTGGGCGTTGTAGGAGCCTTTCACCTGGACCTGGAGGCCGGGCACCAGAGCGGTCATGCCCATCTGCTTCCTGCGAGCATGGAATAGGCCCGATACATCTTCCACCTGCGTGTCGTCCGTGAGAAGGACGACCACGTTGCCCAAGTCCTGACTTTGAACGGTCATGGTGGCGCCACTCCGTCCGTTGATGACTCCCTGGAGTTGGGCGCTTTGCGCGCCAGCAACGCCACAAAGCAGCGCCATTGCCGCCAAGGACAGACTTACGACGAATGCAACCTTAACAATCCTATCTGTGCTCATGATCTTTCTCTCCTTGTGTGCTGTCATGTCTTGCAGGGACCACTCCCTGCTCATCGCTCGATCCACTACCAACCGTCCACCGTTCATGACTTGAGGGTGTCATCCTGAGTGCTACATGGATCTACGACCCACCCATTGGGCTGAAAATCAACCACAGAGGTCACGGAGATCAGGGAGAAAACTCGATAAAAACCAAAACTCCGTGTCCTCCGTGGTGAATGACCTTCGACGGAACTCCGCGTAAAGGCCGCACTACTCATACAACCGGGGACGCCAATCCCAGAAACATTCTAGTTGCCGGCGATGCCCTTGTTCTGCAAGATCCGCACCACGACGCGGCGGTTCTCGGCCTGACCCTCTGCCGTTTTGTCAGGAGCCACCTGCTTGCTGGTGCCCATCGCTCCCGGAGCCAGCATGTTGGTTAGTGGAATGCCACCCTTCTGCTCCAGCAAATCCGTTACATTGTCGGCGCGCTCGGTGCTGAGTTTCTGGTTCAAGGCGGCCGATCCCACTGCGGACGCATATCCCTTTACCTGAATCACGTAACCAGTTATGGTCTTGGCCTTCTGCGCCAAATCCAGCAGGGGTTGTTTGTACTGCGGGTCAATGGTGACTTTGCCGTTGGCGAACAAAACCTCCACCATTCCCAATATGTTGTAATCACCCAGTTCGCCAAAGCGCTTGTTGGCAGCCGCGATGGCAGCTTTGTTGGCGTCAATCTTGGCCTGCGCCGCCGCCATTTCCTGCTGTTGCTGCGTCATGGCTTGCTGTTGCTGCTGGATCTGCGCCTCCTGCTGGGCCATCTGCTGCTGTTGCGCCTGGAGTTGCTGCTCGGCCGGGGTTACGCCCGCCTGAATGTCTTGAGCAGTCTTAAGTTCGGAGCCTTTGAACTTGACGCTATCGGCTACTAACTGGTTCTGGGCATTGTAGGTCCCTTTCACCTGAACGGGCAGGCCGGGTACCAAAGCGGTCATGCCCATCTGCTTCTTGCGCATATGGAGCCCGCCTTCAACTTCTTCCACCTGCGTGTTGTCGGTGAGGAGGACGACCACATTCCCGGCTTCCTGAGTCTTGACCGTCATGGTGGCGCCGCTGCGTCCGTCGATCACTCCCTGGACCTGGGAGCTCTGCGCGGCGGCGACGCCGCAAGTCAGCACTACGGCTGCAACTGTCACTGCAACCACGAAGGCGATTCTTGCAATCCTGCTTCTGTTCATAATCTTCCTCTCGTTAAGTACGGGTATGTCCGGCGCGAGCGATCTATCCGAGTCGCCGAGGTTGAACTAACGAACCAGCACCCTGCGCCATATGCGTTACACGGGACGGGATCCGGGAGGATGATGGTCCGCTCAATTTGGTTTATCTGGAACGACAGCATAGATGGTATTACTTAATGGGCTTCTGGACACTGGTAAAATTAGTAGAGGTGACAAAAATCTTTTGCAGATGAGTCGCACGGAACTCGCGGTCTGGCAATGCCGATTGAGTACCGGAACCTGGCAAGAGCGAAGTTGACGCAATCCGACCCGGCCAATCTATACTGGCGGCAGGCCTGCCGTCCTCGTGCTCGAAGTCCAGGCGCCTTGACCCGCGATCGCAGCCCGGTGGATGGCAATTGGCGCTAGGCAAGCAGCTTTCCATGCCGGCACTAACCGTTTTTGATTGACGTACAGGTACCTTTCATAGTTATCTTCTGGCTAGCCGCCAACGTACCATGATCGGCAAGTCGGACAACGGTCTCTGCCATGAGTGCAGCGACAAGGAGAGGGAACATGCGCACTAAGTCACGCCTTACGAAGGTCGTTTTCAATGTTCTACTTTTGACGAGCCTGCTGCTCTTGGTGAGCATTGCGGGTTTTGCACGAGATAAGAATGAAACCATCGATGCCACTGCCTGGGGCACTAGCACCCAACTGGGAAAGAACATTGGCGTCACGCTGATCATCTACGAGTGGTCGACGCCGGAGGATAAAGCCGTTCTTACCGAGGCTTTCCAGAAAGGTTCAAACAAGGGATTGGTGACCGCTCTGCAAAAGATGAAGGCGGTGGGCCACATCAACATCACGGGTACCATCGGGTACGACGTCAGCTTTATCAGGTTGATCCCAACTCCGACGGGGCGGAAGATCCGCTTCGTAACCAACCGCCAGATCAGGTTTGGCGAAGCTTTTTATGACACCCAATCGCAATCGTTTGACTTGACTGCCGGCGAGATCGACATCAACGATCAGGACAAGAGCAAGAGCGCGGGTGTGTTGTATCCCGCAGCCCAGTTGGGGATCGGCGATGATGGGCAGTTGACCCTCAATCTCAATCAGAACGCCTGGAGACTGGGTGACATCATCGATTGGAAGGGAACGACCGGCGAAAACTAGCGCACGGCTTGGACGGCTTTGCTTGCGGTCCGAAGTGGCTCAGTGGAACTTTCTGAAAAGCGAGTTCGTGGCCGTTGTGTTTGAATTTCATTTCAAATGAGGTGCTTATGAAGATACAGCGCTGTTTTACGATTCATTGTGCCCTGCTGCTGTTGCCCGTCCTGCTGATCGCCAGCTTTGCCACAGCCGAGGACAAGAAGAAAGACAACACCAAAGATGCTTGCGCAAACCCCAACCCGGCGAGTCTGTGCAGCGCCGACAACACCTGTGGATCCGCTTCCGCTCCCTGTACCGTTAACGTGAAACGTACCTCGTACTCATCCTCTGCCACGCCCAGCATTCCGGGGGCAAAGGGTAACGATCTTTTCTGTGTTAAGGCTGGAACTACTGTGACGTGGCAATCCACGTCCAAGGGGACTGGGTTCCTCATCGATCCTGGTGCTAAGTCCCCCTTCGACCCGCCGGGCACCATCATGGGCGGCAGCGAAAAGTCGGTTTCGGTGGTGGCAAAGACGCCAGGGTGCTTTACATATCACCTTAGCGCCACCGCTCAAAACGGGACCTACGGCAAGAGCAAGGCCGCACAGGCACAGCTGATTGTGATCGGCGGTCAATAGGGCTCTGCCAGCCGACACGTCGAATGGAGAACAGGGCTGTGGATTCCGTCGTGGTGGAAGTCTCTGTGGTTTTGGCGGCGATGTTACTCTCGGCGGCCGGGGTGGTGGTCGTCCGGCGGCACGCGGATGTCGAGTGGTTGGAGCATCATCATGAGATCGCCGGCTATTTTGTTACCATCATCGGAACGCTTTACGCTGTCCTGCTTGCCTTCGCCGTCTTCGCAGTGTGGAACGATTTCAAGGAAGCGAGCTCCAATCTCGAACAAGAAGCCAACCGGATTGGCGATCTGTCGCGCATGGCAAAGGGGCTTTCCGAACCGTTGCGCGAAAATGTACGGACTGCACTGGCGGCCTATGTTCGCTCGGTCTTGGAGGACGAATTTCCCGCCATGGCAGAGGGTCGCGATAGTCCGCATACCTGGCAGGCCGCCAGCAATCTGTGGAACGTGTATCGCTCAGGCGCTCCTGGCGACGACAAATCGCGTTTCTATTACGAAGAGTCGGTGAAGCGGCTGGTTGAGATGGGCGACTATCGCAGACTGCGACTCCTTGCCAGTCACGGCACCGTGCCTGGAATTCTTTGGTGGCTTTTGTGTACGGGAGCGGTCCTGCTGGTTGGTTTCACCTACTTTTTTGCCTTGCCTAGCATTCGCTCGCAGGTCGTGATGACAGCCGCACTGGGTGGCTTTCTCGCATTCACCCTGCTGCTCATTGCTGCGTTGAACGGCCCCTTCGACGGAACTGTGCGAGTCCCCGCCGATCCGGTGAAAATCGAGCTGTCGCATCTATCCGCAGCTCAATCGGAGTAGAACTGACCTTAAACGCCCAGGTGGGCAGGCTCTCTTGGTAGCGCGGACCTTCAGAGCCTGCCCTGGGCGCAGTCGAAGCGCCCGCGCACAATCTTTATTATTCTTGTCCTCCCTCGCCAGCTTCAGTCCGCGAGGGGTCGAGTGAGTACGGCCCGCGTGGCAGTCGTTTTGCTTGACTTCCGATGCCGAAACGCAGACTCTCGATATGCTCCGCTTAAAAGCATAATCCGCAGCAGAAACGTTCGTTCACTTGAACGATTGATAACACCGCGAGGGTCGTCAACGACCCGCCCGGGTCAATCGAATTATTGGAGAAGAACCATGCACCTGCGCCGTCGAGCTTCCCTTCTCAGCATCGTCCTCATACTTTGTTCCATATCCAGCACTGGGCAAGAAAAGCCATCAAACTCCAAACGTCCCACCGTGGGTTTAGTGCTCCAAGGTGGCGGGGCGCTGGGGCTTGCCCACGTTGGCGTCATTACCTGGCTCGAGGAACACCACATTCCGATTGACTACGTTGCCGGAACCAGTATGGGCGGTTTGGTCGGCGGGGTTTATGCCACCGGACACAATGCCACTGAGCTTCGCCAAATAGTGAACGGAATCAACTGGGACCAGGTAATGGCAGGGCAGACGCCATTTGACGACCTCTCGTTCCGCCGCAAGGAGGACGCCCACGATTATCCCAATAGCCTTGAGTTTGGACTGCGCAAGGGAGTGCAATTTCCCGCGGGCTTCAACTCCGGCCAACAGGTCTCTCTGATTCTCGATCAAGTCGCGCTTCCCTACTCGGAAATCAAGAGCTTCAACGATCTTCCCATTCCGTTCGCCTGCGTGGCCACCGATCTGGTCAGCGGCAGGGCCAAGGTTTTCCGCAGCGGGTCCCTGTCGCTGGCCCTGCGGTCCACCATGTCTCTGCCTGGAATCTTCACCCCTGTCCGGACGAAAGATGCCATCTACGCCGACGGTGGATTGCTGCAGAACATTCCTGTCGAGGTAGCGAAAACGATGGGAGCCGATCTGACGCTTGCCATTCACTTGGCGGAGGCGCCTCTGTATCCCAATGCAAACCTCTCCTCCTTCGCCGTTCTGGGCCAGTCGATCTCGGTCATGATTTCCGCCAATGAACTGCACAGCATGGAAAGTGCAGACATCCTGGTCTCCGTTCCACTACAGAAGTATGGGGCCCTGGATTTTGACAAGGCTGACCAGATCATCAAGATTGGATACGACGCTGCCGCCGCGAAGGCCAAAGTGCTTATGACGCTCTCGGTGGATGACGCCACATGGAAGCAGTACCTGGCCGAGCGCGAAGCCCGCCGCCGGACCACTCCCATCCCGACGTTTGTAGCGGTCGATGGAGTGAATGGGAATCTTTCGCGCCGGGTCGAAGAGCAAATGGCCGGCGTGGTGGGCAAGCCCATCGACTACGCAGAGCTGGACCAGGAAATCATGCACCTGAAGGGCATTGGGCGCTTTTCGGTACTCAACTATGAATTCGTTGAGCGAAATGGGCAGCAGGGCCTCTTGGTGAAGACCGAGGAAAACGCCTATGGCCCGCCCGTCGTTCGGCCGCTCATCCTCATCGACGGATCCAGTTTGAAGAACGTTACCTTCAACCTGGGAGCCCGGGTGACGTTTTTCGACGTGGGCGGCTTCCGCTCGGAGTGGCGCAACGACATTATCCTGTTCTCCGAGTACGGCCTGCGGTCGGAGTATTACCACCCCTTTACTCCCCTGACCCATTGGTTCATCGCGCCCCGGGCACTGATCGATAGCAATCCGTTTTTCATTTACGACGACAATAAACTCCTTTCCATCTATCGGCGCAACCTGGGAGGCGGGGGTCTGGATGTAGGCTACCAGTTCGGAATCACGGGCGAGCTGCGCGTCGGCTATGAAGGCGGGTGGGAACAGTTCACACGGCAGATCGGGAACCCGAACGAACTGCCATCCGTTTCCGGCGCCTACGGCGACACCAGAATCCAATACAAGCTGGATCGCCTGGACAATCCCGTCATTCCTCGCGCCGGACAAAACCTCCAGGCCGATTTTCAATGGACGAACGCCAGTCCGGAAGCGCCCAAACCGTATCCGGTACTCCAGGTCGCCTCTCAGAATTATTTCCGCCTAAACGAACCGTCCTCGGTCTTTCTGACCGGATATGCAGGAACAACGTTCAACTACGAAACCGGCCTGCCGCAGTTTTCCCTGGGCGGCTCGCAGCGACTGGTGGCCTACGGCGTCAATGAACTGCTGATGGACAAGTACTTCCTCTTCCAGGCGGGATATATACGGCAACTGGCGAAGTTGCCACCATTGTTGGGTAGCGGCATCTACTTCCTGGGCATCTATGAGGCCGCACAGGTTTACGGTGCGCCTCACACCATGGTGAACAAGGCCTCGGGCTTTCCAACCGACGCTGCGGCGGGTTTGGTCGTTAACACGATCTTCGGCCCGGTGGAGGCGGCGTACGCCTACGGCGATACAGGACATCGCAAGTTCTTTTTCAGGGTGGGGCGTCTGTTCTGAGCGGTTTCAAAGTGTGCGTAGACCGGGTAGAACCAGCCTTCAGGCTGGCCGTCCAAGATCGCTCCACACTGCGGGGCTCGGGGCGGGGCTTCAGAGGCTGCTGAAAAACTCGCTTGCTTTCGTTGCCGTTTCTCGCCCTGGGCATTTTTTCGAGTTGAGCGGCCCTTCGTCATCGCATTTTTTGGTCTCTGCAGGGCTGGGGCAAGAAGTGTTTGCGCGACACGCATAAGTCGACGACGGATCCGACGAAGCCACAGGATCGGAGAGATAGCCTACTGAATGCGCGCCAACTCCGTGACGTAGAGCTGATTGCCGGGAAATTCCTTCGCCAGTCCCGCCAGCAGAGTACGCGCGGTTTGCCGGTCCTTGTCACGCAACGCCGCGACCGCCAACAGTAGGCGCG
>OBLW0100004481.1_pt1 | contig 10662 bp, 5 predicted proteins | sample 1520161 | NCBI WGS metagenome assembly OBLW01 (sample SAMEA3539309, study PRJEB22396) | soil metagenome | biome: tundra; feature: field; material: soil | place: USA | collected 2010-05 | depth 0.15 m
TAGACGCGTAGAGCTTGCCGAGTTCAAAAGAAGGATCAGGCGAGTTGGGTTCTAATTGTGCTGCCTGCTTCAGTGCACCAAGAGCCTCTTGCTCACGGCCCAGACGACTGGCCAGCAGGCCGAAGTAATACTCCAGCAAATAACTGCCCGGCCTCTTGGCACGCGCTGCTTCAAGAATCTGAATGGCCTCAGTGTCATTAGCTTGGCGTGCATACGTTTGTGCGAGGCCAACATATCCAGCATCGAGTTCCGGGTTTTCGGCGAGCGCAGCTTGGAATGCCTCGCGTGCAGCGACATAGTCTCCCTTGATCATTTCTACTGCGCCCAGGCGCAGTTTCACTCTCACTACCAATACTCGGAGTGATTATTAGGGGTCGAGCTGACCACAATGCCAACATTTTCTATAGTTTGTGTCAAATCGACCGAGTGATCGTCCGCACGAGCGAAGCAGAAGGGGAAAACGGAAGCGTGATTGCGCGCGGCAAGATTAGCGGAAAAAAGCGCGGCATTTTGCGCGGCATAGCACGTGACAATCCGCAATTGAGCGCTTCAATCGATTTCCGGCCAGCGGCGCGGATCATCGGCATAGATAACCCAATTCGAGCAGAATTTGTCGAAGACCGGCGTTCATTTAGCCCGGCAGAACCTGGGAAGGATGAGTTTCTATCTTGATCGGAGGGCCAAATCTGATGTAGGCCATTAGCAAAGCGTACCGTAGCCACTTCCGAGGATTGCTGCCGCCCGGCTGATTCCGTTCGAAACGGGCCGGCTCAAGGACTCTTGTCCGCAACTGGGAGTTCGATTTCGTCGTCAAATGGAACTCGGACCAGCGACTAGGAGACTGCGAATTTCGGGAGAATTCATCTCAGCCGAAAGGACACAAAGGAGCGCAATTCTGTGTCCTTTTGCACCCTCCTTGGTTTCCGCCCATTCCCAATAAGTCATTTGGAATGAATGGCGTGGACGACGGGGCTCGAACCCGCGACCTCTGCCGTGACAGCGGCTACCGAGAGAAGTGAATTCAATGTTGAGCACTGGTTGGAAACCATGTGGACGCGTAGCCGACTGCACGTCCACGTGAAATGCACGCCGTCAACGAGTGACTTGGCGATTTACCGCGATTCCAGAAGTCAACCCCAACGGCATGGTCGAGGACAGATCTTTCCCCGCCGGATTGCTGCTCGATCCGATGAGTTTCCCGTTCAGGAATAGCTGATAAGCCGAATCGAGGTCGATCTGCGGCGCAGGATGGGCGGCGGTTCTAAGCGAAGACACATCGGTGCGGCAGCGGATCCAGATGCGATGCTCGCGCGGATTCAGCTTCCATTCCGTATAGGGCTGCCAAGCCGACGTATGAGTTCGGTTGCGGCCCAGTGGAGATTGTCCCCGGCGTGCCAGACGCATCTTTCGGGAGCGATGGTGAGGAGGGATTGCGCGGGCAGAATGCCGGGGAGAAGCAGCCCTACGAGACCGAGCTGGTGGAGTCTACGCATGCAGCACCTCGGCGGGGGCGAAGGTGAGAGTGAGGACGGTGATGTCATCTTCCTGGCCGAAGGCTTGGGCGGCCGTGGCGATGGCTTCGGCGGATTGCGTGGAAATTGCGCGGGTGCGGTCGAAGCCGAAGAGCTCGCCAGCTGAGTTGCGGGCTTCGACTATGCCGTCTGAGAGGAATGTGAGCCGGTCGGACGGAGCGAGCCGGATGGTGGATTCGGCGTAGGTGGCGTCCGGCGCGATGCCGAGGGGCAGGCCGGATTCGAGCGGGACTTCTTCGCCGTTGCGGTACGGGGAGAGGTGGCCGGCGTTGGCAAGAGTAACTGTTCCATCGGCAGCGATGGCCGCGCACAGGCAGGTGGCAAAACCGCCGTGCTGGCGTGCAACCAGGAGCGGGTTCAGGGCCTGCAGCACGGCGGCGGGCTCGGCTTCGCGGATACTGTCGAGGGCGCCTACCAGCACGCAGACGAGCATGGCCGCGCCCAGTCCCTTGCCGCTGACATCGCCGACCACAATGCGCGTGAACCCGTCGATCTGCGCGGTGTGGAAGAAGTCGCCGCCGACCTCCTGCGCGGGACGGTAGACAGTTTGAATGTGGAGGCACGAGGCCGTGCTCTGTTGCACGCGCATCAGCAGACTCTGCACGCGCTGCGCGGCTTCGAGCTCCGAAGCGGCGCGCGCTTGCTCGTGACTGACGCGGGAGAAGCGGAAGAACATGACCACGCCGATTGCGAGGAGGAAGACCGCATCCGCAAGATCGAACCACTGGATGGAGAGCGGGCCGACGGCGATGGGGCGCATCAGGCGATCCGCGATCGGCAGCCCGAAGTATTGCATCACCACGCCCGTGTCCCAGAACGCAAGCGTGGTGGTGGGAAACAGCGTGGGCAGAATGAGCCACCCGGCTTCGCGGTTGCCTGCCATGTACCAGCGCAAGAGCAGCACCGTGAGAAGCACCGAAGCCGGCGCGATGGCCAGCGCTTCGATGACGTTGTAGGGCCCATACCCGAGAATCCCGGACCAGACGAACCAGGGCAAGCCGACACCGGCGGCTAGGAGGACGGTCTGGTAGATGCGCCACGGCCGGGTGACGCGCTGGCCTGCGAATCGGAAGATAAATTCGACCAGGGCGAGCGTGGCCGTGTAATAGGCCGGAATGGCGAAAGACCAGTTGATGGAGACGGGGACAAAGGAAGCGTACTCTCACGAATGATCCAAACGAGATGTCGGAAAGAAATATATTATTCAACCCATTATAAATAAGAGTCTTATACGAGATTAGCTGTGTAGTCGTTTTGCAGTCTATCTGCATTTAGATGCCAAAATCGTGGACACTGAGTCGAAACATTGTCTTCTGACCACAGGTTGATTTATCCAGAAATATACACGTAAGTTTACGCGTATATTTCCATGCACATGTACACGTAACGTTACGTGTACATGTGCAGTTCAGTTCCACTACAGATTGTCTGGCCGACCTCCAAAGCGAATCGAAGCGAGCAGCATGGCAAAGGAAAAGCCATCGCAGTTCCCGAAATCATACTTCCTATCATCTTTCCACGCCCTTTTCAGACCAATTGAGAGCCACTGTCCTTGCGCAATTCGCTCCGCCCTTCTCCCGCCGCGGTTGATGATTTTGCAGTTTTCCCGTCGCGTCAACGCCCATTGCTCGTACCAAGCCGTCGGAGCGAGGGAGGCACTTGTGCCACAGGCCCCTTCGTAACAGAGGTTTTTCTTTTGCAGCTTCAGATCGCTCAGGAACTTGCAATACTCCCTTACCTGCAGCTTAATCTCAGGACTCACCGTCTGCTTCCCATCGTCTGTCGGGCTCATTGCGAATACCACCGAGCCGGATTCGGGCGCGACATTTCTCGACCAATAGTCCAGGATTTGCGCAGCGTGATGACGGGGATCGTTCACGAGGACTGCAATTTGATCCGCCAATTTCCGCGCAAATTCAAGAGCCTTACAGCCAGGACGTTGCGGGTAGCGCCAAGTTTCGCCAACATTGTTCGCCGTTACAGATACAGTCGGGTGCAAGTCCTGCCCGGCTGCCGATGATTGGAGCCTGCATATTTCTTGGCAGCGGAGCCAGATGCGTTTCGACTCATCTATTTCCAGTCCCAGAAATTCTGTCAATTTACAGAAATCCCGATCAGGTTGAACGCTCATGTAGAGCAATCCCCAGGTCTGTTCCAACCATGATCGGCTGCCGACCGTCGCCGGTGGGCCAGCCGCCGACCGAAGATTTGGGAACCTCCTTTTGATCCGTTCCAGCGCAAATTTCCTTTCCTCTTTCCGTTGCTCTTCACAATCGGAGGCGGAGATGACGACCGCATTTGTGTTCTCGCCTCTATCCAATTCAGCATCGATGTCGTCTTGGCGGGCAGAACCAGCATCTTCCATTTCAACCGGACCAAAATGAACATCAGATGCCCCACGCTTCTTCACCGCGGCAAGGTATCGATAACCATCGGCCCGGCCAAATCCGCTCGACAGCCGCAACCGGTCGCGGTTCTCTAGGACAAACTCCAAACCGCCGCTGTTCCTGAGAAATTCCGGCAACAAAATATCGAAAGTATGGGTGTACGATCCGAAACTTACCCGGGGACTCGAATGCCCTAAAAGGGTTGCCACAGTCCATGCATGGTCGTTGTCCACACGATCGCCGTGGTAGATTTGACGCCTAAAGCGCTTTGAATGCTGTAGCCAAATCGAAGTCTTCGGCAAATGCGGGACCAGATTCGGGATCTCCGGCATGTCGGAAATGAGCAATCGCGCGAGGGTCCAGGAGGCATGGGCGTGTCTGAGGGAATAGTACCTCAACCGTTGGTTGCCGGTTACAGCGCGCAGAGCCTCACCAACCATTGGAATAATTACATCATCGGTTGCTTCTCCGAAAAGTTTGGCTTGTGGATCTTTCCGTTCCTTGTACCATCCAGGCTGCGCCCAACTCGCAGCATATTCTGACAGGTCATTGAACGGTGCCATGCAAACTGCAACTGGAATCATGCGCACTGCGTTCGGTGTCTTCAAGTCTCTTTGGGCGGTCGGAAGCACAAGAAAGGGCAGAGATGCTCCACCCGGGAAATGAAACTGCTGGGCGCCAAGACCCTCCATGGTTCTAAGACCGGCGAAAAAACCGAGCAGGATTTCCATTTTTGCGATCTTCCGGTTCTCTTCGGACCAGGAGGGATTCGGTTCGTATTGCAACCAGTGGAGAGCTCTATAGATGTCGTCAACGGACACAATCATGGAATCGACGGAGGGAAATCCGCGGGGAACTCGGAACACATCCTCATCATTGAGCCGCCCTGCGAGGTGTTTCCGAACGAGAAAACAGTGGAATTCGCGCAAGGCCCAAGCTACAGTCCCTTGCAGATGTACCGGATTTTCCGAGTCTTTAGCCGCTTCGTCGATAGCTCGCACGTATACATCTTCTAGGCATTCGGTTTGGAGCTTGGCCGGGTCCCGCTCTTCAAGCAGTGGGCCAAGGCGCCTACCTACAGTCAGAACCAGGCATTTCACGCTGTTTGGTTTGAGTGGGTCCCCGGACGATGCCCCGTGCTTGAGCAAAGATCGTCCGAATGAGATGATTCGTTTCGCAACGAGCGAGTCCGATCGAATCCGGTCGAATCTTTTTTGAAGGTCCCGCTCAGTTGGGCCGCCGAAAAAAACCTCCCGAATGCCATCCATCCACTCAGGCTCTCCGTCCCTGGAATTTTCTCCGCCATACGCTTTCGAGTCTTCTGCGGCGGGCACTTCTTCCTCATCTCCATTCCTTGCTTCAATCGAATATGCAGCGGAAGCGTTATAAACCTGGTCAATGCAGGGTGACAGCAGGGACCGGGCAGGAAGTTCCCGGGTTGCAAACCGTACCATAACGGCCGGGATTTCGGACCGCAGGAAGAGTGAGATGCGCTCGAACATCTCGGCGAGAGACTTGGGCAGATACTCGTTCTCAACGTTTCTGGATATTAGCTCTTTCTTAAGACGCGCGCACATTTGATCACAGAACCGGCGTCTCAGACCCGAATAAGCGACGTTTTCTTCCGCCGTGCCATTCGAAGTCAGGTCCGCGATCCGGGCGATCAGGCATGCGGTCGCGTCGTCCGGGTACCAGCGCCGGATTTCCTGGTCCGGCTTCCCGTTCCACGGCAGGGAAAGATCAACGTAAAGCCGGTCGGAATATCGGATGTGCTTGTCCGGATCCAGCACGGCGGCGTGCAGACTCATGGCCAAATCCTGGCTGAGTATTCCGCTGTGAAGGGCTGCGGAGAATAGCACCAGTTCGAAAGGCACGTTCTTAAGTCTTTGGGGGGCGGGAACAGCTTGGAGATTCTTCAACCAGGATTTCTCGACTTCGAGCCATGCTTTGACGGACCGATGAGCAAGAACGACATCGTCGAATGCAAAGGGGTTCTTCGGAGGAGTTAGGTGGATGGCAAGCGACGGCTGAGGTATGGAGAGCTGCAATGTATGATTCACTCGATAGACGACCTTGCTGAGCAGGCGCAAAGAAGCAAGAGCGGCAGCCTTGGTCGCGCTTGACTTTTGAATCAGCTTCTCCAATTTCCGAACGTCGTCTTTTGTGAAATCTTCCGATTCGGATCCGTACTGGATTTCGGCGAGGTACTTGGCGAGCTTGCTCTCTGAGTTGGCCATCCTATAGCGCAAATTCAATGCGATCTGTGTCTCCTCTTGGGAGAAACCGAACGTCTTTGTGTCCCAAAGGGAATTCTGTTTATCCACGTGCCATCTCCTGATTTCGAGCTTGCTTTTGGCACGAGACCGGCCTGATTGGCTTCAGCTCGAGGTACTTGAGGACGGGAACCAGGTATTCGTGAAGGTGCCTGCGATATTCATGGTGTGAAAAGGTTGCCTCATCTGCCCACCATTCTTCGCCAACTAGCGCATGACCCATCCAAACTCTGACGACCTCCGGCGGACAGCCGAAGTCTAGCAATTTGTTGAACATGAATCGGCGGTGAAAATCGACTGGGAAACCTTTCAGGTATTCGGATACGTACTTATACTGGGTCCCTGGCCGGACCCGTTTTGCTTGGCCTTTCTTGGTCAGGAAAAAGCAGGGCCAATCGACCTGCTGGATTTCGAAGCGCTTCCGAACGAATTCCAGATGGTCAGAGTAGTTTTGCATTTGTTCGCGGACGAGGTCCGGAAGCCAGATGAGCTTTGCCTTGACGCCGCTCTCACCGTCCTTGTCGCGGAGCTTGGCCACGCCATTGATCGGACTCACGTCGCGGATATCCACGTACGGGTCGATAATTTTCCGTACCCCTGTTGCCGCGGCGAACATCCAGCACGTGTAGAAGGTATACAGGTTGTGGAATTTGATCCAGGATTCGTCGGAGTGTGCGCGGTAGGGCTTCTTTTTCAAATCCATGGTCAGATTGCGAATGGCCGTCAGAAACGTCTCGTCTCGCGGGCAGAGCCTTCTGCTTAGGTAAATGGTGTCTTCCGGCTTCTCAGCATAGCGACATGACGGCCGGGAATCGGTCGGTTCCGCATCGCTTTCGGCGATAGACTTCGGTTGAGGGTGCGGCCCTTCTTGCTCTATCTCGTTCGTCAGATTGAGAACTGCTTTCCGATAGATCTCCTGCAGGACTGACATCTCACGGCAGGCATAATACATCGACGTCCCACTTAGTCGATGTCGCATCCCGCAGATCATGGTGGCAGCAACTGCATCGTTACCGGACGTGCTCATGACTCGGGCGAACAACGTTGCCCCAATCTTGTTCAGGGTCAGCCGGCCCGTCGGATCCCAGGCCTTCAGAAGCGTTCGAGCATTTCTCTTGTATCGGTCGAGATTGCCTTGGAAGACCCGGTAGATGGCCCCTTGTCGCCTCCTGGCTTTGGTAGCGTATATGCTGACTGCCCATCCAAGCAGATTCCAATCACGGAGATACAGATACTCGGTAGACCGGCAATAGGAGCCAGGCACCGGAGTTTCTACGCTCTTATACTCCGGGAACGGCACATGCACACGAATGATATAGCTTTTCGGACCGAAAACGTTATCGCCGACGATGAGGGCAAATGGCTCTTCATGCAAATAGATTTCGCTTTTCGCGAAGACGAGAGTAGCTGTCCTTTCCGGGGAACTACCGGTCCAGAGCATGGTCAAGAGGAATACATATGCCTCGATCTCGTCCATTTTATTGAGGCCAGTTTTTAATCGACGTCGTTCAGGGTTCTCTGCAAGAGGCGTTCCCTGCCGTGAAGTGTCCAGCGCTTGGCTGAGTAGCATCGGAACGTATCTGTGCAGATCTGCGAGTTCTCGAGCGCTAAGGCGCTCGACGCCGAACGCGAACTTTTTCTGCTCCCGAACGATCTGGTTACAGGTCCCATACCCACGTCCAGAGAAGGAGCCTGGAGACTTCTGGAATTCGGAATCTTCGAAATCGAGACTGCCCACGAAGCTCTCAGTCTCATCCTCGCCCGGATACTCGTCACCGGGAACTTCACCGTCTTCGAGATCTCCCTCATCGTCTTCCAAAGAGATATCGGGTGAAGCCAAACTAGAGGGCGGTAGATCAGGTGCCACCGCGTCGAGACTCGAAAAGACAACGGGCTTATCGGGAGTGGCATCAACTTCTGTCTCCCAGTCCGACAGAGAACCGAAATTGAGCCAGTCGTCTTCCGGATCGCCGATGAGGCTAGGGAGCCGGGGACCAGGAGCGCTGCCGCGGCCGGAGACTCGATCTTTGATCCCGTACACTTGCCGGAGAAAGTCAGAGACGTAGTTGACCTTCTTTTGGACATTGAAATCATCGTGCGAGTGCGTCATTTTAACCGACGAGTCATCCGGCAATTCGCGGGGCGTCTTTCTCACAGGAAGCTTCTCAAGAAACTCCCGCGACCACCCTAGGTATTCTGTATCCGCCATATCGCGGATACACAGACCAGCGTGATAGGGGTCGATCTTGAGTGCGGACCACACCCTGTTGCCGTCGTAGGATTCATAGTCCTCGATAGCAGTTGGCGAATCCGGGTTCTGCATATTGCGTACCAGCAACGCGGTATGCGCAAAAAAGTAGTGCGCCTGAAGTAGCCGGTACGATGTGTTCAGTTCCGCCGGCGAAGTGATCGTCGTTCTCAGAGCGCAATACAGCGCGTTGCGTTCCCGCCAATCGCGGTTCCCATGCTGGGCGCTAATCTCAAGACGCGATTTACCTTTGAAGACTTTCAGAGCGCAATTCAGGGCATCGGGGATCCAGTCGAGATGTTGCATCTCCAGAATGCCGGGCCACTGACGCTCTGCGCATTTCAGAACCTTGGCGAGATTCTCGAACACACATGGAATGTCCTCTATATCCGGAGGAGCATTAATCACCCACAGCAGTTCGCGAACGCGTTCACGAGAAGAGCCCTTAACCTTTCCGAGCAGTTGCTTGTGCGCTACGCTTTTCTGCGGAGAAAATCCCATCTGTTCTGGAGCGTTTTGAGGCTCATTCTCAGATTCGAACTCCATTTATTCTGTTCCCTTCCCTCGAATTTCAATCTGAACTTGTTGAGACTCTCAGTACCCAGGATTCTCATATCGAGCGCTATTCCCTCCTTTTCGTCCAGACGATACCAAACGGGCAGGATTTCCGCTTCCATCTCAAGGGCTTCCTGGATCTGGATTTCAGTGATCGATGGATGCACAAGTACCTCGATCTCTGCGAGGGGTGGGCACTCGTTTGTGGCGGCAAGCCAGAGTCGCACGCCGGAAAAACACAGAAACTTCGTTCCCGATTTGACTACATGGATTGGGGAATACCTGGCGAGTTGCTTGATCCCGGTTGGAGTCAGATAGCCCTTTTGCCATTCATGCGGGAATCGAACACCAGGTTTCGGATCCAGGTGTTGGAGATAGGGATGTAGGTCGCTCTGGTCGAGGGGGACACTTTGCCATTGAGGCAATTCATTACCGGTTTGTTGATCGGTAGTAGGGGACTCCGCGCCCACGCCAGCAGCGGTGTTCTCTGCCGCAGGGCCGGCGAGCTTTTCTGCATTCGACCTATTAGGGAAACGATCCCTCCAATTGAAAGAATTCGGAGTGGTTGATCCCGGTGGAACAAGTGAGGTGTTCCCGGCATCTGGGCGTGCTACCTTGTCGTTCACTGGAGGCTCATCAGCGCCGTTCGTTGGCTTACTTTCCATATCATCCCCGCAGTTCAATCCGGAGCGTGGGCAGAGGCTGCCCGATGGTGCGCGCATCCATCAGAACGGTCCTTTCAAAGATGTGAAATGCGTTAGCCCTGCGCAACAGGGCAACGCCGGCTCGCGGCCGGATGTTGTCGCGCCATCATGGGCGTCGGAAAGAGACGAAGGATTCATTTCTCGCTGGAGCGGTTTTGCCGCCGTTTGGATTTCTCGTTCCCGACTCTGGCCCACGCGCGCCTCTGTCTAGGTTCGCCGTTACATTGGCGATGACCATGCGGCATGCGGCTCTCAACGCGCTCTTTGAGGCGGATGGGATATAGCAGTGCCTGTGATCCATGTCTCTCATATCGGCGGTGTCCGTTCAATATTGAATCCTGACGGTTTATTGTGCCGTTAGCCTCCCGGCACCGGCACCGATGCACCGCTGCGCGAATTCGTTTGAACATTAGCGCCCGGTGTGAGGGGAATAGCCGCGAAATCTGCCCAATTGGACATGTAGAGCCAGCTTGGAATGAAGGGCCTCTGTTGTCGTCTGTCGCGTATCTATTTCAAAATAATAAGATTAACTGGCATCACAGCCCGTCCACATGAATCCTTCAAGAGCGGGAATTACTCGTTAAGGGTGAACCCTTTGATTCAACCAACGGTCAAGAACCGCTTAGAACGCCTCCTATTGCTTCTTTTTAATGCGAAAGCAGCTTTGGCGGACATTGCAGTATCCAGCCCGTTGCAATCGACCTCAACTGGCGCTTTCGCGACAACGTCTTGGAAGTGTTACCGCAGGCGCTCGTAGTGGCTACCCGACAGGAACTTAAAAGTAGATACTGTGTACAGCTGACGGGCGTCTAGGATTAGCAGGCACTAGCTTCCGTGAGGGGGGCGTGAGGTCGGCCGCCGGAGGTGGCCCGTAAACGGCCAGGATGCACAGGCAACGATAAGCGTGATTGGACTAAACCGCTGCGCGGTACTCGGTGGCGCCAGCAGGCTATTGCCCAGCGC
>OBLW0100004482.1_pt1 | contig 10662 bp, 9 predicted proteins | sample 1520161 | NCBI WGS metagenome assembly OBLW01 (sample SAMEA3539309, study PRJEB22396) | soil metagenome | biome: tundra; feature: field; material: soil | place: USA | collected 2010-05 | depth 0.15 m
ACTGGGAGGAGATCCGTGAGCTCGTGACCGAGAGCTACCGGATCCTCGCGCCGAAGAAGCTCACCGCACTGCTCGACTAGCAACGCGGTCAATGGTCCAGCGCGTGCCCCAGATCACTCGCCCATAACGCCCGGCGTCGCCGCCAACGAACGCATCCCATAGGCGCCGGTAGAAGGCACGCATAACCAGCGCACCGAATACCGACGCCAGCGGCCTGAGGATCGCGCCAGATCGGCGGGGATGTGCGTGGTTAGCGCCGACCCTCGGTCACGCTCTGTGATTTGCAGGGGCCGAGTGACACACGGGTGCAGCGTCATTGTCCGCGGCGGCCAGAACCTGTCAAGGGGCGCCTTCGGCGTCCCTCCGGGCAGACCCTTGACTGAACCTGGCCGACAGTCGCGGAGATCGCAGCTATCGGGAGCCGGGGGGGTCTGCGCTATCCCCGCACAATGCTTGACACTTAAAGGTCAGGCGACTCGCAAACTATTGGTAAGTCAACCAGAGGCAGTTCCCGTTTGCGCATCGTGATCAAGGTCCCTTTTGTCGTCGATAAATTCCTTAGACTCTCGGGCGGTCACCAATGCTTGCATCGGGCGGACCGGCCCTTACGATCGCCGGCGCTCCGGGATGGAACCGCCGTGCGGCCGCCAGCTGGCTTCAGCGGGTCTTCCGCTGCCGGGCGCGGCCCTGCTCGAGGCCGTCGAGGATCAGGTCCAGCCCGAACTCGAACTCGTCGCCGTAGTCATAGCCCGGCTGCAGAACGTGCTGGGTCGTCAGCTCGGCGAGGTGGGGGAAAGCCTCGGCGGGGAACTGCTCGAGGAAGGTCACGGCCATCTCCGCGGTCTCCTCAGGGCTGCTGAAGGGCAGCCTGAGCTCCTGCATCGCGAAGCCGTAGAGGTAGCTGTCGATGGCCGAGATCGCATGGGCCGCCAGCTCGATGGAGAAGCCAGCCCCCCGCAGGCAGCCGATAATCGCATCGTGGTGCCGGAGCGTTGCCGGGCCAGCGTTCAGCCGCGAGTCCATCAGCCCGATGGCCCAGGGGTGCCGGCGCAGCGCGGCGCGCGCGGCGGCGGCCCGGTCGCGCATGGCCGTCTTCCACTCGGCGTCCGCCGGGGGGAGCTCGACCTCGCCGAACACGAGATCGACCATGCCGTCGAGAATCTCGTCCTTGCCGGCCACGTGGTAGTAGAGCGACATCGGCTCGACGTGCAGCCGGTCCGCGAGCCTGCGCATGGTCAGCGAGCCCATGCCCGCCTGGTCGGCCAGGGCGACCGCCTCGACGAGCACGCGCTCCCGGCTCAGCGGTGCGCGGTCGCGCCTGCTCAGATCGGTACCTGACGCCACGAGCGTCGTCCTCCTCTGGCTGCTGCCCTCGGCCCATTGACAGCCTTACATTGTAGGGCTACCTTATGCCGTAAGGGTACCTTACAAGATAAGGTAACCCGAAGGGAGCGCGCACCGCTGACCGCCAAGGCCAGAGGGCCCGTCACACCGGAACGAGGCTCAGGCCATGACCACTACGCAATCAGCTCCTTCTGGCACCAGGACCACGGCGATCGATCCGTCAGCCGGGGCAGGCCGCCGGATGCGCCGCCCCGCGCTGGTGGCGGGCACCGGGCTTCTCGCCATGGCCGTCCTGGCCCCGGCGGCCAACTTCGGCGTTATCCAGCGCCTCGTGACCCCGGGCGACGCGTCCCGGACGGCCGGGCACATCCTGGCCTCCGCAGGGCTCTTCCGTCTCGGGATAGCCGCACTCGCGGCGGTGGTGATCCTTGACATCGTCGTGGCCTGGGCGCTCCTGAAGTTCTTCGAGCCGGTCCACAAGGGCCTGGCGACCCTCGCGGCCTGGCTGAGAATCAGCTACGCCGTGATCTTCGCGGTCGCCATCAGCCAGCTCATGGGCGTCCTCCCCCTGTTGAGTAACACCCGGCGCCTGACGGCGTTCAGCATCGGCCAGCGACAGGCTGAGGCCCTGCAGAAGATCCACGATTTTCAGGACATCTGGAAAGTCAGCCTCATCCTGTTCGGGCTGTACCTCGTTCTCCTCGGCTACCTGGCCTGCAGGTCCGGCTACGTTCCCCGGCTTCTCGGTGTGCTGCTCGTCATCGCCGGCGGCGGCTACCTCATCGACAGCACCGCCGGGCTGCTCAGCGCGAGCTACACGGCCAACGTCTCCAGTTTCACGTTCATCGGCGAGGCGCTGTTCATGCTCTGGCTACTGCTGAAAGGGCGGAAGGTCGCCCTGCCGGCCTAGAGCGAAGCCTGCATCCGCGCCATCGCCCGCAGTTCACCGGTGATGGCGCGGATGCGGCGCGGTCTGACGGTGCCGTGGCCGAGGACCTGGCTTCCTTCGTGGCGGCAAACCCTGGCATGTCGCTGTCCTCCGCGGCAAACCGGCTCGTGGATGGGGCCGACGGAGATGCGGACCTGGTCGAAACCACCTCCGGCCGGTCCTCCGTGCCCACTTGATGGCAGCGGCCTGGCCGACCCACGTCAGTGGACGGTGCCTGGGAGGTGTGCGCCGCCCGTTGCTTCCCCGGCTCAGGGTCGGCCGGACCCTTATTCGAACGACTCGCCGCCGAGCAGCTGCACGAAGCCGTAGAGGGCCGCCCACTCGACACCGACCCCGGTGGCGGGACCGGAGTCGGTGTCAGGCCGGGCGGGAGGGTAAGTGGCGCTCAAGCGGCGGTCAGCTGCGGTTGCTGCACGTCCGAAGGCACGATCGGGGTCACAGCCGTGGACCGGTACCCCTTGGTGATCAGGAAGATGGCCAGAGAGACCTCCCAGGCGAAGACCGGGACAACATACACGCCGAGGTCGTGGCGGGGCACGCCGAACATGCCGGCGACGTTGGCGGCGAAGACGAGTGGACCACCGATCAGACCCAGGACAGGGATGAAACGGGCGACGAGCTTGGAGCGGTACAGCGCGTAGGCAATCACCACGGTGTTCAGGCCGCAGACCAGCCCAGGCCCGATGATGAACGTCCAGTTGTGGACGGCCACGAGCGCCTTGCCGACGGTCGTGAGAGCGGCGGCGCTGGCAGCGGTACCGGCCACATCGTGCTGGAGCGAGACCACCGCCAGCAGGCTGACGATACCCGTGACGATGATTCCCGCCTCCAGGATGCGCAGGCCGACATAGCCCATGGCGAGGGCCCGGTTGTGCCGGCTGACGACGGGGTAGAGGGTGACCGCCGTGCCGATGACGGCCGCGGCGAGGATGACCTCGAGCAGGCCGCCGAGGAGGATGCGGGAGTTGGCAGCGCCGTTGCCCAGGACGTATCCGGGGCGGTTCAGCACTGGCTGGTACAGGACTATCGCGGCAACCGAGGTCACGTGGGTGATGAAGAACAACACGCCAGCAGCAATCGCCAGTTTCCTCGAGGGGCTCATGGCCCTGGCCAGCTGCGTCGCGGTGCTCGGGATAGCGGCAGTGGAAGTCATGTCGGATTGTCTTTCCGTGAGCGCGTTTCGTGGTTAGTGAGGAATGGGTGCGCGTGGGTCGTGTCGGCTTGCTCGGCAGGTACGACCGAGATCAGCGGGAGGCCGAGGTCGCGGATCTTGTGGAGCAGGCCGTGCAGTGCGGCCTGGTCGACGACCGTGACCCGGAGGGCCGTGGTGCCGTCGCTGTCGTGGGAGAGGCTCGAGACCTCGAGCCGGTTCGCCCATCGGGGGCCGAGGTGGCCCCGCAGGCGGATCTCGTAGAACCCGGCCTCTCGCCCGCTGCCAGCTCCGGACGGTGTCTGGCTCATCGGACTGCCAGGTGCTCGACGCGGCTGGTCGCCGGATCAGTCTCGGGGGCGGTCTTGCGCTGGTCGCGCCACAGGGAGATACCCAGGCCGATCAGGGCAACGCCGGTAGGGACGGCGAGCGGCCGGTTGAACGACTGTGGCAGTACTGCGAGCGCGGCGGTGGCGAGGGTGCCCAGGGCGAGAAGGGCCGCGGCCCACCGCGCCAGGACGCGGGCGCGGAACAGCGCGACGCCGAAAAGAAGACCGCCTGCCATGTACGCGAAGCCGGAAACATCAAACACGATCTGCATCGCGCCGATGTTTCCGGCAGGGGTGCCGCCGGCGGCCGCGGTGACCACGTCGTTCACGTAGCCGGGCGAAGTGTGCGCCAGGACGGGGAGAACGCAGGCGGCGATGACCTCGGTGCTGAGGATGGCGAGATAGCCGGCGGCGAACAGCAGGTAGCCGACCAGTCCGAGCACGCGTGTCTGGCGGACCTGCCGCAGGTACATGCCGGTGATGCCCGCGAGCGCCAGCGCCGCCATGACCACCTTGGCGGTGCTGCGCACTACCCACTGGGTGGTGGTGACCGAGGCGACGTCCATAGGCGGGTGCTTGATCTGGACGGCGATGAAGATCAGGCCGGCCGTCGCGGCGCAGATGCCGGCGGCCCGGGTAAGGCGGGTGGTGGTGATGGTCATGACTCGGCTCCTTGGTCTCGGTCGATCTTGAGCCGGGGAGGTTCCCGGCGCTGTTCTGGACGGTAGGAAAGGACGTGATGACCTGGCATCACCAAGTGATGTGAGCGAGGTGGTGATTCGCCCGACGGCGGCAGGGAAAGGCACGCCAGCCGACCGTGGGTGGGCGTGGCGCGGGCGTGCCAAACTGGAGCGGTCGGGCCCGACGCTCGCCGGTGGCCTCTCCGGCGTTCGCTCTGAGAAGATCACCTCTGCGGGCGACGCCCGAGGAGAGGACCCGATGCCAAGCCCGCGGGCTGCGACCAAGCTGAATCTCCCCAAGCCGCGGCCAGACCTGGTCGCACGGCCCAGGCTCGCAGCGCGGCTCGATCGCGGGGCCGCGGCGAGGTTGACGCTCATCTCGGCGCCCACCGGCTTCGGCAAGACATCCCTCGTTGCGCAGTGGCTGTCGTCTCGCACGGCTCACAACCGCACCGTGGCGTGGATTGCACTCGATCCGGCTGATGACCAGCCCGCCGCTTTCTGGGCGCTAGTGCTCGCCGCGCTCCAGGCGGCCGCCGTGCCCGCGATCGGGGAGAGCATCCTCCAGCTCCTGGAATCGGGCCAGCCACCGACCGAGGGCGTCCTCGCCGCCGTGGTCAACGAGCTCAGCGCGTTGCCGGACGAGCTCGTTTTGGTGCTCGATGACTACCACGTCATCGGCGATCCCGACGTCCATGATGGGATGACCTTTCTGCTCGACCACCTCCCTCCGCAGATCCATGTGCTGATCATGACGCGCGCGGACCCGCCGCTCCCACTGGCACGGCTACGGGCGCGGGGGGAAATGGTGGAGATTCGAGCTGAAGACCTGCGCTTCACCGCCGAGGAAGCATCGATCTACCTCAACGACGTGATGGGCTTTGGCCTCGGCTCCGAGGATGTCGCTGCGTTGGAGGAGCGCACCGAGGGGTGGATCGCCGCGCTCCAGCTGGCCGCCCTCTCGATGGAGGGACGAGACGACGTCGCAGACTTCGTCGCCCGGTTCACGGGCAACGACCGCTACATCGTCGATTACCTGGTCGAGGAGGTCCTGCAGCGTCTACCCGACGAGATCCGGATGTTCCTCCTGGACACCTGCATCCTTGAACGGCTGAATGGCCCACTCTGCGATGCCGTCGCCGGGCGAAGCAACGGCAAGGCGATGCTGGGCGCCCTCGAGCGGCGAAACCTCTTCGTCGTTCCGCTCGACGACCAGCGTCGCTGGTACCGCTATCACCACCTGTTCGCCGACGTCCTGCAGGCTCGTCTCGAAGACGAGCAACCCGGGCGTGCCCCAGAGCTGCACCGGCGGGCCAGCGAGTGGTACGAGCGCGAGGGCCAACGAACCGAGGCCATCCGCCACGCACTGGCCGCTCGTGACTTCGAGCGAACGGCGGAGCTCGTCGAGGGGGCGCTCCCGGCGATGCGCATGGCCCGCCAGGAGACCGCACTGCTCAGCTGGGCTGAGGCGCTCCCCGATGGCCTCGTCCGGCGGCGGCCCGTGCTTAGCGTTAGCTTCGCCGGTGCCCTGCTGGCAACGGGGGAGCTGTCGGGCGTCGAAGGCCGGTTGGGCGACGCCGAGCGCCAGGTGATGCCACTGATCGGTGGCGACGGGGCGGCATCCTCGGCGCGAGTGGCTGAGCTCGCCTTCGTCGATGAGGGCGAGCTACGCCGCGTCCCAGGACAGATCGAGATGTACCGGGCCGCACTCGCGCAGGTTCGCGGCGACATGAGGGCCACGGTCGATCACGCGCGGAGGGTCCTCGCCGTTGCCTGCGAGGATGATCACGTTGCACGCGTGGGAGCGGCGGGGTTCCTGGGGATCGCCTCGTGGACCGAGGGGGACCTGCAGGCGGCGCACCGGGCATGGAGCCAATGCGTCAGCGGACTCCGACGAGCGGGCCACATCGCCGACACACTCGGTGCCACCATCGCACTCGGCGACATCTGCGTAGTGCAGGGGCGCCTCCGGGATGCGCTGCGCACCTACCAAGAGTCCTTGAAGCTCGTAGCTGAGCAGAGCAGATCCCTTGTGCGAGGAACCGCCGACATGCACGTGGGGATGGGTGAGCTCTTCCTCGAACGACTCGACTTGGAGGCAGCCAACCAGCATCTTCAGGAGGCGCAGAAGCTCGGCGAGTTCGCCGGAATGCCGCAGTTCCCATACCGCTGGCGCGTTGCCACAGCACGAGTGCGGGCAGTCGAAGGAGATCTGGACGGCGCCCTTGTGCTCATTGACGAGGCCGAGCGCTTCTATGTCAGCGACTTCTTTCCCAATGTTCGACCGGTAGCGGCGCTGAAGGCCCGACTATGGATCGCAAACTCGCAGCTGCGCGACGCCTTCGGCTGGGCTCGCCAGGCCGGCCTGTCCGTGAATGACGAACTCAGCCACTTGCGCGAGTACGAGCACATCACACTGGCAAGGCTGCTACTGGCTCAGGCGAAAACAGACCGCACGGGAGCCCCGGTGCGTGACGCGCTCGTTCTGCTGGGGCGCCTCCTCCAGGACGCTCTTGCAGGAGCCAGGGCCGGCAGCGTGATCGAGATTCTGGCGCTCGAGGCGCTCGCACTCCAGGCCCACGGCGATACCACCGCCGCGCTCGGCACGCTGGAACGCGCGCTGACGGAGGCGGAGCCGGAGGGTTATGTGCGACTCTTCATCGACGAGGGACAGCCAATGGCGACCCTGTTGAAGGAAGCCGCGAGGCGCGACGTCGTTCCTGCCTACATCGACGAGCTCCTGGCGGCTGGTGCTGGATCCGCGGTCAGGGTGCCTAAGAAGCAGGGCCTGATCGAGCCGCTTAGCGAGCGTGAATTGGACGTGCTTCGGCTTCTTGGATCCGACCTGAGCGGTCCAGACATTGCGCGCGAACTGTTGGTGTCGATCAACACTATGCGGACTCACACGAAGAGCATCTACACCAAGCTCGGCGTGAACAACCGTCGGGCAGCGGTCCGGCGAGCCCAGGAACTCGATCTCCTTTCGAGATCTCGCTAGCGCTAGATGAGTTTCGCGGACCATCCGGTAGGTGCCGATACATCACCCGAGGCGTTCAGAACGGCTGTTCAGCAATTCAAAAAACTCCGGTCTTGATCCCGGACCTGATGTTCATTCGGCACACGTAATCATGATGGACAGTGCATAAGCATGCGTACAGCAACGTCCGCTTTTCGGCAGATCCGGTTGTTCGCGCGCGGGGTGATCGACTCCGACGGTTCAGTCATGGTTCATGGTGTCTGTCGTCTGCGAGCTGTCGGTTGTGGTGCTTGCCGTGTTGTGCGTTGGACTGTGATGGTGACTCGTGTGAGTCCTCGGGGGAGTTCTGCGATGGCCGTCAGCGGCAGTGCCGGTCGTGGCTCGCGGTCGGGCCGCGCTGCGAGGTTGCGGGATTTGGTGTCGCTGTTCTGTGACGGGGCAGGTGTGCGTGCCATGGCCCGCCGGGCCGCGATGACCGTGGCGTGGAGAGTCGCGAGATCGTTGCTCACATCGGGTTCCGTTAGCAGTGCTGGCTTGGCCATCAACGAGCCGGTAAGAACGTGGACCGCCTGGCGGCAGGCGCGCAGGGCGGTGATGGCGTCGGCGGGATGGCCGTCGTGGTTCCCGTGGGGGATGATCCGGCGTTGGGCGGCGATGGGCGCGGCGAGTTGATCGAGCTGGGCCACGGCGTGGTCGAAGCGGGCCTGTTGCTCGATGAGCTGAGTCAGGTCGCGTCGGCGCGCCGCGGTGAGGTAGTCGGTCAGGGCAGCGAGGGCGTCAGCGATGCGGCGCCGGAGAACGTCTTGGGTCTTGACCGGGAGAATGAGCCACGACGCGATGATGGCGATGGCCGCCCCGCAGAGGATGCCTTCGAGCCGGGTCCGGAGCAGGCTCGTGCCGCTCTCCCCGAAGTAGCCGTAGAGGAACGCGAGGGCGGCGGTCACGCAGCCGGCCCAGTAGGCGTAGCTGAGCGAGCGCAGCCAGCTGGCAAGGGCAAGGACCGCGAAGATGGCGACGACCGCCCACCGGTCACCCGCCGGGAAGGCGGTAGAGAGCAATGTGGCGATGACGGTGCCGCAGGCAGCGCCCACGACCCGCAGGCCGCTCTTGTGGATCACGTCGCCGCGGCCCCGGTTACCGCTGGCGACGATGTAGGCGGTCAGGACGGTCCAGGACCAGTGGTCCGGCCAGAGCCCATGGGCGATCGCGAACGCGGCGCCCAGGCCCGCAGCCATCTGGAGTGCCATGCGGGTGCTGGCCGGCCAGGACGCCACCCGAAGCCGCCTTAGCCGGGCGGTGGGTGCGCTCCGCGCCGTCGGAGCGCTCGCGGTCGGCGCCGGTGGTGGCGCGACACCTCGCGGTGGGAGCACACCGGCCCGCAGCGCGAGCAGTTGCGCGAGCATCACCCACCCGAGCGCGATGGCTGCGATGGCCGCCGTCCACAACGCATGGCTGATGCCTGATGCCGGTGGCGCCGGAGCGATGAGCACGGCGATGAACGGCAACGTGGCCTGCGTCCCCGCCCTGGCATATCTGGGGCCGAAGCGGCGCACCCAGATCGCTGCCGCGACGGCAGCAGCAAAAAGGGTGTCACCAGTGACCGCGTGCGCGCCCATCAGCGCCCCGACCTCGCTGGCGCCCGCAGCTACAGCCGGAAGCAGCGCGGCTGCCAGTAGCCGGCCGCGGTGGTCGCTGCCCCGTTGGGTCCGCCCGAGGCTCACCGCGAGGGCGACAGCCAGCACGACGACATCGGTGTGCAGGTGGGCGAAGTCCTCGACCAGCCATGCAGAGAAAAAACACGCCAGCGTGGCGGTCATCGTGACGCCGGCGGCGCGCAACTCGGTCAGGCCCGGGTCGAACTTCGCGCGAGCGCGCCAGCGCCCCACGTTACTACGTGATAGGAAGTTCATGTTCACCACTGAACGCTTAGATAACAAGCTCATGTTCCAGATCATGCTGCTCAGATAGTACGTGATAACGTACTAGATGTGGATACCGGGCAATCCCAGCACCGGCCGGATCCCGCGGCAGGCATCCGCCGCGGCGCCACCCGGCTCGCGCAGCGGCTCCGGGCCGAGCGCCCGCCAGGCGCGCTGAGCGCCAACAAGCTCAGCGTGCTCAGCCACCTCTACCGGCACGGGCCGAGCACGCCCGGAGAGATCGCCGCCGCCGAGCACCAACACCCCCAATCACTCACTCGGGTGTTTGCCGAACTCGAACTAGCCGGCCTGGTATCCCGGTCGCGCAGCGAACGTGACGGCCGGGCGGCGGTGCTGACGCTCCGGCCTGCGGGTCACGACGCGCTGACCCGCGACATGGCCCAGCGCGACGCCTGGCTCGCCGAAGCGCTGGGCACTCTCACCGCCGCCGAGGCCGACCTGCTCGGGATCGCGGCAGGCTTGATGGAGGGGATCGCGGACATCCCCGCCGCGGAGGCAGCCGGCTACAGCAAGACCGCGTGAACGACATCTCACCGACCGGCCCTGGCCCGGGTTCGCGTCGAGAGCCCGGCTGGGTCACCCATGCGGTCTGGTGGCCGGTGTACCCGCTCGGGTTCACCGGCGCGGATGTCACCGGGGCGGACCGGCGCGCCGTCCGAGGGCTGGGGCACCTCACGGCCTGGCTCGACTACGCGGTCGACCTCGGCGCGTCCGGTGTCGCGCTCGGGCCGATCTTCGAGTCGTCCACGCACGGCTACGACACCATCGACCACTACCGCATCGACCCCCGCCTGGGCGACGACGCCGACTTCGACCAGTTCGTGACCGCGGCACATGATCGCGGGCTGCGGGTCCTGCTCGACGGCGTGTTCAACCACGTCGGCGGGACTTCCCGGCATTCCGCCGGGTTCTCGGCGCCGGCCCCAGCGCCACGGAAGCCGGCTTGTTCCGGCTCTCCTGGCCCGAGAGCGGCGGCGAGCCGGAGTACGCCACCTTCGAGGGTCACCGCGGCCTGGTCGCCCTGAACCACAACAGCCCCGCGGTGCTGAGCTGCGTCGCCGACGTGATGCGACACTGGCTGGCGCGGGGCGCGGACGGCTGGCGCCTCGGCGCCGCCTATGCGGTGCCGTCCCGCTTCAGGGCCGGCGTGGTGGCCCGCGTCCGCGCCAAGCACCCCGGCGCCTACCTGGTCGGTGAGGTCATCCACGGCAACTACGCGGCCGCCGTGACCGACACCGGCCTGGACACCGTGACCCAATACGAGCTATGGAGGATTGGCTGCTCGCCCACGGC
>OBLW0100004485.1_pt1 | contig 10661 bp, 8 predicted proteins | sample 1520161 | NCBI WGS metagenome assembly OBLW01 (sample SAMEA3539309, study PRJEB22396) | soil metagenome | biome: tundra; feature: field; material: soil | place: USA | collected 2010-05 | depth 0.15 m
CGCCCCATAGAGCGCCGAGGGCGACGAGTGTGCCGTACGCACGTTGGCCAGTGATCAGGCCCACCACCAGGGGCGTCGCGAGGCACAGCGCCGCTCGGAGAGAAAGACGGACCTGTGACGAGCGTTGCCAACGGCGAATCGGTGCGGCAATGGCGTTCACGCTGATGAGGTTAACGGCACGGCGATTACTCATTTTCGATGCAGCTTCACTCGACGAGTCGCCGGGACGATCGCGATGTTCTTCTTACGTGAGCACCTTCACGGGGAGATCCACGACGACTGTCAGTCCGCCACCCGGGGTGTCTTCAAAGAGAAGGCGCCCGCCTAAAAGTTGGGAGAAACCCGACGCCACGGTGAGGTTGAGCCCCGCGTTGAGTTGAGCACCGCTGAGTCGGTCAAACGGAGCGAGCACCGCTTCGCGCAGCGCAATGGGCATGCCCGGACCGCGGTCGACGACGAGTAACTGGACGAAGTCATTGACGACGCCAGCTCGGATGGTGACCGATTTGTCCGCCGGTCCAAAACGACACGCGTTGCTCACGATATTGGCGATGACGCGTTGCACCAAGACCGGATCGGTGAACAGTTCCGGCAGGTCACTGGGTATGTCGCGTTCCACTGAACGCCCGCGAGTGTCAACGTGGTCCATCGCAATCGTCATCACCTCGCCCAATCGGACGGTCTCGGGATGTACCGCCACTTCACCCGCTTCGAGGCGCCCGGCGTCGATGAGGTTGACCACGAGTCGAGTGACTTGACGAACTTGGGAGTCGATACCACTGAGAACGGCGTTGCGTTCGTCAAGCGATCGGCGCTCGTGGCTGCCGGTGAGCAACGTGATGTTGGCTCGCACCTTCTCCAAGGGACCGAGCAACTCATTCGAGGCCGTCCGGAAGAGCGCCAGTCGGAGTGACTCGGCTTCGGCGATCTCTTGGAGTTGCGTCGCGTCACGCGCGATGATCTGGCTCCGGAGCCCGGCCGCGACTCGACGCGCGAAGGCGCTGACCAATTGATTGTCCTGATCGCTCAGTGTCGCCCCAATCACGTACAGGCGATGTTCGTCGTCGATCTCGAAGAATGCGCCGGCTGCGAAGACGTCGACCGCGTCGCCGCAGACGACGTCACTCACCCATTGACCGTCGCGATCGACGACGAGCGCCACGCTCGTCGCCGCGAAGACCGTCCTCAGGGACTCGAGCAACGGCCGAAGGTCCTCATGCGAGGAGGCGACACTCGCGGCGGCCCCGGCGAGTATCTGCGCCTCGGCGCGGGCGCGCTCGGCCTCGTGCGAACTCTGAGCGAAACGGTTCACGACCACGCTTGCCGCTACGGCAAAGAGTAGGAAAGCAACGATTGCGACGACGTCGTCGGGGCGAGCGACTTCTAGCGTGTGAAGAGGTTTCACGAAATAGTAGTTCTCGAGTCCCGATGCGAATATGGCCCCGACGACGCCGACGAATGCACCGGCCCACGTCGTGAGGGCGAGGATCGCGACGAGGTACACCAGGAAGACCGTGGAATTCGAGAGGCTCGAGCGGAACTGGCTCATGACAAGCGTGAGCAACGGCATGAGGAGCAACATGACGATCGTCGCCATAATCTGGCGCGACCACGTCACGCGCTTCGTCTGTCTTCTCTGGTGAACGTGTGGCGGCCGTTCTCCCCCTACCGCGATGATGTGAACGTCGAGGTCTCGCGCGAGACGCAACACCTTTTCCACGACGCCATTCGCCGGGCGCCAGAAGGGTCGCGGTCGACTCGACCCTAAGACGATCTGGGTCCCCCGCTCGCTGCGTGCGAAAGAGACGAGAGCGGTGGCGGTGTCGTCGTCGACGACTTCTTGAAACTTGCCTTCGAACTCCTCGACGAGCTCGCGGGCCTCGGAGGTGTCGGTCGGAACGTGACGGATTTCATCGGCTTTAATGATGTGCACGGCGAAGAGTTCGGCGCCGGTGCGCGACGCGATGCGGGCTGCCCGGCGCAAGAGATCGGCGTCCGTGGCGGTGCCGGTGATGCCGACGATGAGCCGTTCACGGGTCTCCCACGTCTGATCGATCGCGTGGTCATCAAGGTAGCGCTGCAAAGAGTCTTCGACACGATCGGCCAACCACAACAATGCCAACTCGCGAAGCGCGCTGAGGTTACCAACTCGAAAGTAGTTGGACAGCGAAGCGTCAATCTTGTCGGCGGCGTAGATGTTGCCGTGCGCCATTCGGCGGCGCAGTGCTTCGGGCGTCACGTCCACGATCTCGATCTGTTCGGCTCTTCGAACGATGGCGTCGGGAATCGTCTCTTGCTGGTGAATGCCCGTGATCTTCTCGACCACGTCGTTGACCGACTCGAGGTGTTGAATATTGACGGTGGTAATCACGTCGATGCCGGCATCGAGGATGGTGTCGACGTCCTGCCAGCGCTTCTCGTGTGTACTGCCGACAATGTTGGTGTGCGCCAGCTCATCGACCAACGCCACGGCCGGGTGCCGCTCCAACACCGCCTCCAGATCCATCTCTTCAAGGACCGCGCCGCGGTATTCGCGCTGAATTCGCGGAATAACCTCGAGATCCCTGAGTTGGGCTTCGGTGAGTGCACGACCGTGCGTCTCCACGTACGCCACCACCACGTCCGTACCGCGTTCTCGACGACGCCACCCCTCGTCCAGCATCCGAAAGGTCTTGCCCACGCCGGGCGCCGAACCCAAGTAAACCCTTAATATCCCTCGTTGCACTGAACCAGTATCGCCTATTGACATTGGACTTCGGCGATTCGTCGACTGCGCCGCGGAATCGGAGCCGCCGCCACACCTTCACTGGTGAGCGAGAACCCATTAGGGCCCGCGAACAAACTCGATTTACATCTCATGCATTTCGCTGACGAGGTACGCCGCGAACACGTCAACGAGTGCGACGGACACAATTCTCTGCTCCAACGAGACCGCTTCGCCAGGCGTCGGTGTTACGACAAAGCGTCCCACGACTCGGCCACGCCATTTCGCCAATATCTCGGCCTCGGGACCGGGAATGCCGATTTCCTTGGCCGGCCATCGCATCCCGACGAGTGCGACCTCTCCGTTTGAATCGATTCGAGCCAGGGGCGGATCCGCCAACGCCCTGTCAAATCGACACGTGCGCAACGCGAGCAGTTTGGTCAGTGATGCCGTGACCAGGTCAATCATCTCTGCGACCGGCGCCGAATCGGCCGCGAGCACGGCGACACCGTGAATCATCGCGACGTACGCCGTGGAGCTGTTGGCCGCTTGCCAATGCTGGCGACTTCGGGCCGCGAGTTCAGTGACGAGAACTCCGACCACGACGATGGCGATTGTGGTTTCGAGGTCAGGTCGATGACTGATAGTGAGTTTGTCATAGGGCGGAACGAGAAAGAAATCAAACCAGATGGCGGAAGACGCGCTGGCGACGATGCCCGCAATTCGAGTGCCCGTCACGGCGACGGCCACAATGACACTCACCATGACGAGAGCCGCCGCCGTATTGGCGAAAGTACCTCGGAAGGGGACGAGCACCACACCAACCAACAACGGCACGACGAACGCGGCCGTCAAAGCTATTCGATCTCGATAGCGAAGGATCTGTCGTTTCATTTTCGCTCCCGTTGCTTCTCGGCCTCACGAGTCAGCGATGCAGGCGAGTGTACGAGCGCTTCGATTACTTCTCCAGTTTCGCGAGACCTTCGTTCAACTGCAGGACGTCGATGTAACTAGAGCCCAGAAATCCCCACTCCGCCGAATGCGTCTGTTGTGCAATAAGCGTACGCAGACTGGCCGGCGATATCCCTGTCGCATTGGAAACCATCGGGATCTGGACCGTAGCGTCAATGGCCGAGATGTCTGGGTCGTAGCCGCTGCCCGACGTCGTCACCAGGTCAATCGTGGGATTCACGCCGAGCTTGTGCCAGTACTTCACCAACGCAATTGTGTTTTCCTTGAGCGTGAGAGAGCGCGGTCCCAGATTGGTGGCGGCCGACTCGCCGTGGGATCCGTTAGCGACCAGCGGATTGTCACCACCCGCCACGTTGTTCTTGGCGTTCGCGGCGTAGGGACCGGTGTCATCCGGGCGACCGTGGAACCACTTCGGGCTTGACCAGTTCTGGCCGATGAGCAACGAGCCATTCTTCGTCATCGAGCCGTTGGCGTGGAAGGGGAAGAGGGCCTGGGCCACGCCAGTACCAGCGAAGGCGTAGATGAAGCCGAAGAAGACAAGGCAAATGACTGCCATGACAACCGAACGGCGGAGGTGGACGAGCATTGGCGATCTCCTTTTAATACGCGTGCAGGGCGACCAGAATCAGGTCGATGAGTTTGATGAAGATGAACGGTACGATCACGCCACCGACACCGTAGATCCACACATTGCGACGCAGGATCGACGCTGAGCCGGTCGGGCGGAACTTCACGCCTCGCAGGGCCAGTGGGATCAACGCGATGATGACCAACGCGTTGAAGATAACGGCCGAGAGCACGGCGCTCTGGGCGCTGTGAAGATGCATGATGTTGAGTGCCTCGAGCGGTCGGTTGTGCCGCAAGACGTAGGTGCCGGCAAAGAGCGCCGGAATGATGGCGAAGTACTTGGCCACGTCATTCGCGATTGAGAACGTCGTAAGGGAGCCTCGCGTGATTAGCAACTGCTTCCCGATCTCGACAATGTCGATCAATTTGGTCGGGTTGGAGTCCAGGTCCACCATGTTGCCGGCTTCCTTGGCCGCCGTGGTCCCAGTGTTCATGGCCACGCCGACGTCGGCTTGCGCCAACGCCGGAGCGTCGTTGGTGCCGTCACCGGTCATGGCGACGAGCCTGCCGCCCTCCTGCTCCTTCTTGATCAACGCCATCTTCGCTTCGGGCGTCGCCTCAGCGAGAAAGTCGTCAACTCCGGCTTCCTGCGCGATTGCTGCCGCCGTCAACGGGTTGTCGCCCGTGATCATGACGGTGCGAATGCCCATCAGACGCATCTCGGCGAACTTCTCACGAATCCCCTGCTTCACGACGTCCTTCAATTCGATGACGCCCAGGATGTCGGTACCGTCAGCGACGACCAACGGCGTCGAACCCGCGCGCGACGTGCGTTCGACGATCGCGTCAAGGTCCGCCGGTGCCGTACCGCCCGATTCCACAACCCAACGCTTGACCGAATCGGCCGCGCCCTTTCGAATCTGGCGAGTCCCGATGTCGAGTCCGGACATTCGGGTAATTGCCGTGAACGGCACGAAGACGTGGTCGGTGCCGAGCTGACGCTCTCGAATACCGAACTGCTCTTTGGCGAGCACAACGACGGAACGTCCTTCCGGTGTCTCGTCCGCGAGCGAGGCCAGTTGGGCCACGTCGGCGAGGTCTTGTTCGCTGTGACCACCGACCGGGAAGAAGTTCGCGGCCATGCGGTTGCCCAGGGTGATAGTCCCGGTCTTGTCGAGCAGTAGCACTTGGACGTCACCCGCGGCCTCGACGGCGCGCCCGCTCATCGCGAGAACATTGCGTTGGACGAGGCGGTCCATCCCCGCGATGCCGATGGCGGACAGCAGGGCACCAATCGTCGTCGGAATGAGACAAACCAGCAACGACACGAGAATCACGACCGAGACCGAAGCGCCAGCGAAATTGCCGAACGGTACCAACGTGACGACGACCGGTATGAAGACGATGGTGAGAACCGCCAATAAAATCGTCAGCGCGATCTCATTCGGCGTCTTCTGTCGGTTAGCCCCTTCGACCAGGCTGATCATCCGGTCAATGAAGGTGTGGCCACGCTCGGCAGTGATTCGCACCACGATCCGGTCCGAAAGAACCTTCGTGCCACCCGTGACGGCCGAACGGTCGCCGCCCGATTCTCGAATAACCGGGGCCGACTCACCGGTGATCGCCGACTCGTCGACCGAGGCGATGCCTTCGATGATCTCGCCGTCGGACGGAATCACGTCATTCGCTTCGCAAACCACGAGATCACCCATGATGAGTAACGCGGCTGCGACCAGTTCCTCGGTTCCGTCGGGACGTAGCCGACGAGCCTCGGTCTCCGAGCGCATCTTGCGCAACGTGTCCGCCTGGGCTTTGCCGCGACCTTCGGCCATCGCTTCAGCAAAGTTGGCGAACAACACCGTCAAGACCAACCAGACGGTGATCGACCACGTGAAGATGCCGGGGTGAGCGATCGCCTCGATGAAGGTGATGACCGAGCCCACGAGCACAATGAACATGACGGGGTTCTTTATCTGGACGCGAGGATCCATTTTGCGGAACGAATCGCGAATTGCCTGCCTTAGAATCTCGCGATCGAAGAGACCTCGAGCTTTGGCGACACCGCCCCGAAGGGCCTCGTGCGTCGGTTCAGTGATAACAGTGCTCATTAGAAGAACCTCAGGTGACTAAGTTGCTCGACGATTGGTCCGAGCGAGATTGCGGGGAAGAAGGTGAGTCCACCGATGATCAAAATGACACCGATGACCAATCCGACGAACATTCCGTTGTCGGTGCGGAAGGTCCCGAGCGACTCCGGTACGACATTCTTCGCAGCGAGAGAACCGCCAATGGCGAGAACCGGAATCATTATTGCGAATCGGCCGAGCAACATGTCGATCCCACCGATGATGTTGTAGAACGGAGTGTTACCCGTCAACCCGCCGAACGCCGAACCATTGTTGTTGCCCTGTGAGGTCAGTCCGTAGAGGATCTCTGAGAATCCGTGGGGACCCAGATTCTCGGGTCCAGCGCGTCCTACGGCGAGTGAAACGGCGACGGCGGTGACAATCAAAACCGTTATTGGCATCACCAGGGCCGCCAGCCCCGCGAGTTTTATCTCTCTGGCTTGGATTTTCTTGCCGAGATACTCCGGTGTTCGCCCGATCATCAGTCCGCCGATAAACACCGCGATAATGGCGTAGACGAGCATCGTGTAGAGGCCACTCCCGGTGCCGCCGGGCGCGATCTCACCCAGCATCATGCCGCTCATTAATCCGAGACCACCAATTGGCGTGAAGGAGTCGTAGGAAGCGTCCGCAGATCCAGTTGAGGTCATCGTGGACGACACGCCGAAGAGAGCCGTCGTGGTGTCACCGAAGCGCACTTCCTTACCCTCCATGTTGCCAACTGGTGAGTAAACGTGCGCCGCCGCAACTGCCGGGTTGTTCTGGTGCTCGGCGTTGGCGGTGAAGCCAACCCAGACGCCGAAGAGAATCACCATCGCCGCCAAGAGCGTTGCGCCGTGACGCACGCTGCCCACCATCTTGCCGAAGGTGTAGGTGAGGGCGAAGGGAATGCACAGCAGCAAGAAAATCGAGAGGAAGTTCGTGAGGCCGGTCGGGTTTTCGAACGGCGTCGCCGAGTTCTGGTCGAGGAATCCACCACCGTTCGTACCGAGTTGCTTGATGGCTTCCATGAAGCCGATCGGACCCCGCGGGATCGTCTGAATGACACCATTCAGCGCGTCGTGGAAGGTGATCGTGCCCGCGAGCGTCTGTACTGCGCCGTCGCCAACGAAGATGATGCCGGCAATGAAGGCAATGGGCAGGAGAATGTAGAACAGGCAGCGGGTGATGTCGACCCAGAAGTTGCCGATGGTCGCCGAATTGCGCCGGGCGAATCCGCGCACCATGGCGATCGCGACGGCGATGCCGACCGCGGGGCTTACGAATTGCTGGACTGTCAGAGCACCGATCTGCGAGAAGTACGACATCGTCGTTTCGCCGCCGTAGTTCTGCCAGTTGGTGTTGGTCACGAATGACACCGACGTGTTGAAGCTGAGCGCCGATCCAACGTTTCCTTGGTTCTGTGGATTCAAGGGTAACGAGCCCTGGATTCGCAGGATCACGTACGTGAAAGCGATCGAGACGGCCGAGAAGATGATGAGCGCGCCGGCGTAGCGCTTCCACGTTTGTTCTTGTTCCGGGCTCGTGCCGAGCATCCGGTAGATCGGGCGCTCGATGAAGCCGAGGAAGTGAACGCGCCCGTCAAAGACGGCCGCCATGTAGGAACCGAGGTAGCGCCAGGTGAAGCCCAGCGCCACCACGAGGGTCAGGATGGTGAGGAAAAAGCCCATTTAGAACTTCTCCGGCTTGAACATGGCGAAGCCGATGTAACCGAACATGATGACGGCGACGCCAAAGAGGATTATCTGGGAGAAGCTCATACGCGGTCCAGCGCCCAAATGAGTCCGAGCATCGCCGCGGTGAAGCCCATTATGCCAAGTGCTGTGAATAGATCTGCCATGACTCCAGTGTCACCGGCGCGTCCTTAACCGAATCTTAAAAACGAACTAAGCGTCTTAATAATCTCTTTATTTTGCCTCGCAGAACGCGAATCGGGCTCTGGACAATACTGAATACGTGCGCAAACATCTTGTCGGATCCGTCGTCGGAGTGGCCAGTGTCCTCGTACTCGGATTCGCGATGTTGCCCCTTCGTTCGCACATCAGCGTGTCGACCGCGGCGTTGATCCTCGTGGTACCGGTCGTGGTCGGATCGGCCATCGGAGGAATCAGGGCCGGGGTTGCCAGCGTCATCGCGGGTTTCCTCGTCTACGACTACGGCTACATTCCGCCGTACAAGACACTCGATGTCGGCACACCACAGAATTGGACTGCCCTGGCCGTTTACGTCATCGTGATGTTGGCGGTCGCGAGCGTCGTGGCGAGCCTGGATTCATCGAGAATCGAGGCGAGACGCGGCGGTGAAGCGGCCCACCACCTCTCAGAACTGTCCGAACACTTGGTCGGCGATCGTCCTGTCGATGACCTGCTCGAAACCATCGTGTCCGCGGTCCACGTGGTATTTGAGATACCTGGCGTCTCGCTTCTCGTCCTCGATGAGGGACTCTTGAAAGTCGTGGCCTCCGCCGGTGATCCACTCTCAGAAGAGGAACTTGCACGACTCGCACCGCAATCCGGTCTTCCAATCAGCGTTGGCACGGACACCGAATCGTCTGGAGAACTGCGGACGATCGCGCTTTCGGCGTCCGGTCACGCCGTCGGTATCCTCGCCCTTCGCGGTCTACCGACTTCGAAGAACGATCGTGCCGTTCTCACGACGTTTGCCAATGACGCGGCGTTGGCACTAGAGCGCGCACAACTACGCGAGCAAGCACTGCGCTCGAAGCTACTTGAAGAGGTCGACCGCTTCCGCCAGAGCCTGATGGGCGCGGTCTCCCACGACCTACGTACTCCGCTGGCGACAATCAAGGTCGCCTCTTCGACACTTGCGAATCGCTCCACATCACTCTCGAGGGAAGAGTTGGCCGAACTGTACAGCCTCATCGAGGTCGAATCGGACCGTCTCACTCGCCTGGTATCAAACCTCTTGGACATCACGCGCATCGAAGCCGGAGTCTTTACCGTTCACCCCACGCCGACGTCGGTCCAAGAATTAGTGCGCGAAGCGGTAAACGCAATGGAGCCAACGCTGAGCACGCACCGGGTCGACTCGATCGTTCCGAAGAGTTTGCCAGCGGTAAACGTCGACCCCCTCTTGATCGGTCAGGTCTTGATTAATCTCCTCGACAACGCCAACCGACACTCGCCCGTTGACGGTGTCATCACGGTCGAAGCGCGACGCGAGCGCGACCAGGTGATTCTCTCGGTTAGCGATCAGGGACCGGGCATTGCGCCGAACAAACGTCAACAGGTTTTCGAACGATTCGCGCGGCTCGACACCGGCGGGCGCGCGGGCCTGGGACTTACGATCGCCAAAACTTTCGTCGAGGCCCACGGACAAGAGATTTGGTACGAGGACGCACCGAATCAAGGCGCGCGCTTCGTCTTCTCGCTTCCGTTGGCCGACGAGCGAGTGACGCTACGGTAAACGTCATGGCAAAGATTCTGGTGATCGACGATGACCCTTCACTGAATCGAGCGTTGCGCCTTGGCCTTCAGGCCGGTGGCCACGACGTCACGAGCGCCACGACCGGTGAACACGGCCTCTCACAAACTGCGCTCACCGCGCCCGACGTCGTCGTGTTGGACTTGGGACTCCCCGATATGGACGGTATCGAGGTGTGTCGGACGATTCGTGGGTGGAGCGACGTACCCATCATCATCCTCTCGGCGATCGGCGCCGAAAACCGAAAGGTCACCGCACTCGATGCCGGCGCGAATGACTACGTCACGAAACCATTCAGCATGCCCGAACTCGAAGCGAGGATCAGGGCCGTGACCCGCGGTCGCGGGATCGACCGCGATGATCCTGCCGAGGCCACACTCAGCTGCGGTTCGCTCCAGCTCGACTTAGTCCACCACGACGTGTCACTCGATGGCGTCAACATCGCACTGACCACGAAGGAGTTCGAGGTTCTGGCGTTTCTCGCCCGTCATTCGGGCAAGACGTGCACGCATCAGATGATTCTCGGCGCCGTCTGGGGCACCGGCTACGGCGCCGAGGCCCAGTACTTGCACGCCTACGTCCACCGCCTGCGCCAGAAGTTGAACGACGAGTCGGCCGAACTGATCACCACGGTGCCCGGCGTCGGCTATTCATTGAAGTGCAACGACTAAATCGAAAGTATCCGATTCAACGCAGCGTGATCAGGTGAATGTCTTGGATACCTTCGGTGTCTCGCAGCCGTTCGATGACCTCGGTCGGCGTCGGGATCTCGGTCGAGAGAACCATCAAAGCTGTCTTCGTACGCTGGTCCGGACCGACCGCCATCGAACTGATCGACACGCCGGCCT
>OBLW0100004486.1_pt1 | contig 10661 bp, 10 predicted proteins | sample 1520161 | NCBI WGS metagenome assembly OBLW01 (sample SAMEA3539309, study PRJEB22396) | soil metagenome | biome: tundra; feature: field; material: soil | place: USA | collected 2010-05 | depth 0.15 m
GAGCGCCTGCGCGTACCCGCGCTCGCGCTCACTAACCTGCGGCCATCGCGGCCTTTGGCGCCGGCGGACATTGCCGTGGTCGCACCGGCCTTGCCCGGTCTCGAATTCTTCAATGGACTTGGCGGATTTGCTGCCGACGGCTGCGAATACGTGACGCTACTTGGGCCCGGCCAGTCCACACCCGCGCCCTGGATCAATGTCATCGCCAATCCGCTGTTCGGTTTCCAGGTGGCGACCGAAGGCAGCGGTTACACGTGGTCGCTCAACAGTCGCGACAATCAGCTCACACCGTGGTCCAACGATCCCGTCAGTGATCGCCCCGGCGAGATGCTGTATGTGCGCGATGAGGAGAGCGGGGAGCTGTGGGGACCGACCGCTTTGCCGATCCGCGATCAGCGCGCCTCCTATACGGCGCGGCACGGCCAGGGCTACAGCCGCTTCGAACATTCTACGCACGGCATTGACCTGGATCTGCTGATGTACGTGCCGATGGCGGATCCGATCAAGATCTCGCGTCTGAAGATCCATAACAGCTCGGGCCGCAACCGACGACTTTCGGTCACCGCCTACGTCGAATGGGTGCTCGGTCCAACGCGGGCCGCCACCGCCCCGTTCCTGGTGACGGAGTTGGACCCGGCCACGGGTGCGCTGTTCGCCCGCAATCCGTGGAGCGCCACATTCGGTTCGCGTGTCGCGTTTGCGGATCTGGCCGGACGGCAAATGCATTGGAGCGCCGATCGGCGCGAATTTCTGGGCCGACTTGGCACGCTCGAGCAGCCCGCCGCGCTGACCGGACGGACTGCGCTGTCGAGGCGCGTCGGGGCCGGACTGGACCCCTGCGGTGTGCTGCAAACCTTGCTCGAGCTGGAACCCGACGAGACGCTGGAGGTCGTGTTCTTCCTGGGCGAGGCAGCGACGGCTGAGGAGGCGCAATCCGTAATCGCCCGCTATCGCTCGGCGGACCTCGAAGCGGTGTTTCGCGCCGTCGTGGACTATTGGGACGATGTGCTCGGAATGGTGCAGGTCAAGACACCGAGCCGCTCGTTCGACATCATTCTGAACCGCTGGACGCTGTATCAGACGCTGGTGTGCCGCATGTGGGCGCGATCCGCGTTCTATCAGGCCAGCGGCGCCTACGGCTTCCGCGACCAATTGCAGGATGGCATGGCGCTGGCGCTATCGCGTCCGGCGCTCACGCGCGAGCATCTACTGCGCGCTGCAGGCTGCCAGTTCATAGAGGGTGATGTGCAGCACTGGTGGCTGCCGTCATTGGGATCGCGCCCGGGCGGTCCAGGCGTCCGCACGCGCATATCCGACGATCGGATCTGGCTGGCCTACGCCACCGCGCACTACATCGAGACCACTGGGGACTTGGCAGTACTGGATGAGAAGCTGCCGTTTCTCGAAGGCCAGCTGCTGCGTCCCGCCGAGCACGAGGCGTTCTTCCAGCCCGCGATCTCGGACGAAACGGCTGCGCTGTTCGAGCATTGCGCGCGAGCGCTCGATCACAGCCTGCAGAACGGATCACACGGCCTGCCCCTGATCGGCACCGGCGACTGGAACGACGGCATGAATCGCGTCGGTGTCTTGGGTAAAGGCGAAAGCGTGTGGCTCGGATGGTTCCTGTACGCCACGCTGGCGAGCTTCGCGCCCTTGGCACGGGCGCGTGGCGAACGCACACGCGCTGCGCAATGGTTGGCCCACGCGGCGACACTGCGCGATTCGCTCGAACGCGAGGCGTGGGATGGAAACTGGTACCGGCGGGGCTACTTCGATGACGGCACGGCGCTCGGATCCGCCGCGAGCGCTGAATGCCGGATCGACTCGATTGCACAATCCTGGAGCGTCATCTCGCACGCCGCCGACCCGGCCCGCAGCGTGCAGGCCATGGCGGAGGTGGAAGCTCAGCTCATCCAACGCGACACCGGTCTGGCATTGCTGTTCACGCCACCGTTCGACCATACGTCGCTCGATCCCGGTTATATCAAGGGCTATCCACCCGGCATCCGGGAAAATGGCGGCCAGTACACGCACGCCGCGACCTGGTCGGTCATGGCACACGCGATGCTCGGCCACGGGAATCAGGCGGGAGATCTGTTCGCGCTACTCAATCCAATCACTCATTCGAGCACGCGCGCCGACCTGCAGCGCTACAAGGTCGAGCCCTATGTCATCGCTGCAGACATCTATTCGGTCGCTCCGCACGCCGGACGCGGTGGGTGGACGTGGTACAGCGGCTCGGCCGGCTGGATGTACCGAACCGGTCTCGAATCCATCCTGGGATTTCGCGTCCAGGGCGCCAGTTTGCTGCTCGCGCCCTGCGTGCCCGAAAATTGGCCCGGCTTCGAGATCGCCTTCAAGTATCGCTCTGCCCGCTACAACATTTCGGTCGACAATCCGCACGCTGTCAGCCGCGGCATTGCGCACGCCGAGCTCGATGGCAAAGTGCTGCCGCTCGGGCAGGCTCGAATTGCGTTGGCGGACGACGGCGCCACCCACAGCGTGCGAGTGATCCTCGGCAGCGCCTGGGTTGCCAGCGTCTCGAGCGCGTGAGGAGCTGTGGTGTATGTACGTTCGCGCACCGACTTTTGACCCCAAGTCCCGCAATATCGCCTCCTCAGGTGGATGCCCGGCAGCCGTGATCCACTCTCACCAATAGAGAAATGAACATGAACCCTACCTCCCCCACACAAACTCGCTCGTTGCTGCTCGCAGCGGCCAGTCTTTCGAGCGTGCTGCTGCTTGCCGCGTGCGCATCGCCGCCGCCGCCCACCGCAAGTCTGAAGCTCGCTCAGCAGGCCATCGCGACCGCCGAGCAGAATGAGGCCGGACGCTACGCTCCCGGCGAGTTGGCCGAATCCCGTACTGAGCTCGCAGCCGCCAATACCGCGGTCAGCGACAAGCAAATGGTCACGGCAAAACAATTGGCCGAGGAGTCGACCGCCGCGGCCGAGTTCGCCTCCGCCAAGACCGCTGACGCCAAAGCCAATGCGGTCAATGATGAAATGAAGCGCAGCACTGCCACGCTGGTTCAGGAAATGCAGCGCAATGCGGGAGCACAGCAATGAATACCGTAGTCCGGACCTGGAACATGAAAAAGCCCTTGATGGCTGCGGCCGTCGCGGCAGTCTTACTCGCCGCCTGTGCCACTGCGCCGGTCAAACCGGAAGGCGCCGCGCATGCCCGCAACATGCTGACGCAGCTGCAGGCTGATCCCAACCTCGCCAACCGCGCGCCCATATCGATGCAGCAGGCAGAAGCCGCAGTGCGTATCGCCGAACAGCCGGAAACCGACCAGCAGTTGGTCGCGTACCGGGTGTACATGGCGGATCGCAAAGTCGAGACGGCCCGCGCCGAGGCCGAGACGAAGTTTGCGGAAGATCAGCGTGTCGAACTGATCGCGCAGCGTGAGAAGGTCCGTCTCGATGCGCGCACGCGCGAGGCCGATCTGGCCACCGGCAAGGTCGCGATGGCGCGCGCCGAAGGCGCCGAGCAGAAGGCCGAGGCTGACGCGGCCCGCAATCAGGCGGGTGCCGCCCAAGCCCAGGCGGACGCCGCGCAAGCCGCTGCCCTGAGCGCGCAGCAGCAAGCCGAAGAACTGCAGCGGCAAATTGACACCCTGCAAGCGAAGGTTACGGATCGCGGATTGGTATTGACCCTCGGCGATGTGCTGTTTGCGACCGCCAAAGCCGACCTGAGCTCAGGCGCCAACGGCACTCTGAACAAGCTGGTGGCCTTCCTGAACAAGTATCCGGATCGCACGGTCGACATACAGGGCTACACCGACAGCGTCGGCAGCGAGGACTACAATTTGGGATTGTCCCAACGTCGCGCCGACTCAGTCAGATCGTACCTGGTCGGTCAAGGGATCGGCTCGGGACGGTTGGTCGCATCGGGCAAGGGTATGTCCTCCCCGGTAGCAGGTAATGACACCTCCTCGGGTCGGCAGCAGAACCGACGTGTCGAGGTCATCATCAACAATCCCGCCGCCGCGATGCGTTGACGCTGCAGTACCGAGGCTACGCACAGCCCGGGCGGCTCACGCCGCCCGGGCTTTTCTATGCAGCGTAACCCAGGGCGTTGCTGTAGGTTTTCTTATCGGCCGCGTAGCAGCCGCAGGCCGCGGCCTCCAGGCCGTGTTGGTCCAAGATTGTGATATGACCGCGGGTATAGCGGATCAGCTTGCGCCGCCGCAGCGAACTGGCGGCACGAGTAACGCCTGCACGCCGCACGCCCAAAAGCTCGGACAGAGCTTCATGGGTCAGGCGAATCTGATTGGCGTGAGCTCGATCTCGGGTCATGAGCAACCAGCGCGCCAAGCGTGCCTCGACCACATGATAGTGCGTACACGTGATTGACCGTGCGAGCTGGCTCATCAGGACATAGGCGTAGCGCTGCATTTCCTGGCGCAAACCCAGGCTTTCCCGGCAGTGACGTCGAAATAGCGCGGCGCCCATCCGCAATGCGGTTCCCGAGCCTTGCACCAGGGCGAGCTGGGGCCAAACATTGACGCCCAGGATCAACGATACTCCGAGCATGCCCTCGTCGCCGACCATACCGACTTCGAGGCGCTCACCGCCGTCGAGCCCTGCCATCTGCAGAAGGCAGCAGTCGAGCGGGAAGTACACGTAGCGAATCTGCTCGCCCGAGCGGCACAGGACTTCGGCGGTACGCAGCGCGACATGATCACAGCTGGCCAAAAATGCCTCGCGACTGCGATCCGTCAGTGCCGCGAGCAGACGATTTTCCGCCGCGGCAGGTTTCGCTTCGATCAATAAGCCTCTTGCTCTGAACTGGCTGGCGTCCTTGACGCTCGACCACGCGGTCTCGGCAGAGGCATGTGGCAATGAGTGCGCTGTTGCTGACATCGGTCCGACTATACGCCGCGCGGGTACGTCAGTAAGTGCGGTTCCGAACATCGCGATTGACCGCACCACACCGTTCGTTGGCGTACAGAAGCTTCGAACCTCGCGGTCTAGCATCGGCCCTGATGGCCGTAACGGACCGGAGGCTGCGGCGCCCCGCATCAGGAAGCGGGCGCATCGGGCAGCAAGCGATCGCACTCTTTCTTGACTACCGCGTAGCACTCGCAGGTGCGCGCTTCCAGCCTGGGGCGATCGAGCACGGTAATGTGACCACGGCTGTATGAAATCAAGCCGGCGGACTGTAGACGGCCCGCCGCCTCTGTGACGCCCTCGCGTCTCACGCCCAGCATATTTGCAATCAGCTCCTGGGTCATCACCAGCTGATTCGAGTTCAGTCGATCCAGACTCAGCAACAACCAGCGGCACAGCTGCTGGTCCAACGAATGATGCCGATTGCAGACCGCGGTTTGCGCCATCTGTGTAATCAAGGCCTGTGTATAACGCAGCAATAGATGCTGCATCGCGCCGGCCCGGGTGAATTCCTCCTTGAGCACCTGGCCCGACAAGCGATAGGCATGGCCTGCACTCTGCACGACCGCCCGGCTCGGCGTGGTCTCTCCGCCCATGAACAGCGAAACCCCGATCAAACCTTCGTTGCCGACGACGGCGATCTCCGCTGAGGCGCCATCCGCCATGACATACAGCAGCGACACGATCGAATCGGCAGGGAAATAAACGTGGCGCAGCACGATGCCGGACTCGTATAGCACTTCGCCCAAAAGCAGCGGCACGAGCTTCAGATGAGGCAGCAGGCGTTGAAAATCCCCTGCCGGCAATGCGGCGAGCAGATGGTTGTTGTCCGGGCTGATTTCCGGAGTGCTATCCAAGGCCCTAAGTACGTCCATGGGATTCTCTCCCGGCAGAGTGTACCGCATTTGACGAGCTTTGTACGGTTACGCACACAAGTCCCCCGCTTTTTGTCGCATCGCAGCAGCGCTTGCCTCAGGACCTGTGCTTGAAGAAGAAGGCCTTGACCTGCTTGACGGCTTCGTTGCGCGTAATCGCGTACCGCTGCTGGATCAGGCCGCTCAGTTTTTCTTCGTGACCTTCGATTTTGAGCAATTCGTCCTCGGTCAATTTGCCCCAGGCGATCTTGGCGGCGCCGATTCGTTGTTTCCATCTGCCCTTGAGTTCAGCCCCGCTGGGCAGCGGCCGAGCGCGTCTGACGCTTGCGGTGAGCGCCTTCGCCTTCGACTCCGGCTGGGGATCGACGGGCACGACGCTGCCCTTGGCAGCGCTGTCATCGCTTGGCGTGTTCATGGAAACCTCTCCATAAACCATAACAGTGCGTCGCAGCGCGCGTCGGTGCGCTACCGCGCATAGGGCGCGTGGCGCGCCCTCCACGGACGGCTTCAGGCGCGGCCGGCTCAGGCCGTGGCGTGGATCAGCAGGCCCGCGCTCTGCGTGCTGCCCTGAGTCTGCAGGTTCCCCAGCAGCGTCTGCAGGAAGTTCTGCAGGCTGGGCGTGCTCGTCTGGCTGGCCGATTGACCCGTGGCTGCACTGGCCGACAGATCCTGCATCAAGCTCTGGAACGATGTCTCAAGGTTGGACACGCCCTGCGAGTTGGTGCCAGATGAGTTGCTGCTGGCGAGGCCTGCGCTCGCGCTGCTGCCGGCGCCGCTCGCGCCGTCGACTTCCTGCAGCAGTGACTGCAACTGCGTCGAGAGATGCCCGTGGCCGCCGTGTTCCCGGTGGCCGCTGCTGGGCGTGCTGCCGCTTGCCGCGGCGCTACCGCCGGCGCCACCGGCCTGGTGGAGCGCCTGAATCAACGTCGCCATGAAGCTCTGCAGGTCCTGCGTTGCCTTCGACGCTGCAGAGGCCGTGACGGCGGTACTTGCACTCGAGGGCAAGACCAGATGCTGCAGCGTACTCAGGATGTCCTGCATCAAACTGCCGCTGGTGGCGCCGCTCGATTTGCTGCTCGAAGCGCTCGGGCTTGCGCCAACCAGATTGGACATCGCATTTTGACTGGTGAGTGGATTGATCCAGGCGGAGTTGCCTGCGATATTGCCAATCGACGACATGGTTGCTTTCTCCTGCAAAACTTACCCTGGCGGCTAACGCATGCCGCTTTCGATGCCGGTCGCGGCAAGTGCTTGCCGCATCGCCCGCACCGGGCGGCGCCGTGGATCGCCGCAACTCCCTGATTCCCTTGGCTACGGCGCACCACGCCGGCCGGGCAATCGCGCGCGGATTGAACCTCCACGTGATGAAAGGTGCAACGGGGATGCCAGGCGTACGAACGCAGCTCACAGAACGAGCGTGCTATGAGCGAGGAGCCGCTCGGATCAGGTTTTTTGCAGCTTCGCGGCGGCGTTCTCGTAGTTCGCCAGCTTGCTCAGGAAGTTGTCGATGAAGTCGGGGCGGCGATTGCGGAAGTCGACGTAGTACGCGTGCTCCCACACATCGAGCACCAGCAGTACCTTGCCCTCACCGGTCGCGAGCGGCGTGCTGGCATTGGGCGTCTTGGTGACTTTCAGCTTGCCATCCCGCGTGAGCACCAACCAGGCCCACCCGGAGCCGAACTGGCCCACTGCCGCTGCTTTGAAAGTCTCTTTGAATTTATCGACGCTGCCGAAGTCTTCGGTGAGCTTCTTTTCGAGCACGCCCGGTATGCCACCCCCGGTCGGCGACAGCGATTCCCAGAACACACTGTGATTCCAATGTTGGCCGGCATTGTTGAATACCGGCTGCAGGTCCTCCCGGCCATAGGAGGTCCGGATGAGCTCTTCGAGCGACTTGCCTTTCAGCGCATCGTTCTTCTCCACCAAGCCGTTCAGCGCCGTCACATAGGCATTGTGATGTTTGCCGTGATGCAGCTCCAAAGTCTCCTGGCACATGCCGTGCGCAGCCAGGGCGCCTGGAGCAAAGGGCAGTGGGGGTAATACAAAGCTCATAGAGGCAGCTCCGAAACACTTGCAGGGTATGCGTAGCGCGACTTTATCACAGTACCGCGCGCCCACTGTTTCCCGGATGGCGCATTGGTCTGTCAGACTCGGCTTGCAAATTCAGGCGCCAAGGATAGGCTTGGAACTCGCTATATACACCTCTATATCTCGCGAAGGTCGTGACATGAGCGGAACTTGAGGAGCGAGCAATGCGAAAACTTCTGACAACCCTCACCGCGCTGCTCGGCCTGGTGCTGCTGCCGCTTCACGCCGCGGAGTTGCACGTTGCCGTGGCTGCGAATTTTTTCGGCCCGCTGCAAAAGCTGGCGCCGCTGTTCGAGCAGGCCAGCGGCAATCAGCTGGTCATCAGTTCCGGCTCCTCCGGTCAGCTCTATACCCAGATCAAACAGGGTGCGCCCTTCGACGTGTTTCTGTCCGCCGACACCGGGAAGCCGCAGCTGCTGGAAGGCGAGGGTTTGACCGTTCCGGGAAGCCGCTTCACCTATGCCATCGGCGCACTGGTGTTGTGGAGTGCAAAGCCTGGCCTGGTCGACAGCGCCGGCAAGGTCCTGCAGGCGCAGCAATATCGGTTCATCGGTGTCGCCAATCCGCAGACTGCCCCTTACGGCACGGCGGCACAGCAGGTGCTGACAAAGCTTGGCCTGTGGGACAAGCTGAATCGGGAACGCAAGATCGTGATCGGTGAAAACATCACCCAGGCCTGGCAGTTTGCCGCGACCGGCAATGTGGATCTGGCGTTCGTGGCGCTGTCCCAAATCCTGGGCGCGGACGGCAGCATCACCGGTTCATCCTGGCTGGTGCCGCAATCGATGTACGATCGCATCGATCAGGCGGCCGTCATCCTCGCGCACACGAACCAGAAGGCCGCGGCCGAAGCGTTCATGACCTGGCTGCGGACCAACCCGACCGCGCTCTCCGCGATCGGATCGGCCGGCTACCACATCGCCAACTGAGCTACCTAAGATGGGTAGCGCCGATCTGATCGCCTTGTGGATTTCGTTGCGTCTGGCTGCCACCACGACGCTGTTGTTGCTGCTGCTGTGCACGCCGCTCGCTTGGTGGCTGGCGATGGGAGCTTCGCGCTGGCGAGTGGTGGTCGACGCCGTGGTGTCGCTGCCATTGGTGCTGCCGCCCACCGTGCTCGGGTTCTACCTGCTGATACTGCTCGGACCCCTGGGCGGCCTCGGCAGGACGCTGCACGTCCTCGGCCTGCCGGCGCCGGCATTCACCTTCACCGGGCTGGTCATTGGCTCGATGCTCTACTCCCTGCCGTTCGCGGTGCAGCCCTTGCGCGATGCATTCCTATCCGTCGGCGCCCGCGCATTGGAGGTGGCCGCAACCCTGCGCGCCTCGCCCTGGAACCGTTTCTTCACGGTCGCCATGCCGTTGGCTTCGCGCGGCATCCTGAGCGCGGTAGTGCTGTCTTTCGCGCATACGCTTGGCGAATTCGGAGTGGTGCTCATGATCGGCGGCAACATTCCGGGCCGTACCCAGACCGCATCGATCGCTCTATTCAATCATGCCGAGGCCTTGGAATACGGCGCCGCCTATCGCCTGTCGGCGACGCTGCTCGCGATCTGCTTCATTTTGCTGCTGGTTATCTACACGGCCAATCGCCGGCGGCGCGCCACCGCAAACCTGACGTGACGCTGGCGTTGCGCGTGGCGCTTGCGCTACCTACGTTCGCACTCGACGTGACGTGCGATATTCCAACCCAGGGCATTACGGGCTTGTTTGGCCGGTCCGGCAGCGGCAAGACCACTCTGTTGCGCTGTATCGCGGGGCTGGAACGGACGGCTCGGGCGCAGATCGAATTCAACGGCGAGCTCTGGCAGGACGCCGGCCGATTCCTCCCCACGCATCGGCGCGCGGTGGGTTACGTGTTTCAGGAGTCGAGTCTGTTCCCGCATCTGGACGTGCGCGGCAATCTCGAATTTGGCCTGCGTCGTGTCCCGCCCCCGCAGCGCCGGCTGGGTTTCGACGAGGCGGTCGCGCTGCTCGATCTGTCAGCGCTGCTGCGGCACCGCGCGCCGCGGCTCTCGGGCGGCGAGCGTCAGCGGGTCGCCATTGCGCGCGCACTGCTCACGAGTCCGCAATTGCTGTTGATGGACGAACCCCTGTCCAACCTCGATCAGAGCAGCAAGGCTGAGATCCTGCCGCATCTGGAGCGTTTGCGCGACAGTTTAGCGATACCGATCATCTACGTGAGCCATGCGCTCGGCGAGGTCATGCGCCTGGCCGATCACCTGGTGCTGCTCGAGGCCGGCCGCGTGCGAGCCGCCGGGCCGCTGCAGCAGCTGCTCGCGCGCAGCGATCTGCCGTTGGGACACTTTGAAGACAGCGGCTGCGTGTTCGACGCCGTGATCGAGGAGCACGACCCGAGCTATCACCTCACATACGTCCGGATAGGCGCGGGGCGTCTGGCCGTTTCGCTCAAGCAAGCACCGATTGGTCATCGCGTCCGCGTGCGCATCGATGCCCGCGATGTGAGCTTGGCGCTCAAGCCGCCGGAACTCACGAGTATCATCAACATCCTGCCGGCCAAGGTGCTGGCTGTCAGCGACGACCGCGACCCGGCGCAGACCCTGGTGCGGCTCGAACTGGCAACTGAGCCACTGCTCGCCCGGATCACACGCCGCTCGGCGGTGCAGCTCGGCATTGCGCCCGGCATGCTGCTCTATGCACAGGTCAAGAGCGTGGCGCTCATGGAAAGTAGCGCTCTATAAGGAACTTGCTAGACTTGTTGCGGAATTGCAAACGTCTGGCGCAGCACGAACAGCGTGGGAGAACCTGATGAAATCCCTGATCGCGATCGCCGCTCTGACCG
>OBLW0100004487.1_pt1 | contig 10658 bp, 12 predicted proteins | sample 1520161 | NCBI WGS metagenome assembly OBLW01 (sample SAMEA3539309, study PRJEB22396) | soil metagenome | biome: tundra; feature: field; material: soil | place: USA | collected 2010-05 | depth 0.15 m
CTGCGACTCCTACGTCCCGAACGTAGTGCTCTACCAGGCTGAGCTACACCCCGAAATTGCCGTTGATCCTAGTGCTTGCGCGCGATCGCGAAGCGCACCAGCGCAGCCAGAGCTTCTCGGTACGGCGTGTCGGGCAGCGCCGCGAGCGCGGCAAGCGCCTGGTCAGCCTCGGTTTGCGCGAGCCGCGCAGTGTACTCAAGCCCCCCGGCCGATTCAATTGTGGCCATGATGCGATCGATCCCCTCCCGGCCGCCATTCTTGATGACCTCGCGAATCAGCGCCGCGTGCTCCGGGGCGCTATGCCGCAGCGCAAAGATCAATGGCAGCGTCGGCTTGCCCTCGGCGAGGTCATCGCCGAGGTTCTTGCCGCGCGTTGCGGGATCGGACTGGTAATCCAGCACATCGTCGATCAGCTGATAGGCGATACCCAGATGACGGCCGTAGTCGGCCAGCGCGCGTTGGAGCACCGTGTTCGCGCCGCTGAGCACGGCGGCCACTTCGGCGCCGGCCTGGAACAGCTGCGCGGTCTTGCGTTGAATGACCTCGAGGTAGCGCGCCTCGGTAGTGTCGGGATCGCGCGCATTCATGAGCTGCAGCACTTCGCCTTCGGCGATCAGGTTGGTTGCGTCGGCCATGATTTCGATCACGCGCTGAGAGCGTGAGGCGGCCATGAGCTGGAAGGCCCGTGAATAAACAAAATCCCCCACCAGCACGCTGGCCTGATTGCCATAGATTTCGTTAGCCGTGTCGCGGCCGCGGCGCCGTGCCGACATGTCGACCACATCGTCGTGCAATAGCGTCGCGGTGTGGATGAATTCGATGAACGCGGCCGCCTGGATGCAGGCCGTTTCGGTGCTGCTGCAGGCACGGCCGGCCAGCACGACCAGCAGGGGGCGCAGGCGCTTGCCGCCGCCGTCGATGATGTGCTCGGCGACCTGATCGACCAGCGGAACGGCGCTATGGAAGCCTTTGCGGATCGCCTCATCTACAGCGTGCAATTCGCTCTGCACCAGCGCACGGATTGCCTGGAGCGCTTCGCGGCTGCCGGGATCAGTGCTCAACTCTCTGTTTCTCCAAGAGAATGCGTTGTTTGACCCGCCGGCTCCGCATCGTTAGAATGCGCGGCCTTTTCGCACTCCCCGCGGGGGCCGACGGTGTTATAAGACCGTGCGGTGCCCCACCCTGGGGCAGCGATACACACGGAGTTTCGGACAATGTACGCGGTCATCGCCACGGGCGGCAAACAGTATCGGGTCGAGAAGGGCGGAGTACTGCGCATCGAAAAGCTCAGCGCCGATCTTGGCGCGACGGTGGAGTTTAACGAGGTTCTCTTGATCGCTGACGGCGACGTCGTACACCTGGGCAAACCGCTGCTTGCCGGCGGCAAGGTCACGGCGACGGTCGAAAAGCATGCCAAGGGCGACAAGGTAACCATCGTTAAGTTTCGACGCCGCAAGCACTATCTGCGGCAAAAAACGCATCGGCAGCAGTTCACACAGATACGCGTGACCGAAATCAGCGCGCCCTAATTCTGGAGCAATCCCATGGCACATAAAAAGGCAGGCGGCAGTACGCGCAATGGCCGCGATTCCCACAGCAAGCGCCTCGGCGTCAAGCGTTTCGGCGGTGAGCAGGTGCTGGCGGGCAACATCCTCGTGCGCCAGCGCGGCACCAAAGTGCGAGCGGGCGAAAACGTCGGCATCGGCACGGATCACACGCTGTTTGCCGTGGCCACCGGCCGGGTGGAGTTTCGCATCAAGGGCGCCGAGCAGCGGATGTATGTCAGCGTGCTGCCCGAGTCGACCTGAACCGGTCCTCAGCCGGACTCGATCGTAAACCCCGGCCAGACCGGGGTTTCTTTTGTCCGGGTGACTCCCCATGAAATTTGTCGATGAGGCCAAGCTCAAGGTGCAGGCCGGCAACGGCGGGCGCGGTTGCGTCAGTTTTCGGCGCGAGAAGTTTGCGCCCTTCGGCGGCCCGGACGGGGGCGACGGCGGCCTCGGCGGCAGCGTCTGGCTGCGTGCCGCCGAAGGCATCAATACGTTGGCGGATTTCCGTATCGAGCGCACCTTCAAGGCCAAGTCCGGTGAGGGCGGCTCGGGCAACGACTGCACCGGCCGCGGCGGCGAGGATCTGCATATCGCCGTGCCCGTGGGCACGGTCGTGGGGGATGCCGATACCAGCGAGCAGCTGGGCGATCTGACTGCTGCCGGTCAGGAGTTCAAAGTCGCACAGGGCGGCAAGGGTGGATGGGGCAATGCCCGGTTCAAGTCCAGCACCAACCGCGCGCCGCGGCAATTCGGTCCCGGCCTGCCTGGTGAGCGGCGCACGCTGGCGCTGGAGCTCAAGCTGATCGCTGACGTGGGACTGCTCGGCCTGCCGAACGCCGGGAAGTCGACTCTGATCCGCTCGCTGTCCTCGGCGCGCCCCAAAGTGGCCGACTACCCGTTTACGACGCTATACCCCAATCTCGGGGTGGTCTACTGCGGTCAGCACCGCAGCTTCCTCATGGCCGATATCCCGGGGCTCATCGAGGGAGCCGCCGACGGCGCCGGGCTTGGCATCCGGTTCCTCAAGCACCTGCAGCGCACGCGCGTGCTATTGCACATCGTGGATCTGCTGCCCCCGGACCCTGAGGCCGACCCGGTACGCGATGCGCGCGCCATCGTCAGCGAGCTCAAGAAGTTCAATCGCGAGCTGGCGGGAAAGCCGCGCTGGCTGGTGATTAATAAGCGCGACCTGCTCCCTGACGCGGAAGCGGAAGCCCGGGCGGCCGATATTGCGCGGCGCTTGCGCTACCGCGGCCCGCACTTTCTGATCTCGGCCGCGACCAACCGCGGCACTCGCGAGCTGGCCGAGGCGCTAATGAAATTCCTGGAGGAGCAAACCGCGGCGGTCGTCGAGCACCATGAGGCCGCTGCGCCGTAACTCTCATTGGGCGAGAATGGCTCGATGCGCAACAGCAAAGTCCGAGCGCGTATTGCCGCAGGAAAGCTGCGGCTGCGCATCCGTGATTTGCGCAATCTTGGTGTGCGCTCCGAACAGATGCTGGCGGCCATCGGCGTGTATGACGTGGAGGAGCTGCGCCGTCGCGGCGCGGTCCGTGCCTTTATCGAACTCAAGCGCGCGGGCGTGGCCTCATCGCTGAATATGTTCTGGGCCCTGGCGGGTGCTCTCGAGCCGTGGCCGGAGGGGCGTCACTGGCGCGAGGTCGCGCGGGGGGATTCCCGGCTGTCGCTGCTGCTGTCGCTCGAGGACTATGAAACCGGCGGCGCAGGCTAGCGCCGGGAGGGCTCAGGTTGAGGTAGAGAGCGCCTTGACGCGCGCGGCCAGGCGGCTCTTGTGCCGGTTAGCCTGGTTGCGATGAATGATGCGCTTGTTGACCAGCGTGTCGATCAGCGGGACCGCGGCGCGATAACTGCTGTGCGCCTCGTCCTTGCTGCCCTTGGCGACGGCATCCGTGACCTTGCGGATGGCGGTTCGCATGCGCGAGCGCAGCGTGACGTTATGGGCCCGATGCTTTTCGGCCTGACGCGCCGCTTTTTCCGCCGATTTGGTATTCGCCACGCTCTGCTCCTGTATGGAACCGCCTAGTCTGGGCAGCGCTCTAAATCTTGTCAATCGAATGGGCATGAAGGCGCCCCTGCCGGTGCGGCCGATGTGGTTATAATTCAACGCTTTGAGCCGATGTGAGGCCGGCTGCCGGCGGCGCCCCGGCTTCGGCCTAGTTTTGAGGACCATGCAGCTCATCCGCCGATTAGAAACCGTTCAGCCTCGCGACTGTGTCGTAACGATCGGCAGCTTTGATGGCTTGCATCTGGGCCATCGCGCGCTGATCGCAAGGCTGCTCACGCATGCTGCACAGCGGCGGCTGCCGGCCATGATGCTGAGCTTCGAGCCGATGCCGCGCGAATATCTGCAGGCCGCCGATCCCCCCCCGCGCCTGACCAACTTTCGCGAGCGCTGGCGCTTGCTCGCCGACAGCGGGCTCGCGCAGCTCTGTCTGCTGCACTTCAGCGAGCCATTGCGATCGCTGTCCGCTGCGCAGTTCATGCAGCTGCTGCAAGCGGCGCACGCGCGCGTGATCGTGGTCGGCCACGACTTCCGGTTCGGGCGCTTCGGTGCGGCGAACGCGCAATGGTGTGTGGCGCAGGCCCCGCAGTATGGAATGACGTTCGACGTCCTGGCGCCGGTGGAGAGCCGCGGCGAACGCGTCAGCAGCGGCAGGGTCAGGGAGGCGGTCGCAACGGGCGATTTCGGTACGGCGCAGCGATTGCTCGGCCGACCCTATACGATGCGCGGCCGCGTACGCCTTGGGGCCCAGCTCGGACGCACGCTCGGATTTCCGACCGCGAATATCGCGGTCAAGCGACGGCGCGTGCCGCTCTCCGGGGTCTTTGCCGTGTGGGTGCGCGGCGCGGGCACCGCGCGGGAACCCTGGCCCGCGGTGGCGAGTCTTGGCACGCGGCCGATGGCCGGCGGCGGCGTGCCATTGCTCGAGGCGTGCCTGTTTGATTTTGACGGTGATCGGTGGCGAGTCTTGGCACGCGGCCGATGGCCGGCGGCGGGCTGCCATTGCTCGAAGCGTGCCTGTTTGATTTTGACGGTGATCTGTATGGTCGCGAGCTTGAAGTGGAGTTCGTGACGCTGCTGCGCGATGAGCAGACATTCGAATCGATGGATGCGATGGTGGTGCAAATGCATCGCGATGCGGCCCAGGCGCGCCGCATTCTCGGCGCATGACTTGGGGTGCCATGGGTGAGTGACTACAAGCGAACCGTAAATCTGCCGCAGACCGATTTTCCGATGAAGGCAGATCTGGCTGGGCGCGAGCCGGCCCAGCTCGAACGCTGGGCCCAACAGGGCATCTATGCGCGCATCCGCGAGTCGTGCGCGGGCCGCAGCCCCTTCGTACTGCACGATGGGCCGCCGTACGCCAATGGCGCGATTCATCTCGGTCACGCGGTCAACAAGATCCTCAAGGATATCGTCGTCAAATCGCGCACGATGGATGGCTTTGATGCGCCGTACCTGCCCGGTTGGGACTGCCATGGACTGCCGATCGAGCTGGCGGTCGAGAAGAAGTACGGCAGGCCCGGGCAGAAGCTCGATGCGGCCGGCTTTAGGGCCGCGTGCCGAGCCTTTGCGACGGCACAAATCGACGCTCAACGCGCCGACTTCAAACGCCTCGGGATTTTCGGGGATTGGGACCATCCCTACCTGACCATGGATCCGCGCTACGAGGCGCAGCAGATTCGAGCCGTCGGCAAGATCATTCGCAATGGCCATCTGTACCGGGGCGCCAAGCCCGTGCACTGGTGTCTGGATTGCCGCTCGGCGCTGGCCGAGGCGGAGGTCGAGTACGAGGACAAGACCTCGACCGCGATTGACGTGGCATTTCGCGTGGTCGATGTGGCGGACTTCGCTCGCCGCACCAGCATCGATGCGGCCCGGCTCGGAACCGTGGTTTCTGTTGTGATCTGGACCACGACGCCCTGGACGTTGCCCGCCGATGAGGCCGTGACCGTGCGCGATGAATTCAATTACGTCGCCGTCCAGATCGAGCGCGCGGGCGCCACCGAGGTGCTGGTACTGGCGGCCGAGCTCGCGGCCGCGTGCCTCGCGCGCTACGAGCTCAAGCCAATGCAGCTGCTCGGCACGTTTCCGGGCCGCGTGCTCGAGGGGCTGAAACTCTGTCATCCCTGGCTCGAGCGGCAGGTACCCGTGATCCTCGGCGAGCACGTAACGCTGGAGGCCGGTACCGGCGCGGTGCACACCGCACCCGCACACGGACAGGAAGACTACGTCGTCGCCACGAGCTACGGTCTGCCGGTGGTCAATCCGGTGGGCCCGGATGGCCGATTCGTTGCCGGGACACCGCTGGTGGAGGGCCTTCGGGTCGAGAAGGCCAACGCCGTCATCGTGCAGCAACTCGAGCGCAGCGGGGCACTATTGCGGCAGGCGCCATTGCGGCACAGCTACCCGCATTGCTGGCGTCATAAGACACCGTTGATCTTTCGCGCCACGCCGCAGTGGTTCATCAGCATGGATCAGCGTGGCCTGCGCGCGCGCACGCTGCGTGACATCACTCAGGTGCACTGGACGCCGGCGTGGGGCGAGCAGCGCCTCACGGCCATGATCGCCAATCGGCCCGATTGGTGTATCTCGCGCCAGCGCACCTGGGGCGTGCCGCTCGCGCTGTTCGTGCACAAGCAAACCGGCGCTCTGCACCCGCGCACGCAAGAGCTGCTGCTGCAGGTCGCGGAGCGGGTTCAGAGCGCCGGCATCGACGCCTGGTTCGCACTCGATCCGGTGGAGTTGCTGGGCCCGGAGGCTGCGCAGTACGACAAGCTCGAGGATGTCATGGACGTCTGGGCCGACTCCGGCCTGTCGTTCGAATGCGTGCCGGCACTGCGCGCGGATTTTCACTCGCCCGTGGATTTGTATCTGGAGGGCTCGGATCAGCATCGGGGCTGGTTCCACAGCTCTTTGCTGATGTCGGAAGCGCTGTACGAGCGCGCGCCGTATCGCGGGGTGCTCACGCACGGCTTCACGGTCGATGACAAGGGCCGCAAGATGTCCAAATCCCTGGGCAACGGCATCGAGCCGCAGGACATCACGCGCACGCTCGGCGCCGACATGCTGCGGTTGTGGGTGGCGGCCACCGATTATGCGAACGAGATGAGCCTGTCGCAGGAGATCTTGAAGCGCATGAGCGATTCGTATCGCCGCATGCGCAATACCGTGCGCTTCCTGCTGGGCAACCTGCATGACTTCGAGCCGCAACAGGGGTTGCCGGCCGCCGAGCTGGTGGCACTGGATCGCTGGGCCATTTCGCGCACGCGGGTGCTGCAGCAGGAGATCAGCGCGGCATACCGCGACTACGCCTTTCATCTGATCTATCAGAAAGTCCACAACTTCTGCGTGGTCGATCTGGGCGGGCTGTATCTCGACATACTCAAGGATCGTCTCTACACACTGCCGGCCGAGAGCTCGGCGCGCCGCTCGGCGCAAACCGCCATGTGGCATATCGCCGAGAGCATGGTGCGCTGGCTCGCGCCGATTCTGTCCTTCACCGCCGAGGAAATCTGGCGCCACCTGCTTGGTGCGCGCCCGGAGTCGGTGTTCCTGAGTACCTGGCACGAACTACCAGTGCTGCCTGCAGAGGACATCGATTGGGCAGCGCTCATCGCCTTGCGCGCCGATGTGGCACGCGAGCTCGAGCGCCTGCGCGTCGCCGGCGGTATCGGCGCGCCGCTCGATGCCGAGCTCGAGATCTGGTGTGCGCCGGCTCAGTATCGGCAGATCAGCGCCCTGGGCGAGGAATTGCGTTTTTTCATGATCACCTCGAAAGCTGTCGTGCACGCGCTTAACGACGTAGCGGCTCCGGAGGATGCGGTGCAGGCGCTCAGCGTCGAAGGCGGCGGCGTGTGGCTGCGTGTGCGGGTTGCCGGGGATCCCAAGTGCGTGCGCTGCTGGCAGCATCGCCCGGACGTGGGCGCATCAGCTCAGCATCCCGAGTTGTGCACGCGCTGCGTCGGCAATCTTGCGCTGCCGGGCGAGTCGCGGCGCTTCAGCTGAACCGTGCCCATGAACAGCACAGCGCAGCATCGCGGCAGTCTAAGCTTTCTCGCGCTCTCGGCGGCGATCGTCGGCCTGGATCAGCTCAGCAAATTCGCCATCGAGCAAGGCTTGGCGATGTATCAATCCGTGACGGTGCTGCCGGTGCTGGAAATAACGCGCCTGCACAACACGGGCGCGGCCTTCAGCTTTCTGGCCGATGCCGCGGGCTGGCAGCGCTGGCTGTTCACGGCCCTGGCGCTGATCGTCAGCATCGTGCTGACGCTGTGGCTGAGCCGCATCGAGCGCGGCGCCAAGGTGCTGGCCTGCGCCGTGGCGCTGATTTTGGGCGGCGCGGTCGGCAACGTCATCGATCGGTTGCGACTCGGGCACGTGATCGATTTCATCTATGCCCATTGGGACCAGCATTATTTTCCGGCCTTCAATATCGCCGACTCAGCGATCTGCGTCGGTGCGGGGTTGCTGCTGCTCGATGCCTGGCTGTCGGGCCGTCGGGTGCAGAAGTAATTCAAACCGCGTTCAGCCAATACCGGTAAAATCCCCACTATGCGTATCGTGCTCGCCAACCCCCGTGGATTTTGCGCCGGCGTGGATCGTGCCATTGAGATCGTGGAGCGCGCGCTGGCAATGTTCGGCTCACCGATCTATGTGCGGCATGAGGTCGTGCACAATCGCCATGTGGTCGACGGTCTGCGCGCCCAGGGAGCGGTGTTCGTCGAGGATCTGGAGCAGGTGCCCGACGGCGGCACGGTCGTGTTCTCCGCGCACGGCGTATCGACCGCGGTCGAGCGCGAAGCGGCCCGGCGGGGGCTGCAGGTGTTCGACGCTACCTGTCCGCTTGTGACCAAGGTGCACATGGAGGTGGCGCGCTTTGCGCGCGACGCCCGCGAGGTGATCCTGATCGGCCATGCGGGCCATCCGGAGGTCGAGGGGACCCTCGGCCGGTTCGATACCAGTTACGGCGGCACCATTACTTTGCTTCAGAGCATCGAGGATGTGCCGAGGCTGCAGGTGCGCGATCCGTTACGCCTGGCCTTCGTCACGCAGACGACCTTGTCGGTCGACGACACCGCGAACATCGTGGCCGCGTTGCGCGAGCGGTTTCCGTCGCTGCTGGCGCCGCGGCGCGAAGACATCTGCTATGCGACCCAGAACCGCCAGGACGCGGTCAAAAAACTGCTCGCTGAATGCGACCTGCTGATCGTGGTCGGTTCGCGCAGCAGCTCCAATTCCAATCGGCTACGGGAACTCGCAGAACGCACCGGTGTGGCCGGCTATCTGGTTGACGGTCCCGAGGAGCTCAATCGCGAGTGGCTCGCCGGCAAGAGCGCGGTGGGTGTGACCGCCGGCGCATCGGCGCCGGAGGTGCTGGTGCAGCAGGTGGTCGAGCGCTTACGCAGCTGGGGTGGACAGCTGCCGACCGAACTCAAGGGCAACGAAGAGACGGTCGTGTTCGGCTTGCCGCGGGCGTTGCGCGCCGGGGAGGCCGTTTGAGCCTGCGCTGCGGGCTGGTTATGTCATATAGCAGGCGGCCGGCCCCGCCGCACCGGCGCTATACTGCAAGCTATGGGCATGGATATCGCCGACGCCGAATCCAGTAACGCCAAGGTCGCCTCGAGGCTTTCGGCCTGCGGAATTCGAATCACCGAGCAGCGCCTGCAGATCGCGAGCATCCTGCTATCGGCGCCGCAGCACCTGTCTGCCGAGCAGATCGCCGAGGCTTTGCGCCGCGAGGGCGCCCGGGTGTCGAAGGCTACGGTCTACAACACGCTGAATCTATTCGCCGCCCACGGCCTGATTCGGCAGCTCAGCGTCGATGGCGACTGCGCCTGGTTCGATTCGAACATTGGACCGCATTACCATTTCCAGGACGAGCACACCGGGGCCCTGCAGGATGTGGAGCTGCATGACGTGCAGTTCAGCCGGCTGCCGGAGCCGCCGGCGGGCATGGAAGTGGCCGGTATCGATCTGGTGATCCGGTTGCGGCGGCGTAGCGACGTCTGAAGTCAAGATCTGGCGGGGATAGTGCTTTGGCTGGCACCGGAAGAGTGCTCATCGTCGGCGGTGGCGTCGGGGGCATGTCCTGCGCGATTTCGCTACGCCGAGCCGGCATTTCAGTCGATCTGGTCGAAATCGACCCCACTTGGAAGATATACGGCGCCGGCATCACGATTACGGGTCCTACCCTGCGGGCCCTGCAGACCCTGGGCGTGCTCGATGAGGTAACGCAGCACGGTGCAACCTGGGAAGGCGCCTACGTCTATAGCCAGACCGGCCAATTGATCGAGGAGCTGAATTATCCGCCGATCGCGGCCGACCTGCCCGGCACGGGCGGCATCATGCGGCCGAAATTCACGGGCCAGGTCATTTATCGCATCGTCGCCGAACGGCCTCCGGGCTTCGATCGCACGCATTTCTACATGGGGCCGGACTCGAAACTCGGCTTCAATCCGGTCTCGCGCACGCACCTGTACATGTTCCTGCTGCAGCGCTCGCCATCCAATCCCTGGATTGCGGTCGAGGACCAGCCGCGCCGGCTCTACGACTCGATGAGCGGTTGGGGCGGCATCGCGCCTGAGGTCCGCAAGACCGTCATGACGACCAATGCGCATACGATCAACTATCGGCCGCTCGAGGCCGTCCTGCTGCCCAATCCCTGGTACCGGGAGCGCGTCATCCTGATTGGCGATGCTGCCCACGCGACCACCCCGCACCTCGCCTCCGGCGCCGGCATGGCGGTCGAGGACGGCATCGTGCTGGCCGAAGAGGTGACGCGAGATGCCGATATCGATGCCGCGCTACCGCGCTTCATGAAGCGCCGCTACGAGCGCGGCAAACTGATGGTCGAGAACTCGCTCAGGCTCGGGGAGCTCGAGATGACCCACGGTTCGCCTAAAGAGCACAGCCGCGTCATGATGGCGGCGGTCGCCGCATTGGCCCAACCGGCCTGAGGGCTGCCGGACCGGTTCAATTGTGCGGGCCGGCATTGCCCGGTGCCGGCTGGCTGCTTAACATACGCGCCCTTCGCGCCGGAGTAGCTCAGTTGGTAGAGCAGCGCATTCGTAATGCGCGGGTCG
>OBLW0100004488.1_pt1 | contig 10657 bp, 8 predicted proteins | sample 1520161 | NCBI WGS metagenome assembly OBLW01 (sample SAMEA3539309, study PRJEB22396) | soil metagenome | biome: tundra; feature: field; material: soil | place: USA | collected 2010-05 | depth 0.15 m
CGCCCGCCAGCTCCGCGTCGCCGGTCTCCGTCGCCACGTCGAGCGCGCCCGAGGCCAGGTAGAGGGCGCGGACGGCGTGGCCGCGCAGGGTGGTCGCCCGGCGGACGGGCATGTCGTCCTGAAAGTACTCACGGCCGAACGGGTGGACGCCGAGCGTCCCGGTGCCGCGTCGCTCGATGAACAGCCGCGCGAGGTCGAGATAGCGCTGCTCCCCGGTGGCCCGCGCGAGCTCGACGAGGGCCATCTCGATTTCCGGGTGACCGCAGACTCCGCCGCGGCCGCTCGCGCCGAACTGGCCCTCGACGTGATCGGCCAGCCGCCGGGCGACCTGGGGGAGGAGGTCGTCATGACCGGTCCGCAGCCTGGCCACGGCCGCCTGGAACAGGTGCCCGAAACAGTAGAGCTCGTGCCCGGTCTCAAGGCTGGAGTACCGCGGCGGCTGTCCGGGCCGCCCGAAGCTGGTGTGCAGGTAGCCGTCGGGCTCCTGAGCCGCGGCGACCCGCTCGGCCAGTGCGCGGTAGCGGCGTTCGAGGCCGGCCGCGGGCTGGCGGCCCAGTTCCCAGGCCATGGCTTCGAGCAGTTTGTAGATCTCGGAGTCGACGAACTCGATGCCGGAGTGCCGGCCGTCGATGGCGCCGGCCGCCGCGCGGTCGAAGTTGCCGATCCAGCCGATGCGTTCCATCCACGTCTGGCAGTGCCCGAGGATCACCTCGGCGTTCAGCTGCTGCTTCTGCTGCCAGATGCCGCCGGTGACCTGGATCTCGCCGGCCCCGAGGGGGCGCCAGACCGAGGTGGACGGGTGCACCGGGCCGCCCGGCTCAGCGGACGACATCAAGGACCTCTGCTCCCGCCGAGACGAAGACCGGGATACGGTCAGCGGAAACCGGGACGCGGATGGTGGCTCCGCCGTCATGCCTGTCGCCGGTCGCGGCTTCGATCCAGGTGCGGCCCGCGGGCAGGTAGACGTCGCGGGTGCGGGCCCGCGGCTCAAGGACCGGGCTGACGAGCAGGTCCGGTCCGAACAGGAACTGATCCTCGGCCCGCCACGCGTCCGGGTCGTCGGGGAAGTCCACGAACAGCGGCCGCATCGGCGGTGTGCCATGTTCGGCCGCTACCCGCATCTGCTCGTGGATGTAGGGCCGCAGCCGTTCGCGCAGCCGCAGCGCGGCGGCGATCTTCTCGTAGGCGGCGTCGCCGTAGGACCACGCCTCGTTGGGGCCGCCGGTCATCGCGTAGCCGGTGGGCACGCGGGGCAGCCGGTCGCCGTGCAGCCGGAACAGCGGGCAGTACACGCCGTACTGGAACCACCGCACGATGAGCTCCTGATAGCCGGGGTCCCCCGGGTCGCCGCCGTGGAACCCGCCGATGTCGGTGGTCCACCAGGGGATGCCGGAGATCGCGATGTTCAGCCCGGCGCGGACCTGCTGGCGCAGCGACTCCCAGGTGGCCGGGACGTCCCCCGACCACACGGCGGCCCCGAATCGCTGCGCGCCCGCCCAGGCGGAGCGGCACAGCAGGACGGTCTGCCGCTGGCCGGCCGCGGCCATGCCCTCGGCGAAGAGCCTGGCGTTGTCCCGCGGGTAGAGGCCGGCGACTTCCGCGCCGGGCCCCGCGTACAGGGTCAGGTTGCCGGGGTGCGGGGGGTTGAGCTCCGGCTCGCAGGCGTCGAGCCAGAAGACGCGGACGCCCAGGGACAGGTAGTTCTGCTCGATCAGGCTCCAGATGCGTTCCCGGGTCCTGGGGTTGGTCGGATCGTAGAACGCCACCGGCATCGGCACGGCCATGCCCTTGTCCCGGATGGTCTGCTGGAACTCGGCGCCCTGGTCGGCCCCCACCAGCATCCCCTGGTCGAAGAACTCGGCGTAGTTCTCACTGAGCGGGGACATCGTGGGCCAGACGGACACCATCAGCTCAACGCCGAGCTCCCTCAGTTCGGCGACCATCGCGCCGGGGTCGGGCCATTCGGCCGGGTCGAAGCGGTAGTCCCCCATGGCCGACCAGTGGAAGAAGTCGGCCACGATCACCGAAAGGGGCAGGTCCCTGCGCCGGTACTCGCGGGCCACGGCGAGCAGTTCATCCTGCGTGCGGTAGCGGAGCTTGGACTGCCAGAAGCCGCTGGCCCACGCGGGCAGCTCGGGGGCATGCCCGGTAGCGTCCGCGTACCTGGCGAGGATCTGCGCCGGGTTCGGCGCCGCCGTGAACCAGTAGTCGATCTCCCGCGCCTGCCCGGCCTGCCAGCGGGTCGCGTTCTCCGCGAACTCCACCCGGCCGATGGCGGGGGAGTTCCACAGCAGCCCGTAGCCCCGGTCGGAGAGCACGAACGGGATGCTCACCTCGCCGTTGCGCTGGACGAGGTCCAGGGCCAGGCCCTTGAGGTTCAGCCGCCCGTGCGTTCGCTGCCCGAGCCCGTACAAGCGCTCGCCCGGATATGCTGCGAACTGCTGGTGGATCTCGTAGGCACCCGACCGGTTGCCGGCGAAGACGCGCGCTCCCGGCATCCAGAAATGCTCCCGGCTCTCCGCGAGCAGTTCGGCTCCGCCGGGGCCGCGGAAGGTGATCAGCGGTTCCGGGTAGCTCTGGGCCGGGTCGAAGCTGACCTCAACGCGGAGCCGCCCGCAGGCCAGCGTGGCCAGCGTCCCCTCGACCTTGACGTGGCCCGTCACCTCCCCCGGCGGGGCGCCGCCCAGCGCGCCGGGGCTGTCGGCCGGGATCCGGTACTGGGCAGCACGCACCCGCACGCTGTCCGCCCCCCAGGCCTGGATGCGGATCACCTCGTGACGATGCCGTACCTCAAGGACGCCGTGGTCGTCGCGGTAGCTCACCATGCTCGTTGCTTCGTCCAAACGTTAGGCGGGCGGCGGGGTACCGCGCCGCCCGGCTGCTGAGGGGCCTGCGTTAATCCTTGACGGCGCCAGCGGTCACGCCGGCGGCGACAAAGCGCTGCGCGATGACGAGCAGGACGGCCGCCGGGACCGAGGCCACCACGGCGGTGGCCATGATCGCGTTCCACTGCTGGTTGTTGTTGCCGATGTAGGCGTAGATGCCGAGCGTGATGGGCTGCAGTGAGCCGCCGCCGTCGAGCGTGTTGGCGAACAGGAAGTCCGACCACGCCCAAAGGAACGCGAACAGGGAGACGGTCACCACCGCGTTCCTGCTGACCGGCACGATGACCGAGAAGAAGATCCGAAGGGTTCCCGCGCCGTCGATCCTGGCCGCCTGCACCAGCTCGTCGGGGACCCGCGACATGAAGCTCGTGAAGATGAGCACGCCGAACGGAACCGCGATGGTCGAGTCGGCCAGGATCAGCCCCCACACGCTGTTCAGCAGGCCGAGCTTGATGTAGATCGTGTAGAACCCCATCGCCATGATGATGGCGGGGATCATCTGCGCGATCAGCAGCACGAAGCTCAGCGCCCCGCCGCCCCGCGGCCGCAGTTTGGCCAGCGAGAACCCGGCCGGCGCGGCCAGCACGAGGGTCACAGCGACCGTACCGAGCCCGATGAGCAGGCTCGTGCCCAGATAGGGGAGCTGCTGGTGCAGGACCACCGTGTAGCCCTGGAGCGTGCCGTCGAACGGGAAGAGGTCCGGCGGGCTCTTGCGCATGTTGGAGGTCTTCGTCAGCGAGACGTTGATCATCCAGTAGACGGGAAACAGCATCGCGGCGGTCAGCAGGACGCCGATCGCGGTCACCCACCAGGCGCGGCGTTTCATGTCGTCTCCAGTCGGTTCCTGGCCCGGATGTACACGAGCGCGAATATGACCGCGATGATGATCAGGACGTTTCCGACGGCCGCCGCGGAGCTGAAGTCCGGCAGCAGCGACCCGAAGCCGAGCTGGTAGGACCAGATCGCCAGCGTCGTCGACGAGGTCGCCGGGCCGCCGCGGGTCATGATCCAGATGATGTCGAACACCTTCAGGGTGTAGACCAAGCCGAGCAGCAGCGTGATCGCGGACACCGGGCGCAGCAGCGGGAACGTGATCCGCCAGAACCGCTGCCACCCGTTCGCGCCGTCGATCGCGGCGGCCTCGAAGACATCCGCCGAAATGGACTGCAGGCCGCTGTACATGATGACGAGGTTGAACGGGATGCCGATCCAGATGTTGGCGATCAGCACGGCGACAAGCGACCATCTCGGCGACGTCAGCCAGTCGATCTGCCCGATGCCGAAGGCCTGCAGGAAGGAGTTCACGATCCCGGAGTCGCTGTTGAGCATCCACGACCAGGTCGACGCGGACACCAGCAGCGGCAGCAGCCAGGGCACGAGGAAGAGCGCCCGCAGGGTCCCTGACAGGCGGAACCGCTGGTAGAAGAACACCGCGAGCGCCAGGCCGATCGCGAACTGGAAGGCGATCGAGACGAAGGTGAAGATCGCGGTGTTGAGCAGCGCGGGAGCGAACGTCGGGCTCTTGAACACGTTGACGTAGTTGGCGAATCCCGCGAACGGCGCGTTCCCGGTGACGAAGGAAGCGAGGGTGTAGCTCCGGATGCTCAGGTCGAGGTTGCGGTACAGCGGGTACGCGTAGAACGCGACCAGGTACCCGACGACCGGCGCGATGAACCCCCACGCCGCCCACTGCGTGCGCCGGAGGCGGGCGCGCCGCGCCCGTGACGGGGCGGCGTTCGCCGCCCCGTCACGCTGCCGCGCAGCCGACCTGGCCCTGGACCGCTCTGCCGGTGTGGTTCTCACGTGGGTCTGGCCTTACGTTACTTATTGATCGCCGCCGTGGCCGCGGACTGCGCGGCTTGCAGCGCGCTGGCCGGCGAAGCCGCGCCGCTCTCGGCCTTCTGCGCCGCGGTCCACATCTGCTGGGAGATCAACGGGTACTTCGTGCCCAGGTTGTCCCCGGTGCGCGCCTTGGCCACGCCGACCGCGCTGACCCATGAGTTCAGCGTGGGATCAGTGGCGACCTGGGCTTGCTGCCCGGCCTGCGTGGGCACGATGTAGTTCAGCGTGTTGTCGGTGGTGACAATGTTGGTCCCAGAGGACAGGCACTGCACGATCTTCGTCGAGGTGGCGTAGGTCGACGTTTGTTTCTGGACCGGGATGGTGAAGAACTCCCCGCCCGTCGGCACCGGTGCCGCTCCTCCGTTCTCGGCCGGAATATGGATGACCTTCGCGCCCATCTGCGCGGCCAGCGCCTTCTGCCAGGTGCCGTTCTCACCGAACGCGAACTGGCCGGTCTGGAACTCCTGCCACGAGGTGGTCTGCGTGTTCTGGATGACGGAGTTCGGTGCGTAGCCGTCCTTGATCCAGGTCGTCCACAGGGTGAGCGCGGCGATGGCCTGGGGCGAGTCGAGGTTGGTCAGGCTGGCGCCGGCTCCCCAGAACCAGGGCAGGAACTGGAAGCTGCCCTCCTCGGTGTTGATTCCCGAGAAGGTGATGCCCTTCTTGCCGGCCGCCTTTACCTTAGCCAGCGCGGCGGTCAGCGTGGCCCAGCTCGTGATCGAGCTCGGGCTGACCTTCGCGGCCGCCAGGATCTTCGGGTTGTAGTACAGGGCCAGCGTGTTCGCGCCGATCGGCACGCCGTACGTCTTGCCGTTGATAATGCCGGCGCCGAGGATGTTCTGCGCGATCGAGCCCGTGGACAGCCTGTTCTGGTCGGTGGTCGTCAGGATGCCGGCGCTCGCGAGCGTGGAGACGACCGGGTTGTCGACCAGCAGGATGTTCGGGGAGTGGCCCTGCTGGGCCGCCAGCAGCGCCTGGGTGGTGAGCGCCGTGGTGTCGTAAGCGGTGCGCTTGACCGTCACGCCGGCCTGGGTGCCGCACTTGGTGACCAGCGTGGCCCAGGCGGACGACGCGTTATATTGCGGGTACGGGTCCCAGAAGGTGTAGGTGCCCCCGGCCGACGATGTGGACGAGCCGCTGGGTGCGGACGAGCTGCTGGCGGAGCTGCAGCCGGCGAGCGCGACTGCGGCAGCGGCAAAGGTCAGAAACGCGGCACCGACGGCCGCCTGGCGAGGTCTTGGCACGGTCATTCCTCTCTGAATGTCCCGGCTCCGCACTGCTGCGGAGACCAGGTAACTGTGCGTTATGTTCAAATTTGCGGTCATTTTGAGATATCGGATGACCTATGATCGAACCGGTTCGACAATGCGGCTGCTGCCTCCAGAGGAGGCGCAACGCTTTGTCAGCGGGTGCTTCCCCGGTCCGTGATACGGGGTGCGACGAGTTGAACCTGGTAGGGGATAGCGCCCTCGGGGCTGGTCATGCGTTGCACCAGGGCCTGGACCGCCAGGCGGCCCAGTTCGTTCGGTGAGGTCTCGACCGCGGTGTACGGGAGCGAGAACAGCCGCCCGAAGTCTTCTGAGAAGATGCCCATGACCGATAGGTCGTCGGGCACACGCAGCCCTCGCGAGTACAGCGCGGACGGCAGGGCAGCGATGACGGCATCGTTGTGCACGATCATCGCCGTCCCCGGCTGCGCGTTGAGGATCTCGCCAAGCTGCCGGTTGATAGCCGGCTGCTGCGTCTGGCCGAAGTGGGAGCGGACGCGGATGCCGTAGCTCGCCGCCCGCTCAAGTGCCGCGTCGCGGAACCGCCACGCATAGGCGCCGCCGCGCTCATAGACGTGCTCACGCGGGATGATGAGGGTTATCTCACGGTGACCCCGCTCGGCCAGGTGATCGACAAGAACCCGCCCCGACTCGGCGAAGTCCAGATCGAAGACGTCGAAGTCCTCGGGGTTTCGCGGCAGGCCGACCATCGACCCCGGCTGCCTCATCTTCCTCATCACGGCGAGCCGCGGGTCGTCGTGCGCGACGTTCAGCAAGATGACCCCATCCACCATCCCCGAGCTCGAAATCCGGTGGACGGCGTGCGGGCCGTCGGCCTCGGTGACCATGAGGATGTCGTAGCCGGCTTCGCGGGCGGCATCGGAGATCGGCAGCACGTACTGCAGCATCGCCGGCGAGAACTCGTCCTCGAAGAACTGCACGAACAAGCCGATGACCATCGTCTGCGAGGTGGCCAGGGCCCGCGCCCCGGCGTTCGGAGTGAAGCCAAGCTCCGCGACGGCCGCCTCGACGCGCTCGCGTGTTTCCCGCGAGATGCTCCGCTTGCCAGACAGCGCGTAGGAGACCGTGCTTCGCGCCACACCCGCGCGGCGAGCCACGTCTTCAATAGTCGCCACAGTCGCCTACCTAGATTCGAATCGATTCGATCATGGTAACGACGCGCACTCTAGCGCACAAGAACCTTGGCCAGGAAGTTTTAATTTGACGAAACCCATAATGACGGCGGCTATCTTGCTCCTTTGCCCGAGAAGCGAAAGCGCGTCGGATGCTCGCGCGTCGCGTGGAGGGAACCGATTCGATCCTCGGGCGGTCCACCCGGACAAGCAGCAGCCCGCTCGCGGTGTTCTTGATCTCGTAATAGCTGGTGTCCTCCGGGACCAGGGTCCAGTTCTGGGTGCCGCTGCCGCTCGGAGCGGCCTGCACGACCGCCGTCCCCTGCGCGGTCCGCCCGCCGCTGGTGTCGAGCGCGAGGCCGCTGTTCACGTTCTTGATCACGTACGTGCCGCTCAACGTGGAGCTGGTGCCGGGCGTGATGAGAAGGTGGTAGCCGTTGGCGGCGTTCATGGCGCTGACGGGACGGTGATGGGCGCGTGGCCACTCCGGTTTTCGCACCCGCAGGTCTGCGGGGCTGCGGGCTAGCGGACGCCGTAGAGGTGTTCCATGGCCAGCTGGTCAAGGCGTTCGTAGCCGATACCGCGGCGGCCGAGCCCTTCGGTGTCCACCATGACATCGCGTACGTCGCGCCAGGTCTCTCCGGGGGAGAGGGTCGGCTCGGCGAGTTCGGGCACGCGCGCGGCGCGCAGAGCTTCGGCGACTTCCGGGTCGGCGCGGAACGCGCGTGCCTTCTCCCGCAGGATCAGATAGTTGCGCATGCACGCCGCTGCCGACACCCAGACACCCTCGTCGTCCTCGGTGCGCGGCGGCTTGTAGTCGAAGTGCACCGGGCCGGAGTACCCGCCGGCCAGCAGCGTGTCCACCACCCAGAACGCCCCGCGCACGTTCCCCGCGCCGAACCGCAGGTCCTGATCGTACCGCGGCCCGTGCTGGCCGTTCAGGTCGATGTGGAACAGTTTGCCATGCCAGAGCGCCTGGGCGATGCCGTGTGCGTAGTTCAGGCCCGCCATCTCCTCATGGCCGACCTCCGGGTTGACCCCGACCATCTCCGGATGCTCCAGCGCGTTGATGAAGGCCAGCGCGTGGCCGATGCTCGGCAGCAGGATGTCGCCGCGCGGTTCGTTCGGCTTCGGCTCGATCGCGAACCTGATCGGGTACCCCTGATCAAGGACGTAGGCCGCCAGCAGGTTCAGTCCCTCGGCGTACCGGTCGAGCGCTACCCGCACGTCCTTGGCGGCACCGGACTCAGCGCCCTCCCGGCCACCCCAGAAGACATAGGTCTGCGCGCCGAGTTCGGCGGCCACGTCCAGGTTGCGCATCACCTTGGCGAGGGCGAAGCGGCGCACCTCGCGCTCGTTCGCGGTGAATGCGCCGTCCTTGAACATGGGATGGCCGAACAGGTTCGTGGTGGCCGTGGTGACCACCATGCCGGTCTCTTCCAGCGCCCTACGGAACGCCGAAATCCGCTCTTCACGCTCCGCCGGCGAAGAATCGAAGGCGAACACGTCGTTGTCGTGGAAATTCACGCCGTAGGCGCCAAGCTCGGCGAGCTTGCCCACCGCGCGCTCGGCGGGCATCGGGGGACGTACCGCCGTACCGAAGACGTCTACCCCCTGCCACCCCACTGTCCATAGGCCGAACGAGAAGCGGTCTTCGCGCGTGGGCACATACGGATCTGCCGTCATCGGTGGCTCCCTAACTGGTCGTTGTAAGGTACGCCCTGGTCAGGAGCGGCGTGGTGGTGCATCGGCTCGACGACAGTGGTCAGACCGGGATCCGCGTCGATGGGCGGCGCACCGGTGGCGACTTCGGTGGCACCCCCGTTGTACCAGTTGTCGGTGAACGTGTTGTCGTCGTCGGTGTTGTTGTTCGGGTTGGCGTTGATGAAGGCCCACACTCCGGCGTCCCCCCTCCCGGCACGTCTGCGCGGCCGCCTCGATGGCGCGCAGTTCCGCCCTACCAGGGCGACCTGTCCCTTCGAGTACATCGGGCTCTACCTGGTGATCTGGCTGGTCGCCCTGAGAGTAGGCCGGCCACCGTGACGAGGCGGTGGCCGGCCAGCGGGGCGCTGGGTGCCCAGTTAGCTAGAGCGCTGTGGGCTAGCTAGGGGGCGGTCCATTGCTGGTTGGAGCCGCCGTTGCAGGTCCACAGGTCGAGTTGGGTGCCGTTGGCGGTGTTGAAGCCGGGGTCGTCGAGGCATTTACCTGAGGCTGGGTTGACCAGTTGCCCGTTCTCCACTTGCCATTGCTGGTTGGCGCCGCCCCAGCAGGAGTAGAGCTGGATGGGGGTGCCGTTGCTGTAGTTGGCGCCGGTGATGTCTATGCAGCTGCTGGTGCCGTTGATCGAGATGCTGCCGTTGCTGTTGAGCGTCCAGTTCTGCGCGGGGGCGTAGCCGTCGCAGGTCCACATCTGGATCTTGTTGCCGTTGGCGGTGCTGCCGTTGTTGTCGTCCACGCAGACCGATTTGTTGTCGCCGGCCACGATCGGCCCGGTGCCGCCACCGCCGCCGCCGCCGGAGGAGGTTGAGTAGCCGGCGGCGACGATGTTCGCCTGGACGGCGGCCTCGGTCGCGGCTGAGGCGTAGCCGGTGGTCATGACGCCCTCGTAGAAGGTTCCGTCCGAGCCCTTGCTGTTGTCGCCGCCGGTGCCGAGGATGATGGCGCCCTGCTTCTTCATCGGGTTGTAGCCCGGGGGCCGCACCCCGCTGAAGTCCGTCGCCAGGGAGCCGGACTGGGCGTTGCCGCCGAGGATGGCCCACTGGTTGGCGCCGCCCTCGATCATGGCGGTGGTGAACCGGTCGCTGGTGGTCGGGTCGTTGGCGTTGTAGCCGGCGTTGGAGCCCGAGTACAGGCCGTTCTCCATGTCGGCCATGATCCACGGGCCGTTGCCTGTGCCGTAGCCCCAGACCTTGATGTTGCCGAAGTAGATGGCTTCCATGGTCCCGGCGCCATCGTCGTCGTTGTTGGTCTCGGCGTTGCCGTAGTCGAAGCAGCAGCCGCCGTTGTAGTGCGTGCCATCGAAGATGGCGTACTCGCTCTCCGGGTTATTCCCGGTGGCGATGTTCCTGGTGCTGTCATCGCGGTAGCCGTCGCCGGCCGCGATGTAGACGCCGTACGCCGCATCGCCGCCGACCGTGACGGGCGCGGCGGTGGCGTTGGCAAGCCCGTCAGGGCCGCCGGCCGCGCCGCCGCCGGGTGCGTCGGTCAGGTTATTGCCGTTGCCTGACTGGTCATAGATCTCGGTGATCACGCACGTGGTGCCCGCGCAGAAGGAGTTCTGCGTGGCCGCGTTGGCGACCCCGCCCGCACTCAGCGGGTAGATGCTGGTGGTGGTGTTGTCCGACGCGCGGCGCACCTGGTATAGCGGCCCGTCGTAGGCTGCGTACAGCGCCCGCGTGGTGCTGTGCGCGGCGACGCACGGCGTCCCGCCCGCGCTGTAGATGTCGCACGGGCCCTGCGTCGCCGCCCGGGCCGGCAGCGAGCTGCTGGCGACCGTGGCCCCAGCGGCCAGCGCCATCCCCGCGCCCAG
>OBLW0100004490.1_pt1 | contig 10654 bp, 6 predicted proteins | sample 1520161 | NCBI WGS metagenome assembly OBLW01 (sample SAMEA3539309, study PRJEB22396) | soil metagenome | biome: tundra; feature: field; material: soil | place: USA | collected 2010-05 | depth 0.15 m
ATAGAACCTCAGTATAAGCAGTATTTACTTTCTGCTATTTTAATATGGGTTAGTGTAAAAATACTAACATTCGGCGTAGGGCGGTTTGACCGCGAGGAATGGAGTCAAGTTTCGGGGTCGGACGTATTAAGAATCGCCGGCGCGAACATCGCTGCATCGGGGGCGAGCACGGTTGTCCTTATAAACCTGTTTACTGGCTTTCCCCGGTCGCTGTTTCTTCTGGACTTCCTGATATGCCTGCAAGCCACAATTGGATTACGCGTGGTAACACGGATTGCCCGCGAGCTGACGGCGCGCTCCATCGGCCATGGAGTGCGCAAGCGGATCCTGATCTACGGCGCGGGGGCCGGTGGGGTGATGCTGCTCCGCGAACTTCGAGCCAACTCAGCGTCCACCCACGAAGTATGCGGCTTTATCGACGACGACCGCAGAAAACAGGGCATGCTCGTCGACAGAGTTGCGGTGCTCGGCTCAGGTCAGGAACTAGCCGAAGAAACGATGAGAAAAGGGGTTACAGAAGTCCTCATAGCGATTCCATCAGCGCGCGGACCACAAATGGCACAGATTCTGCAACACTGCCACGCGGCGGCAGTTCCATGCAAGACGATGCCTGGATTGGCCGAATTCGTAGTAAGCGTTCGAGCCGACGCACAGATCCGGGACGTCGCCGTGGAGGATCTCCTGGGCCGAAATCCGGTGCATCTCGACGAAAAGAACATCCGACAAAAATTGGAGGGCCGAACAATTCTAGTAACCGGCGCTGGAGGTTCGATCGGCAGCGAGTTGTGCCTGCAAATTGCGCGATTCCGCCCCCAAACCATCGTAGGACTGGACATAGCCGAAAGCGCTGTATTCAATATACAACAAGAAATGAGCCGTCTATTTCCTGATGTCGACTTTCGGCCCGAAATCGGCAGTATTAGAAATACTCAACGAATATACGAAGTGTTTCGCAAATACACGCCAAGCACTGTATATCATGCAGCGGCATACAAGCATGTACCTTTAATGGAAGAACACCCATTCGAAGCAGTAGAAAACAATACTCTCGGTACCTGGCAAATTGCCTCGATGGCAGGAACATTTCGAGTCGACGAATTCGTCATGATCTCATCAGACAAGGCGGTCAGACCTACAAGCATTATGGGTGCTACAAAACGAACAGCAGAGTTATTAATATATGCGATACAAAATGAAAAAACGAAATACATGTCTGTCCGATTTGGAAACGTGTTAGGGAGTAATGGCAGCGTTATACCGACGTTTAAAAAACAAATAGCGATTGGAGGGCCCATAATTGTAACACATCCTGAAATGCGGCGCTATTTCATGACAATTCCAGAGGCGACGCAACTTGTGTTGCAAGCATCCACAATGGGTAGTGGCGGAGAGATCTTTGAGTTAGAAATGGGAGAGCCGGTCAAAATAGTCGACTTAGCACGGAATCTTATACTTCTGTCTGGCCTGCGCCCCGATAAGGACGTAAAAATTGCCTTTAGTCGACCGCGACCGGGCGAAAAGCTGTATGAGGAATTAAGTAGTCGAGATGAACGTACAATGCCTACCTACCACGAGAAAATAAGAATACTTGTAGGCAACAACATTCCTAGACAATTCAAAACTAATCTCGAAGGACTTAAAACATCATGTGAAACACGCAATATTTTTGAGTTACTTATAAAGCTCAAAGAATTAGTACCAGATTATAATCCCGGAGCTCACATACTGAAAAATGTCATAATGAATAACGCCAATCAAAACAATCTGATAGCTGAGTTGGCCGAACTATGATACAAAAACGGCTTTTTGATGTACTTGTATCCATCTTAATGTTGGCGTTGTTCGGCCCGGTACTGCTCCTGCTCGCCACCTACATTGTCTTTTCGTCTGGTCGCCCAGCGTTTTATAGAGGCTGGCGGGCCGGTAGAACTGGAGTGCCATTCAAAATTATAAAATTACGCACAATGGATGCTAACGCGGAAAACCAAGGCGGCGCAGAAACTCCGAGCGACGATGCTAGAATAACGCCATTCGGAGTACTTCTTAGGCGATATAAACTTGACGAGTTACCACAGTTTTTGAATGTCCTCTTAGGTAATATGAGTATTGTGGGACCGCGACCAGAAGTCCTCGAGGAAACCTGCCGGTATGGAAGCAAAGAGAGAGAGCTACTGTCACTCCGACCAGGGATTACAGATTGGGCCTCGATAAAGTTCCGGCATGAAGATGAAATGCTGCGTGGGGCGGCGGACCCTCACGAAGCATACCACACACTCATTCAACCAGAAAAAATTCGTTTAGGCCTAAAGTATACGCATAACCGCTCAATGAAAGTTGATTTACTTATAATCGCAAAAACGGCGTCAGCTGTTTTTACCCGCATCATGTGAAGCATGCATCGTAAGAATGATCGATTAGCCATTGATGGTGGTGAAAAAATCCGCCAACGAGTATTTGCGCCTTGGCCATTATACGACGCAGAAGAAATTGCCGCTGCCAGCGCAGTTCTTAAATCCGGAAAAGTGAACTACTGGACTGGGAATCAAGGAAGACTGTTTGAAGAAGAATTTGCAGCTGCAAGCGAAAGCAAGCATGCGGTGGCTGTAGCCAACGGAACTGTCGCATTGGAGTTAGCTCTGCAAGCGCTGGAAATTGGCGTCGGTGATGAAGTAATTGTGCCAAGTCGGTCTTTTGTCGCGAGCGCAAGTTCTGTCGTAATGCGAAACGCAACTCCGGTGTTTGCTGACATAAGCGAAGAAAGCCAAACAGTAACTGGGGAGACAATCGAAGCAGTAGTAACTAAAAGGTCCAAGGCAATTATTGCTGTACATCTGGCGGGGTGGCCTTGCAAAATGGATGGCATCTTGTGTGTAGCTAAGAGATATAACCTTAAAGTAATTGAGGACTGTGCGCAGGCCCAGGGCGCGAGGTACTTGGGTCGTCCCGTCGGTTCGTTTGGGGACGCGGCGGCGTTTTCCTTTTGCCAGGACAAAATCATGAGCACTGGCGGGGAAGGTGGAATGCTCGTAACCAGTAATGAGGAGGTCTGGCGGAAAGCATGGTCCTTTAAGGATCATGGAAAGGATGTTGACTCTGCACGCGATTCACCGCCAAGCGAGAAATTTCAGTGGCTTCATGAGTCTGTTGGTACTAATTGGCGGCTCACGGAGATGCAGTCGGCGATAGGGCGCGGTCTTCTTTCAAAACTCAAGAAATATATTGCGAAACGCAGGAGGAACGCCGGGTATTTAAATAATCTACTGGGAACGTTGCCGGCACTTCGGCTTACGATCCCATTAGAGGAGACATTCCACTCGTATTACAAATACTATGCGTTTGTTCGACCTGAACGAATTCGAAAAGGATGGGATCGAGACAGAGTATTATCAGCGCTTAGGGCCGAGGGCATTCCGTGTTTTTCTGGAAGCTGCAGTGAACTCTATTTGGAGAAGGCATTCATGCGAACTTTGCGGCCAATAAAACGTCTAGCTGTTGCGCGGCATCTGGGAGAAACAAGTTTAATGTTCCTAGTGCACCCGACGTTGGGAGACGAAGAAATGAATGACGTATACCGGGCTTTAAAAAAAATACTCGTAATAGCTTCAGTTTAAAGTTCCAATAGTTGTAATGCTTATGTCGCCACATGTCTCAATTATAATACCAATGAAAAACGAGGAGCAGCGCATAGGACGATGTTTGGATAGCATTGCAGAGGGCAGCCACCCGATGGCGGATTGTGAAGTATTAATAGTTGACGGGGGCTCAACGGATCGCTCGTGCTCAATTGCCGCAAGTAAACTAGTACAGTTTCGTTCCGCGAGACTTATTCACAATCCAAATGAGGAACTGCCTGCGGGACTGAACATAGCCATAAAGTTGGCTAGGGGCAGTTATATAATCCGAATGGATGCACACTGTGAATATCAGCGTGACTACATCGAAACGTGTCTTGCGGAGCTAGCGCGGACTGGCGCTGCAAATGTCGGTGGACTCCTCATAACTCTTCCCGGTAAGAACACCCGGATCGCCCGATGCATCGCAAAGATCTCTCAGCACCCGGTATGTGTTGGGAACTCGGCGTTTCGGCTCGGGGTGGGAAACCAGTTTGTCGATACTGTTCCCTTCGGCGCCTTTCGACGAGAGGTGTTGGATGTTGTCGGTTTATACCGGGAGGACCTTCCACGAAACCAGGATTACGAACTGAACGCGCGAATCCGAACGGCTGGTTATCGGATCTATCTCTCATCAAAACTGCGAACTAAGTACTACAATTCAGAAAATCTGAAAAAGTTCATAGCGCAAGCAAAAGCTAACGGGCAAGGCGCGGCCCGGTGCTGGAGTGTGAATCCACAGAGTTTCAACTGGCGGCATGTTGCTCCGTTGCTATTTGTTGTAACATGGCTTACATTGCTGATGCTATCAATATTCTATCATTATGCAAGCGTTGTCTGTTTTGTATGCACTTCACTTTATGTTGCCGCCCTTATGTATGCAGCCATGCAAATTACACTGTCGACTGATTTGTTTGCAATTTTGCTTGTACCTGTTATCATTGCGATATATCATATAAATTATGGTGTTTGGACGTTCGTTGGATCGCTTCAAGTTCTTACTACAACGCTGGCAGTTTGCTTTAAGAGAGTGCTAAATGTAATAAGAAATTGTAGATGTATTACTGTCATCAACGCACCAGAGCAGTTTGGTATATTGGTAAAAAAATGGTTTTGGCATTTCAGTTATAGTTTCTGTAGGAAGAATTGGCAACGAGGCGACGATTAATGCGTTGCGGAAGAAAAGCGCTGAGTGGCGCGGATAGCGGTGTGGTGCCTGCTCGAATTGGTTTACCGAGTGGCCGTACTCGAGCGGTGGATTGTCAGTCAGATTTGTGCTTTTCGCTTAGTAGGTCGGTATGTAAAAACTTTGAATGGAGTTTTGTTGTTAATGTTGTCAGTAGACGAATTAGGTTCATTACATGCGTCGCTGCTGTAATATGGGCCATTATCATTGCGGCTTTGTTAGTATTACCTGTAAGGTATGAATCGACTGCGAAGGTTGTTATCGAGCCTCCTGGCTCTGAGGCGTTCTCCCTGCAAGCCGCTTTTCCTGCTATAAGTGAGCCTGACTACATAGAAACGCAAGCTCAGATTTTACGCGGAGATAGTGTTGGTGTTGAAGTTGTACGGGCATTGAGGTTGGACCGCAGTGCGCTCATTCTGAAAAAGTCTTGGCTTGAGGGCTTCATTGTTTCACTTCATATAGATGCGGTTTTGAGGCCGTTGCGCGGAGACGTGAATGTCGATGGAGTTGTGGATAGTACTCATCTGGCGGCTACAGAAATGCGTGCATTAGAGTTCCTGAGGACTCACTTAGTGGTCACGCCGGTGAGGAACAGTCGTGTGATTGAAGTTTTGTTTAAGTGTTCGGGACGGGAGCTATCCGCAGAAGTTGCGAATGCAGTTGTACAACGGTTTATTGAGGACAGTAACCATGCTCGATTTGATGCAGTAATGAAATCCTCCCAGTGGTTAACAAAACAACTGGAAGACGTTCGGAACATATCAAAACAGTCACAAGCATTATTGAAACGGTATCGAGAGGAATATGGAATCGTTGATGTGGATGAGAAGGAGAACATGTTTTCTGCGCAAGAAACGGAACTGATTCATTACCACGCGCAGGCGCAAGCTGAGAAGATTCAGCTCAAGTCTTTATTAAGGGAAGTACGGTCCTCTGGTGTTGGCTCGGTGCCTCAGTTTCGTGATAATCCATTGACCCAGCAGTTGGCTTTGAAGGGTGCTGAGGTATCTGGACTGCTATCGCAAGCGCTGCTGATTTACGGTGAGAAGCACCCGGAGATTGAGAAACTGAGGATTCAACTGGCAGAGTTACAAAAACAATCGGATGCGCATGAGCGCAACATGTTGATGCAGTTTCAGACTTCGTATCGCGCGGCAGAATTGCGAGAAGAGACATTGGCTGACGAAGTGAACCAAGAGGCAGTGTTGTTGAACCGCGTGGCACGGTACGGTATTTTACGTCGGGATTCTCAGGCCGGCGAAGATCTGTATAACTCCCTTTACGCGCGGGTCAAGGAGGCTGCGATTGCGGCTGGATCAAGGTCCAGTAACATTCGGGTGATCGAGAGAGGACTTGTTCCGTTTAAGGCATCGTGGCCTAACTTGATATTAATGCTTCCGATTGGATTATTAGTGGCCTGCTTTGGGGGATTCGCAGCGGCGGTGGTCAGGGAAGGCATGGACGTTAGTGTGCGGTCGCCGGAGGATGTGAGTTTTGTGGCGGGGGGGGCGCGTCTTGTGCTTCTCCCCGAAACGCGGCGACGTGGTAGGTGGGATGACGATGGCGCCGCAATTGGCCGTACATTGAAAGCTCAGCGAAAGAGTGGGGTAAAAGTTGAGCGGTTTATGCTCGAACAACCTGCGTCAGCATCAGCGGAGAGCATCCGGGCACTAATGGGATTAATTATGCTGACGAGGCAGAGAAACAAATCGCAGGTTTTGTTAATCGCTTCGCCATTTTCACGCGAAGGAAAGACCACTGTCGCGTACAATCTTGCTCTAGGGCTAGCAGAAAAGGGACCGACATGCTTTGTGGACGCAGATTTACGCAAGCCGAACGATGGAGATGTTGGCGGCCTTTTTGCTCACTATAGAGATGCGGCGACGGCGGAAGAACTTGAGGCTCCTTCCGGTGATTCAGGAAACCTGACTTGTGTGAGTTCAGGGACAGGCCCAGAGAATCCGATCAGCGTATTGATTTCGGATAAGTTCCGACGATTCACGTCGGCAATTCGTTCTCGTTACGAGTTTGTTGTCATAGACTCGCCGCCTCTGTTGCCGTACGCTGACGGCCGGTTCTTGGCGGCGTTGGCCGACGGTGCCGTGTTGGTGGGGTATGCCGGTTTGACCGCAAGAAAGTCGTTGGTGTCAGCTGCGGAGATACTGGCCCAGCAGGCGGTTCCAATCCTGGGGGTTGTATTGAATGGGGTTCGAGCGGTCGAAATACCCTATCGTGGGTATTAAGGATTAGTTTTCGAATCGTTGGGCCGCCGTTACTGTTCGTTGTGAAGCCACAATGAAGTTATGAGGACTTGTGTAGTGAAGGTCTGCTTTCTGTCAACGATTCCAATTCAAACGTCACGATTGATCACTCGCCAATGTGATGCTGTTGCAAGGGTCGGCGCGAGCGTCACTTTGATCGCGCCGCTTCAGGCGCGGCTCCAAAATACTAGCTTCAAAGTAAAGCATTTCCCATGTGCGGCAGGCGCAATTGGAAGATTGTTTAGCACCCCGTTGGCTCTTATTGTTTCATTACGGGAAAAGGCGGATGTTTATCATATACACTGTGTTCAGCTTGTCGGTTGCGCTATCTTACTGAAATTGTGTTTTCGTAAACATATAGTTTATGACATGTTTGAAGATTTTCCCTCTATGATGTTGATGAAACATTCAATCCCAAGTCCGATCAGAACTATATGTAGCTATGTTATTCTGTTCTTAGAAAGGCTTGCCTGTAAGACACTCGACGCAATCGTGACGGCTGATCCAGCCGTATTGCGGATGCATACTGTAAAACAGAAACTGATTGGTAAAGCGAAACGCAGGGTCTTCTATAACTTCCCTGCTGAGTGGTTCTTGACTTGTTATGAATCTGAGCGACGGCGTTTGCCCAAAAAATACGACCTTGTTTATTCAGGCGGGATGTCGGAGAGAACGGGGCTGTCCGTGCTTCTAGACGCGGTTGAGGTAATGGCTAAGGTCGGAGTGCGGCCGAAAGTATTGATGTTTGGTTATGTCGATGGACCGAGATTCGTCACTGAGTTTAAGGCGAAGGCCTCCGAAAAAGGTTTAAGCGATTGTTTTGAAATACTGGGACGCGTACGGCCGTTGGAAGTGCCATCGCTGCTGTGTCAGGCGCGCATTGGCGTTGTTCCGCTGCAGCCCATTCCAAAGTTCCTGAAGAACATTCCGACTAAGATGTTTGAGTATTGGGCGTGTGGCTTGCCGGTGGTGGCTAGCAACCTTCCACCAATCCGGTTGTTCCTGCGCGAGGGAGAGTTCGGGCATCTCGTGGATCCGACCGATGCATCCGCACTTGCCGAAACACTCCTGAATCTGCTCTCAAATCCTTTAAGAGCCGAGGCGATGGGGGCCAAAGCTCAAAAGGCAGTGAGGTTGAGAATGAATGCAGAGTCTGAACAGAGAAGACTTTTGCGGTTGTATTCGACGATTCTTGGTCGGGATGCTTCGGAGAACTTTAGTATGTGAGGAGGGGTTGAGATTGATAAAGTTGTGAATTTGGATATATAAAACGGTCCTTTTAAAATAGTGTTAAACACATTCTATGAATTGGATGTGAGGACAAAGTGGAGCTTGAAAAATGGTACAGGCATAAGGCCAAGCACCTGCAATTCGTATATGATCGGATGCCCTTGTTTGTTCGTACTGGTCTAGTGACTGTGCGGGGTCTGTCGCTCGTAATGAACCGCTACGCTCGATCCATGTACGAAGACCTCGAACAATTGAAGAGCCATGATCAATGGAGTCGACGAGAAATAGAACATAGGCAGATTGTTAGTTTACAGGATATTCTTGATCTAGCGCGTGCATGCTCACCATTTTATAGCGCATACCCGCCTCTCAAGCTCACGTCACTTTCGGCTTGGTCCCAGTTGCCGATTATATCGCGCGAAGAAGTGCGGGCAATGGCACAGGCGATGCTGAATGTGACTGTTCGTGAACGAGACCGGATCTGGGTTACAACAACAGGTACGACGGGTGCTAGTCTCAAAGTGTGCTATACGCCAGCGGTGATGCGGAAGAATTGGGCATTCCGGATGCAACAGTTCCTTTGGGCTGGCATTCGGCCTAGAAGTCCGCGCATTACTGCATTTGGCAGTAAGGTCGTTTCATCGCGCCAGAAGTCGCCGCCATACTGGGTCAGCAATATTTCAGAGAATCAAATTTTAGTAAGTATATTCCATTTATCATCTTCGACGGCAGCAAACTACGTAGGATTCCTCAGACAGCATGCTAACAGGGTTTTGGAAGGGTTCCCGTCGGCGTTGGGATTACTGGCCAATTTCGTTCTGGCTGCCGGCGCACCAATCCCAATGCGGGCCGTGCTTACGGATGGCGAACCACTTCCTCCTACTTTGCGAGAGAGAATAGAAGCGGCATTCTCTGCTCGTGTGTTCAATACCTACGGTAATACAGAACTGTGTGGACTGATTCAGCAGTGTGAACATCAGGGCATGCATCTGAATCCTGACTATGCTTTTCTGGAAATCCTTGATAAAGATGACCGGCCGGTCGAGAAAGGCGAGACGGGAGACTTGGTGTGGACGGGGTTTATTAATGACTGCATGCCACTATTGCGATACAGAATCGGCGATCGGGGCGCATGGCTGTCGATGCAAGAGTGCCCGTGTGGGAGGAAATCCGCGCTCGTCGATCCCGGAGTTAGCAGGGAAAGCGACCTGCTGTACGCGGCCGATGGGAGAGTATTCTCTCCCCGAGCTGTGAATCAGGTATTGAAGGACGCGACGTCATTTCGGTTCTGCCAATTCGTTCAGCGCCAAAAGGGTCACGTGTTAGTTCGCGCGGTGGGCGCCGGCAGGCGCGCGGAGCAAGAGCTATTGGGAGTTCGACAGGGCATTGTCTCGCTGCTGGGGGCGAGCACCACCGTAGAGGCCGCGCTGGTCACCGAACCGATAGTGACAGTTGGTGGCAAAACACCACTGGTGTTGCGGGAAGGAAATTGATGTCACGGGAGCTTATCATCAACGGCGACGATCTCGGGTTAACGAGGGCGGTCAGTGACGGCATCTTCCAAGCGCATGCGAACGGCCTGCTCACGAGCGCATCACTCATGGTGAACCAGCCGGCGACTGAATTTGCGGTGCAGCAGCTCGCCCGGCACCCCAATCTTGGTGTCGGTATTCACCTGAATCTCTGTCAGGGGAGGCCGGTTTTGGGCCCGCAGGCGGTTCCGAGCCTCGTCGGCAGTGACGGCAGGTTTCTGGCCCCCAAGGAGATGCAAGCTCGATTGATGACGTGGCGTGTGTCAAGAAAGCAGATTGAAGCGGAATACCGCGCTCAGATAACGCTGGCACGCGCGATGGGCGTTGATCCAACACATGCAGATTCACACCATCACATGCACCTGTTCTTCGCGGCCGTGGCTCCATTTCGAAGAGCGCTGGAGGCCGAGGGAATCCAATGGATCCGCGCGTGCCGCATCCAGCAGCTGCCCCGCACGAGGCGGGTTGGCGGTCCGCACAGCGGAAGCACGCTGCGCCGGCTCGGGGTCCTGGCGTATATGGAGTTCCTGAGTTCCGGTCCGTTTCGATCCTTCCGCGCCCCCAATTGCCGTATCGAGACGCCGCGTGCCGCTGCCCCTTCGATTGTCGAATCCATGATCAAGGCCTGGGCTGAGGCGTTTGAGAGCCTGGAGGAGAATGGCATTTTCGAACTCGTCTGCCACCCCGGCTGTTCCGATCCCGAAAGTCGGCTGGCGGACCGCATCCACGACAAGCGCGTCCGTGAACTGGCTCTGTTGACCGCGCCGGGATTCAAGGAGCTTCCCGCGAGGCACGGGCTCGCACTCGCATCTTACGCCGGGCTCGCCTCAAACC
>OBLW0100004491.1_pt1 | contig 10652 bp, 7 predicted proteins | sample 1520161 | NCBI WGS metagenome assembly OBLW01 (sample SAMEA3539309, study PRJEB22396) | soil metagenome | biome: tundra; feature: field; material: soil | place: USA | collected 2010-05 | depth 0.15 m
AGACGCGCGGCGACAGCCGTGGTGGCGGGGTCGGCCGTCTGGGTGAATATGCCTTCGGGCTCTGTAAGCTCCTGGATTGCCGACACGATTTCGACGTCGGAGACATCTTCAGCCCATCCACCTGAAGAGCGAATGGCGCGCGCGGCGTAGAGGCCGTCGGCCGGATTGCCGATGGCGAGCGAGCGGGCAATGGTGTTGGGCCGCTGCGGCTCGATCACATCCGTGTTGTTCTTGACCGCCTTGGCGATCGGTGAGCAGCCTGTGGCCTGCGCGCCGAAGAACCGGACCTCTTTGTTCTCGACCAGGCCCAATTCGATCAGTTCGTTGAATGCCTTGCGAATCTTGGTAATCAACGAGCCGCCAGCCATGGGAACGACGATGTTATCGGGCAGGCGCCATCCGAGTTGTTCCGCAATTTCGAAGCCAACGGTCTTCGATCCCTCCGCATAGTAGGGCCGCAGATTGCAATTGACAAAGCCCCAGTTGTAGCGCTCGGCGATCTGCGAACAGAGGCGATTCACGTGGTCGTAATTGCCGTCGACGCGCACCAGCGTGGCACCGTAAACCTGGGTATTGAGGATCTTCGCGGGCTCAAGGTCAGCAGGGACAAGAATGTAGGTCTTGAGGCCCAGGCGCGCAGCATGCGCGGCAACAGCGTTGGCCAGGTTCCCAGTAGACGAGCAGCCGACCGTATCGAAGCCGAAGGCCTGGGCATTGGCCAGCGCCACGGCTACCACGCGATCCTTGAAGCTCAGCGTGGGCATGCAGACGGCGTCGTTCTTGATGTAAAGATTGGTCGCGCCGATGTGGGATCCGAGCCGCGGCGCCTGGACAAGCGGGGTCAGACCAGAAGGCGTCTGGGGAACATAGCTGTCCGCAACCGGCAGCAACGCGCGATAGCGCCACATGTTCAATGGGCCTTGCGAGATCGATTCACGGGTGAAGCGGGTGCGGGCATACTCGAGGTCGAACGCCACCTCAAGCGGGGAGAAGCACTCATCACAGATGGAAAGCGGCTGGAGGCCAAAGGTCCTGCCGCATTCCCGACATCGCAACTCGTAAGCAGTCGTCACTAGTCCCTCGCATATGCGCGAGTGACTCAAGGTATACGAGCGCGTGACTGGCTCAAAAAAGAGCGAACGTGATAGGACTCGAAGTACCGTGCGAGCTGCTTCTGCAAAGAGTGCTGAAGCAACCCCCGAATCTCATGTTCCCCGTCTCCGGGCAAGAGTTGACACCATACTCCCGTTTTGCGCGGGCAGGTTGTCGTGGCGTCACAGGGCTCGTCCCTCAGCCACTCTGCATGAAACTCAGGCTTGCCCTTTGGGGGCAAACTTGAATATTTCTCTTGTATCACAGGCGGGGATGGGGCGCAAGGTGCCTTGCAGTGAATGGACTCTAAATCCATGTGAATGGGTAAATTTAGGGCGGGAAGGGACTTCGGAGCGAGGATGATCCCCCTGAGGTACAACGACGAGGCGTCGGATCACATCACACCACTTGCAGGTTCACTTTTGCCGAGGAGTCCTATCCGTCGCCGTATCAGAGTCCAAATCGGCGCCGGAATCAAGGGAAGTCTCGATAAGAAACCACTTCAAGGAGAAGACACATTATGTCCCGAGATTTAATGGAAAAGGCGCCATCGGTCGAAGATGTTTTTCGCGAGGTTTCCCGGATCAAGACTGTTGTCAGCGAAGCCGTGGAAGATGGAGTGAAATCGGCTCTCAAGGCTATCAAGCAAGGCCGCGATACGGCTGAAGATGTTCTCGACGATGCAAAGCACAAGGTCAAGCAGAGGCCATTCGAAGCGATGGGTATCGTGTTTGCTGTCGGCGTTCTGACCGGCGCCTGTTTGACCTGGGTGAGCACCCGGCGTCGCTAATCCGCCGTTCTGCGGGTTCAGCGCTCGGGATGAATCCAGATGGCGTTGCCCCCGCCGGAAACCATGTGGACGTCGAGCACCGTGTTGCGATCGACCGGCTGCTTTGTAAACGTGGTGTGGGTTGCATCGGTCGCGGCGTCGGGCGCATCGGCATAGATTTCGGCGATGTATTGGCCGTCGCCGAGAAACGTCAGCGGGACTCTCACGTCGCGCGCGTCCCAGTTGGTGATGGAGCCGACGAACCAGCCTTGGCCGCTTCGTCGAGCCAGGGTAATGTTTTCCCGTGGACGGCCGTTGAGCACGCGCACTTCATCCCATGTGGTCGGCACCTGCTCGATGAACTCGAAATCGTGCTGGCCGGCGTAGTGCTCCGGATAGTCAGAGACCATCATGAGCGGGCTCTCCAAAACAACGTACAGCGCAAGCTCGTGCGCGCGGGTTCCGAGCCCCATCGGCATCAGATTGCGTGCGACAAAGTTTTCCCGGTTGCTGTTGCCGAAGGCACCCGGCGTGTAATCCAAGGGGCCGGCAAGCATGCGCGTGAAGGGCAACGTGGTGTTGTGTACTGGTGAGGTGCGCGCGGACCATTTCAGATACTCCTTGCCCATCACGCCTTCGCGCGTGATCAGGTTGGGCCAGGTGCGGCGAAGTCCGTCTGGTTTGTAGGCGCCATGAAAATCGATCATCAGATGATGCTCCGCCGCCAACTTGACCACGCGGTGATACCAGTCGACCATCTGTTGATCGTCGCGATTCATGAAGTCGATTTTGACGCCCGCAATGCCCCACTGCTCGAAGAGCGGGAACGCCTGTTCCATGTATTTGTCGACCGAAGTCCAATGCGACCAGAGCCAGATCCGCACGTTCTTCTCTTTGGCGTAACGCAGCAGCTCAGGCATATCGATCTCCGGCGTGACGCGCGTGATGTCGGCCAGCGCCGAGTAGTCCTGCGGCCCACTTCGATCGGCCACGGCCCAGCCTGCGTCGATCAGCATATAGGGGAATCCTGACGCCGACGCGAAGTCGATATAGTGTTTCATCGTCGCCGTGTTCATCCCGGGTTTGAAACTGACGCTCGGCGCAGCCTCGCCGGACCACCAATCCCACGCAGATTTCCCTGGTTTGATCCACGACGTGTCCGCGATCTTCGAAGCCGGATTCAGATTGAGAATGATGTTCGATTCGATCAGGCGGCCCGGCTCGTCGCCAATCATCAGCACGCGCCACGGAGTGGTGACGGGAGCCTGGTCTTCGACGGCAATGCTCGGCTGATCGAGTCGCGGCGACAGTTTCGCGCACAGGCTGAATGCAGGCTTGTCTTTGCGCAGATACATCCCCGCATAGTGATCGATGTCTGCTTCCGTGACAGCGATCCAGCCTATCCCCGAGACCTCCGCCAGCAATGGCAGGCCGATCAGCCAGTCGTGGTGTATGCCGCTGACCTGGCGCATTTGATATTCGTCTTCGTAGGGCGTTTGAAAGCCATCGAGGATCAACGGATATAGCTGCGCATCTTTGACGTAGCGGAATTGTGTCAGCTCGTGCTCGATCCGCACCTTGTGGATGGATGGCTGATCGGGAACGATGTAGCGGAACGCGACTCCATCGTCGAAGGTGCGGACTTCGATCGAGAGCTTCCGTCCGGAGGCATCGACAAAATCCGCCACGGCAGAGTTGTAGTGATCGCGGACGCTGCTGGTCTTCCCAACAGGAATGGTGTAGGTTTCATCGTGCCGGCCGGTTTGCACGCCGACCTGCTTCATGCCCGGCCCCAGCGCTGGTTGTCCTTCAAGCTTCAGACCAAGCACCGACTCATCCATCAACCATTTGGCGCGAAAATCGACGGCATATCGGAGATCATTCACCCCCGGTTCAAGAGCCTGGCTGGCCTTCGCGTCTCCAAGGATGAAGACAATCTGGCCGTTAGGCGAAGCGACCTTGAGCCGCGGCGCGTCGGGAGATTGAGCCAATGAATTCGCAGCGAAGAGAAAGGTCAACAGGCAGGCGTGAAGCACTCGAGAGACGAGCATGATTTCTCCGAAGGAGAATCTTACCGCGTTCCAGTCACAAACGATCAGCCGAAAGAGTATTCAAAGCGGCCACAACACTTTGAACGGGTTTCAGTCCCGTCAATTTGTGTACACGCGCACATAGTCCACGAGCATCTCCGATGGGAACGGCGTCGTGGCGTTCGGCGGTCCAGGCCAATCCCCGCCGATGGCAAGGTTCAGAAGGATGAAGTTGCTTTGGCCCGCGTCGAATGGCCACGTTGCACCGCTCAGATTTGCGAGGCTCGAAGTCGTGTACGTGACGTAAGGATGGGCAGGATCATCGACGTAATAGGCCACACTGCCCTTCGTCCAGATCATGCCGTAGGTATGCCACTGGGCCGCCGTTTGGCCCGCAGGAAAATTGACTACAGTGCCCAAACCTGAGTCGCCTGTGAATCCGACGCCGTGCACTGAGCCTTCATTCCAGTCGGGAGTCTTCGCGGCATTCACGCGCTCCAGCACATCCATTTCGCCGCAGGCGGGCCAGTCGGCGGTAACGATGTTGTTGCCCATGAGCCACCCCGCGGGCCAGAATCCTTGCGCTTCGGGCACCATGGCGCGAAATTCGATGCGCCCGTATTGGAAGCTGAAAAGCCCCTGCGTCTTGAGACGGGCGGACGTGTACACGCCCGGAGAAGGCTGCTGCGCCGCGATATGCAAGTAGCCATCTGTACCGACGTGAGCGCTGGGATTTGTCGTCGAGCAGAGCGCTGCATTCGACCCCCACGCACAGTAATTCTCGAGCTCATGGTTGCCGAAACCGCTGTTGCCCGTGTCGTACGTCCACACCTGCGGGTTGGGCGCCGTGTTCGCGCCGGTGTTGTTGGTGAATTCGTCGGACCAGACCAGGGTTCCGGCCGGCACATTCGGCGCGAAGGATTGGCTGGCGACGCTGCTCAATGATCCGGGGCTTGCCGCAACGGCCTTGACCGTCAGGTTGGACGAAACGAGAAACGGCGCTTCGTAGATCTGCGAAGCCGTAGTCGGCGCGGTACCGTCCACGGTGTAATAGACCGTTGCGCCTGCTGTCCCGGGCGTAAGCGTCACGATGACGGCGCCATTTTGAGCTGGCGATGTGCTGATCTTCGGCACTGCTGTCTGCTGATTCGGTGCGGAGCCACCAGAAGCTTCCGTTCCTTGCCCGCCACATCCGCACAGCAGGGCACTGGTCAAAATGATCGCTGCTAACATTCTCTTGCCCACCCGAGATTCCGCCGGCGTCCATCTAAGCACCTGAACTTGCCCCCGTCAAACTTATGATGCAGACTGTGAGCGATTGAGAAGCTAAGTCGCGGGATCGTAGTTCAGATTGGGCCCGAGCCACCGCTCGACCTCAGCCATGCTCATGCCTTTGCGCTGGGTGTAGTCGGCAATCTGATCTCGGCCGATCTTGCCGAGCGAAAAATAACGCGACTCCGGGTGAGCAAAATAGAGCCCACTCACGCTCGAGCCCGGCCACATGGCAAACGATTCGGTAATCATCATGCCGGTATTCGTCTGCACGTCGAGCAATCGCCATAGGGTGCCCTTCTCCGTGTGATCAGGACAAGCAGGATAACCCGCGGCTGGCCGGATGCCACGATACTTCTCGTGAACCAGGTCATCGATGCTGAGCTTCTCTTCGCGGCCGTAGCCCCACTCATCGCGCACCCGCTTGTGCAGGCATTCGGCAAAGGCTTCAGCCAGGCGGTCGGCGATGGCTTCGGCCATGATCGCGTTATAGTCATCATGCGCTGCACGGAACTTGTCGCAGAGTTCCTTCAGGCCGATCCCGCTGGTGACCGCGAAGGCGCCCATATGATCTTGCAGTCCGGTTGCTTTCGGCGCAATGAAATCGGCGAGCGACCTGCAGGGCTCGCTTCCCTCTTTGTTGGCTTGTTGGCGAAGAAAGTGAAAGCGCTCGAGGACCTTTGCGCGAGAACTGTCCGAATACAGCTCGACATCGTCGCATAAGGCGTTTACGGGGAACAAGCCATAAATGCCACGCGCTGTGATCAAGTTCTTTTCGATCATCGTATCGAGTAGCGCGTTCGCCTCCGTGAAGAGCTGGCGCGCCTGCGCGCCCTGTCTCTCGTCGTCGAGGATGCGGGGGTAAACGCCCTTCAACTCCCAGGTGTGGAAGAACGGCGTCCAGTCAATAAACTCGCGCAGCGTCGCAAGGGGGAAGTTATCGAGGACGCGCACGCCAGTGAATTCCGGAACGGGCAAGTCTTCGACACGCCACTCGATGGGCGTGCGCCGTTTGCGCGCGGTCTCGAGAGAGACAAGTTTCTGGCTCGGCGCCGAATGGGTTCTGCGAAGCTTCTCGTAGTCGGCCCGATGCTGAGCGACAAATGCAGGCTTGCCTTCGTCGCTCAGAAGGCTAGTCGTCACAGGGACCGCACGGCTTGCATCAAGCACGTGCACCACCGGTTCGCTGTAGTGCGGCGCAATCTTGACGGCAGTGTGCGCGCGGCTCGTGGTGGCTCCTCCGATGAGCAGCGGCAACTTGAATCCCTGGCGTTCCATTTCGCGGGCCACATGCACCATCTCATCAAGAGACGGCGTGATAAGGCCGCTGAGTCCGATCATGTCGGCTTTCTCCGCCTTCGCGCGCTCGAGGATTTTTTCGCACGGAACCATCACGCCCAGATCGACAACGTCGTAGTTGTTGCACGCGAGAACCACGCCGACGATGTTCTTCCCAATGTCGTGTACGTCCCCCTTGACGGTCGCGAGCAGGATTTTCCCCTGCGCCTTGACGACCTCGCCCGCCGCCACCATCGCAGCCTTCTCGGCTTCCATGTAAGGAGTCAGGTGGGCCACGGCCTTCTTCATCACCCGGGCGGATTTCACCACCTGCGGCAAAAACATCTTGCCTGCTCCGAACAGATCGCCGACTACGCTCATGCCGGCCATCAGCGGGCCTTCGATCACCAGAAGAGGGCGGCCCAGCTTGACTCGTGCTTCTTCAGCATCGATCTCGATGTAGGTGTCGATGCCCTTGACCAGAGCATGCGAGAGGCGCTCCTCGACCGTTCCATTGCGCCACTCTTCGGCCTTTTTCTCATTCGCTGCCGCGCCCGCGCTCGCGGCTTTCAGCGTTTCACCAAAGTCGACCAGTCGCTCGGTCGCATCGGGACGGCGGTTTAGCAGCACGTCTTCGACCAGCACCTTCAGCTCAGGCTCGATCTCTTCATACACTTCGAGCATGCCGGCATTCACGATGCCCATGTCCATGCCCGCCGCGATGGCGTGGTAAAGGAATGCTGAGTGCATCGCCTCACGCACCTTGTTGTTGCCGCGGAAGCTGAACGAGATATTCGAAACGCCGCCGCTTACCTTGGCGTGCGGCAGGTTGGCCTTGATCCAGCGCGTCGCGTTGATAAAGTCCACCGCGTAGTTGTTGTGCTCCTCCATCCCGGTGGCCACGGTGAGAATGTTGGGATCGAAGATGATGTCTTCGGGTGGAAATCCGACTTCATTCACAAGAATTTTGTAGGCGCGCTCGCAGACACGAATTTTGTCCTCGAAGGTCGCAGCCTGCCCCTGTTCGTCGAACGCCATCACGACGGCCGCTGCACCGTACTTGAGAATGGCTGCGGCGTGCTCACGAAATTTGTCTTCGCCTTCCTTGAGCGAGATCGAGTTCACGATCCCCTTGCCCTGAAGGCACTTCAGGCCAGCCTCGATCACTTCCCACTTCGAGGAGTCCACCATGAAGGGGACCTTGGCGACCTCCGGCTCGCTGGCCAGCAACTGCAGAAACCGCGACATGGCTGCGACGCCGTCGATCATGCCCTCGTCCATGCAGATGTCGAGGACATTGGCGCCATTCTCCACTTGCTGGCGGGCTACGCTAACGGCTTCTTCGAATTTGCCCGCCTTAACCAGCTTGGCAAACTTCGGCGATCCGGCCACGTTGGTTCGCTCGCCGATCATGATGTAGACGCCGGGCTGCTGAGTGAAGGGCTGCGATCCGGAGAGGCGCAATGGCTTCATGGAGCGACCTCAGTGACCGTTTCTTCGGACTCAGGCTCGGGCGTTCTTGCAAGCGGGCGCGGCGGGACCTCTTCGAGTGCTTTGGCGATGGCGGCGATGTGTGCGGGAGTATTGCCGCAACAGCCGCCGGCGATATTGACCAGCCCTGCCCGCGCAAATTCGCTCAAGTATCGGGCCATGTCCGCCGGGCCAAGATCGAAGCCAGTTTCGGAAAGCGGATTCGGCAAGCCGGCATTGGGATAACACGAGATTGCCACATCGGCTTTCTCCGACAGCTCACTCAGGAACGGATACATCAATTCGGGACCGAGAGAGCAGTTGAGTCCCACGGACAGCGGCTTCACGTGCTTCACCGCGTTCCAAAACGCCTCGGTCGTCTGCGCGGAGATCAGCGTCTCGCCACCGCGGCCGACAGCCGCCGAAATCATGACCGGCAGTTCCCTCTTGTTCGCGGAATGGCCATCTTCATCGAATACCTCGCGGATGGCGACGAGCGCAGCCTTGGCGTTCAGAGAGTCGAAGATCGTTTCCACGAGAAGCAGATCGACGCCGCCTGCGATGAGTGCACGCACCTGCTGTTTGTACGCGGATTTCACCTGGTCGAACGTGACAACACGAAAACCGGGATCATCGGCATCCGGCGAGTTCGAAAGAGATACCGTCAGCGGCCCGATCGCTCCGGCTACGAAACGTGGTCGCCCCGTCTCGTGGGCGAGACGATCCGCCCATTCCCTGCACTGCTTGGCCGATTGCTCATTGATCTCCCAGGCCAGGTCATTCAGAAACGGGTCGGCAACGATTTTCTCGTAAAACGCAGGGTCCTTCCGGCCTCCGTGCTCGCGCGGGTCGTCGACAAAGAATTCGCTCTGCGTGATGCTGGTGGCACCGAAGGTATTGGTCTCGATGATGTCAGCCCCGGCTTCCAAAAAGCGCCGATGAATATCGCCAATCATCTTCGGCTGGGTCAGCGTAAAAAGGTCGCCGTTATTAAGCAGGTCTTTTCGGGAATCCTTGAAACGGTCTCCGCGAATGTCCGCCTCTTTCATGCCGTAGGTGCGGATGGTCGTGCCCATTGCGCCATCAATGATGGCGATGCGGTGTTTGAGGATGTCGTACAGCGGATGTTCGCGGGGTGTCGTCATGTCTTTTCGAGCCTCCGGGCGACGAGCGTTGGAGGATGCACTCCTCAGGATAGACGGAGGCATCGTGAAATCCAAACGTACTTTGGGTATCGGAAGGGTACGCCGGTGGGCTATTTCGCTGCGGTGAGCGACGCCACCGGCACCAGCATGTCCTCTTTGCGCATGACCAGGTTGGTCGCGTTCAGAGAGGCGAGCTCGAAGCCATGGCCGTGGGTAATCGCGTCGGTGGGGCAGGCTTCCACGCAATACCCGCAAAAGATGCAACGGTTGTAGTCGATGTTATAGACCTTGGCGTAGCGCTCGGAAGAGGAGATGCGCTTTTCTTCGGTGTTTTCGGCAGCCTCGATGAAGATGCAGTTTGCCGGGCATGCAGCGGCGCAGAGAAAGCAGGCGACACACTTTTCCAGACCGTTCTCATCGCGCTGCAACACGTGCGCACCACGGAAACGCTGCTGGAAAATCGCACCGCGCATGGGCCCCGGCCCATCGGGATAGTTCTCCACCTGCGTTGGCTGCAGCATCTCGCCGAAGGTGATGCTCATGCCCTTGGCGATGCCCGCGAGGTTGCGCACAATCGACATATGTCCAGTATACGATGGATCGCGTGGAGGAATTCTCAATGCGGGGATGGGTTGCGAAAGTGGCGCTGCTTGTGGGCATTGGCGCGGCATCCGGTATGGTCTATGGGCAGGGCCAAGCCAAGCTATGGGAGCTTCGGCACAGCCGGACACATCGCGCATCCAGGAGGAGATGCACCACGCCTCGTCGCCGGCGGGGCCGCTGAAGATCACATTTGGCGAGAAGACGGCGGATGGACGTCACCCATTCTGGCGGCACTGCCGCACACCACGATCACCGTGTACAACGAGCACGCCAAGGCGAACCAGACCTACTCCGGCGTCCCGTTGACGGACCTGCTCACGCAGCTGGGTGTCCCCAACAAGCCGCACGGCAAGGATTTCCGCCTCTACATTGTGGCCCAGGGATCGGACGCTTACCAGGTGGTCTACTCCATCGGCGAGATCACGCCGGACGTCCACGACGGCACAGTCCTGGTCGCCGACGCTGTGGACGGGAAATCGCTCGGCAATAATGGGCTCTTCCAACTCGTGGCGACCGGGGAAAAGCGTCCCGCGCGGCGGGTGCGAAACCTGGTTGGCATCCGCGTATTGACAGCGCCTTAGTGTGCACCCTTCTCGAACAGAATCGACATCACTGAGGATGCTTATCGTCGGGCCGATGCTCTGGCGGCTTAGGCTGCGATTGCTGCGGCGCCGGTCGCGACGGTGGAGGCGCATGCTCCGGAGCTGCTGGTCTTGCAGGCACCGCCGGCCGCGCAGGCTCGCTACGCTGCGGTCCGGGCTGCGGAACTGGTCGCGTAGGTTCCGTGCGTTGCGGCGGCGTGCGCTCGGGTTGCGGTTGCGGCAGTGGGCGCGCGGGCTGACTTGGCTGCGGTCGCGTGAACTGTGGTTCTGGCCTTGCCTGCGGAGGCTGTGCGTGCGGAGGAGCAGGCCGAGGCAGGGGCGCACGCTCTTGCGGCTGATTCGCTTGATGGTTGTTCTGCTGAGGCGGAGCCTGGTTCCGCGGCTGGCCGTT
>OBLW0100004493.1_pt1 | contig 10650 bp, 7 predicted proteins | sample 1520161 | NCBI WGS metagenome assembly OBLW01 (sample SAMEA3539309, study PRJEB22396) | soil metagenome | biome: tundra; feature: field; material: soil | place: USA | collected 2010-05 | depth 0.15 m
GCCAGGACCGTCTTCACCCCGTCGGGAGTCGGATCCAGAACCTTCGCCGTAAGGGTCCGCAATTCAGCCAGATTGGCGACCGAGGTGCCGTCCACCGCCACGAGGACGTCGCCGCGGCGCAGCGGGGGTTCGCCCTGGCCGCCGGGACCGCCCGGGCGGATGCTCTCGAGAAAGACGCCCCGCGTGTCGGGGAGGCCGCCGATCCGGGCGAGCCGCGCCGTCAGGTCCTGCATCACGGCGCCCCAGGTGCGCAGCTCGAAATTGTCGTCGAGTGCGGCCTCGCGTCTTGCGAGCGTGAGCTTCGCGCTGCCCTTTTTGCCCGCGCGCTCATAATCCACGGTAAATGGGTCGCCGGGGAGCCGCCCCATCTCCAGCCTGTAGTAATGGGCGACGGCCTTTTCCTCGGCGCCCTCGATCGGGTGTCCATCGCAGCCCGCAATCGTATCGCCGGGGAGGATGCCCGCCGCGGCGGCCGGCGAGTCCGGGGCGACGTCGGCGACGCAGACTCCGGCGCCCTGGCCATCCGCCTCGAGGCGCGGCTGCACGGTGATTCCGGACCAGCCGCGCGTCACGCGCGCATGGGCGATCAACTGTTCGGCAATTCCGCGCGCGAGATTGCTGGGGATCGCCCCGCTCAAATTGAAGACTCCGATTTCGTTGATGCCGACGATCTCGCCGCCCGCATTGACGAGCGGGCCGCCGCTGTTCCCATTGAAGATTCGCGCGTCGTGGAAGACCCAGCGCACCACCTGGCCCACGTCCTCCCCGTCGAGGATCATCTTTCCGGCGGTCTCCTCGGGCAGGACGAGCGAGGGATTGGAGACGATGCCCCGCGTGACCGATTGGGTCAGGAACCCCGGACTGCCCAGCGCAAATACGGTCTGGCCCGCGACGAGCAGGCCGGAGTCTCCGAACGCCGCGACCGGAAGCACCCTGCCTTTTCCGGCATCCGCACCGAGGTCGATCTTCAGGACGGCCAGGTCCGTCAGGGCGTCGCCGCCCACTCGGTGCGCCTCCGCCTTGGTGCCGTCGGTCAGGTAGCACCGGTAATAGTCGGCGTGCTCGGCGACGTGGTAGTTGGTCAGGACGAATCCGTCGGGCGATATGATCACTCCGCTCCCTCCGGTCCAGAGCTTGATCATGTGGCCTTCGCTCGGGCGCATCTGGATCGCCTCGATCTTGACGACGGCGGGATACACCTTGGCAAGGACCGCCGCGGACGCGCCGGCCGCGTCGCCGGAGGAACTGCGCGTGCATCCGGCGAGCAACGCGAGGAGCAGCGCGCCGGGGAGCGCCGCTGGGACGATCGGCAGGATTCTTCTTATCATGGCGTCAATGGTTCTGTCTCTTTCAGCGTGAAACCCCCGGCGCAAAACGCTTGCGGCGCGCTCAGCAGAGATCTCCATCGGAGTACTCGGCCCAGCTCGAGCGCGTTTCCGTGAGCCGGACGCGCTCGATGCGCACGTGGGGAGGGAGGGCGCAGCCGTCTCCCGGCGAGGGGGCCGTCGCGGCGAGCTTGCGCTTCAATTCGTCAAAGACGGCTTTGGCCATGACCTCGCTGGTCGGGTCGGCGCGGGGGAACGCCACGACCCGCTCGCCATAGGCCTTTTGCAGGAAGGCAAAATTGGGGTCGTCGGTGTTCAGGCACAACGCGTGGTCCCATCGGTCGAGAAACTCCGCCAGGGCCTGCTTGATCACCTTGAAGTCGCAGACCATGTCGTTCTCGTCGAGGCGGTCCGACGCCAGCACGACCTCGACCGTGCGGCTGTGTCCGTGCGGAAAATGGCACTTGTCGGGGTGCTTCGAAAGGATGTGTCCGCTCTCGAACTCGAAGCTCTTGCAGATGCGAAAAGGCATGGTCCTTTGGGAGGGTCAGTCCCAGCCAATCTGCCTGCCCTTGTTCTGCTCTTCCAGCCAGTTTTCGAGCGGCTTGAAATATTCGACCATGGCCCGCGTGGACAGGTCCTCGCCCGTCTTCTCGCGCAGAAGCTTGCGCCAGTCTTCCGTTCCGCCCTTTTCGAGGATGCTCTTCAGCCATGCCCCGACCTCCTTGTTGCCCGCGTAGTTGCAGGCCTGGGGCGGCTGGTGGAGGATGTTCCGGGCGATGTAGTCATGGAGCTGGAACTTCAGCACCGTGGCGACGGCGTAGGAATAGTAGTAGCAGGGCGTGTCGTCGATGTGGGTCTTCGTGGCCGGGTCGCACCATTCCTCGCCGCGCGGAGCCGGCGGCTCGACTCCCTGGAAGTCGCGGACGTATTTCCACCAGCGCGCGTTCCATTGGTCCGCAGGCAGATGGTGGGCATAGATGTCCGCCTCCCAGTGCGTCATTGTGCCCGACGACCAGAACATGAACGGGATCGAGTTGGCCAGCGCGTCGTTCAGAAGGAAGGCCGTCGTGTCCGCCTGGTAGTCCGCCGGAAGGACGCCGCGGTACTTCAGGTAGGGCACTTGGCTCGAGGCGAGCGCGATCAGTTCCCCGATTCCCTCGTGAAAGCCGGGATTGGCGCCGGTCCGCAAAAGAGGGGGCACCTCCGGGCGGGTGTAGCTCAGGAAATAGTGCCCGTGACCGAGTTCGTGGTGCGCGGTGTAAAACCACTCGAAGTTCGGCTCGATGCTCTGGAGCGATCGGATGTCGTGGTCCAGGTCGATGTGCCAGCAGGACGCATGAGTGTTCTTCTTCCTCGGGTCGCCGGGGGGCACCGGATAGAGATCGGACTTCACCCAGAAGCTCGGGGGCAGCGGATCGAACCCGATGCTCTCGTAGAAACTCTCCGCCGTCCGGACGATCCACTCCGCCGAGCGGCCCTTGAACCGGTCGTCGATGTTGGCCGCCTCCACAAGTCCGGTCCACTCCTGGCTCCAGCGGTTGTTGATCCAATGGGCCGGAATGAGCTTCGGGACCGGCTGGTGATATTTTTCGGCGAGCTTGTACTTGGTCCACGTGTGCAATTGCAGGTACAGGGGCCGCAGGACCCGCATGAAGTCATCCTGCATGCGGACCATTTCGTCGGTCGTCATGTCATAGGCGGCGACCTCGAGCGCGAAATAATCCGGAAAGCCGAGTTCCGCGGCGGCGCCGTTCCTGAGCCCGCGCAGTTTGACGAGACCGTCCTTCAGCGCCTTGCCGGACTCCTTGGAGGCCTCCCAGACCGCCCGCCTTTCGGACAGGTCCGTGCTCGAGGTCAGCAAGTCGTCGATCTCATTGGCCGTGACCGGCTTTCCGCGCAGCTTGAACGCGAAGCTGTTGAGGACGGACGACTGCAGGGTTTCCGCGTGCACGCGGTCCTCCACGAGTTGCGGATTGGTCATCGGAAACTCGGCCGCATTGAGGATGACCTGGTTCAGCTCCCGGACCGTGAGATCGTCGAGGGCATCCTTGTGCGCGAGCAGCTCCCTCGCCTCCGTGATGACCGCCGGATTGCCGTTGAAGGCCGCGTACGCGTTGCCGGCGGCTTCCGAGGCCGCGTCGTGTTCCGGGGTTACGTCGGTCAGGGCGTTCCACTGGGCCTCGCTGTTGACGCGATACAGGGCCTGGTAGCCCGCGTTCACGAGCTTCAGAAAGGCGTCGGCGCGCTCCTGAACGGGGCCTGCGGCCTTTACAGGCACCGCAAGAAGCGCAACGGAGGCGAGGAGGATGGCCGGCCGGAGACAGGCGGGAATTTGCATGATGAAGGAAGGCAGATTGTTGCAGGTAGCCGTCAGACGCCAAGCTCGCGTTTGACCGCCGCAAATGCGCCGATCGCCGTTTCCAGATCTTCGCGGCTGTGGGCGGCGCTCACCTGCGTGCGGATCCGCGCGGTGCCGCGGGGCACGACCGGATGGAAAAAGCCGATCACATAAACGCCCTTTTCGAGCATGCGTTCGGCGAAGTCCTTGGCCAGGCGCGCGTCGCCCAGCATGATCGGGACGATCGGGTGCGAGCCCGGCTTGATCGACAGCCCGGCCGCCTTAAGGCCATCCCGGAAGAAACGCGTGTTTTCCTGCAGTCGGTCCCGCAGCGCGGTCGAGCCCTCGATCAGGTCGAGCGCCGCGATGGCCGCGGCCGCGACCGGCGGGGCGAGCGTGTTGGAGAAAAGGTACGGGCGCGAATGCTGGCGGAGGCAGGCGATGATCTCCTTTCGTCCCGACACATAGCCGCCGCTTCCTCCGCCCAGGGCCTTGCCGAGGGTGCCCGAGATGATGTCCACGCGTCCCATGACGCCGTGAAGCTCCGGCGTTCCCCGGCCCCGCGGCCCGACAAATCCGGCGGCGTGGCTGTCGTCGATCATGACGATGGCTCCGTAGCGGTCGGCCAGGTCGCAGATGTCGCGCAACGGGGCGATGAATCCGTCCATCGAAAACACGCCGTCCGTGACGATCAGCGTGAACCGGGCGCCGCCCGCCTGCGCCTCCTGCAACCGGAGCTCGAGATCGGCCGTGTCGCCGTTGCGGTAGCGGAATCGCCGGGCCTTCGACAGCCGGATGCCGTCGATGATCGAGGCGTGGTTCAGCTCGTCGCTGATGATGGCATCATCCTCGGACAGCAGGGCCTCGAAAACCCCGCCGTTCGCGTCGAAGCAGGACGAGTACAGAAGCGTGTCCTCGGTTCCGAGAAAGGCGCTAAGGCGCGCCTCCAGTTCCCTGTGGATCTCCTGCGTGCCGCAGATGAAGCGCACGGAGGCGAGGCCAAAGCCCCACCGGTCCAGCGCACGATGCGCCGCGGCCACGACATCGGGATGGTTGGCCAGGCCGAGGTAGTTGTTGGAGCAGAAGTTGAGGACCGGGCGGCCCTCCTTCGACCCAGCGGAAGGCAGGCGGACGTGCGCCCCCTGGGGACTCGACAGCACGCGCTCGGCCTTGCGGAGACCCTCCGCATCCATCCGCGCGAGGGACGCTTCCAGGTGCTCGCGGTAGGCCGGGTTCATGTTCCCTCCCAATCCAGCACGATCTTCCCCGAGCGGCCGGAGCGCATGAGTTCGAAGCCCGTCTTGAACTCGGTGAAGGGCAGCCGGTGGGTGATCACCGGAGAAATATCCAGTCCGCCCTGGATCAGCGCGGTCATCTTGTACCAGGTCTCGTACATTTCCCGGCCGTAGATTCCGCGGATCGTCAGCATGTTGAAAACCACCTTGTTCCAGTCGATCGCACCCGGCCTCGGCATGATGCCCAGAAGCGCGATGCGCCCGCCGTGCGCCATGTTCTCGATCATGTCGTTGAGCGCCTCCGGACTCCCCGACATCTCCATCCCGACATCGAAGCCCTCCTTCATCCCGAGCTCCCTCTGGATGTCGGCCAGATTCTCCCTCGGCACCTCGACCGCTCGGGTGACGCCCATCCTGCGCGCCAGCTCGAGCCGGTAGGGATTGGAGTCTGTGATCACGACCTTGCGCGCCCCGGCCTGCCGGGCAATGGCCGCCGCCATGCAGCCGATAGGCCCCGCTCCCGTGATGAGGACATCCTCCCCCACGAGGTCGAATTGGAGCGCGGTGTGGGTCGCGTTGCCGAGCGGGTCGAAGCAGGAGAGGACATCGAGGGGGATCGCCGGATCCACATGGACCGCGTTCGACGCGGGAATGCAAAGGAACTCGGCGAACGCGCCGTCCCGGTGGACCCCCACCCCCTTTGCGTCCTTGCACAGGTGCCTCCTGCCGGCGAGGCAGTTGCGGCACGCGCCGCAGACGATGTGGCCCTCGCCGTCGACGAGGTCGCCACCCTTGAATCCCTGCACGTTCGAACCGAACTCCTCGATGACCCCGACAAACTCGTGCCCGATCACCATCGGGGGCCGGATCGTCTTCTCGGCCCAGGCGTCCCAGTTGAAGATGTGAACGTCCGTGCCGCAGATCGAGGTCTTCTTGATCCGGATGAGCACATCGTTGATGCCGGGCCGGGGGACAGGCACCTCGACAAGGTCGAGCCCCGCCCCGGGCCTGAGCTTGGCGATCGCCCGCATCGTCCTCATTTCCCGTCCCCTTCGGAAAATCCGAGCGCCTCGGCGACGGCCGCGCAGGTGATCCGCCCGTTTTCGGTGTTGAGCCCCTTCGCCAATCCGGCGTTTGCCGCCAGCGCGTTATCGACCCCGAGTTCCACCAATTGGGCCACGAAAGGCTCGGTCGCCTGGGTCAGCCCGACGGTCGAGGTGCGCCCGACCAGCGCCGGCATGTTCGGGACGGCGTAGTGGATCACCCCGTGCTCCTTGTACACCGGCTCGTTGTGCGAAGTCGTCCGGATGCTCTCGATGCAGCCCCCCTGGTCGATTGCGATATCCACGATCACGCTGCCGGGCCGCATCCGGGCCACCATGGAGTTCGTGACGACGGTGGGAGCCTTCGCCGCGGGTATAAGAACCGCTCCGACAAGCAGATCGGCGTCGGCCACCGCCTGCTCCAAATTCGCGGGATTGGCCATGAGGGTCACCACCCTCCCCCGGTAGTCGACGTCCAGGATCTCCAGCTTGCGCGGGTCGAGGTCCAGGGCTGTGACGCGCGCGCCCATCCCGACGCCCATCTGGACCGCGTGCGCGCCGGAGTTGCCGGCGCCCACCACGACCACGTGGCCCGGAAGGGTGCCGGGAATTCCGCCCAGAAGGACGCCGGAGCCGCCGTGCTGCGACTGCAGGAAGTATGCGCCGATCTGGATCGCCAGGCGCCCGGCGATCTGGGACATGGGCTTGAGGAGCGGGAACGATCCGTCGGGAGCCTCGACCGTCTCGTAGGCGATTCCACGGACCTTTTTCTCGAGAAGGAACCGGGCGAGCCCCGCCCCCGCGGCCAGATGAAGGTACGTAAAGAGGGTCTGTCCCTCGCGGATCAGCGGGAACTCGGCGGGCAGCGGCTCCTTGACCTTGAGAATGAGGTCCGCCTCGCCCCAGACCCTCGCGGCCGACGGCGACAGGGCCGCCCCGGCCGCGCGATATTCCGCGTCGGTGAAGCCGGCGTTCATGCCGGCCGATGCCTCAACGATGACCGTCGCGCCGAGCGATACGCACCTGCGGCACAGACTGGGGGTCATGGAGACTCGTGTTTCGCCTATCTTGATTTCCTTCGGAACGCCGATTGTCATGCCCCCAAGGGATCAGATTTCGGCGACGATTTCGAGCAAAGGGTTGAACGCAGGCAATATTGCGCCGAAAACGCCCGAAAATGCGCCGGGGAAACGAGAACGGGGGATTCCTGCCGACCGGCAGGGGCCCTCCAGTTCCCCTCAGGCGGCCCCGGGCAGCCCGGCGTCCGTCGCGGACCAGAACCGCTCCAGAACCTCGCGCTCGGCCCTGAGCCAGAATTCGAGGTCGCTCCCGCGGTGCCCGCCCTCCGTCCGCCAGAGCTCGTCGGCGCGGTGCGCCACTTCCATCTGCAGCTGCAACAGGTCGTCCTCCGGAGCGGAGGCCGGCACATCCGGGTCATTGTGCACGGTATTCATGGCTTTATTACGATAGGTTCTTCCAACTGACATGGCTCCCTCTTCACTCCAATTCGACCGCCGGCTGGTGAAAAGGTGCCCGCTTGCGGCGGGATATCAACGGTCCTACTGTGACGTTCCTGAAACGGCAGGCAGCAGGTCGAGCAAACTCACCTTCTGTCAAACGCGGCCTCCTCAGGCGTCTTCCGGCGGCGCAAACCCCCGCCGCAGCACGTTTTCGGCGACGGCCTTCGGAAAAAGGAAATTCTCCAGATAACCCCGTCCGCCGGCCTTGGTGCCGCCGCCGCTCATGCGGAAACCCCCGAACGGGTGGCGCTCCACGATCGCGCCGGTGATCGCGCGGTTGAGGTAGATGTTGCCCGCCTCGAGTTCGCGCTCGGCCCGCCGGAGCGCTTCGGGGCTGCGGGAGAAGATTCCCCCGGTCAGCGCGTAGGGCGTCGAATTGGCCATCGCGAAGGCCTCGTCCAGGTCGCGTGCGCGCAAAATCGCCAGGACGGGTCCGAAGATTTCGTCGGTGGCGATCGCGTGCCCGGGGCGCACGCCCGTGAAGATGGTCGGCGGGACGAAATATCCCTCTGCCGGCGCACTGCCCTGCCACGCGAGCGAGGACTCCGAGCGTCCCTTCTCGATGTAGGAAAGAATCTTCGCGCGCGCTTCGGCGTCGATCACGGGGCCGACGACGGTGCCCGGCGAGGCCGGATCGCCCACCGGAAGGGCGGAGGCCGCCGCCACAATGCGCTGGACAAGGCGGTCATGCACGCCGTCCAGCACGATGAGCCGCGAAAGGGCCGAGCACTTTTGTCCGGAAAACCCGAATGCGCTCGCGAGCGCCGCCGGGATGGCTTCGTCGAGGTCCGCGTCGTTGTCGATGATGAGCGCGTTCTTGCCGCCCATCTCGCAGACCACCTTCTTGAGATTTCTCTGGCCGGCCAGCGTGCGCCCCGCAGTCTCCCAGATCCTGGTTCCGACGTCGCGCGAGCCCGTGAAGGCCACAAAATCGATGCCCGGATGCGCGACGAGATGCGCCCCGACTTCCTCCCCGGCTCCCGGCAGGAAATTGACCACTCCCGGAGGGAGTCCGGCCTCGGTCAGAATTCCCATGAATGCCGCCGCGATGACCGAGGTTTGCTCGGCCGGCTTCATGACAAGCGTGTTGCCCGCCACAACCGGGGCGACCGTCAGCCCGCAAAGGATTGCCAGCGGAAAGTTCCACGGCGCGATCGCCACCCCGGTGCCCCGGGGATCCCACCGCTGCACGCAGCGTTCGCCGGGAACGGCCTGGGTAAACACGGACCCGTCGAGCCGGCGCATCTCCGCCGCGTAGAACCGGCAAAAGTCGATCGCCTCGGAAATGTCCGCGTCCGCCTCGATCCAGGGTTTGCCCGCCTCGAGGATTTCGAGCGCATTGAGTTCGAAGCGGCGCGCCTCCATGAGGTCCGCGGCCCGTTCCAGGACGATGCACCGCCGGGCCGCGGGAAGCGCGGCCCAGGCTGGCCGGGCGGCGGCCGCAGCAGCGACCGCCGCGTCGGCGTCGGCCCGGGTTGCGCGCGCGCAGTACCCGATGATCTGCGCGGGGTGGGCCGGATTCACGGATGGCACAAACTCCCGGGCGGACTCCTCCCTGCCGCCGATAATCAGCGGCCATTTGCGCGGGGCCCGCGCCCTGGCGGCTTCGAGCGCCGCGCGCATGGCTTCGCGGGGCCCTTGCTGCGAGAAATCGGAATTTGCCGCGTTCCTGAAGGCGGGAGCCGTGGAATCCTGGGGCTCTTGGGAAGGGCCGCTCGCGGCTGCTCCGGCTGCCAGCGTCTCCACCGGATTTCGCAGGAGCTGCTCGCGGGTGGCCTCGCCCGTGTTTCGCGCACGGAGAAAGCCCTCGTTGGAGGTGTTCTCGAGCAGCCGCCGGACGAGATAGGACATCCCGGGCAGCAGCTCCCCGATCGCGCAGTATTCGCGCACGCGGTGGCCCGTTTGGAGAAGGGCCGACTTGAGTTCGTCCGCCATCCCGTACAGCGCCTGGAATTCATACGCGCGCGGATCGATTCCCAGCCGGTCGGCCTGGGCGATCGCGTGTGCGCACGATCGCACGTTGTGCGAGGCGAAGGCCGGGCTGACGACATCGGCGTTTTCCAGGAGAAGCTTCGTCAGCTTCTCGTAATTGGCGTCGCTTTCCGCCTTGCGGGACCAGACGGGCACCGGCCAGCCGCGCTGGCGCGCGAGCACGGTCTCGTAGTCCCAGTACGCCCCCTTGACGAGCCGCACCCCGATGGAGCGGCCGCCCTTGCGGGCCCACGCGAGCAGCCGCAGCAGGTCTCCCTCGCATTCGCGCAGGTAGGCTTGCAGGGCGATCCCGACCCGGGCCGGCGCTCCGCCAGTCTGCGTCGCCTGCGCAAACTCCGGCTCTTCGAGTATCGAGGTGAAAAGGGCAAGCGTCAGGTCCTTCAGCTTGTAGCTTTCCATGTCGAAATTGATGAAGGCGCCTACTTTTGCCGCCTTCCTCAGGATGGGCCGGAGCCGCTCCTTCAATGCCGAAATGGAATGGTCGGGATCGGCCGGGTGGACCTCCGGGGTCAGGGCGGAAATCTTGACCGAGAGATTGAGGCGGGGCGAGGGACCGCTGGCGCCGGTGTCGCTGAAGCACGCCGCCGGATTCTTCGCGAGGAACGCGGACACCGTGTCGAGAAGCTCGAGGTTGCGCCGCAGGAACGCGTCGGCTTCGGCTTCGCTGACGACGGTCTCACCGAGGAGATCGACCGTGGTTGCGAGTCCCGCGGCTGCGTTTTTTCCGATTTGCTTCACCAGCTCCGCCGGGTTTTCTCCGGCGACAAACTGGGCAGCCATCGAGACGACGTTTGCCTTGACCGGTCCGGCAACAAGCCACGGGGCGAGCGAGGAGGCAGCCAGGCCCGCCTTCATGGCGGGATTAAGTTCCACGGCCCTGTCCCCGAGGTACTCCTGGAGGTGCCTCACGATCTCGGCCGGTGAGTCGAGCGCCGGCAGGACATCCACGAAACGGAACAGCTGCGTCTTGAAAGCGGGGTCCTTCATCGCCCAGTCCATCAGGCGGCCGTAGACTCCCTTCTTCGAAAACAGGGCCGGCGCCGGCGCGCGGTCCATGAGGGCGAAGAGCTCTTCGCCCCGCTTTCGGACGGCGGCCTCGGTGACCGGGTCCGGCTGGAGAAAGTGGCTGTCGGTCTTCATGGTCCGAATCTACTGAAATCGGCGCCCGAGGGCGAGCCTGCGAACACATCGGAA
>OBLW0100004494.1_pt1 | contig 10643 bp, 10 predicted proteins | sample 1520161 | NCBI WGS metagenome assembly OBLW01 (sample SAMEA3539309, study PRJEB22396) | soil metagenome | biome: tundra; feature: field; material: soil | place: USA | collected 2010-05 | depth 0.15 m
CGTTCCAAGACCGGTAACTGACTGACAACCGGTGGGGTTGACATCGATGGCTTCGCCACCCGTGCCCTTTTCTCCGCGCACTGCAAAGACGAGGTGGTACGAAATGGCGAACTCGGCGGGGCACGCCTGGGCACCCTTCGGCTCGTCGGGCAGCGCACAGGCGGAGGTGGCCACTGCTCGAGCGGCTGCGGCATCCGTCACCGTCACCACACCGGGGAACGTGAAGTGGAACTGGTTGTTCAGTGCCTGACGGGTGACTATCAGCTGTTCGACCCGTGGGATGACTTGGCAGAGGTAGGCGGCTTGGTTCGACGGTGCGGTCGAAGTGGTCGTTGGAGCAACCGACGGCGAACTGCCGCACGCCGCCAAACCCAGGCCAGTGACCAGCGACATCGAAACGACGGCACAGCATCTGAACCACTTCATTTGATTCCCATTGTCATCACAAGCCTCTTTGTCTCTTGCTCAGATACTGTCCGGCCGGCGGCTGCATTTACCTGCACCAACGGGAACCCTCCGATAACCCAAGTGACGAGCTCCTCCGCCTCGTCATCGTCCTCGTCGTTCCTGAACTGCTCGAGGTTATCGACCGCTGTTTGAAGTTGCCAGCCCAGCTGCTCAGCCTCCCACGTAGATAGTTCATCGATGACGCCGGCGTCGCTTGCGACTTCGTCGTGAAGGCGGACCGCCGGCTCTCCATCAAGCCGTTCTGGCGTATACCCTCATCTCGTTCCTCCTCACCGGGAGAGGATCTCCCGGCACTAAACACTTTCGGCGTGCTGTGAGCCAACGCAATCGAGTGTCGTCATCAATCTCGCAGAACCCATCAGTTGCGCCCGTATCAGGCTGATGCTCGTTCGTCTGGCCCTCGCTCGTTAAGTCGCGTGAGTTAAGCGGCGTGTGCACGGACCACCCGACTGGGCAAAGTAAAGGAGTCGAGGGAGCGCTCTCGACACGACACGGAGGATTTGCTATGACCACCACCGAATCAACGACAGAGCGGACAGAAGCAGAGATGTTCGCTGCAGCGGGCTTGGTGTGCCCGAACGGTTGCGCACCGGGCACGGGCTGGACCTTTCACCGTACGGAATTGGTTGACGTCGCGTACCGCGTCGGACATAACAAGTTCGGTATGGAGATTCTCTACGATGTGTCGGAAAGCGACAAACGCTACGTGGAGGACGACGGTGAAGCACGCTACGAGTGCGATGGCTGCGACTTCGAGTTGCCGGAGTGCGAAATTATTTTTTAGCACCAGCAGGAATAAAACAACACCGCGCGGATCCTCGCTGGGTTGGACGATTAGGTTGCCGGTATGACCGACGCACGTGAGTTGACTGACGAGGAGCTCGACACGGTACGCGCGCCCCACCCCCTCACCGCTGGCGCTAACACGTGCACACAAGGTCGACGGCACGAAGGAGGTAAGTGCGACGCGCCGCTCAGAATCCCTGCGCGAGGCAAGCGATGTTGTAGTCCAAGGAACCCTCCACGATCGCAGCAACTCGGTAGGTGCCGTCTCCATTAGCCGCGACGGCGTCGGCACGACCAACGCGTCCACTACAACTCTGACCGAAGCGCCAAGCGCTCATACGACACAAACGAGGTCGCAAACACGGTCGCTATCCGACAACGCTGCCAGGGACCTACGGTCACCGGGACCGGCAATTTCGAAATTGAGTACTCCCGTTCGCGTCGCAATACCGATCACCACGAAGCCGAGGAGCGAGAATGGGACCCGGTTCGTGAGTGTTGAAATCGTCAAGAGCGTAAAGAAAACGGCGGGCTCGAACAGGGTCCCTTCGGGACGCGGGACATGGACGCCCCTGCGTTCTTAGTCGCCGCGTCAGTCATCGCCAAAGGTGACATTGGCAAACATGCCAGCTCGATAGACCGCCTCGCTGATCTGGGTGCAGTCCACGTCGGTCTCTATTCCAAGAACCCGACCATTGAGAACGCGGCTCACGTCGTAGTAGTCCAATGCGTTGAGCCGCACTACAACTTCTCGCCCGTGGCCCTCGGGGAGGCTGACGGAAAGCACATCACCGTCAGCATCAGCGTAGGCAACAAAGCGCCCACCGCTCACCGCGAGGATTGTCATCATTCCGATCTGCTTACGGAGTTCGTCGGCACTGAACGTACGACTATCGGCTAAGTAATCGAATGTTGGTTTGGTGGTGGTCATGATGGTGTCTCCTGCTTAGGGCGTTGCTGTACCTCATACCGTGAGTTCTCCGTCGGCAAGCGCAATCAATTGGCGGCTACGCCCTAATAAGGACGCCTTCAAAGCCCGGCGGGTCGAATGTCACGCCCCGGAGTCTCTTCCAGTTCATCCCCCAAGGAGGCAGCAACACGCTTGAGCGGATTGGGAACGTCGAAAAGATCTACCCCAAAGAGAGAGCAAGGAGTTGAAAATGGCGGTGCTCTGGCACGACCGTACCTTCATCTCACCTCAGGAGTAGGGCGGGACATCGCACACTTGCCTGGGAAACCGAGTTGTGGGTTTCTACCGACGGTGACCATTTGATCCGGATGGGCTGACCAGACTCACTCCGGTAGTGGAGGATTTTCCCACAGAGGTTCATCGTTTAGATGGATGCGAACAATCGGCCCGTTGGCATCTTCAGCGCGTCCTGGGGTGTCGATGAACACTACGATCACGCCGTCAATCTCCGACCGGTCGATAGTGACCTCAACTCCAGCGGCGTCAGCCTTTGCTAAGAAGAGGACTACCGGCTCTCGTGACTCAACCACTTGTGTTCTCCGATGTTGTCGCGTTGAGCGGTATTTCCACCGTTCTCGAAGCCATTCTTGACACAACCGGGAGTCTTGCCATAGTGGGCATCGGGTCACAATCCACCCGCCTCTGCGCGAATGAAGCTCCTATTCCGAGCCAAGACTTCAACCTTTTGCGTCCCATCTCATCACACCCTGAGAGCACGGGGGGACCGCCGCCCTTGGGGAGGAGCGGACCCCACTATGGTGCGCGCGTTGAGCCAGTCAGAAAGGAGACCAACAGGGACCCAACGATGTGCACCCATTAAAAGGAACGGCAGTTCGTCAGATTCCATCATTCGGTAAACGTGCCGCCGTGAGCAGCCAAGCATCATGGCAGTCTCGTTCACGTTGAGAGCCAAGCGGTTCGACAATTCGGCGGTGCTGGTGACCATCGGGGACACTCCTTCTCTGTGTGTCCCTGACAGTGACCAGCACCTCCGCTTCGGACACTCGCTGGTTACGCCACCCTTTCCTCAAGAGCCGCAACCATGAGCTCGACCGCCCTGTTGGACGGTTTCGCTCCCATGTAGATGGCTGTTGTGCTCACTCGACTATGACCAAGCTGACGACTGACCTTCGTAATGGGCTGACTCTCGCCAAGCGTGTGGCCGACAAAGTGACGCAAATCGTGGAGACGTATTCCCGTGATGCCTTCGCGCCCCTGGAGTCGAACCCACCTCTTCGACCAAGCATTCTTGGCAATTCTGACCTGCCCCGCTGGGTCGACGGCAAAGACTGCGGCTCGCTCGTTCCACGCGAGGCCCGCAGACTTTTGCAACTCAGCAACCTCGTCCCTGTGCTTCTTGAACAACACCAGTGTCTTCTCATCAAGTGCAAGTACGCGCACAGACGCAAGGGTTTTAGTCTTCCCCAGCACCTGTTCGCTCCGCCTTATGCCTTTCTCGTTGATGCGCCTCTCTTGGATTGCCTTGCTGATGGAGAGGGCCCTCTCCTTGAGCAGAAAATCCTCCCATTCGAGGGCGGCGAGTTCGCCGCGTCGCGCACCGGTCACTGCGGCCAGTCGAAAGAAGAGTCCTTCGACGGTTGAGTGCAGCGCCGCCGCTTCGAGCAGCCGGAGCACGGTTCCGGCTTCTGGTGTGCGTGGTTGTTGGCGGGTCTCCTGCGAGAGAGCAATGCCGCTCGCAGCGTGGGGATAGCTAAGCCATTTCCATCCAACCGCAACAGTGAGCATCGCCCGAAGGAGTTTGACGACCTTGTCGATGGTCATCGGACCAAGGCAGAGGTGCTCTCGACCCTTGCCAGACTGGGGCTTCGTACTCAGGTCCTTCACCATTGTCTCAACCAGGTGCTTAGTGATGTCCTTCAACTTGTAGTTGCCCAGTGCGGGACCGAGGTGGAGCCTCCAGTTTCTCTCGTACTCCGCACGGGTCTCCTCAGACTTTTCCCGGCCGCCCGCATTGAAAAGGACCAACTTTGTGTATTCGTCCCACAGTTCAGCCAAGGTGAGTGTCCCTTTGTCGAAGCTCGGGGAATTGCGCTTGTTCCTTTCACGGACCTCTGCCTCGAACTGGACACCAAGTCTCCGGGCTTCAGCTTTGGTCGGTGCCTTGACCGTCTTCCAGTCGTACTTGATTTTTCCAGTGACTGGGTTCTTCCCTGCGTACACGCTCAGACGCCAAGTTCCCTTGCCTCTTGCGATAATTGCGGCCATTTTCCACTCCCTTTCTTCAGGGTGCAGACTGTGCCGGGTTACGCGATCCTGTGCGGTCGCTCCTTAACTCACTGCCAACCTAACTGCCAACCTTTCGGTCAGCGGCTAGGTTTGCAGCAAATCACTGGAGGCGGCGTCCGGATTCGAACCGGAGTACGGGGCTTTGCAGGCCCCTGCCTAACCACTCGGCCACGCCGCCAGAACTAGAGAGCCTACCGCGAAGGTTCAGTGCGCCTTTTGGTGTTTGAAGTGGTGATACACCAATCCGACGACGGCGGCGATGACGAGGAACTCGAAGAAGAACCAGACCGTGGCCGCGATGAAGCCGATCACCGTGACGATGATCCACAGCGCCAACCCGATCAGCACGACCACGCCGACGGTCTTTATGAGGGCCATGGCCCCTCCTTCGTCCCCCCCATCGTAGGCGGCGTAATAACTTCACTCATCGTCGGTAATCTGTTTCAATGACCCGACGACTCACCGCCGCCCTCTCCCTCGCCGTCGGGGTCCTGGGCGCCACGATGGTGCCCACTCTCCAGGCATCGTCGGCGACGCCCGTCGTCCACTCGTTCGTCATCACGAGCAATCTCCCGACCTCGCTCTCGAACCAATTGCCCCTGTTGCGACTGCACTTCAGCGACGCCACCAAAGTGAAGAACCTGCCCGCACTTCGAACGCGGCCGGCCCTCGCGACCAAATGGGAACAGATCAGCACCCACGAGGTGCAAGCCGTCGTGACCGGTTCACTCCAACCGGCGGCCATCTACACGATTGACCTGCCGACGCGCATGACGTGCGCGACCACCTGCCGTTTCACGGCGGTGCGTCCTCGACGCGCGTTGGTCGCGTCGAGCACGATCTGGGAAGAGCAGCTCTTGGCCGAACTCAATTACTTGCCCGTGACCTTCACACCGAGCACGTCCTCCAGTAACCCGACGCAGCCGACGAGTGGCACGTTCACCTGGAAGTACCCGAAGCTGCCCGCGAGCATCCAATCGCAGTGGCGCGTCGGCGTCGCCGGGGTTCTCCTTCGCGGGGCGCTGATGAACTTCCAAAGCGTCAACAACCTCCCCACGACCGGCATTGCCGACGCGCCCACGTGGAGCGACCTGATCACGGCGGTCCAGAACAACAAGACCGACCCGACGACGTATGACTACGTGAGCGTCTCAGAGGGATCGCCTGAGGTCCTCACGCTCTACGTCGAGAACCACGTGAAGTTCACGACGCCGGTCAATACCGGCATCTCCGTGTCGCCCACGGCGTTGGGCACGTATCCGGTCTACGAACGATTCCTCTCCACCACGATGTCGGGCACCAACCCCGACGGCTCGCACTACAGCGACCCGAACATTCAATGGGTCTCGTACTTCAACGGCGGCGACGCGTTGCACGAGTTCCCGCGATACTCCTACGGTTCCCCACAAAGCCTCGGCTGCGTCGAGATGCCCTTCGCGAGCGCCGAGACCGTCTTCCCCTTCACGCCAATCGGCACGCTCGTCACGGTCATTGCGTAACGAACAACTTCACAATTCGTAATCTTCGTTTATGACTGTAATTTCTTGACGCGCTGTTACATTCGATTTAGATGCCAAGTGAGTCGACTCGTCAGGGTGCCGGTCCCAGCTGGCCCTTGCGGGTCGGACTAGGACTCTGCGTATCGGCCCTCGTCATCGTGGGCTTCCAACTCAAGGACGAGCACCACTCCCCCGCCGCCGAGGCGACGACCACCTCGCACACGACGACGACGACAACCACAACGACGAGCGCGTCGGGAACGACGACGAGCGTCGCCACGGCCACATCCACGACACCGACGACACCGACGACGCAGGTCGGCCCATCGAAGACCCTCCCGCCGCCGATCGTCAACATGACCGCGTTCAAACCACCGGGTGCCGGGTGTCGATTCTCAACCGGTGCGCCGAGTCCAAGCTCGTCCGGTGGTGCGACGACGACATCCACCTCGGTGTCGACGACGTCGCCGATCGGTCGCTGCACCGTGCTCGAGATCGGGGACTCACTCGGCAACGACCTCGGTTGGGGTATCGCGCGACAACTCGGTCACAATCACGAGGTTCGTCTCGTGCAGGCCGACAAGTCGTCGAGTGGACTCCTCACCCCCTGGTTCTACGACTGGCCACAAAAGGAGAAGGTGCTGCTCGCTCAGTACAAACCGCAGTTGGTGATCATCACCTTCGGTGCGAACGACGATCAGAACCTCAGGGTGAACGGACACGTCCTGGCGTTCGGATCGGCGCCGTGGGTCACGGCCTATACGAACATCGTGACGAAGATGGCGCGCGCGGCGACGAAGTCCGGCGCGTACGTGCTGTGGGTCGGGATGCCGATCATGCAGCCGAACGGCTATCGCCAAGGCATGGTACTGATCAACTCGGTGTTCGCCAAGGTGGCCACGACCACGCCGGGCATGACGTTCCTGCCGACGTGGGACCTCTTCGCCAACTCCCGTGGTCAGTTCGAAGACGCCGCGCGAGTGAACAACATTCCTTCGCTGCTGCGCGAAGCCGACGGGATCCACTTCAGTTACGTCGGCGAGAACGTCATCGCCACCTACGTGACGCGCGCCATCGGCAACGTGTACCACGTGCAGATCACACCCGAAGCGGCGATGTACATCGATCGCTGAGTGTGGCGTCACGTCACGTGCGCGAGGTGCCCGATCCAGAGTGTCGCGTCCCACGAGAGACCGACGCACACCAACAGCATCAGGGCCACGGCGACGCCGTCACGGTCGAGTCGCTTGGAATGACGAATCGGATTCTCGAGGACGTGATACGAGAGAGCGGCACACGCGAACGCGCCCGCGACTTCGATCACTCGAGCCCACGGGGACGTCGGTGGATGGACCATTTGCAGGGGGAGCATCAGCCACACGTAGTGCCACAAGTAGAGCGAATACGAAATGTCCCCGATGTAGCGCAACGGTCGAAACGAGAGCCAGGAGGCCGCCCCTCCCGGGGCGCTGGCCTGTCCCGTCCAGAGCAGGATCGCCGTCGTCCCACAGGGCCACCACGCCAGCACACCAGGGTAAACACTCGTCACGTTCAGCCGCCACACGGCGATCCCCAATCCGACGAGGGCCGCTACGGAGAGCGCCGCGTTGACGCGCGGCGTCCGGCGCGCCCACGCCCCCGGGAGCAGCGCGACCAGGGCGCCGAGGGCGATCTCCCAAAAACGGGTGAAGGGTGAGTAGTACGCGACCGTCGGCTTGATCGGCGTCAGGTACCACGAGTACCACGCCGACGCGGCGATCGCCGCGACCAGGAACAGTCCCAGTGACGTCGCGCGGTTTCGAATCGGCGTCAACCACGTGAGTGAGAAGACGACCAACGGGAAGAAGAGATAGAACTGCTCTTCCACCGCGAGTGACCAAAAGTGCGTGACCAGTGACGGGGCGACACCGGGAATGAAGTAATTGCTGCCTGTATTGATCAACCGAAAGTTCGCGGAGAAGAGAGAGGCCCAGCGCACGTCGCCGAGTAACTGCGGCACGAAGTTGGTTCCGAGAAGAAAGTACGCCGCCACGATCGTGGAGACCAGGGTCAGCGTGGCCGCCGGAACAATACGTCGAATTCGTCGGGCGTAGAAGTACGCGAGATTCCCACGCACGTGACGCGGCGGTTGCCGTCGAAGGAGGCTCGTGATGACGAAGCCGCTGATGACGAAGAACACGTCGACACCGATATAGCCGCCCTCGAAGCCCGGCACGCTCGCGTGCGCGAGTATCACCAGAATGACGGCGATCGCCCGAAGACCCTGGATGTCCGGTCGAAACGTCTGATGCGCGCTTCGATCGCCCGTCACCGCGCTCGTCGCGAGGTGGTCGAGATTGGACTCGTCGAGAACGGACACGCCGTTGACGCTACATCGGCGCTTCGTGAATCGGGCGTGGCCAGTGCCGTACAGTGCCGCAACCCGTAGATTGGACCAATCACCAACGACACCCCCATAAAGAAATCGTCGAGCCCGGTAAAGCGCATCGCGGCGATAGTCATCACCGGCCTCGCCTTCTACGTGGCGCTCCCAGCTTTCGTGAAGGTCCTCTCGGCGTGGCCGAAACTTTTCCATCTGAGCTTCACGTGGCTCGCGTTGATGTTGGTCGCCGAGATCGTGAGCTTCGCGTGCGCGATGACCCTGTTGCGATTGTTACTCCGAACGAAACATTGGTTCACCGTGGTCGCGGCGCTGCTCGTCGGTAACGCCGTGACGAATGTCCTACCGGCCGGGGACGTCGCCGGCGCCGGCGTGCAGTATCAGATGCTCGCGATGGGCGGCATCAACGCCGACTCGGCCGCCGGTGGACTCGCGGCGGCGTCGATCATCGGACTCGCCGGACTGTTCTTGTTGCCCGTGTGCGTGCTGCCCGCGATCCTCGGCGGTCTCCCGGTGAGTCCCGGTCTCGAACACGCGGCCTACCTCGGTATCGCTGGCTTCGTTCTCATCGTCGCCTTCGGGGCCGTCCTGCTCACGACCAACGGTCTCCTCACGTGGCTGGCTCGAGTCACCCAGCGAACCCTGAACTCGATACCGAAACGAAAGACCACGACGAAGGACCTGCCCGAGCGCCTCATCGCTGAGCGCAATCTGGTGCGGACGAACCTGGGGCGTCGGTGGCGCGAGGCCGTGTTGCTCATCGGCGGGCGCATCGGCTTCGACTACTTTGCACTGCTGTGCGCCCTGCGCGCGACCGGTGCGAGTCCCAACGCGCCCCTCGTGTTGTTGGCCTACGCCGCCACGGCCGTCATCGCCCTCGTGCCCCTGACGCCCGGCGGCCTCGGCATCGTCGAAGCGAGTCTGAGTGGGCTGCTCGTCTTGGCCGGCGTCGGTAGCGCCAGTGCCATCATCGCGACCCTCGCCTATCGCCTCGTCACGTACTGGCTACCGATCGTGGCTGGCGGCGGCGTCTACGTCGCGTTTCGACGCCGCTACGGGCCGGTCAAGTTCGGAGCCGCCCGGCCCGCTTCGTAAGCGAGCGCGACGCCGAAGTTATTTCTTGTCGTCGAGCAGGTTGACCATGTCGTTGGCGTGCTCTTCTTCGACGGCCAAGATCTCTTCGAGCATGCGACGCGTGGTGGGATCGCCGTCGCCGAGCCAGGCGATGATCTCGGTGTACGAGCTGATGGCGATCCGCTCGGCGATGAGATTCTCTTTGATCATCTCGGTGAGGCTGGCCGCCGTCTTGTACTCCGAATGCGCCCGGGCGCTGAAGGTGTCGGGATTGAAATCGGGCTCTCCACCGAGTTGTCCGATTCGAGCGGCGAGCAGTTCGGCGTGACCCTGCTCTTCTCTCGAGTGCGCGAGGAACTCGGCGGCGACCGCCTCGGAGTCCAGTCCGTGCGCGGCGAAAGAGTGTTGCTGGTAGCGAAGCACGCAGATGAGTTCGGTCGCGAGTGCTTGGTTGAGAACATCGAGGACCTTCGGCAGGTCGGCGCCGTAGGCGTCGGTGATCGAGCCCTTTCGAAGGTTCTTTCGGGCGTTCTCACGAAGTGTCTTGACGTCAGTCAGGAAATTGGCCATTGTCTCGCCGTCCTCTCGATTCTCGGAATGAAAATCATTTCTGGCGCCACTCTAACGACTGGCCCGGCCGCTCCACGCGACGAAAATCGGCGCGTAACTATCGAGGGTCCTCTTCGGACGCCAATGGCGCAGTTGCGAGTGTCGAATGCCCACGTCAACCCGCCGCGTGCGAACGGTTCTCCCCCACCGCAGATTTCCTGAGTTCTGTGCATTCCTCATCGCGTCAGCACCGCCGCCCTGTGCTCGCCCCACGAAACATGGGTACTCGAGATCACTAAGTCAACCGCGCCGGCGAACACGAAATCACGTCGCCCGTCAAAAACCTTGGTGCACCATTCTTTCCACCTGATCGCTGACGCACGTCCATGAATCGGTTGGACGATTGTTCAACGACTCTCCATGACTTCAAAGGTTGGCCCACGCATTCGGCGTGGCCCGACGCCCTGCCCTTCGGCGGACTCGTACCCTAGGCCGTTTCGGACCAAGGGTCGTGGGTCCGTCATTTGGGACCTTAGACGCTTCACGTATCAACCAGACAAGAAATAATCCCCGGTCGCGGCGTCCGATCACACCGACCGGGGATCAGGGGGAATGCGTCGTTTAGTAGTAGTGCTTTCGTCCACCCACGGCGTGGCCCAAGGTTCCCAGA